>RRYU01009982.1_pt1 | contig 20684 bp, 12 predicted proteins | sample 2162651 | NCBI WGS metagenome assembly RRYU01 (sample SAMN10267283, study PRJNA491782) | microbial mat metagenome | isolation source: biomat in the production well | place: Japan: Minami-Kanto gas field, natural gas well KTG3 | collected 2017-06 | reverse complement strand
AAGCGCAGGATCGGCTCGGCGGGCCACTCGGCGCGCACATCCTGCCACGTTTCGGCAGTGGCAAAAATCTGGGCCAGTTCCTCCATCGTCACATCCTCGACAAAGTCGTTCGCGCTGCTGACCGTCACCGCCAGCGCGTCGATGCCGACCAGGAACTCGATCGGCGTACGTGGGGGCGTCAAATTGCCACAGTTGGCCACTTCTTCATCGTTGATCGGGCGGCTGGCATTGGCAACATCGGTCTCACCGGCGCTACAGAAGCGCTCGAAGCCTGCGCCCGAGCCAATGCTGTCAACCGTAATCTGGCCGGTGTAGCCGTCCTGATTAAAGATGTCGGCCATCCGTTCGGCCAGCGGGAACACCGTCGAACTGCCCGCAGTGATAATATCGCCGCTGACGGTAGCTGGATCTACATCCGGCAGTTCGACCATATCTCCGGTAGCAGTCTCTTCGGTCGTCGTACTGCCCTCACCCATCGCATCAAGCCATTCCTGGCGCTGCTCGTTGAGGGTCTCTTCGCTGACCGGGAAGTAGCCAACATCGATGATCTCATCCTGCACATTGGTCAACACATAGTTCAGGAAGGCTGCCACCTGGGGCTTGCTGGTCATGATCTCGGCGTCGGAATACATAAACAACGGGCGGGACAGCGGATACTCGTTGCTCTCAGCCGTTTCGGCCGTCGGGGCAATGCCATCGATTGACAGTGCCTTCAGCACATCGGCGTTCTCGTTGAAGTAGGCATAGCCAAAGAATGTCACCGCATACGGACTGCCCTGCACACCCTGAACCAGCACGTTGTCGTCCTCGGACAGTTGCAGGTTAGACGCGCTGAGGATTGGCTCGGAGTCTTCCTCAAACACTTCTTCGACAAAGTAGTCGAACGTGCCGCTGTCCGTGCCCGGGATGAAGCGCAGGATCGGCTCGGCGGGCCACTCGGCGCGCACATCCTGCCACGTTTCGGCAGTGGCAAAAATCTGGGCCAGTTCCTCCATCGTCACATCCTCGACAAAGTCGTTCGCGCTGCTGACTGTCACCGCCAGCGCGTCGATGCCGACCAGGAACTCGATCGGCGTACGCGGGGGCGTCAAATTGCCACAATTGGCCACTTCTTCGTCATTGATCGGGCGGCTGGCATTGGCAATATCGGTCTCACCGGCGCTACAGAAGCGCTCAAAGCCCGCACCCGAGCCAATGCTGTCAACCGTAATCTGGCCGGTGTAGCCGTCCTGATTGAAGATGTCGGCCATCCGTTCGGCCAGCGGGAATACGGTCGAACTGCCCGCGGTGATAATATCGCCGCTGACGGTAGCTGGATCTACATCCGGCAGTTCAACCATATCTCCGGTAGCAGTCTCTTCAGTCGGCTCTTCGGTCGGCTCGTCCATAACCTCGGTCGGCTCGTCCATAACCTCGGTCGGCTCGTCCATAACCTCAGTTAGCTCTGTGGCTACCGGTGCAGTGGGTTCTGTGGTTGTCTGACCGCCACACGCGGCCATCAGGGGGAAAATCATCAACAACAGCAACAGGGCTGCATAACGTCGTACATCAGTCAACATACACTCTATCTCCTTAATAAAATGAGGAAGCTATATCAAAACACGCTTACAAACAAGGTAAGATCGTTATTCCCAGGACACCTCCTCTCCGGAACACACGAATAACCATGGCAAGCCATGGCCATGGCGCTTCCCAGGTTCAACACCGATTGGGATGAATGTTATAGTAGGCTGTCACTATTAAGCCCGGCACAAGCGAATGTTAAGATTGTGTTAAGGAGAGAAATTCTGGTAGATTGTATAATCGACGTATATGACTGTTCAGGTTATATGACTGTTCAGTGATACGACAGGAGTTACACGGTCGTCCAGCCAGAGATCTGGATTCGCCTCCGGCAGGGTGGAAGAAGAATCTTTATTTCAAAAAATTTTGTTAGCGCGAATAACGTCTGGGTGAACCAAACGCCCTCACCCCCTGCCCTCTCTCCCTCAGGGAGAGGGGGAGATGGGGCATCCTGGCGGCACACGCGCCGCGTGTGCCGCCAGGATGCCCCGTCCGTCTTCCCCCGCCCCTTGCAGGGGCGGGGGTCAGGGGGTGGGGTGATTCAGATGCGCGTTTCGCCAACCTGATGGTTGGGAGCCTGACCCATCCCAGGGCTTTTTCGCGCTAAGACTATGGTTTCAGACAGGCCATTCCAACTTTACAGTCGGCGTAGGGGCGACCGGCCGGTCGCCCCTACTGAACCATGTCTAACAAAATTTCCCCTACGGGAAAATTTTTTGAAATAAGAATATAAAATTCCACCCTGCCGTCTACCATGCCATGCGTCAAGCGGATCGTGATCTTGACGAACGGCACGATCCGCCTGCCGTTCGACAGGCAACATAGATTTTTCAAACGATCATACGTCTGGTTTATCTACCACACTGTATGTGAAAGGAATACAAAGATGAAACATATCATTATCATCTGGATAGCTCTCAGTTTGCTGACGGTGGGGTTGGTTATGGTAATGCCAGCGGTTGCGCAAACAACGCCAGCTACGGTTGAACCGACGGAAGGAACACCAGGCACACGGTTTCAGTTCGCGGCCCGTGGTTTTATGCCAGACGAACCGATTGCACTCTGGCTGATTGGACCGGATCAGCAGGAAGTTGAAGTGTACGCCGATGATCTGGGCAATGCTGCGAACGATACCTCGGTTTCCTGGTCCTGGACAGCTCCATCGCATATACAGATTGGTTCCTGGAAAATGGTAGTGCATGGCATTATGAGCCAGGTTGAGTATGTGATTCCCTTTAGGATCCGCCCGTTGCGCGAGGTGAACCAGGTTGTGCCGATGACGCCTTTTAGTTCGGCACGTTTTGACCTGGCGATACAGTCGCAGGTTGGGGATGTACAAGAAAGGGGTTTTGGTGGCGGGGCAGTTGTTCCACCGGATCGACTATATGCCTGGGTGCGCGACACCGCTACTGGCCGGACACTCGAGGTTATTCAGGTCGGGGCCGATCGGTATATTCAGGATGGCAGTGGTTGGCAACAACTGGATCAGGGTGTAACTTTACCGATTGCAGCATTATCGCATCAAGCCAACCGGCTGCAAGAATATGCCAGCGGCATTCTCTACCTGGGCATCGAGCCGATCCGCGGCCAGGATACACGCCACTATCAGTTCTGGTTTACAGCCGCACAGGCGCAGAAGCTGGGAGAACATGTTGTTCCTCAGGCGGGGGGATTGCCTGCCGAGGCTGTGGTCAAGATCGATCTCTGGATTGGCGTCGGTGACGGGTTTGTGCATCAGCAGCGTACCGAGGTGAGTACACCGGGAAGCCTGGTTGATAAGACGCCTGTATTGCCGACCAGATCGGAAATAGTATTGACGTTTTATGATTTTGATGCAGCGGGAATTGTGATTGAAGCGCCCCAAGCTGTGAATTGACGGTTGACGGTAAGTAGGGGCGAAGATGTTTCGCCCCTACACGCCCATCGTCCATTATGACACCTGTATGGCCTAGATCGTCCGCCGATAACGCTGCACAGCCAGCGGCACAAAGACGATCAGAATACCAGCAATCCAGGCAAACGAGCCGAGCAACGATTGCCAGGGATCACCGCCCTGCATCAGGATACGCACACTGTCGGCGGCCAGTGTCACCGGGTTAACCTCGGCAAAAGCGCGAAATAGTCCTGGCATAGTTTCGGGTGGCACAAAAGCCGAGCTGGCAAAGATCAGCGGAAAAATCCAGATCTGCGTCGCCACCTGGGCTGTCTCTGGATCTTTAACCGCCAGGCCGATGGTGGCCGAAATCCAGGCAAAGGCCAGGCCAAACAATACCACCAGGCCCAGGGCAGACACAGCGGGCAGAATGCCGTTGTTAAAGCGAAAGCCGATCAAAAAACCCACACCAACCATCAACAGCACCACAAAGATATTACGGATCATGTCCGAGATTGTACGCCCGGCTAACACAGCCGCACGCGACATAGGCAGCGAGCGAAAACGGTCGAACAGGCCGCGTGAGAGATCATCGGCCAGCCCGACGCCGGTCTGGGTCGAGCCAAACAGCACAGTCTGAATCAAAATGCCGGGCATCAGATAGTCGATATAACTCATGCCCCCCGGAATACTCACAGCACCGCCAAACACAAAACTAAAGAGCAGCACAAACATCACTGGCTGAATGGTAGAGAAAGCCAGTAACTGGGGCAGGCGTATATAGCGCAGCAGGTTGCGCTGGGTCATAACCGTGATATCCGATACTGTCCAGCGCAGATTCTGAACGAACGTTGGCGCTGGTGCAGAGCGAAAATTCGGTCGGGTTATATTTGTTGTTGTCATACCGCATCTCCTGTTTCGACGACTTCACGCCCGGTAAGCGCCAGGAACACTTCGTCCAGCGAAGGGCGGCGCAGGGCAATATCGGCAATACGAATATGAACCGCGTCTAACGCACGCACCGTATCGGCCAGCATCTCGGCCCCATTGGTGACATTCAGCGTGATCCGCCCGGCGTCCGCGTCAATATGGGGTTCACCGGCATGCAGCCGTGCCAGGGCGGTAGCGGCTTCGTGCGTGCGCGACCGGTCGCAGATGCCCAGATCGAGAATATCGCCGCCGATCTGCGATTTTAACTCGTCGGCGGAACCTTCGGCGATGATGGTACCATGATCGATCACAGCGATCTTATCAGCCAGATAATCGGCCTCTTCCAGGTACTGTGTGGTAAGCAGCAACGTCGTACCCTCGGCGACCAGTTCTTTGAGCACTTCCCACAGATCCAGCCGGCTACGCGGGTCAAGCCCGGTAGTTGGCTCGTCCAGGAAAAGCACCTGAGGTGCTGCAACCAGGCTGGCTGCCAGATCCAACCGACGACGCATACCACCCGAATATGTTTTAGCCGATCGATGAGCCGCGTCGGTGAGGGTAAAGCGTTGCAGCAGTTCATCAGCACGCAGGCGCGCCTGTTTGCGCCCCAGATGATACAACTGACCGACCATCACCAGGTTTTCGCGCCCGGTCAGATTTTCATCGACGGCGGCATACTGGCCAGCCAGGCCAATCACGCTACGCAGGGCATCGCGGTCTTTGACAACATCATACCCGGCGATGGTGGCCCGCCCACCATCCGGACGCAGCAAGGTAGTCAGGATGCGCACCAGTGTGGTTTTGCCCGCCCCATTGGGACCAAGCAGGCCATACACCATACCCGGATAGATCGTCAAATTGACATCTTTCAGCGCGTCAAGGCTACCATACGATTTACGCAGATGCTCGACACTGATCACCGGTTGGGATTGATGGGCAGCAAGGTTCAGTGACACCGGTGGTTTACGTATTTTTAATGCTGTTGCCATTTTGTTTCCTATTGCTGTTTGATAAAGCTAGCCCCGACATAACATACTGCCGGGGCTGCATCATTGCATGGTGTTATGTGAAAGAGTAGCGCACCATACTGCACTACCTTTGCACGATGTTTGCAAGCCATTTGCACTAATACCCAGTATATACCTGTGATGCTGGAATTGCAAGAGACTTTCGACGGAAGATTTTGAACATAGAAAGTATGAGGCGCAACATTATATTGGGTAGCCCTGGATGGCAAGGGGGCCAGAGACGCTCTCTTCGTGATTGGAAATATCATGCTACAATGAAGAGATGCGCGTTCCTGGAGCGCCGATTCCGTTGATCTATGTTCACGTTAGGTGGAGTACAGCGTGATCACACAACCGACACGCCGGACAGTTACCCAATCAACGGGCAATGCCGCCCGCATTCGATCTCTATTCATTATCCTGACCGTGGCTACAGCCGTGCTAACAGTGTGGCTGCTTTTCTCGTATCAGTCTCGACGGGATCAGATAGAGACGACAGCCTACACCCATGCCCGCCAGCAGGCTGAGCAAGCGGCAGCCACACTGGGGCGTAGCTTTGGCGGCACTGCCGCAATCGCAACGGCACTTGCCGACGATCTCACGAGCGGTAGTCAGGCGTATAACGCGATCGAACAACGCCTGCGTGCCGAAGTGGCCGCCCACCCGGATATCGATGGACTGGCGATCACATTCGAGCCGTATACCTATGCCGACGACCTGCGGCTGTATCAGATGTACATTTATCGATCCAACGATACGTTTGATATTCTGGATGGAGCATCCTATGATTACACTATACCGCCCGGCGATAGTCCAGACGCCCCCCAGACGCAGTGGTATCATAATCCGCTGGAAAACGGGCCAGTCTGGAATGAGCCGTTCCTGGCCACCGGCGCTGGCAAGATCCTGATTGAGTATGGTGTGCCCTTCTTTCGCACCGATCCGGCCAGCGGGCAGCAAGTTGCCGCCGGGGTTGTCACCATCGACTATTCTCTACTGGATATGCGCACCCTGATTGGCAGCATGGAGCTTGGTCCAACTGGCTATGGCTATGTCTTCTCTGCATCAGGCACGATCCTGGCGCACCCGGTATCGGATTTCGTGGCGCAGAAAACCATCTTTGAAACGCCCGATTTCCAGAATAATGCCGGTCTGCGTGTTGCGGCTGAAAAAGCGCTCCAGGGCGAAACCGTGTCAATGGAACGGATCGATCCGATAAGTGGTGAGCCAATCTGGACCTTCTTTCTGCCCATCGAGACGACTGGCTGGGTGATCGGGGTCGTGTTAAAGAAGGCCGAGTTTCTGCCTGATGCACGCGCTGATCTGCATGATCGCGTAGGGATTATGCTATCAATGGCTGCCTTGCTCTGCTTTGGCAGCGTCGTCGCGCTGCGGGTTGACCGGGGTACATCGCGCCGTTTCTGGGCACTGGTGACTGCCTTTGCCCTGATTGTCACAGTTGTCATGGTACTGACTGCTATACTTGGTCGGCGCACAGTCGTCAGTACCGGGGTACAGATAACAAACCAGGCATCGGTGAATCGCTACCTGCAAAACTACACTGATGAACTGTCGCGCCATACCGCCACTGCGCCGATTCCCATCCGCACTGGCATCCTGATCCAATCAATGCGCTTCGCCGACCCGACTGCCCTGGTGATCAACGGCTATGTCTGGCAGCGCATCCCCCGCGACAGTGACCAGGAGATTACGCCGGGGTTTGTCTTTCCCCAGCTGATCGATGAACCGATGCAGATCGAAGAGGTGCTGCGCCAGGAACAAGCCGACGAGGAGTTAATCGTCTGGTCGGTGGTGGCAACGCTGCGTCAGGTGCTGGATCCGGTGCGCTTTCCGCTTGACATGCATGATCTGCAAATCCGCTTGATGCCAGCCGATCTGACCAACAACGTTGTCCTCGTACCCGACTTTGAGTCGTATGGGCCACCCATTCCTGGTGTTATGCCCGGCCTGGAAGGGGGCATCTGGATCAACGACTGGATTGTGAATCGGAGCTGGTATAGTTTTCAGTCGCAAAACTATAACACCAACTTTGGCCTGACCAACCGGTTGATGAACGACATCCCGGAACTCAACCTGACCATTCGGGTCAACCGCATCTTTCTGGGGCCGTTTATTGCCTATCTGCTGCCGGGCCTGGTGGCGGCCCTGATGATTTTTGCCTTTCTATTGAATGATCAGAAGCCCGATGAACCCCAGGAGATTGTCACGGCGCTCAATTATACCGCGGCGCTGTTCTTTGTGATTGTGTTGATGCATGCCACGCTGCGTGACCGCGTCGCCGCGATTAGCCTGACCTATCTGGAATATCTCTATCTGTTGCTGTATGTGGCGATTGTGGCAGTGGGCATTAACACATTCTTTGTGGTGCGCTACCCCCACTTCCTGCTGGTACGCTTCCGCAACAATCTGGTGGTCAAGTTGCTCTACTGGCCCGCCATCCTGCTAGTGTTGCTGGCAGTGACGCTGTGGCTGTTTGTGTATGGGTAGTGATTGGCGTTTTTCCGGTCGCTCAGGCGATAGCCGCAGAACCATTACGGCAAGCGTCGCATCTTCAGGTTTCTTACAAATGTCGACAAATTAGATATATCGCAACTAATCCAATAGATCCTTGAGATCTAAGACAAGGTTCGTAGGTACGTTACAGTTTGGTTGGATAATACGACCTCTCTCCCTGCCCCCTCTCCTTGAGGGAGAGGGGGGAAAACGGGCCCGTCCTGCTCCCCCACCCCGTGCAGGGGCGAGGGCCAGGGGGGGATCTCACGGGTAGGGACGCGCTTCTGCGCGTCCGCCGGGCGTCCTGATGCGGCAAACGCCCGCACGGACAGGCAGAAGCCTGTCCCTACGGATCGCATTGGAACACCATCCATCGAAAAACCTACTCCTGTGAGGGGCCGGGGGGTGGGGTGATTCAAGTGGGTTCATCCGTCTGTGAAATGGTACAGTAAAATTGGTCATCCTGAAACTATATCTAACTGCTGAACATCGGTTTGCACTACCAGACTCGTCAGTCTAGGAATAGCATGAATGCTCACGTTAAAATAATCTACGAAGCGCTCAACACCGATGCTGACCTGCTGCCTCTTACCCCCGCCCCAACGCCGTATCAATCAGATTCTGCTTCAGAGCCCATAGTCGCTGGGTGAGCGAGACATGATAGATATGCGGGTTCATCAGACGCCGCACGCCTGAGTCGAGCTGGTCGACATCCTGTTTGCGCCGGTTGCGCATATCTTCGATGGAGGGCAGATCATATACCAGGCTGCCACGATCCAGCACCTTGACCAGCAATGGCTCTATGTCCGAGATGTTATTCCTGGTCAGAATACGGTATTTGGTATGGTCAGACGGATGCTGCAGCGAGATGCGCTCCATCTGGCGCGGGTCTTCATCGTCGAGACTAAGCAAGTCGACAATGGCTTTGCCACGTGTGTCGTAAACGCGCCAGATATGCTTATGGCCAGGATTGGGCGTCTTGCTGGCGGTTTCGGCGATTTTGATCGCGGGTGCCCATGTGCCGTTTGTACGGGCCGCCACCAGTTTATACACCCCCCCCAGCGCCGGGTCGCCCATCGAGGTGATCAGGCGCGTGCCAACGCCATAGACGAGCCGCCCGATCAAATGATCAGCATCGACGCCGTAGCGCGGCGCTTCTTCGCTGATCTGGGTGATGATCTGCCAGATTACCAGTTCGTCCAGGTCGTTTGAGAGAACAATGGACGTATCTGCGAAGCCCGCGTCGTTTAGCATTGCCGCCACCTGAATGCTCAAATAGGCCAGGTCGCCCGAATCGAGCCGCACGCCTACAGGTGTATGGCCTTTGCGACGCAGTTCCTCGAAGATCTTGATCGCATTGGGCACACCACTCTCCAATGTACTGATCGTGTCCACTAGCAGAAGGCAATCGTCCGGGTACAGATCGGCATAAGCGCGAAAGGCATCCAGTTCGGTCATGCCCAGGGCAATGAAGATCTGAACCATGCTGTGGGCATGGGTGCCTTTAGGCGGATAGCCCAGAACATGCGATATGCCCACATTCGATGTGAAGTCAGCCCCGCCGATCAGAGCTGCACGAGTGCCAGCATTCGCGCCTTTTTCGTGCCCGCGCCGCAGACCAAACTCCAGCACTGGCTGGCCACGTCCGCTTTCGTGGATACGTGCTGCTTTGGTGGCGATCAGGATCTGGTAGTTGAGCTGATTGAGTAGCGGTGTTTCCAGGATCTGGGCCAACGCCAGCGGCCCCTGGACAACCGTGATCGGAATTTCGGGATGAATCACCCGCCCCTCGGGAATGGCGCGCATGGTCAGGTCATCAAAGGGGCACTGCTGGCTCAGCCAGGCCAGGAAATCATCGGCGAATACACGATTGCCAGCCCGATCAGTCTGCCCGCGCAGATAGGCCAGGTCTTCTTCCCGAAAATGGGCCGCCTGCATCCAGTGGATCAGCCACTCTAAGCCCGCATTGATGCAGTAGCCAGCCTGGTGTGCGCCATAGTCGGGATAATTGCGGAAGAAGTGATCAAACTGGACATACTGTTCATGCAGGCCCATACGATAATAAAGCTGGGCCATGGTGAGTTGATACTGGTCGGTAAAGAGAATTCCTTCCGCCGTTTGCCTGTCTGCCGGTCGCATGTTTTACCTCTTTTGAACAAAATGTTAGATCTTTTAGATCCTTTTTTCAAAACATTTTCCCGTAGGGAAAATGTTTTGAAGCGGATCATAAGCTTGACGAGTTATTTGTACTATCCGTGCCAGGTTTTATGTCTAGTGTACCATAAGTGTCAAGGTGACAATAGACAACAGAAAAGGCGTCAGACATCTCCGATGAGATGATAGATCTTTTTTCAAAAAATTTTCCCGTAGGAAAATTTTTTGAAAAAAGAATATAAAATTCCACGCTGCCGCAAGCGAAACAGATTCTTGGATCGATCAAACGCCTGGTTTGCACCCTCACCACGCAAGTCCTGTTACGTATTGCTTCAGACATCTCTGCCTTCTAAATCTGGCAACTCCGCTGCAAGTGGAAAGACTTTTATAGCGACCAGGTTCCCATCAGTGTCGCTTCGCCCGTGTACAAAATTATAAACTATGCTATAATCACCCTACCGACCGGTCGGTTATATAACGAGTACATGTATGAACACCCAGATCCTGGCAGATAGTCGTGAAAAAATCCTCGCCGAGGCGCGGCGGCTCTTTGTGACGCAGGGCTACCATGGTATATCCATGCGCCAGATCGCCGAGGCCGTGCAGATTTCAAAAGCAGGCATTTATCATCATTTTAAAGACAAAGAAGAGCTCTTTATTGCGGTCTTAAAAGCCTATACGGTTGATCTGGAACACCTTGTCTCCCAGGCGTATGCTGATGGGCAGAATTGCCGTGAACGCATTACCCTGCTCATACGCCGGATTCTGGCCCAACCAGCCGACCAGCGCGCCATGATTCGTCTGGCGCACCAGGAGATCAGTCAGTTGAGTCTGTCGGCGCATCAGTCTTTTGGCGCAACACATCATCATGCTTTTATCAATCAGATCGGGGCGATTTTGCAGGAAGGCATTGTGGCTGGCGAGATCCGGCCGCTCGATCCAACGGTGGCAGCCTGGAGCCTGCTGGGCATGATGTATCCCTATTTTTATCCGTCGCATACAGTAGATCTTGCGCTGCCTGATAATCTTGTAAACCAGATTGCGATGATCTATTTTGATGGCATCGCCGCGTCAGATGACTATGCGGCTGCGCCGCATATGTCCGTATGAAAATAAGACGGTAGGGGCGGTTCGCGAACCGCCCCTACCGTCTGTATCCAGAAAGGAACGATCCTTATGACAACGCTATCCCAGGCGCCAACCCGGCGGCGTTTTGGGCGTCCGCCCTGGCCAGCCCTGATCGGTGTGCTGGTACTTCTAGCCCTGATCGGTCTGTTTCTGGCCCGGCGCAGCATGCTGCAAACAGAAGACCCCTTGCAGGGCGCGACAACCGCTCTGGTGACACGTACAACCCTGGTAGACGGGATTAGCGCCACCGGCAAAATTGAACCACGGATGTCAGCCGACCTGGCCTTTCCGGTCAATACCGGTCTGATCCAGGATGTGCTGGTCGAAGAAGGTGATAGCGTGGCCAGGGGAACGGCGTTGATCCGCCTGGATGAACGCCAGATTGCCGCCGAAGCTGCCGCCGCCGAGGCTGCCCTGGCGCAGGCTCAGGCCGATCTGACTCGTTTGCAAGAAGGTGCGACGCCGGAAGAGATTGCCGCCGCGCAGGCTGGCGTTGTAGCAGCACAGGGATCGTTGCTGGAAACTCAGGGGCAGGTTACTAGTACAGATATCCAGGCCGCTCAAGGGGCGGTCGAAGCAGCTCAGGAACGTCTGACGCTCTTGATGGCTGGCCCCGACAATGAAGATGTCACTCGCGCCAGGGCCACGCTGGATCAGGCCCGGGCCAATCTGGAACGCCAGCGCACTATGCTATCTGCTGATAAAGAAGCAGCCCGGCTGGCGATTGAGACACAGGCGAACCAGGTGCGTGAGGCCCAGATCGCTTATAGCACGGCCTACTGGGATCTGCACTATATTGCCGGTAGTGGCCAGGATCCACGTGAACTGGAAGACCTGACTGATGCCGAGACACGCGACTTTGTCAATGCGCTAGATCAGGCCGAACTGGAACTGCACAATGCCGAGGCTGCCCTGGCCCAGGCCCAGGTCGCGTATGACACAGCCCATCAGGATGAAATCAATGGTCTGGCTGCCGCCGAGGCAGACGTTGCAGCCGCTCAGTCTGATCTCGATCAAGTACTCCAGGGCACGGATGTGGATGAACTGGCAGCGGCACGCGCCGACCTGGCCCGTGCCCAGGCTGACCTGGCCCGTCTCCAGGGACTTCAGCGCGAAGGGGCGCTGGTGCGCGAACAGGGCAATCTGGCAAATGCCCAGGCGCGGTTGGAACAACTCCAGGCCGATCCGCGTGCCAGCGACCTGGCCCGCGCCGAGGCGGCTGTAGCCCGCGCTCGCGCCCAACTCGAACGGGCCAGTACCGATCTGGACATTACAACCCTGCGTGCGCCCTTTGCCGGGGTGGTATCCCAGGTGAATGTTGCCCCCGGTGAAACAATCGGCCAGACGCCGGTACTGACCCTGCTAGACATAAGTCGCTATAAGGTTGTCGTGCAGGTCGACGAGGTCGATGTGGCGCGTGTCAATGTCGGGCAGCCTGTGACCGTCTTGATCGATGCGCTGGGAGAACCACCCCTGGATGGCACGGTGCGCAATATTGCCCCCCAGTCGTTGCAAGGCCAGAGTGTGACATCCTATGAAGTGACGGTTCAGATTGCCCCCGGCGACCGCCCGATCAAGCCGGGCATGACTGCCAGTGCGACAATTATGGCCGCAGAACAGGCGGCGGCGCTCAGTGTGCCTGTGCAGGCTGTGCGTACCGAAAATGGCCAGACCGTTGTGAGTATCGTAGCTTATGCCGACGATGGTACGCCGCTTGTGACAACCCAGGTCGTTGAGACTGGTTTGCAGATGGGCGACCAGATTGAGATCCGCAGCGGTCTGGAGCAAGGGCAGGAAGTGGTGATCGACGGCACACAATAGACGATAGATGGCGAAGAGCTAGATGAGAGCGTGTGTTCTGCGTATGTCCTGTAAAGTAATTAACACGTGTTACGCGGTCGCCCTGCCACAGACGAGGATTCGCCTCCGGCAGGGTGGAAGAAGGATCTTTTTCTCAAAAAATTTTCCCTACGGGAAAATTTTTTGAGAAAAGAATGTAAAATTCCACGCTGCCGCAGGCGAAAGTAGTCTTTCAACCGGGCACATGTCTCGTTTGAACACCTACCACGTAACGCGTGTAAAGCAAGGATAGCCTTATGCTCGAAACTGTTTCCAGAATAGCCCACCCCGGCGAGATCGAACTAGCAACCAGGCCCGTTGTACAGGTGCAACAGGTCTCGAAGGTCTATTGCAGCGGCGGTGACACGGTACATGCGCTCTCGAATATATCGCTGGATATTCATCCTGGCGAGATGGTCGCCATTATGGGGCCATCGGGCAGCGGCAAGAGTACGCTGATGACAATTCTCGGCCTGCTTGAGTTACCCACCGAGGGGCGTTTTCAGCTTGATGGAACCGATGCCAGCACCCTGAATCGCGCTCGACAGGCGCAGATCCGCAACCAGCGTATTGGCTTTGTCTTCCAGAACTTCAACCTGCTGCCGCGCCTATCCGTGCTAAAAAATGTCGAACTGCCTCTGATCTATGGGCGACTATCGCCGCATGAACGTGAAGAGCGGGCACGGGCCGCATTGACGGCAGTTGGCCTGGCAGACAAACTGCATAACCGACCTAACCAGTTGTCGGGTGGACAGAAGCAGCGTGTGGCAATTGCGCGCGCGCTGGTTACCAATCCCAGTCTGATTCTGGCCGATGAGCCAACCGGCGCGTTGGATCAGCGTACTGGACGTGAGGTGCTGGAACTCTTTCGCACGCTCAACCGTGAGCAAGGGTTGACCATTATCGTCGTCACGCATGATCTCAGCATCGCCCGCCAGATGGATCGCATCATCGGGCTGTGCGACGGTCGCATCGACCCGGCATTCCTGAGCAACTACTACGGCGAGACTGCACTAGCAGGCACATTTTCGATCAATGGACATCAGGAATCACAGCATGGATCGCAGAATGGCCGACAGTCACAAACATTAGTCCAACGGTCTAACCATACCAGCCAGTGGTCAATGGTCAGTGGGCAAATATTGAAAGAACAGATCCGCATGGCTGTCGACAGCTTGCGTGCCAATGCCTTTCGTTCCTTGCTCACCATGCTAGGTATCATCATCGGCGCAGCTACACTGGTAACGGTTCTCTCGTTGGGCAATGCCTTACAGAGCAATGTGTTTGAACAATTTGTCGACCTGGGCACCCGGCGGATTACCGTCTTGCCTGGCGACCCGCAGGCCATGGGTGCCCGCGATGTGCCCGGCTATGGACTGTTGTCTACCCGCGACTATGACGTGGTCGACCAACTCGTTCGTCAGCACCCCGACCTATTCGAGGCAGTTGTGCCTGAAGTCATATTGCCCATGGATATCCGTTCCGGCGCGACAGCGGTAGAAACCGTCGTGGTTGGTACCAACAGTATCTACCAGCAGGTGCAATCGACCAAAATAGAATATGGACGATTCCTGACCACGAATGACGAACAGCAACGTGCGCGTGTGATTGTGCTGGGTGGCATGGTCGCCCGTGATCTGTTTGGCGACGATGCAGCGGCGTTGCAATCTGCCATTGGCCAGACTGCTACAATCAATGGTCAGTCGCTGCACATTATTGGCATTACCAGATCGCTGGGCGGACACAATCCATCGGATCACCAGGTATTGCTGCCAATGAGCACCATGCGCCTGCGCGTGGTGGGCAATCTGGTTATACCCGGGCGCGGGGTGCAAATGAATAGCATCACAGTCAGTGTCCAGAGCGACCAGATGCTCGACCGTGCAGCCGACCTGCTGGGCAGCACCTTACGCACCACGCGAGGTGTTACAACAGGAACCATCGATGACTTTCAGCTCAACCTGCCGACCCAGGTATTGAATGTGTTAAATGGCATCAACAGTGCCATCACTGGCTTTATCGGCGTGATTGCCGCGATCAGCCTGATCGTCGGTGGCATTGGCATTATGAACATCATGCTCGTAGCCGTCACTGAACGCACACGCGAAATTGGCGTACGCAAAGCCCTGGGCGCAACCGATGGTGATATTCTCGGCCAGTTCCTGATTGAGGCTTTGGCAGTCAGTCTGATTGGGGGGCTGATCGGCGTAGGCATTGCTCTGGGGTTGGTCGTGCTGATCAGCGTTCTGGCTGGCATACCTGCACCAATTGCCTGGAATGCCGTGATCCTGGCCCTGCTATTTGCCTCAGCCGTCGGCATCGGCTTTGGGCTGTATCCAGCACGGCGGGCTGCGCGGTTGTTGCCGGTTGAAGCACTGCGGTATGAGTAGAGATAGGTTTAGCGGTAACCGTTCAGGCGGTACCTGCGTCAGTGGGGGCGCGGGGGCCGCAGGCCCTCGCAAAACCTTCTGTTCGGCCCGGTGTGGCGGCTTTGCAGCCACACCGGGCCGAACAGAAGAGACTCCGGGAGGGGCAACGCCCCCATATGCATCACGGTACGCCTCCCGGCGGGGGTTTGGGGGCCTCCGGCCCCCAAAGAATGTCTGTGTCGTGCGAGATGGTGCCAGCTTTGCTGGCACCATCTCGCACGACAAAGTGAGTTTTTAGGGCTACCGCCCTACAGTCGATGCGTATGGGCAACGCCCCTCCCGACCACCCCACCTGAACGGTTACGATTTAGCAAATAGAATCAGAAAGAGTCATACAAAAACATTATATAACCCGAACAATAATATTAGAAGTTATTTTCTATTGCGTATCGTTTTTACAAATACATTTCAACAAAGAAATACAATTTCGCTATTTAGATATACACTATATTGAATTGCCTACTATGTACCGCATACCTATCACCACATGTACTACTCTTCCAGTACCTTATATTCCTATTTATATTAACAGCCACCCTCTGCTATGATAGTTAATAGATCGCAGTGTCTCATATGCTGAGGCGTACTACCTCTTCTGCACAATTCTGTTAATAAACAGACATTATGATAGCGATCTTATTGCGGCAGCATGGCATCTTCTTTCCTTATTCTCCACACCATGATGCTATCGACAGCATGTTTTGGGAAATCGACACTTTTTTCACCCTGCCGCCTGCCATGCGCCTGTCGAACAGAAGGCAAATCTCTGCCTTTGCATAAACGACCGCATACGTCCTGTCATTTATATACTGTCGGCTGAAGAAAGGAGCAGAGAGCATGAGTAAAATAACGCTCATGGTGTGTCCGCATGATACGGCCAACGGACCAGAGGGTTGGTATCGCCTGGCCCAGTATCTGCATCAACAATTAGCGGTCGAAGTCCATTTCGAACTGGCGCTGGATTTTGAGGATTTTCATCAGCACCTGGACATAGCCGACATGGTGTACGTGAATCCGACGGATGCTTTATCTTTAATCGACACCAAAGGCTTTATGCCGCTGGTGCGTCCACTTGATGAATATGACGAGATGGTGTTTGTAGCCAATACGGATATTGCCAACCCGGAACTCGCCGCGCTAGAAGGCCAGGCGATTGCGACCGTCCAGCATGTGCTGCCCACCAATATCGCACTCTATCTCTTACATCACCAGTCTATCACACCCGCCACACTGATCCATCACGAATCCTGGTTGAGTGTGATTCGCAGCGTCTGGCAGAACGAAGTGAGCTATGGCATTGTCTATAAAGATACCTATGATGAACTTTCAGAGCAAGGCAAGGCCATGACCCATCCATTTTTCACCTCGAACGAAAAGATGGCCTTTCATACCATCGCGATCAGTCCTGCGCTTCAGGAACGTCAGAGCCAGGTTGCCGATGTATTGCTGGCGATGGATCGTGATGCTACCGGGCAGGATGTATTAGCGGAACTGCCCCGGATCAACAAATGGCTGCCAGTGACCGCCGACGAACTGGCGACCATGCGCCATCTGATTGAAACCCACGTCTGGGAAGACTAACATCGGCCACAAGACAGGGCAACCCGACGTCTGACTATTGCCACAGTATAGATAGATTGTTCACCTATATCATTTAGTGATTGTACATACTCGTCACACGCTTGCTCCTCGCATGAAAGGAAGACAAAGATATGGCCACCCGACAGGAACAGATTGCCGCCATCCTTGATCGGCTTGCAGAGAATACGGGAAATGATGTTGCCGGTGTTGCCGCCGTCAGTATGGATGGCATTGTGATGGTATCGCGTATGTCGGCTGAAGTGAATGCCGACCGTGTCGGCGCGGTTGCCGCCACCATGATGGGCGTGACGCGCCGCGTGTCTGGGGAATTAAAACTGGGGTTGCCCGAAGAGACTATTATCAAGTCGGACAATGGGCTATTTATGGTGCTCCCGGCGGGCGATCAGAGCCTGCTAGCGGTGAATTTGCGTCAGGGGGCCAATCTGGGCATGGTACGCCTCGAGGCGCGCGATGCCGCCCGGTCAATCCATCAGGTGCTGTAAGGAAGCGTACAGCGCAAAACGCAGAGCGCATTATGCACTGTCGTTGGCGAGATATGTTTTCGCCTGATTAAACGCCTGATTTGGGTGTCAGCTGCATACCTCGTGTTACTGACAGGATGGATGCAGTTGCACTTCTATAAAAAAGTGTTTATCCCAACAGACTGAACCGAATAATCTGTGACTACGCTCTGCGTTTTGTGTTTAGAATGCGCTTTCTTTTGATAGGGACAAGCTATGGCGCTTGAAGGTACACTCCAGGATATGTCGCTTAGCGACCTTATACAAGTCTTTCGGATGGGACCAAAATCGGGTGTGCTGCTGATTGTCTATGCAGACGAACGGGGGGTAATCTATGTTGCCCACGGCACAATGATCGATGCAGTAATTGTACAAACCAGTAACCGCGCCATCCATGCCACAGGTGAGGAAGCAGTTATTCAAATGTTAACATGGGATAATGGCAGTTTTGTTTTTAGTGCCAATCCCTCTGTTTTCGAACGCCCTGTCCGCATTGTGCGCGATGGCGAAGAGTTGATCCTGGAAGGACTACGCCGGCGTAAAGATCCAGCCCAGGCGCTGCCCTATCATACGATTACCCTTGATACTCGCCTGCAGCTATCACCCTTACCAAATAAACCAGAAAATGGTGTGAGCCTGGATGTAAATCAGTGGCGCGTCTTAAGCCAGGTTGCCAGTGATAAAGATTTGCGCGAGATTTGCGCCGTCACCTGTCTCGGCTCAGAGACAGTTATTCGCACGGTTGCAGAATTATTATCGCTTGGTCTGGTTGAGATCGCCCCAACAAACCGCCTGTCTGCCAGCCGTTCAACGACGCAAACAGCTAGAAAACCACATCATCCCCAACCTATACTAGCCAGTGCTAATGCAGGGTGTAGCCAGAACAGTAGCGACCAGCCGCAACCTGTTGTCGGTAGTAGTTTAATCAATGCCATCATGCGGCGTATTCGCATCTTATAACTGAGAAACGGTATGTCGATGCAAGTTCTGAAAATTGTCATTACTGGTAGCTACGCCGCAGGGAAAACACAGTTTATCCGCTCGATTAGCGAAATTGATCCTGTTTCCACTGATTATAATGTCACTCTAGACGAAGAGCGTGAGCTTAAGCATGAAACCACAGTAGCACTGGACTTTGGAACAATCACGATTAACGATCAGCTGCGACTCTATCTTTTCGGCACACCTGGCCAGGAACGGTTTGATTTTATGTGGGAACATTTGAGTATCGGGTGTATTGGCTATATTGTGGTGGTCGATAGCTGTCGACCGGCGCATTTTGCAGAGACCCAACGCTTGATGGAACGCTTTGCCGATATGGTCGATGTGCCATTTGTGGTCGCAGCAAATAAACAGGATGATCCCGCCGCGTTGCCGTTGAGCTATGTGCGTCGTCGTTTAGGTCTTACGCCAGATATTCCGATCCTGCCGTGTGTCGCCACGGATCGGGCCCAGGTAAAGGGCGTTCTGCTTGCGCTGCTTCAGGCAATTGCTTCGCGTTTTGCCCGGACTGAACGGGAAGCGTAGGGGCGAGCGACCGCTCGCCCCTACCGTCCGGCGGCTATGCTCAAATCCGTTTTATAGTCTGAGTCATCACAATGTGTCTTCTTACAGGGGCGACCGTTTGGTCGCCCCTATATTATCAGATTGAAGAAAGGAACAGAGAACATGGGTAAAATAACGCTCATGGTGTGTCCGCATGATACGGCCAACGGACCAGAGGGTTGGTATCGCCTGGCCCAGTATCTGCATCAACAATTAGCGGTCGAAGTCCATTTTGAACTGGCGCTGGATTTTCAAGACTTTCATCAGCACCTGGACATGGCCGACATGGTGTACGTGAATCCGACGGATGCTTTATCTTTAATTGACACCAAAGGCTTTATGCCGCTGGTGCGTCCACTTGATGGATATGACGAGATGGTGTTTGTAGCCAATACGGACATCGCCAACCCGGAACTCGCCGCGCTAGAAGGCCAGGTGATTGCCACCGTCCAGCATGTGCTGCCCACCAATATTGCGCTTTATCTGTTAAAGCACCATGCGATTACGCCTGCCGAACTGATCCATCACGAATCCTGGTTGAGTGTGATCCGCAGCGTCTGGCAGAACGAAGTGAGCTATGGCATTGTCTATAAAGATACCTATGATGAACTTTCAGAGCAAGGCAAGGCCATGATCCATCCATTTTTCACCTCGAACGAAAAGATGGCCTTTCATACCATCGCGATCAGTCCTGCGCTTCAGGAACGTCAGAGCCAGGTTGCCGATGTATTGCTGGCGATGGATCGTGATGCTACCGGGCAGGATGTATTAGCGGAACTGCCCCGGATCAACAAATGGCTACCAGTGACCGCCGACGAACTGACGGCCATGCGCCATCTGATTGAAACCCACGTCTGGGAAGGCTAACATCCACCACAATGGCGAATGAGAGTGCATTCCTAGACTATCGCCAACAGTGTTATAATGCAAGTACACAGTGGTAGGAATGCAAGGATACGGCATGTTAACGTATGAAAATTTTGTAGCTGTGCTACTTGGCAGTATCGAGCGCACTATGCTGAATGTGGCGTATACCCAGGAATTGCTGGATACGCATGCATTGGGGCGTAGCCTGAGTATTACCTGCCTGCCTGATGGCAGCGAGGACGATCGTGGACCGCAGGAGCCGCCTCTGCGTGCAATTATCTCGTTCCGCTGGTCGCCTGAGTTTACCATCTTTTCGCTGCGCGGTGATGAATCGCTCGACGATATTGAGCGACTGGTTGATGAACGTTTAAACCAGACCCAGGGAGGCCCTTCGCTTGACGTTGACGTGATGTACACGATACCTCTCACTGCCGAGCAGCAACGCGATGTATCCCACCTGCCAGCTATGGCTCACTTTATTCAAAAGTTGCATCATTCCCTAACGGGTTCTGATAATCCCCTGCAGGTGACATCAGAACTGGTTTTTGTTGTGGGGCGTACGCCTCGTGCCCAGAATGTAACAGCACATCAGGTCTGGAGCATCGACGAGGGCCTGTATGATGTTGAACTGTTGTCGGATACCTTTGACGAACTGTGTGCCGAACTGCATGATCTGCTGGAATCGCTGGCCGAGCATTTTAGTATCGCTGGCAGCAACGAGCGCAATCCTGGC
>RRYU01009592.1_pt1 | contig 20717 bp, 18 predicted proteins | sample 2162651 | NCBI WGS metagenome assembly RRYU01 (sample SAMN10267283, study PRJNA491782) | microbial mat metagenome | isolation source: biomat in the production well | place: Japan: Minami-Kanto gas field, natural gas well KTG3 | collected 2017-06 | reverse complement strand
GGAGATTCCTCCCGCCGCCGCTACTGGGGGGTGGGCGTCCACGAGGGGCCAGGCGGCGGCTGCGGTCGGAATGACATGACATAGGATTTCAGCATGACATGGAATTTCAACGCCAACCATGTCATGCCGAGATCATAGTGTTGCCGGTTTGGTGTGGCGGCTTTGCCGCCACACCAAACCGAACATACTTTTTTTACGGGGGCCGGAGGCCCCCGAAGAGGTTACTGGCCTTCCATATGCATACGAAAGAACTCAAGCGTACGTGCAGCATAAAGCTGGTCGTCTGCGCCTTGCAGCGTATGGCCACCAGCTTCATACAGATGCAATGTAACATCTTTGCCGGCTGCCTGAAGCGCATCGGCAATAGCCACACTGGCACTGGCATCAACCACCGTATCGGCGCTACCATGATGCAACATCACCGGGGCGTTCACCTGATCAAAATAGTTTATTGGTGATACACGCGCATACGCTTGCGGGTCGGCGTCGGGGGGAAATGGCCAGACTTCGCTGCCGGGATTGCCGCCGCTCTGCTGATAGCGCCGGGCATAATCAACCGCCAGATCCGCTGGAGCGGGGGCATACACTACAGCAGCCGCTATCTGGTCGGTGATTGTCAGGGCGGCAACCGTGATTGATGCGCCGCGACTATGGCCCCACATACCTACTTTCCCTGGCTGTGCCATTGGCAACGCCTGAGCCAGGGGGATTAGATGGAGAACATCGGCATAATAGCCGGTATAAAACGGATTGGGGCCAGCATCGCCGCCGCCGTACCCGCGATAATCGGGCGCAACCACCAGATAACCATTGCGTGCCATCAGGTCGGAAAAGGCCCGGCTATCCATCCCCGGTTGGTAGCGTTCTGGATCGATATGGCCGCGATTAGCAATAATCAGCGGAAAAGGCCCGGTACCATCGGGCACATGCAGCAGTCCGGTTAGTTGCAGATCATCGGCAGGATAACCTATTCGATAGGTGGTATACCCCGTGCCATAGTTATACACCTCGCCAATCACAATACTACCACCACCATAGCTACGTCCACGCAGGTCAGGAATGGTCAACCCGGCCACCGGGTCAGGGGTTGGCACAGATGTTGCCGTAGGTGGCAGTGACGTTGATGTAGGCAGGATGGCGATAGTCGCTGTAGCCGTGGGCCGCGGAGTCGACGTGCTACCTGGCGTGGTTGTAGTGGTTGGGGATGGGACAGGAGCGGTTGGTGGCGATGCTGGCGTATTTTGCTCTGATACCTGCGCCGGGGTCAGGCTACACCCCCACAGCATCAAGAGACACACCCCGCAGATCAGGGAGCGTAGCAGGCGTTGTTTATGGCATAGCACTATGTTCATGTTCATTTGCCTTGTGTCGGCGTACACACTGTCGGGATGAAAACGGGCGTGTAGGGGCGGTTCGCGAACCGCCCTTACCATCACCGCCACCAGCGCCCCCGGCCTACCGGTTGGGGTGGAGACAATTGTACTGGCCTATCAGCCAGAATAGCGGCTGGCGTATCTTGCACCAGCGCCGTCGCCGCTGCCTCGCCGACCAGATCAGCCGCCAGGCGACGTGCCGCCGATATCAGCGGCATCCGCTGCAAGTGCGAACCGTGGCCATCGGATGCCAGCACATGGATCATATTATGCCTAAGTAACAGTTCAGCCAGACGACGCATCGCATCCCCCTGGCGATTAATCAGCGCATCGGCAGTCAGTTGCATCAACACCCCACGCTCAACCAGGGGTACCAGGATATTCGGATCAGTCTGGACAATCTTAATCCGTTCGGGATGCGCCAGCACCACTTGATAACCGGCGAGCTGCATCGCAAACAGGCCCTGTTCCAGCGCAGAACGCACGATATCATTCGGCACTTCCATCAACACCGTACGGGTTGCGCCATAGGGCAACAATTCACCAGCCTTGAGGCGAGTGGGCAGGTCGACCTCATAAAACAGCTCGGTACCGGGAATGACCTCAAGCGGCAGATTCGCCTCGGCCAGAGCAGCCTGCAACGCAGCCAGGCGCTGATGGACAATATCGACACTATAGACAACACTAACTTCCCAGCTCTTGCGGCCATGGGGCGTCGCCACAATCGTCGTAATGCCATCGTCCAGCGCAACACGCGCCATCTCCAGAGACATAGCGATAGACTTGGGGCCATCGTCGATATTCGGCAAAATATGGCAATGTAGGTCGATCATAAATAAAGCCCCACTCCTGACGAGATTTCAAGTAAGACAATAATTTCAGACTGACCAATTGTACTGTCCCATTCACAGACAGATTGGTTGCGTGAGTCACTCCAGCCCCTGATCTCACAGGGGTAGTTTTTCGATGGATGGTGTTCCAACGCCATCTGTAGGGACAGGCTTCTGCCTGTCCGTGGGGATATGTTCCGCATCAGGACGCCCTGCGGACGCGCAGAAGCGTGTCCCTACGGAAAAACCCTACACCTGAAAGCCCGGCCCCGCCCCTGCACGGGGCGGGGGAGTTGGACAGCGCATTCATCTGCGGTAGCTCGCAGCGATGGTGACATATTTCTCACCACATCGACGTTCCAGGAACACGCACCGGGCTTACACCTGACGATAATAGCCATACCCGGCCTCGGGGCGGGCATTATTCAACACAACCCCAATCAGATTCGCCTTCACCTTTTCCAGTTGGCGCCGCGCTTCACGGGCGCGGTCGCGCCGGGTTTTACCAGCCTGGAGCACTAGCAACACCCCATCCAGGCGTGTTGCCAGCACTGCCGCATCAGTGACAGCTATGACCGGCGGCGTATCAAACAGGATTATATCCGCTTCGGCCCGCAGACGGGCAATCAGGGCCTCCATGCGGCGTGAACCAAGCAAATCGGCCGGACGAGGCGGCAGCGGGCCACTGGCCAGCACACTCAGCCCCGGCACACCAGTTGCCTGCAGCGGTAGCGGCATATCGTTCTGCTGCAAAATTACATTGGTCAGACCTGGCTCATTAGCCAGACCAAACAGGGTATGTAAGCTTGGGCGACGCAGATCACAGTCTACCACAATTACCCGCTGTTCGGCCTGAGCCATGGTGACGGCCAGATTTGCCAGCGTTGTACTCTTGCCCTCGTCGGGGGCAGTACTGGTAATCAGCAGTGTTTGCAACGGCTTATCCAGGCTCGAAAACTGGATATTGGTGCGCAAGGTACGATACGCTTCGGCTGCCAGCGACTGCGGATCACGCAACGCGATCAGGCTTGTCGGGTGGCGATTTCCATTATTTGCATTCTTTGGATTGTCTGACACAACGATTCCCTAATCTACAGTTGGAATAGTTCCCAGAGTTGTTACGCCCACAAAACGCTCTACATCGGCGCTACTCTTCAACGTATCGTCCAGAAACTCCAGCACAAAAGCCAGCAACAGCCCGAGTATCAACCCCAGGAAGGCACCTGCCAGGACATTAATCCTGGTATTGGGCTTCACACTCACAACCCGCGCCGTCTGAATGCGCGTAACATTAATCCGGTCGGTGCCCTCAATGTTGGCATTAATCCGGTTTACCTCATCTTCAAGGCGCTGGCCCACGGCTGCAGCAATTGCCAGCGACTGATCGGCAAAGCGATGATCGGCCTCAATTACAATCTTCTGATCGTCGGGCCGGGGCAACACAAACACATCACTCATAAGCCGTTCACCGCTAATATCAAGCTGTAACTGACGGCTAACCTGTTCCAGCGCATCAGGCTGCAACACCAGCTCACGGTAACTATTCATGGTATTGCGCAACACAATATTCAAGCCATTATCGGGCCGGTTCGCAATGGCCAGATAGACCGTCTGTGCTCGAAACGTAGGCGGCTGCAGTTTGCTAACGCCATACGCCGTCACAGCAGCCACACACGCCGTCAACAGAATAACCCACCAGCGCTTGATCAGTACAGCCAGGTAATCTTGTAGTTGCATCATCCATCCCTTATAGAGAGGCGCAGCGCCCCTACTTATCCCGAGGAATCACCCCGACCACCTGAACCTCAAGCCACTCCTCGACCTGATGGGCATAACGGAGCCGGTCATCAAGATAGTGGAGTAAAAAGGCCAGCCCGATGCCCGCCACCAGCGCCAGCATTATACGCAGACCAACATCAAACAATAGATGGCGCATACTACGCGTAGGCGTGGCACTGGTGGGCAGATCCAGCAACGCCACCTTCAGGCCGGTATCATCAGGCAAAGCGCGATCCCAATATTTCAGACCATTGGCCTGTAGCGCCGTGACGGCACCACGTACCATCGCAACCGCTATGACAGGATCAGCAGTACTGGCCGACAGAGTCATGGTACGATGCAGCGTCTCGGCATTCAACGTAGCCATCACCACCGTCGGATCGATCGGATATCCCTCGGCGGCGGCCAGCGTACTCACATCCTCGGCAAAGACGCGACTCTTCACCAACTGAGGCAAATCATCAAGGATATACTCAGAACTGGCCCAGGAATAGTTTAAATTAAAATCGGGAAACGCGCCGGTCTGTGGCTGCACATGCACTGTTTGTGTCACCATTGCCCGAGCGATGGCACGATACTGCTGGGGCTGGCGTAGCGCCAGCACGAGACTGATCACACCCACAAGCAGCGGCAGAATCCCAATCACAACCCAGTAACGTTGCACAATAGCCAGATAGGAGCGTAGTTGCATAGGGCATTCCATTCGATTAGAGCAGCAATAGCGTATGTGTCACCAGCAGAACCATATGCATACGCTACCAGCGTTCTAGACAGTAGACAACAAACCACTGTCCATTACGGCCCACACCCATTCACACTGCGGCCTTTCATCACACTATCGATAAAGGTACGCATACGTTCAAAGAAGACCGGATAGCCAAACCCCTCGGCGTGCTGACGGATCACATACGCATCAAAGTCATCATAGCGCGAAGCCGCAACCGCCGCCGCTAGATCCGCTGCCGTCTGATGATAAAAAAACCGCCCGGTCACTCCTTCAACCACCGTTTCAAGCGCCCCACCGGCCGCATACGCAATCACCGGGCGACCGGCGGCCATGGCTTCAAGGGGAGTGATACCAAAATCTTCGACGCCGGGGAAGATAAAAGCGCGGCAGTGCGCAAACAGATCGCGGCGTTGCTGTTCATCCACCCATCCCAGAAACTCCACCTGGGGACCGGCGATTGACTCCAGGGCAACGCGGTCACGCCCATCGCCAAAAATCTTGAGCGGCAAGCCCAGCTTTGTCAGCGCCTCGACAGCCAGGCTGATGCGCTTATAGGGGATCAAGCGGCCACCTGCGAGATAAAAATCGCCCGGCGGACAATCCTGATACAGCGGCAGATCAACCGGTGGTGGAATAATTGTCGCTGTGCGCCCATAGTAGCGCCCGATTCGCCCGGCAACTTCCTGGGAATTAGCGATAAACGCATCAACACGCGCAGACGTTGTGACATCCCAGAGTCTAACATAGGTCAGCAGGAAGGGCAAGACAGCGCCTTGCATCCCATTGATCGACTCGCGTTCAACATAATCTTTTGTGCGCCAGGCAAAACGCATAGGCGTATGGCAATAACAGATATGTACTGCGCCGGGGCGCGGAATAACGCCCTTGGCATACGCACTGCTACTGCTAATAATTAGATCATACTCTTTCAGATCAAAACTCTCGAACGCGCTTGGATAGAGCAAGAAGTAGCGCCGGAAATGCTTCTTCCAGCCTGGCAGATGCTGCATAAACGAAGTACGCACATCCCAGGTACGATAGGCTGCGGGCATAGCAGCGGGGTCATAGAACGAGGTATAGACCGGCGCTTCGGGAAAGAGAGCATGGATAGCCTCCAGCACCCGTTCAGCTCCCCCATACTGGTTTAAATAATCATGGACGATTGCGACACGCATGGTTGACAATCACACTGTTAGGCATGGTTCAGGGCGCAACATCTTTCGCTCGTACAGAGTGGTAAAACTGGATTACCCAACTGTCAGGCTGGTTTGAACCAGGCCGTACCCATCATTATGCTATTACATAGGACGGCAGAGATTGTATCACAGTGTCGACCGAACGTGGTAGCCAGATGACGGATGCCAGTATCTGTTATATAACCGGAGATACGCGGTGCTGGATCAAACCAGACGTTTGATCGTATGAAAGACCTGATTCGCCTGCGGCAGCGTGGAATCTTATATCTGTTGTTCCCAATTTTTTCGCCTCTGGCGAAAAAATTGGGAACAACAATAGTTTTTTCTGCCCTGCCGGAGGCGAATCACAGCCTGTGCCTGGACGACTGCGTAACTCGTGTTATATAACGGTTGTCCTTCCTCAGTACAGATAGGGATTATTTTTCAAAAATGAACAAACCTTTTGCCAAACCCAGAGGAGTATGCTACACTAGCGTGCGCAATAACGGCCCGGTAGCTCAGTGGATTAGAGCACTGGTCTTCGGAACCAGGTGTCGGGGGTTCGAATCCCTCCCGGGTCGCCAAAGATAAGCCATAATAAAGGGCAGGGCTTTCAGGTTCGCTATCAATGCTCTATCGCCCACTTCTCCACGCCTGAGTGCGTTTCTGCATACTCCAGGTTACTAGACTGTATAGCAGACGGACGCCAATGCTGGTAAAGACAATCAGCATCGACATGGCGGCTGCCGCTGCGGTATCTCCGGCGTCGTCCATATTCACAACAGCGACGGCAGCTAGTTGGAGCGAGGGCGCATATAGAAAGATAACGGCTGATACTGTTACCATGGCATTGACGAAGAAGTACATGGCAATTTCAAGCACTGCTGGTGAACAAACCGGCAGCGCGATGCGCCAGAATGTCCGATAAAAGGGCACAGCCAGTGATGACGCAACTGTTTCAAACTCGGCGTCTAACTGCTTCAGGGCCGTTGTGGCAGTGAGAAAGCCCACGGTGTAGAAATGGATCATGTTGGCAATCACCAGAATCGCCATTGTGCCGTAGATGCCATGCAGGTGCATGCCACAACCCTGCCGACTGACAGACATCCAGCCAGATATCCCGGCTACGCAGGGCACGCTGGTGCAGCGGCCCGTCCGGCTGGCCGACTGGCCAGATCAGGCCAAAGTTACGGATAGAAGCCCCTACTGCCGGGTTGTCTCGCTCAAACAATACAACCTGCATGCCTCGCCGGGCCGCAGCCAGGGCATGCGCCAGCCCGACAATTCCGCCACCGATCACAGCTATGTCTGCCTGTTTCAGGATGACCAACTGTACTGTACTGTACAATTACAGACGAATTGGTCGCGTGAGTCACCCCACCCCCTGGCCCCCCGCTCTCACGGGTAGGTTTTTTCCGTAGGGACGCGCTTCTGCGCGTCCGCATGGCGTCCTGATGCGAAACACGTCCCCACGGACAGGCAGAAGCCTGTCCCTACGGATCGCGTTAGAACGCCATCCATCGAAAAACCTACCCCTGTGAACTGGCCCCCCGCTCCTGCACAGGGCGGGGGAACACGGACGGGGCGTCCTGGCAGCACACGCTGCGCGTGTGCCGCCAGGACGCCCCGTTTCCCCCCTCTCCCTCAGGGAGAGGGGGCAGGGGAGAGAGGGCGTATCGTCCAACCAAACGGTACAGTAACCGTGAACCATGTCTAATGTGAAATAGCCAACGGACGGTAGGGGCGACCGGCCGGTCGCCCCTACATCCCTATTTTCATGCCGGCGGTGTGCGCACCACGCATGGAGGGCTAACGTAAAAATAGCTGCCTCAACACCGCCTTATTGTACTGCGTCTGGTTGACGTTCCGATCACGCCCCGGTATAATCAATTATCCAATTATGTTCCAATAGCACGCTTTGCCCCTATTACGAAGGAGCAGTCATGGATTTCCTGTTTCGGCGTTCATACATCGGGCCACTGCGCGGGATTATATTCGATTGGGCGGGAACCACTGTAGACTATGGCAGCTTCGCTCCGGTCATGGCGCTGACGCGCATTTTTGCACAGCGGGAGATTACGATTACCCCCCAGCAGGCTCGTATGCCCATGGGCCTGCATAAACGCGATCATATCCGCGCTATTGCGCAGCTTGCGGCTGTTGCCCAACAATGGCACGATGTGTATGGTCGCCCGTGCAGCGAGGCCGATGTCGAATCGCTGTATCAGGAATTGACTCCGATTCAGGAACAGACGATTGCCACATACGCCGATCTGATCCCTGGTGTGGTAGAGACGATGCATGCCTGTCGCAGCCGTGGGATGAAGATCGGTTCTACAACGGGCTATAACCAGCGTATGATGGCTGCGCTCGTGCCCCTGGCCGCCCGGCAGGGCTATCAGCCCGATGCGCTGGTGTGCCCGGACGAGGTGGCAGCCGGGCGGCCAGCCCCCTGGATGTCTATCCAATGAGCGCATGGGTTAAAGTTGGCGATACGCTGCCAGATATCGCGGAGGGCCTCAACGCTGGTATGTGGACTATCGCCCTGGCGCAGAGTGGCAACGAACTGGGTTTGACTGCGCACGATGTTGTCCAACTCGATCCAACAGAACGGGCAACACGTCTGTTACCCGTCTACCAGCGGCTGCGTCAGACCGGGGCACATTATGTGGTAGATACAATTGCTGATGTGCCGCCGCTGCTGGATGATATCGCGACGCGCGTGCGCCAGGGCCAGCAACCGTGAAATATATTCAGGCTTGAAAAGGAATACATAAAATATGGCAAAACCTGTAATTCTCTCAGTTGATGATGATCCTGGTGTACTGAGTGCGATCGCCCGCGATCTGCGCCGCCGCTATGGCGAGCAGTATCGCATTATGCGTGCCGATTCGGGCGCTGCCGCGCTAGAGGCATTGCAGCAGTTAAAACAGCGTAACGAGCCGGTGGCGCTCTTCCTGGTCGACCAGCGTATGGCGCGTATGAATGGCGTTGAGTTTCTGGCCCAGGCGATCCCGCTCTATCCTGAGGCCCGCCGGGCATTGTTGACAGCGTATGCCGATACTGATGCGGCTATCCGCGCGATTAACGATGCGGCGGTTCACTACTATCTGCTCAAGCCCTGGGATCCGCCCGAAGAAAAGCTCTATCCTGTGCTGGATGATCTGCTGGACGATTGGCAGGCGTCGTATCGCCCACCGTTCGAGGGCATTCGCATCATTGGCCATCGCTGGTCTGCCGAGGCACATCAACTGCGTGATTTCCTGGCCCGTAATCATGTGCCTTATCGCTATCTGGATATTGAACTGGAAGCCGAGGCGCAGCAACTGGCTACTCAGTATGCTCTGGAGCAGGCAAGTTTGCCGTTTGTGGTCTTTCCTGATGGTGAGACGTTGCAGACGCCTACGATTGCCACGATGGCGGCAAAGGTGGGGTTGCAAACGCAGGCCGACCAGCCTTTTTATGATTTGTTGATCGTTGGTGGCGGCCCCGCTGGTCTGGCTGCTGCCGTCTATGGTGCGTCTGAGGGGTTACGCACGGTGATGATTGAACGTGAGGCCCCCGGTGGTCAGGCTGGTACCAGTTCGCGTATTGAAAACTATCTGGGCTTTCCCGTTGGCCTGAGTGGGGCCGACCTGGCGCGGCGGGCACTGGCTCAGGCGCGTCGCTTTGGCGTAGAGGTGCTAACGCCTCAGGCTGTTGTCGGGGTACGTTTAGAGGGGCAGTATCGCATTGTGACGCTGAGCGATGGTGGGCAAATCAGTTGCCATGCGCTGGTTGTGGCTACCGGTCTGTCGTATCGTAAGCTGAATGCCCCCGGCGTCGAACAACTCACTGGTGCGGGGGTGTACTATGGCGCGTCGCTGACTGAGGCAACCAGTTGTGAACGCCAGCAGGTGTTTATTGTCGGGGCAGGCAATTCAGCTGGCCAGGCGGCGATCTATCTGGCCGGGTTTGCGTCGAAGGTGACAATCCTGGTGCGTGGCGACTCGATCGAGGCCAAGATGTCGCAGTATCTGGTCGATCGTATTGCGCAGACGGCTAATATTGAGGTACGCCTCTCTACCTCTGTGGCGGCTGTGCATGGCGAAGAGCATGTTGAGGCAGTGACGATCCGCGATCAAGCTGGCAACGAGGAAAAACATACGGCTACGGCGCTGTTCATTTTTACCGGCGCAGTGCCCTGTACCGATTGGATCGAGGGTGTGGTCAAGACCGATGCGCATGGCTTTGTGCTTTCAGGGGCGCAGATTATGCAGGATGGCACATTGCCGCGCGACTGGCCGCTGGATCGTCCGCCGTTCTTGCTGGAGAGTAGTGTGCCCGGTATCTTTGTGGTTGGTGATGTGCGCGCCGGGTCGGTCAAGCGCGTCGCCTCGGCAGTGGGTGAGGGGTCAATTGCGGTACAGTTTATCCACCAGTATCTGAGCAAGGTGCGCTGATGGACGAGTTATACCGGTTTCCGTTGTTTGAGGGGCTTCCCGCAGCAGAAGTGCAGTGGGTTGTTGAGCATGGCTATGAGGTTCAGCTCCAGCCGGGGGACTGCTTCTTCCGCGAAGGTGAGCCAGCCGAACAGTTCTATGTCATGCTAGAGGGTGAGATTCAGGTGACGCGCACGGTGAATGGCAGTGAGATTGTGCTGGGTACAACGCCGCCAGGTATTATTGGCGGCGAGGTGGCGCTGCTGAATGGTACATCCTCGCAGATTACTTCGTGTGCGCTGATGCCCAGCCGTCTGCTGGTTCTGAGTGTGCTTGATTTTCGGGCGCTCTTTGCGGCTTGCCCGGCATTGAGTGTGCGCATCTTTCAGATTGCTACGCAACGAACACAGGGCTTTTTCCTGACTGTGCAGCACCAGGAACGTATGACGGCGCTGGGCAAACTGGCCGCCGGGCTGGCGCATGAATTGAATAATCCTGCCTCTGCTGCGAGGCGTGCCGCAATTACCTTGCGTGAGACGCTGCCGAGTTTGCAGGAACGTACCGTGTGTCTGAATGTATGTAACTTTAGCCCCGACGAAATCCAGCGTCTGGTGGCCTTACAGCAACAGACCCTGGCACGGGTGGCCCAGGTGCGCCCGCTGTCGCCTATGGAACAGAGTGACCGTGAGGAGGTGCTGGGCGATTGGTTGGATGCACAGGGCATTGCGAACGGCTGGGATCTGGCGGCAACATTTGTCACAGCCGGGTTGACTCTGGCGGATGTGCAAGAGATGGTTGCACCATTTCCGGCCCAGCAGTCCCGTGATGTGCTGGCCTGGCTGAATGAGACGCTCTATGCCATGGGGTTGCTGCACGATATCGAGCAGAGTACCGTCCGTATCGCCAGTCTGGTGCAGGCGGTCAAAGAATATACCTATATGGATCGTGCCGCACTCCAGGAGGTTGATATCAACAAAGGGCTGCAGGATACATTGACGATTCTCAGCCACAAGTTGACCGGTGTCACAGTCAAGCGTGAATATGATCCGAATGTGCCAATTATTCTGGCACGCGGCGGTGAACTCAATCAGGTCTGGACGAATCTGATTGACAATGCGATCGATGCCACGGGTGGCACTGGCACGATCCGGCTGATCACGCGTTATGAGAACCGCTATGTGATGGTCGAGGTGGCCGACGATGGCAGTGGTATTCCGCCAGATGTGTTGCCCCGTATTTTTGAACCTTTCTTTACTACCAAGGATGTTGGTGTTGGCACCGGCCTGGGGTTGGATATTAGCTATCGCATTATCGATCAGCACCATGGGAGCATCGAAGTTCAGTCGCAGCCTGGCAATACGCGCTTTATCGTGCGCCTGCCCACCGGCATGCTTGATGAAGAGTAAGGAGGAAAAACGATGCGGAAATGTACCCACGCCGACTTTATCCACGCGGTGACGCCGAGCGCAGCAGGCTGTGAGGAATGTTTGCAGATGGGCGATACCTGGGTTCACCTGCGCATCTGCCTGACCTGTGGGCATGTGGGGTGTTGTGACTCATCAAAGAATAAGCATGCCAGTCGTCACTATCGCGAAATGGGCCACCCGATTGTTCAGTCGTTCCAACCGGGCGAGACCTGGCGCTGGTGTTATATAGACGAAGTGATGGTTTAAGCATCTGTTTGAAACGGGTAGGTTTTTGAACCAGGCGGGATCGTCCTACGATGATACCCCACCCCCCTACCCCCTCCCCTGGAAGGGGAGGGGGAGAAGATTGAGCACCACGCTGCGGCGGCACAGCCGCCGCAGCGTGGTGCTGTCTCGATACCCCCTCTCCCCAGCGGGGAGAGGGGGCAGGGGGAGAGGGGCCATAGGGCCTCCTGATGCATATCTTGCCGGTGCAGAGGCAGAAGCATACATCGATCTTCTCCGTGTCTCCGTGGTGAATGGGCATCCTATACACGTCAACAGGTACATTCATCGTCCCCCATCACCGCTTGCGTCGCTGGGGGTCATCCAGATCGATCCCACGGGCGGCCAACAGCTTGCGCAGCCGTGGTAGATCATTGGCGTTCATCTGGGCCAGCACCCCCTCCGGGCGATAGGGTTGTACCAACCCGACCATCTCGGGGTCATCCAGCAGAGCGGTCAGGGTACGCTCATCACTCAGGCGCAGCAACACCGGTCGCTCGATACTGGCACTGCCAAAGAATCCGCCCCATATCTTGATCGACCGCTCTAGCTCGATGAGGAGATTATTGGCGCACCAACCAGCCAGTAGGGCAATAATCCGTTCAACCGGCATGCCATCATGCACAGCCTGCTGCACCTGGGCGGGCGTGATGCGCAGAACATCACCAGCTTCGACCGTGAAGGGGGCCAGAACACGTTTCACATAGAGTTGCGGTGCGCCCGGGCAGAAGCGCAACCGGCCATCCGCCTCGGCCTGCAGATAGGCGCGTGGCGTGCGGAACTGGTCGCCCAGGGGTGGGGCCGTCGTATGCACCACTGGCAGGTTGCCCAGTTTGAACAGGCTCTCTTCAACCTGCTGATAGCGTTCCTGTGCCACCAGCGCCGTGGTTGGCGTCAGGCGGCGTGTCAGCAGGGTGGCATCCAGGTTCGTCAGGCTGTCTAGCAAGTCCGGGTCGGCCTGCACGAGCGCCACACGCTCATGCAGCACAATGCGCTCTAGCGCACGCCCCCACTCGTGCAGCGTATAGGTGACATTCTGCGGCAGGTTGGCCCCACTCTCGCGTTCCAGTGCGCCAATCACCTCTGCGACGGTCATGCCGTACTGCTGGCTGGCGCGATACAGCGCCTCGCGTGTTAGCCGGTAAGACGCCACCTGATCCAGTTGCTGTCGCTCTGCGATGCGATCAAGCAGGGCCAGATGCGTTTCCTGTACTGGTGGATAGGCCAGTACCTCAAAGGTTGGCTGGACAATCAGACGTCCGCCAGTCGGCTCGACATCATCAGGCAATGGCTTGCCTTGCAGCACATGCGCCCCCATCGGCGTCAAGCGAAAGGCTATGATCAGCATCGTCTCAGGATATGTCTCGTCAGGGGCAGCCCCTAGATCAACCAGGCCCATCCAGTGTAGCGGCTCGCACAGGATCGCCTCAATAAAGCCACCCTCTACAACACCCCAGCCTGTGGTCTCGTCAGGCAGAATAGTAGGAGTCGTGTAGGTATGGCCAGTTGGCCCCTCATAAAACTGGTTGGCCTGGAACGTCCAGCCCATGGTATTGCCATAGTCATTATAGGGGTTGCTAATACCGGCCCAGCTCTGCACGGTACGGGGTAGCAAAAACTCGTAGTGGCGCTGCAGCATGTGGTCTTCCAGCAGATACAGATCCTGCCAACCCTCGCCAGCATGATCGGCCAGCACCCGTAAGACCGTCTGGCGGGCCGCCGTCACAAACGGCAAAGCGTGTACGTCGCCAGCCCGTCGCCCACGCATAACTACATCCGGAATACGCAGCAACTCGTCCCAGCTAAAGGTAGGACGATAATAATCGTACACCGCTCTGACGCGTTCGGCCAGTGGGCGCAGAAAGAACGCTTCCGAGTCGGGGACAATCGTGAGCATATCGCCCTTCTTCTGGATCAACCGGCAGCCATGCAGAGCCAGGCGAATAAAACGCATGCGCCCGACCTGCACCTCATCGCGGACACTATCCAGCGACTCTGTCTGGGTTAGCGTGGCATTGATGCGTTTGAGGTGGGTTTTATTCACCATACCTTGCTTTGTCAGGCTGACCGCATTGTCACGCACATAGCTCCAGTAGAGATAGAGATCGCGCTGGAATGCTGCTGCATCGCCAGCGGCAATCAGGGACGGAACTTCACCTTCAAGCTGCATGCCCGCGGCAGGCAGTGGTGGCAGCGTTGCCATGATCGGCGGCGGAATAAGCAAGGTCGTGCGCAGACTCAGATCGAGAAACTGGCTGCCATAGCGCGGCGGGCCTGGCGCCAGGACCAACCCACGTTTCATCAGCGCTACGACCTCGCTCTCAAACGAGTCTGCGGGGGGATTGTACGTATTGTAGCGACCAATCTGGAATGAGGAAGATTGACTGAACAACTTTTCGCGCAGGGCCTGTCGATGTAACGCAACGGTACTTATCTGTCCACCAGCCATGCGAATAAACTCGAACAGCTTGCGCTGGCGTTCCGTCAACTGATCCAGCTTCGCCTGTACCTGTTCCGTTTCGGCCATTTGGGCGATAATCGCCCGCGCCAGGGGGGTGCGATCTTTCGGCAGCTGCGTCAAGCCCCACTGCTTGCCCAGGTCATTCAGAACATTCTTGTTATGGGTTTGTAACACCTCGACAATTGATATGTCGCTCATGAGGTGCTAATTCTCCGTGGCGTATAGCCCTTTGCGGCCAGTTCGTCGAATAGCGCAGTGGCAGCAGATGGATCGACCAGCAACAGACGTGGCGAGAGTTGTTCCAGCACCACGCCTTGCAGCCGGGTGGCGCGCAACAGTTCGGGCAGCAGCAGATCGTCGGCCAGTTCAATCAGGGCCATATTGGTATAGATATGCGCATGGCCAAAACTATCGCCCCACTGCTCCAGCAACGTCGGAATGGTATCTGGCAGGGGTGGTTGGGCATGCTGGCGCACAAATTCCTGTAGATCGGCAACAGTCTGACCACGCAGCAAGCCGTCCCGGAGTGTGCGGGGCGTCATATGATACACCAGCGTCCCATTCTCAATACCCGCAGCCTGCGTCACCTGTTCCAGTGTCTGCAGCACCGTCGGTGTCGCATCGGCCAGCGCCAGTCGCACGGTGATCTGCGCCATGGCCGGATCGACACAGATTGACAGGGTCTGGCCAGACGCATGGCGTTCCACCTGTTCACGCAGGCCCAGCAGATAGGCACCAACAGGTGTCAGGCGGATATACTCTGCCCGGCTGCCACCGGCTTCAAGCATGCCCAGCCAGCAGAGCGGCCCGGTAAGCAGATAGTGGATCAGCACAGCCTCGCCATCTTGCCAGTCACGATCTTTCAACGGGTCAAGCCGGCGTCCGTTTTTGCGATTGAGCCACCAGCTAACTGAATGCTCAACCGTACTCTGCAGCGTACGCTGCTCAAACACCAGCCTGCGATGCACTGCCTTTACCAGTGCAATCAGTTCATCAACCCGATACCAGCGTTCCGGATCGAGCATGCGCACCATGCGCAGCAGAAAGCGCCGCACAGCCGCCAGTTCAGCATAGAGCTGATCCGGGCGCAGTACACTGGTAGCCAGGACATTGCGGCGGATCGCCAGCGCATCCAGATCGTGCAGCTCACTCCAGTTCGTCATATACGCCCAGGTAGTCGCCAGCAGGCGGCGCTGCTCGTGTACCGGACGCAGCAGCAGCGAGTCGATGCGCACCGACAGGTGCAGCTGCGGCGGTCTGGCCGACAACACGCCGAGGGCTTCCAGCAGGCGCAACAGAAAGCGGATAACCGTAGGAGTGCTACCAGTGGCATCAGCCAGCGTGGTTATATCAGCATCGTTGAGCAATGGCGGTGGCGGGCAGATAGTCAATGTTATATTCTGATCATACTGCCAGCGCCATGGATCTTTCTTCTGAGCATAGACCTGCTCAACTTCCTGCGCATCATTGTGCCAGGCACTCAGCATTGTCAGCGTCTGTTCTATACCACTGCGCGGCGGGGGGGCCGGAGCCTGCCAGGAACTCGCCCGCAGCGCCATCACCAGGCCGCGCAGAGTCGCCAGCAGCTCAGGCGGCGTTGGCGTCAGATGAACGGCTTCAGCCGGGGTTGTGGCAGTTGGCAGCAGATTGCTGATCGTCGGGCGATAGCATGCAGCCACCTCCAGCGGAACCTCGTGCCGGGCCGCATACTCATGGCTCGGATCATCGGGCAAGATCAGGGCAGCCGTTTTAAGCGTATGCAAAGCCGCACTTATCTCAGGCGCAAGCCTGGGCATCTGGTCATCGCTGGCAGCAGGCACAAGCTTCAACTGAATCGCCGCTTCATTCAAAGCATACGGCGGCATGCCGCTATCACGCAGAATGAACAGCGCCAATACCGCTCGCTGGTACGCCGACAGACTATCGATAGCTGCCTGCATCGTCTCGGTCTTGCCCAGCTCAGGAATAATCTGGGGCAGCAGCGTCTCTTTCGACTCCTTGCTGCTGCGAATGCCCAGGCGTTTTGCCAGGCGGCGCACCTCGACTACCCGTTGATATGAAACCAGCGTAGGCAAATTGGCCCCCGGGCCGCGCATCCCCTGCCAGAGGGCATCGGGAGCAACCTGGTCAAACGCATCCAGCCAGGCGGGGGCTAACGCAGACGCCGTCTGCGAGGTCAGGTCAAGCTCTCTGATACCGCTCTCACTGATCGCAACCGCCGTCCGCATACCCTGACGCGAATAGGCCCAATTTTGCAGCAGAGCCGCTTCAAAGAGCGTAAATATGCCTGTGCCATCAGCAGCAACTGGTTCGACAACCTCCAGCGTAAAAGCCAGGGCCGGGTGACCATCAGGCAGACGCAAACGAACAACGGTTGCCGGTAGGCCTGGTTTATCTCGCACACGCCCACGCAGCATATCGCCCTCGGCATGCATAGCCGTCACCAGCGCATTCTCGATAAAGCGCCAGGTCTGATCGACCAGGCGTTTGCCGATTAGATCATACACATCAAGCTGGTTGAGCTTTGCCAGGCGCGAATTAGGCGGACGATCGCCGGACATCAGGCTGCCTCCGCCTGCAGATCGGTTGCATCGAGGATCGAATAGCGGTAGCCCTGTTCAGTCAGGAACAACTGACGATTCGCGGCAAAGTCCTGGTCGCGGCTATCGCGGGTTACCAGGGTATAAAAATAAGCTGGCTGACCATCGGCCTTAGGACGCAGCACGCGCCCCAGGCGTTGCGCCTCTTCCTGACGCGAGCCAAACGTGCCACTCACCTGAATTGCCACATTCGCATCAGGCAGGTCGATCGCAAAATTAGCCACCTTGGACACAATCAGCACCGGCACCTCGCCATGCTTAAACGCAGCATACAGGCGCTCACGTTCAACCGTCTTCGTCTTGCCGGTAATAATTGGCGCACCAATATGCTGTGCCAGATGTTTCAACTGATCGATATACTGGCCAATAATCAACACATGATCGCCTAGATGCCGACGCAGCAACGTATTCACAACCGTCAGCTTATGCGGATTCTCGGCGGCAATGCGGTACTGAATGCGACTATCGGCTGCCAGAGCATAATCCATGCGCTGATCCTGCGGCAGATCCAGGCGAATCTCGGTACAGATCGCCTCGGCGATCCAGCCGCTACGCTCCAGATCGCGCCAGGGCACATCATACTTCTTCGGGCCAATCAGCGAAAACACATCACTCTCGCGCCCATCCTCACGCACCAGCGTGGCCGTCAACCCCAGGCGGCGGCGCGCCTGAATCTCGGCGGTAATGCGAAAGACCGGCGCAGGCAGCAGATGTACCTCGTCGTAGATAATCAAGCCCCAGTCCTGGGCATCAAAGATGCGAAAATGGGGAAACTCGCCCTCGTTATCGCCGCCACGGGTGGGGCGATAGGTCAGCATCTGATAGGTCGTAAGCGTCACCGGGCGAATCTCTTTTTTCTCGCCGGTATACTCGCCGATCTGATCCGCCGTAAGCGAGGTTTTATCAAGCAGTTCAGTAATCCACTGACGCACCGCCACTGTATTTGGACACAGAATCAGCGTACTTGTCGCCAGTTCCGCAATTGCCCCGATGCCCACCACCGTCTTGCCAGCCCCACAGGGCAGCACAATCACCCCCGAACCACCGCGGCTGCTACCGCCATCGTAGAAGCGATGCACCGCCTCGTGCTGATAATCGCGCAGACCAAACGGACGCCCCCCCTGCGTGGGCGAACAGATCTGCACCGGCAGCGCCGTGCCAGTCACATAGCCAGCCAGGTCTTCCGCCGGGAAGCCCAGATGCACCAGTGCCTGCTTGATATGACCCCGCGCCGCATTGTTGACTAGCAGCGTATGCTGGTCAAGCTGTGCTGCCAGATAGGGCCGACACTGCTTATTGTGCCACACCTGAGCCAGCAACGGCACATCCTGGCTCGTCAGAATCAGCCGATCATCGTCGCGGCGCAGCAAGCGCAGGCGGCCATAGCGACCCATATACTCACGGATATCGGCCACAATATTATTGGGCAGGTCAAACTTGGCATACTGCTGCAAAGCAGCCACAATATCATCGGGCGCATGATTGGCAGCGGCGGCATTCCACAGCGACAGCGGCGTAATCTGGTAGGTATGGATAAATTCCGGCGACTTGACCAGTTCCGCAAAGCCCGCCAGCGCATCCCGTGCCGCCTCGTACTTTGCATTCTGTACTTCCAGCAGCACACTCCGGTCACTCTGGACAATCAACGGATTATCGGGGGCATAGGGCATAGATACTTATGCTACTCCTGGTAAAATAATGTAAAAATAGGCGTAGGCGATGGTAGAGGCGGTTCGCGAACCGCCCCTATGGGCCGATTGTCATGCGAACGGTGTGCGGCGCAGCCGCATGGTCATCTCATGGGAACATAGCAACCGAACGGGGGGCGAAACATCTTTCGCCCCTACCCATTTGCCGGTGATCAGGTTCATGTTGATGCCGACCAGATATCTACGCACAACGCATGAAAAACAGGTACAAAACCTGTCATCACCCACGGGCGCATCCGGGCAGAAATGGCCTACAACACTGATTGATACACGATATCTGGCTAAATTGTAACACATCGGTAGAAATGTGAAAAGAGAGGAACAATCAAGATATTCAGATCATGTGCAGGTTTTTTCCGTAGGGACGCGCTTCTGCGCGTCCGCAGGGTGTTTTGATGCGGAACACGTCCGCACGGATAGGCAGAAGCCTGTTCCTACTCATTCTTCGATGGCGCATCTGGAGTGTTCGTCTGGTGCTCTGCTGCTTCCAGGTTGCGCTCAAATTCCTCTAAGGAAACCCCGCCTTGCTCCTGGGCACGTTCCGCTAAAAAGGCCATAAACGTCTCGCTTTGTCCAAGCATTGTCACTTCTTGCGCAAATGAATCTTCCGGTTCGAGTATGAGACGCTTCCCATCCGGGCGCACCATTACAACGGTGTCCTGATCCACCTGAGTCGCACCACGGAGACGCAGAGGCACAGAGTAGGGGCGAAAGATCTTCTTAACGCGCATAGCGTCCCGCCTTCCAAGGGTACCGGCGGGACGCTATGCGCCGAGATCAAAGAGTTTTCGGTTTGGTGTGGCGGCAAAGCCGCCACACCAAACCGAAAACTCTTTCTAAAGTTGATGCATATGGGCCTCTGGCCCCCCGCACGCCCCCATGTGTGGGTAATGCATAGCCCTCATGCCATTCTCCACAGATGAGGAGTCACCGTTGTGGGGGCGCTTCATCTGGAGAGAGTAGCTGGCCCTACAAAATGTCAGCCGGAACAGCAAGCTCGATCCAGCCAGCATCATCGATCATATGAACCTGAAGTTGATCAGCCAGTGAACGTACCAGGCTCTGCAGATCGCCACAATCGGCAACCAGCAATGCCTCGGGCTTATAGGTATCGACAAACTCCAGCACATTATCGCGAACCAGGCGAGTGCTATGTGGAAATACCTGGCACCAATCGAGAACCACATCAGCACCGACAGCCTGCAGGCGTGACTGGTCGTGGCCTGATTCCAGCATCAGCACCCCGACCCACGAAGCGGAAGACTGCGCCAGCCGCGCCGCCTGTGTCACCACATCCAGAGACGAAGCACCGGCGTCGGGAACAAGTACCCAGACCCCCCCGGCGATACTCGGCTCGGCGGGCATACCATAGGCGGCCACCAGAGAAATGGCCTGTTCGGGGCAGGCCGATACACAGAGCATACAATCCACACAGGTATCACGAATACGGGCCACCACACGACCATGCTCGTTGATGATCATACCGATTGAATCGAACGGACACGCTGAAACACAGACCTGGCTGCTCTGACAGCGGTCTTCATTGACAATAACAGCGGGCATACCAGGCTCCTCCCACAACTAATGATGCAGATCCAGATACGCTACGGACACGCACGGACACGAAAGCTTCAGATTACGTTCAATAACGATCTGCTTAATACCGTGAGGAATTCCCCCGATGAATTGACTTTGCCTGTTGTATTCACACGACGTGAAAAACCCTGAGTAGACGCGGCATTGCTGATGACCCTGGGCTCTTTTCAGGCCATCAAGACGCCGGGGCAATGTTCGCTCAACCTGAGATCACAACCCAGATAGTCATGATTGTGCCCCCTGGTTGCGTAACTGAATGCTTTCTTAACGCAGTGCGTCTAACGCAGTGCATTATAACATACTCTATCGAAGCATGCGAAAGGATATGCCTGTATTTGTGGTAGAATTGACCATA
>RRYU01009518.1_pt1 | contig 20721 bp, 23 predicted proteins | sample 2162651 | NCBI WGS metagenome assembly RRYU01 (sample SAMN10267283, study PRJNA491782) | microbial mat metagenome | isolation source: biomat in the production well | place: Japan: Minami-Kanto gas field, natural gas well KTG3 | collected 2017-06 | reverse complement strand
TCGGCGACACCTCGAGAGCTCTCGCTCGCCGAGCTTGACCGTCTGCAGGTCATCGCCAACCAGGCGTCGCTCGCGCTTCAAAACGCGTTGCTGCACGAGGAACTCGAGCGCCTCTCGACGACCGATCGACTGACCGACTTGTTCAACCATGGGTACTTCCAGCAGCGCCTTGACTCTGAGATCAGGCGCGCTGCTCGATTCGGGCACCCGCTCTCCCTCATCATGTTCGACATCGACGACTTCAAGGCCCTCAACGACACCTACGGGCATCCGCGGGGCGACACCGTGCTCAAGATCGTCTCGGCGATCATCAGGGAGAATCTCCGCGAGATCGACGTCGCTGCCCGTTACGGCGGAGAGGAGTTCGTGGTCCTGCTGCCCGAGACCGACGCGGAAAGCGCGTTCTCGGTGGCCGAGAGGATCCGGATGCGAGTCGAAGGCGAAGTACTGCCGATCCCTGATGCCGACGAAGAAGTGCATACATCGGTCTCTTTGGGTATCGCTACGTATCCGGTGCATTCCGAAACACACGCCGGTTTGGTGGACATGGCCGACCGCGCGCTCTACGAGGCCAAGGGCGCCGGTAAGAACCAGACGAAGGTGGCACGATGAGACCTATCCTCCCCGGGCACCGCGGCCCAGCGGTCGAAGACATCCAGCGGCGTTTGCACGTCCTGGGGTACGACCTCGGCCAGACGGGTGTCGACGGAGTGTTCCTCGGCATGACGCGGGACGCGGTCATCTCCTTCCAGCGTACGCACGATCTTTCGGAGGACGGCGTCGTTGGGGACGAGACCTGGTCTGCACTCGTAGACGCGACCTTCACGTTGGGCAACAGGGTCCTTTACCTCCGGTTGCCCTACTTCCACGGGAACGATGTGCGAGTGTTGCAGCAGGCCGTGGGCGCGCTCGGGTTCCCCGTGGGACCGGCGGACGGCATCTTCGGGCCCGGGACCGAGCGGGCGATCCGGGAGTTCCAGCGCAACGCGGGGCAGACTGCGGACGGTATCGTGGGTGCCGATACGGTGCGCGTCATCGAGAGGCTGCACCATGTGTGGGAGGGCCGGGCCGCGAGTACGCACGTCCGCTCCGGAGATGGGACCAAGGATCGGGCACGCGTGTTCCGGCGCACGTCGGTGGAGCTGATCGCTGCCGACGATGTGGCGCTGGGTGTCGCGTCGCGGATCGTCAACGTCGCCCTGGCAACGAATCCCGACGCACGGATATCACTGGCCCAGGAAGGTGGTGCCGCCGATGTGACCCTCCGCCTCTCGAGCGCGACGGACCCCTCGTTCACAGGTCCGATCGTGACACTGGGCGAGGAAGACGCAGGTGCGCTGTCCGGCCGGATCATCACGGCACTCTCCGCCCGCGGACCGGGGTGCTCCGAGATCGCGATCGACCTGCGAGGTGCCGCAGAAGATGATCACGGGATGCAGAGCGTATCCGTACGTGTGTTCGATGCGCTCTGCCTCGCTCTGGCCGAGTAGGCACGGTACGTGCTAAGATACCGTGGTTGTACTGTAGCCGTTCATATCTCAGGAGGTAGCGTTCTGACTTCACACAGACGCACACCTGTCGCCTTGTTTCTCGTTCTTCTATTCGCACTCAACACCGTGCCTGCGTTCGCGTCGCCGGTGTCATCGAAGCGCGAAGAGGCCCGGCAGGTCAAACAGCAGATAGATGCGCTCGACGTCGAGGTCGAGATCGCCGCCGAGGCGTATAACGAGGCCCGCATGACACATGATGGGCTCGTCACCGAGATCGAGGCGACCACTGCCCGAATAGCGGAGACCAGCGCCATCATCGAGGACCTCCAGGTCCGGCTCGAGTCACGCGCGGCGTCCATGTACCGCACCGGACCCTTCGACTTCATCGAAGTGCTCCTGGGCGCACGGGACTTCGAGCAGTTCGCCACCGTGTGGGACCTCCTTCGCGACATCAACACCCGTGACGCCGAGAGCGTCGAGCAGCTCGCAGCGGCTCGCGCTGAACTTGCCCGGGCCAAAGAGCAGCTTGCCGAGAAGGAATCCGCGGCCAAGGTCGTCCTCGACGAGATGGCCGCCAACAAGTCATCGATCGAGAGTCGCCTCAGCGAGCGCAAGCGCATGCTTTCCGGTCTTGAGGCCGAGATAGCGGCGATTGAAGCGGCCGAGCGCGCCAGGGCCGAGGCAGCAGCACAGGCGGCGGTCTCGCGCAGCTCATCGGTCGTCCGTCAGCAGTCGTTCCCGGCACCCACCCGTGCCCCCCGCAGCGAGGTCGTCAACATCGCCAAGCGGTATCTGGGTGCGCCGTACCAGTGGGCCGCATCGGGCCCCGATCGATTCGATTGCTCCGGCTTCACGATGTTCGTCTATCGCCAGGTCGGGGTCTCACTCCCGCACTCCTCACGCGCGCAGTTCGGAGTGGGCCAGAAGGTATCCCGTGCCGATCTTCAACCCGGTGACCTTGTCTTCTTCGGCTCTCCCATCCGGCACGTCGGCATCTACGTCGGTGGCGGACAGTACATCCACTCGCCTCGCACCGGCGACGTCGTCAAGATATCCTCGCTTGCCGGGCGCCGGGACTTCGTCGGCGGCTCTCGCCCGTAATTCGATGCGTCCGCGTGTCAATCGTCCCGCTCCATAGGGTATCCTGGTCACACGCCTGCACACGGAGCGCGAGGTGATACGGAATGGCTGAGATCGACGGGCTCCTCAAGATGATGAGCGAGCAGGGTTCCTCGGACCTGCATATCAAAGTGGGGAGCCCTCCCGCAGTCCGGCTCAACGGCAGATTGATGGTGATGCGGGAGATGCAGCCGCTCACCGCCGACGCCACCAGGGTCCTTGCGCTCGGCATGATGGACGAGCGGCAGAAGATCACCTTCGAGAACCACCGCGAGATCGATTTCGCGTACTCGCTTAACAGCGTCGGCCGTTTCCGCGTGAACGTCTTCCACCAGCGCGGCAGTGTCGGAATGACCCTGCGGCGCGTGGCCACAGAGCGTGCGGGGCTCGAAGAGCTCGGCCTGCCGCCGGTCGTGCGTAGGCTCGCCGATGAACCCCGGGGACTCGTTCTGGTGACCGGCACCGCCGGGTCCGGCAAGACGACGACTCTCGCTGCGATGATCGATCACATCAATGAGACGCGCGAGAGCCACATCGTCACCATCGAAGATCCCATCGAGGTGCTTCACGCCGACAAGAAGAGCATCATCAACCAGCGCGAGATCGGGATCGACACGGACTCGTACTCCGATGCCCTCAGGCACGTGGTCCGTCAGGACCCCGATGTCATCTTCATCGGCGAGATGCGGGACCATGAGACCGTCAGTGCCGCGCTCACCGCTGCCGAGATCGGCAACCTCGTGCTGTCGACCCTCCACACGATCGACGCGACCGAGACCATCAGCCGCATCATCGACTTCTTTCCGCCGTACCAGCAGAAGCAGATACGGCTCATGCTCGCTTCGACACTCAAAGGCATCGTCAGCCTGCGTCTCATCCCTACCATCAACGGCGGTCTCGTGCCGGCGGTCGAGGTCATGGTCATGACCGGGACGATCCGCGAGTATATCAACGATCCTGACAAGACCCACCTCATTCGCGATGCCATGGAAGAGGGCGAGTACTACAGCATGCAGACGTTCGACCAAAGCTTGCTCCGGCTCTACCAGGAGCGTCGCATCACCCTTGACGACGCCATCGCCATGGCCGCCAATGCTCACGACTTCAAGATCAAAGTCAGGCATCTCGGAGTGGACGCTCAGCACGCAGCAGAGAGCGGGATCTACTGATGGCGACGGTATCACCTGCTCCCTTCACTGTGATCGTGCGCTGCGCGGACCCACGCGTCGACGCGTTCTTCGACGACCCCGCAGCGCGGGCGCTCATGGGGCTGTCTCCCCATCGTGAGCCATTGGCCGAGGCGTACATATCCAACGTGGGCGGTCTGCTCTCGCTGACCGGCGCCGCGGAGCCACGGCTCCTCCACGACGCGTCACTTCTTGGCCGACTGTTCGGCGGGGGACGGGCCCGTACGGTTCTCACGGCGCACAGCGAATGTGGCGGATACGAGGCCGCCGTGGGCGGAGGGGCCGAGCGGGTGCGGTCGCGGCAGATCGACGACCTGAAGACCACCGCACATAGGTTGGCCGAGGACGCTCCGTCGCTCGAGGTGGAGGCGTACTATCTCGACCTTGAGACCGGATCTGTGGAGCCCATCAAGTAGAACGCTTCTGGCGTCGCGTTGCGACGGACAGCATGATCCAGGCACCCGCGAGCGCTCCGAGGGTGTCCACGCCCCAGTCCACGACATCGGGGTGTCGTCCAGGCACGAATGCTTGATGGAGCTCGTCGGTGATGCCGTACGCCGACGCTGCGAGGACCGCGAGAGCGAATGCCCGCCGCCGGTCGGGAGTCTCATGCATGAGTGCGACACACAGGAGGGCCCCCAGTACCGCGTACGCGACGAAGTGGGCGTGGGAGCTTCCCGTCTTGGGGACCGCAGCCCCGGGAAGCGAAGAGAGCCCGAAGATGAGCGCCATCCACACCAGCGCAGCCGTCCATGAGGCACGGCGCGAGAGCGTGAATGATGCGTTCGATCCCAATTTCGTCCTCCGACGGTAGGCTGTCCAGAATGGTGAGTCTATCAGAGACATGTTGACCCGCCCCGACGTGAGTGGCAGGGTGGTCTCCTTCACGAGTTAAGGCGAAAGGACAAGCGGGCGATGACGCGTCGGACGGCCCTTGTGGCAGTGGTGTTCTCGGCGGCGTGCTTTGGCACCCTGGCGATATTCACGAGCCTCGCATACAGCTATGGCGCCGAGCCGCTGCAGCTGCTGGTGTGGCGCTTCGGGATCGCGTCGCTGCTGCTGGGCGGTTACCTCATGGTGGCCCGGCCCGGTGCCCTCCGGGTCAGCAGGGGCGATCTTGGCAGGTATGCGACGCTTGCCGTGGGAGGCTACGGCGCGGCGTCGCTGTGCTTCTTCTTCGCGTTGCGTTTCACCGACGCTGCTATCGTAGCCGTCCTGTTCTACACGTATCCCGCGCTGGTCACGCTCGCAGCGCGGGTGTTTGGCCGAGAACCCCTCGATCCGGCACGTCTGGGTGCCGTGGTGCTCACTGTCGTGGGGTGCGCGCTCGTGGTCGACCCGTTCGCAGCCGAGCAGGCCGTCTCGGTGGCGGGAGTCCTGCTCGGCCTGGGTGCTGCGGCGGGCTACGCTTCGTTCAACGTGTTGTCCAATCGCTGGTTGCCCGGACGTTCGCGTGGAGTGCTGATGACCTACACGTTCGGGTTCAACACGATCGCGATCGCGCTCGTGGCGCTTGCGGTGGGCGCTCCGCTCGCGCCGGTAGGGTGGGGGGTCGAGGCGTGGACGTTGCTTGTGGCGATCATCTTGATACCCACGTTCGCGGCGGTACTTCTCTACCTCAAGGCGATGCGCCGGATCGGGGCGGCCCAGGCGTCGATCATCTCGACGTTCGAGCCGCTCGTCACCATCGCCCTTGCTGCGCTCGTCCTCGGCGAACGCCTGTCTCTGATCCAGGCGGGCGGCGCGGCTCTCGTCCTTGCCGGTGTCGTACTCGCGGAATCCCGCGTGCGCGATATAGAAGAAGTCGCTATCGTCTGAGGCATGACGTCACATGGGTCCGTACCAGAGGAGACGCGTGGATCACTACCGAACACTGCAGGTAGCACGGAGCGCCGAGCCCGAGGTCATCGAGAAGGCGTATCGCGCGCTCAGCATGAAGTACCACCCAGATGTGATGCCGGAGCATCGTCGCGCTGCCGCGACACGTGACATGCAACGCATCAATGCCGCATACCATGTACTGAGCGACCCTGCGAGACGCGCACACTACGACCGCACCCTCCCGCCGGGGAGCGGTGCGAGTGGCAGCGCATGGGACACCTTCATGGCGAAGGGTCTTGTGGGGATGTTCCTGGAGCGGGTGACCCCGGACCGGTAGCGGTACGCTCGAAGTCCGGTAGGTCCGGATCAGGCCGAGGGGGTCTTCTCGAGGGACGCGCGAACGGCGCGCAGGATACCCGGATACGACACCGCGCCGTCGTAGACGGGGACGCCGTCGATGACCGTCACGGGGTAGAGCAGCCCGCGGGTCTCGATCTCCTGCACCACGGCGGAGTGCGCCTCACGTACCGCGGGATCCTGGATGTCGACGTAACGGATAGAAGCGGCGTCACCGAATCGGCGCTGCACTTCTTCTCGGATAAGGGCCGTGATCTCCTCCGGAGACCAGGATGGACCTCATCCGCCCGAGAAACATGCTGTCTGGGCGGGGATATCGTATACCTCAACTGTTACGACGGCGTTCGACACCGCTACCTCCATCATCCCAAGGTGACTGCGCCGCCGGCGCAGACCCTCATGCATACGCCACAGCCAGTGCAGCGTTCCTGCAGTACAGTGTAGCCGTTGGCGCCGGGATAGGGGCCGCCTTCAAGGGGGACGATGGCCCCCCGTGGGCAGACTCTTCTCGCCGGACATCCCGGAGAGCGGTCACATGCGTTGTTCTCGATCCGTACGCGAGCCACGTGCCCACCCCGTTCCTTATCGGCAAGCAAAGATGGTGCCTATAATCGGAATGATACCCCATGGGGTATCGAAACGCAACTCCCCCATGCCGATGCTGCTGCTGGTACCATAAGTATCGGCCGATGTGCGAGGGGCCACGTCCGACGAACCGATGACGGGGGTTGCTGTGGACGATCGAGACGGCGAGGTTGGTGCACGGAGTATGTTCGCGGTCATGGTGGGGGCCGGTCTGCTCATAGGGGCCATCTTCCCGCCGGTGGCAAGCTTCTTCGTGGAACCCAAGAACCCGACCGCCATGGTGGCGTTCTGGGCCATGGCGCTCGCCGCGGGCCTCGCGCTTGGCGGCGCGTGTTACGTCATCTCCAAGAAGGCTGCCGAGCGCCTCTTCGCAGAGGTCCTCAAGGAGACCGCAGCGCTTCTCAAGATCCCCGTCGCGAACGCCAAGGGCATCGCGGGCCTGCGCAGTGAGCTGTTGCGCGAGGCCACCGAGCTCAGCCGTCTCCTGGGCCGGGTGCAGTCGATGAGCAGCGAGGTCCGGGCCCTGACCGCTCAGGTCCTCGCGGCGACAGAACAGCAGGCATCGGGCGCCGCGGAGCAGGCGGCCGCCGTGTCTGAGACCTCTGCGACGGTCGAAGAGCTCGCGCAGACCTCCAAGCAGATCGCCGAGAATTCCTCGGCAGTGGTGGCTGTCGCCGAGCGGACCCTCCAGAGCGCGGAGGAGGGCATGCAGACCGTCAACGACACGGCGACCGGTATCGAAGAGATCCGGGCGACCACCAACGCGGCGTCCGACCGCATCCTCGCGCTGGGCGAGCGGAGCCAGGAGATCGGCCGCGTCCTTACCATCATCGATGAGATCGCCGAGCAGACCAAGATCCTTGCGCTCAACGCGGCCATCGAGGCCGCCCGCGCGGGCGATGCGGGCAAGGGGTTCGCCGTCGTCGCCGAGGAGATCCGCAAGCTGGCCGACTCGGTCACGGAATCGACGCAGGAGATCGGCCGCGTGGTCCGGGAGATACAAGCGTCCACCTCGGCACTGATCATGTCGACCGAGCGTGCCGCCAAGAAGGTCGATGAGGGAAAGACGCTCGCTCAAGCTACCGCGGACGCCCTCGATCGCATCGTCTCCCAGGTCGAGGAGACGACCGATGCGGCCAAGCAGATATCGATCGCCACACAGCAGCAGCGCACCGCCTCGGACCAGGTCGTCATCTCGATGCGGGAGGTGGCGTCCGTCTCGCAGCAGTCTGCGGAGACATCGCGCCAGATCTCTGCAGCGATCGTCCAGCTCGACACCTTGGCCGACTCCCTGAAGTCGGTGCGATAGAGATGCCCACGGTCGCGGATCGGCTCGCCAGCGCAGGCCTTGTACTCCCCGCCGCGCCACAGGCGCTCGGCGCGTATCTCCCGGCTGTTCGCAGCGGGCCGCTCGTGTTCACCGCTGGACAGCTTCCCTTGAGGGAGGGGGAGCTGCTGGCTCGTGGCCATGTAGGGGCGACCGTTTCCATCGAGATTGCCGAGGAGTGCGCGCGTGTCTGTGCACTGAACGCCCTAGCTGCTGCTTCCGGAGTCTGCGAGCTCGACGAGGTGTCACATGCGGTCAAGTTGGTAGGCTACGTCGCTTCGGCGCCGGGCTTCACCGACCAGCCGCGTGTGATCGACTGGTCGAGCGATGTGCTGATCGCGGCCTTTGGAGACGCAGGTCGTCATGCTAGAGAGGCCGTGGGGGTCGCCGAGCTGCCCAAGGGTGCGCCCGTCGAGGTATCGATCGTGCTCCACCTGAAGGGATGAGTTGCCGGACCGGGGAAGCGTGAGCGGCAGGGTTGCCCCCGCCCCGTGCATGTCGAAGCATCCAGGTGAAGGCGCACAATTAACTGAAACATGCCGCTCCCCGTATTGTCGCAAGCAGGCAGGTTCCGGTATCGTTGGTGCGTTGGGTGGACTAGTCCGCCTGTTGTTGCCGGCGAAACACACACCGCACTGCATGGGTAAGGAGAGATGTATATGGCGAAGATCTCCCTGGCCGGATTCAAGGATCCGGCCCGCCGACCGCGCTACATCATCTGGACGGGTGTTGCCGTTCTGGTGTTGGCTGCGGTCATGGTCACAGCATTGGGGGTGACATCGACATACTGGTTCTGCGCGAACGGTTGTCACAAGGTTCAAGACGACACCATCATCGCGTATGACCGCTCCTCGCACTCCAATGTCTCGTGCATGGCATGCCACATGCCTGTGAACGCCGACCCGATCACATTCGTGCTTCACAAGGCCGAAGCGCTGGGCGAACTCTATCTGACGGCCACGAACAAATTCGACCTGCCGCTCAATCTCGGTTCGCACGTCGGCCTCGACGGCAAGCACATGGGTTCGGAGCAGTGTACGCAATGTCATAACCTCGCAAACCGTACAATCACCCCGAGTCCGGGAATCGTCATCGACCATGACGTGCATGGCGAGGCGGAGATCCACTGTACGGTGTGTCACAACCGTGTCGCACACCCCGAGGATTTCGACCTCACGCTCTCGCATCCCGTCACCGGAGAGCCCAACGCCAAGCACGAGGACTTCATGCTGATGACGGCGTGCTTCCGGTGTCACACCCTCACGGCAGAGTCGCCGAGCGGGATCACCGCTCCTGGCGCGTGCTCGGCGTGTCACACGCCCGACTTCGTTCTGAAGCCGGATTCGCACTTCGGTCAGGACTTCTATCCTCGAGGCCATGCTGATCTGGCACTCGAGGACCTCGAAGCCATGGCGGCTGCTGCGGGCGACGCCCGTGATGATGATCCGGGCTCCGAAGAAGAGACCGCTACCGACGGGGCCTCTGACGAGGAAACCGGCACCGACGAAGCCTCTGATGCCGGGGAGGACACCGAGGAGTCGAGTCTTGGCATCGCCAAGGCGTACGCCACTGAAGGCGAGGCCCCGGGTGATGACGCTCCTATGTACGAGCGACTCGCACATCTTCCCAAGGTCGCCGAGGTGGGCTACTGCTCGACATGCCACGTCGTCGAGAGCTTCTGCATGGACTGCCACGGTATGGAGATGCCGCACCCGGTAGAGTTCCTGGAGCAGACGCATCCAGAGTTCGTCGCCGCGCAGCCCGAGAAGTGCGCTATGTGTCACACCACCGAGGATCCCGCATTCTGTGATTCGTGCCACCACGGGACCGCATCGGACTGGGAGTTCCAGGACGACGTCGTGTGGGGTGCCGCGCAGCACGCCGAGGCCGTTCGTACCAACGGCGTGCCCGGCTGTCTCGAGACGTGCCACGAGATCTCATACTGCCAGACGTGCCACACCGAGTTGAACCCGGTCCCGACCTCGCATCGTGCCGGAGAGTGGCTCCGTCGTCCGGTCGACGAGCTCGGACAGCACGCGGTCGATGCCAAGAATGAGATCACCGCATGCGAGGTCTGTCACGGCGAAGGTGGTCCTAACTCCGATTTCTGTAAGGGATGTCACACGTTCGACATGCCTCATCCGCAGGAGTTCAAGGAGTTCCACGCCACCACCGGGCGCAACAACCCGGCCGCATGCGCGAATTGCCACACATTCGCCGAGTTGTGCAGCGACTGCCATCATGACGGTGCCGTCGATGGTCGCGCGTGGCTGAGGGTCCACGCCGAGACGGTCAACGACAAGGGTGCTGAAGGTTGCTTCGAGAAGTGCCACGACAAGTCGTTCTGTGTGGATTGCCACACCGGCCGCGCGGTGCTTCCTGCGACCCACACCCAGCCTGACTGGACGCGTCGTACTCAGCTGAGCCAGCCGGCGCAGCATCCGCAGGCATTCGATGATCTGCCCGAGAATTGCACCTACTGCCATGGCGAGGGTGGCGCGACTGCTAAGTTCTGTGCCGATTGTCACAGACTGGAAATGCCGCACCCGGCCGACTTCAAGGACACTCACGCACCCAGTTTCCGTGAGAACGAGTTCACCAAGCCGGTCTGCACCAACTGCCATTCGCAGCTGTTCTGCGATAGCTGTCACCACGAAGGTGCCACTGGGGCCCAGCCGTGGCAGCTGGAGCACCCGCCGATCGTCAAGGAGGGTGGCGCGGAGCCTTGCTTCGAGTGCCACGAGCCCCCGTATTGCGCGGCCTGCCACGTGCGACTTGGTCGCGAGTGACGTAGCGTCGGTCTAGCGTGTCAAGATGGAAGGCCCCCTCATCGAGGGGGCCTTCCTGTGATTCAGGGGCAATCTGGAAATCTTTGCTCTTGAGCTGCGTAGCGTGTATCATACCGCCTCGTCGGGATGTGGCTCAGCTTGGTAGAGCGCTGCGTTCGGGACGCAGAGGTCGTGGGTTCGAATCCCGCCATCCCGACCATCTGCAGACCTCCGGAAGGCCGGTCTTCTGACCGGCCTTCCGATGTATCAGGGAGACTGCGTGCTACAGGGGATCATCGACGCCATCGGCTTTGGACTGTGCCACCAGCTCCCAGAGCGCACCCTCGTCGCGTCGGGGTTGCGGATCCCGGTGTGCGCACGAGATACCGGGATATACGTCGGCTTCCTCGCTGCACTGGTCCTCATCGCACTCCTGGAGAAGGACAGGCCATCGCATCCTCCGCGGATGTGGCTCAGTGTCCTCCTGGGACTCGGCCTTTTCGCGATGGTGGCCGACGGAGCCTCGTCGTATCTCGGTGTCCGCCTGACCTCCAATGAGCTGCGCCTGGCCACCGGCCTTGCCGCAGGATTCGCCATCGCTGCATGGGTCACCCCTATGCTGTCGAGCCAGCTGTGGGAGCGTCCCGGCTCGGGGCGCGTGCTTGAATCGGCCGGGGCGACCGGCATCTTTCTGCTCGGCATCCCCGTGACGTACGCGTTGGTATGGTGGCTACTGCCCCTTTCCGGGGCGGCATTCTCTCTGTTCGTGGTCGTCGCGATACTGGTGACTTTCACCGCGGTCAATATGGTCATCGTGTGCCTGCTGCCACCATTCGAGCGCCGTGCGGTCGTGTTCACCGACGCGCTGCCTGCGATAGGTATAGCGTTCGCGCTTGCAGTCATCGAGCTGTGGGCGAGTGCCGCATTGAAGGCGTGGCTCATCAGCGTGGTGTCCTGACGTAGTACTCGGCTATCGACGTCAGTCCCGGGCGGGTAGAATGGGGAGTAGGCACCGTGCTCGAGGAGGGGGCGTCCGTGGTCTACACCAGCAAAGAACAGATTCGCGTGATGATCGCCACTACCGTGTATCGGATCGAGGGACAGATGCACGTGATCGAGGGGAGTCGGCTGACCGATGCGCTCAACTCGAAGTCCAAGGATTTCTTCGCGGTCACCGATGCCACGGTATTCGCACTCTCTGGTGATCAGCCTTTGTGGAACGCCGGCTACGTCGCGGTGAATCGCGAGTCGATCGCGTTGATAGTACCCCTCGACGACGCCTGACCCACTCATGTCAGAGCGGGACGCTATCCTGCGTGCGAACGTACGTTCGTGCGGAGGTGGTGTTCGATGCAGATCACAATGGATGGCGGCGCGGATATCCGGGGTTATCTCGCTACTCTCGAGGATTTCGCCGTCGAGTCACGCGGAGTCCCGGTGGTGCTGGCGCGGGAGGCGAGAAACGCGACACTTCGGAACGTGCGAAGCGCGGCGGGGGAGTCGGGACAAGAGTGGCGTTGGCGTGCCCGGCGGTATTTCGATGCGACGGTACGTCGGATGTCTGCACGTTCGTGCGCCCCGGACGTCGTTCGTTACCGCCGTCGAGTCATCGCGGAGTCGATCGCCAGCGACCTGCGGCAGGGTGGTGTCAGCGAGGAGCGAATCAGACGCGAGGTGGACGAGTGGTTGGCGCATTCGGCGTGATATCTCGGACGATCGCGTACCGCGCTCACTTGCCCGACGAGGAGAACAACACTTCGCCGCTGGCACGATCGAACACCCAGGTGCGGGTCCGATCGAGGACTCCTTCCTCGGTTCCCCAGAGCTCGACCACGATCCACACAGAAGCGCCATCGATGTCGGCAGCTTCACCGTAGTACGGAACGGCCCTTGCCTGGGTGGGCAGGGACCGGGTGATGAACTCCGCGAGTTCGGCACCCTCCGCTCCCTCGCCACGCAGCTCGACCAGGGCTTCGCGTCTGAGTCCAGAGGCATCGTCCGTGGGCTCGCCAGCGTAGGCAGGACGCTCAAGGGAGGCTGGAAGAGCCTCGACCTCGGCGAACGAGTACGACGCTCCTTCAGAAACAAAGACGATGGACGACTTCGAGCATGCAGCGGTGGCCATGAGGAGCGTGATGGTGAGCGTGGTAGCGACGAACCTCCGGATCAGACGCATACAGAACCGCCCTTCGACGCAGAACCCTCGGTCCCATGGTAGAGCATCGCGTCCCCTGCCCCAACTCGAAATGCACGGTATAGTGGATATGTCGGATCTCACGGGGTCGAGAGGGGCATGCACGTGCAGAACATAGTGTGCTTCGTGTCGGACTTCGGGCTCGAGGACGCCTGGGTAGGCGTATGCCATGCGGTCATCCATAACTCGTGCCCCCTCGCGAGGGTCGTCGACCTCGGCCACCAGATCCCCCCGTACGATCTTCGCAAGGGCGCAGCGGTCGCGGCGGCCGGCGTCTATCAGCTTCCTGAGGCGATACACCTTGTGGTGGTGGACCCGACCGTTGGCGGTGGCAGGCGTGACCTTTGTCTCGTCACTGCATCGGGCGTACGACTCGTGGGTCCAGACAACGGGGTGCTGATGCTTGCCGCCGAGCGGGCGGGAGGCGTCGACGAGGCGGTCGCCATCGATCCGTCAAAGGTCGATTACCGCAAACCGCTGGGCACGTTCCACGCGCGTGACGTACTGGCTCCGGCCGCTGCGGCATTGGCATGTGGGGTGGAGCCCGCGTCGCTCGGAACGATAGTGGGTGCGGAGACTCTCGCGCCTGCTCCGGTCAGGCCGACCGAAGTCGACGGAGAGTATGTCGTGGCAGAGGTCATCGAGCGCGACCGATTCGGGTCGCTCAGGACGCGTGTCGCCGCCGAGCAGATCGCTCAGCTCGGACTATCGTGCGACGTTCTCGAGCTCGGATTCGGCCATCTGGTGCTCGAAGTGCCCTTCGCCGAGACGTTCTCGGATGTTGCCGAGGGCGAGCCAGTCGCGCTAGTGGATTCATCGGGGTGGCTCACGCTTGCGGTCCGTCAGGCGAGCGCGGCCGAGCGCTACGGTATCGAGCCCGGAGCGAAGGCACGCATCAGGGCCGTGCGGTAGCCGGTTCATACCGTGCGGCAAAGGTGCCGCGAGGTACGTCAGACCCCCCTGCTACCTTCGTCACAGACGATGGATCGCAGAAGGGTCTTGAGATGAAGAACCAGTACATCAAAGAACTTGCCGAGGGTGCCCCGGTCGATGCGTTGTTCGCACTCTGCGTCAAGGAGATGAGGTCGACCCGGGCCGGCGAGGCGTACCTCGCCCTTGAGGTCGGTGATCGGACCGGCCGCATGCCTGCGGTGTACTTCCGGCCACTTGCGGCGGCGTCTGCGATACCAACGGGAGCCGTTGTGCGTATCGCCGGAACGGTGACCTCGTTCCGGGGCACGAAGCGGATCTCGATCGACCAGATGCATCCGGTCGCAGATTTCGATCCCGCCGATCTCCTCGAGTCCTCGAAGCGCGACGGTGCCGAGGTACTCGCCGAGTTCAAGGCCGTGGCTGCCACGGTGCGCGACAGTGCATTGCGTCGCGTCCTGCGCGCGGTCTTCGGCGACGAGCAGTTCTTCGCGCGTTTCGCAGAGTGTCCCGGAGCGCGGGCGCATCATCATGCGTATCTCGGGGGCCTCATCGAGCACACGCTTGCGGTCGCCACACTCTGCCGTACGCTCGAGTCTCTCTACGATCGGGTCGATGGCGACCTCTTGGTCACGGCCGCACTTCTTCACGACATCGGTAAGGTCGACGAGTTGTCCTACGACACGACAGTGGGATACACCGACGAGGGGCGTCTCCTCGGCCATGTCGTCCTCGGCGAGCGACGCGTGCGCGAGGCTGTCTCGCGACGCGCACGGGGGGTCCCCGAACGCCTGATGACGCGGTTATCTCATGCTCTGCTCGCCCACCACGGCGAGTTGGAGTGGGGCTCGCCACGACGCCCCTCAACGGTCGAAGCGCTCCTGCTGCACCACGCTGACAACCTTGATGCCAAAGCGAGCGGGTTCTTGTCGGTGACGGGTGGCGCGTCTCTTGTCGAGGAGCGGTGGACCGATGCGACGAATCTCTTCCGCCGTCCGCTGTGGGCACCGGCCGCTGCGGCCGATGAGCGCCCCATGCCTGAAGCGGAAGACGCGTACGAACTCGTGCGCGCGTAGGTGCGGGGGACGATGGGGTATGCACTACAATCAGACGCGAATGTACCGTGGACGATGGAGGAGTGAGATATGGCGTACCCGACTGCCGAGATCGGAGTATTTGGCGGAAGTGGCTTCTACGAGCTGATCGACAACCCGCGCGAATTCAAGGTGAACACACCATTCGGTTCCCCGTCATCGCCGGTCATGCATGGTGAGATCGGCGGGCGCACCGTCGCATTCCTTCCGCGCCACGGCAAAGATCATTCCTTGCCGCCGCACATGATCAACTATCGCGCGAATGTGTGGGCGATGAAGGAACTCGGAGTCTCGCGGATCATCGGGCCTAACGCGTGCGGTTCGCTCCAGCCCGAGATCGAGCCGGGACACTTCGTCATCTGCGACCAGTTCGTCGATCGAACGTCAGGCCGCAAGGACACGTTCTACGACGGCCCGGTCACCACACACGTCTCGTCTGCTGATCCGTACTGTCCCACGATGCGCACGATCGCTTTCGAGTCAGCGAAGAAGCTCGGTATCACCGCGCACCCCACCGGCACCGTCGTTGTGATCCAGGGCCCCCGGTTCTCCACCCGCTCAGAATCCCGCTGGTTCGCATCGCAGGGGTGGGAAGTCATCAACATGACGCAGTACCCGGAGTGTTACCTGGCCCGCGAACTTGAGATCTGCTACTGCAACATCTCCCTCATCACCGACCATGATGTGGGAGCAGAGGGGGCGGAACCGGTCACGAACGAAGAGGTTGTTCGCGTATTCAACGAGAACAACGAGAAGGTCAAGGGACTCATCTACGACATGATCCCGGCCCTTCCGGCAGATCGTGATTGTCCATGTGCGAGCGCGCTCGAGGGCGCTGCGTTCTAAGTAGTGCGTGTGGTTCGTCCGATCAGGCGCGCGAAATCGATGCCTTGGGACAGAAGGAGGTGATGGGACAGGTGTTCAATCTGCCGTCGTTCAAGCTCGGCCGGCTTTTCGGCATCCCGCTTGAGATCAATCCTACGTGGCTCATCATCTTCGTCCTTATATCCTCCACCCTGTCTTTTAGTTACTATCCGGCTGCGTTCCCCGGCCGGACCCCGTTCGTGAACGTGGTGAGCGGCGTGCTGACCGCGTTGCTCTTCTTCGCCTCGATCGTCTTGCACGAACTCAGCCACTCGTTGGTGGCGCGCACCGGTGGCATCAGGGTCAAGAAGGTCACGCTGTTCATGTTCGGTGGAGTAGCGCAGATGGAAGATGAACCCGCAAGTCCTTCCCGGGAGTTCGTCATGGCGGTCGCCGGACCGCTGATGAGTTTCCTGCTCGCAGCTGTGTTTTTCCTGGGCTACGTCGGGCTGTCGTTCGCCGGTATCACCGACACCTTGTGGGCGCCTCTGCAATACCTTGCGTTCATCAACCTTGCAGTCGGCATATTCAACCTCTTGCCGGGCTTCCCTCTCGACGGGGGCCGTGTCCTCCGCTCCATCCTATGGGGCATCACGGGGGACCACCTCAAGGCCACACTGTGGGCGAGCCGTGCCGGTCAGTTCATCGGTTATTCGATGGTCGCACTCGCGGTCATTGGCGTCGTGCAGGGCGTATTCGACCTTATCTGGTTCGGCCTCATCGGTTGGTTCATCGCGACTCTGGCCGAGGGCTCGTACCGTCAGGAGGTCGTCAAGACGACGCTAGAGGGCGTCGAGGTGCGTTCGATCATGTCTCCCGACCCGATGACCGCGCCCGGCGTGATCACACTCGAGAGACTCGCCGAGGACTACTTCCTCGGCGGGCGACACTCTCGCTATCCGGTGCAGGTAGACGGCTCGGTCATCGGGCTCGTGTCCCTCAGAGAGGCCAAACGCGTCCCGCGAGAGGAGTGGCCGGTCACGCACGTCGCGGATGTCACGGATACGGACCTGTCGCGGCTCGTCGTCGATTCGAGCACTCCGGTAGAGGCGGTGTTTCAGAGGCTGGCCGTCGATGAGCCGGGCGCGTTGTTGGTAGTCGAGGATGGCCGGGTGGTGGGCATCGTCACTCGAGCGGACGTCCTCTCCCGCATTCGTAGAGCTGCTCTCTGACAGTGATCCACAGTTGATAGGCGCGGGCCGGGCACAACCGGGGGGTGGACGATCGCGGAGATCTGCGGTTCCTATTGCCCCGGGATTGTAACTATTGTTACGATACAGGTGTCCATCCGGCCAATGGGACAGGTGTGTTGCGCATGCAATCCGAGCGCATTCCGCAGGGGGTGATCGAGCGCCTGCCCGCGTATCTGGGCGTACTGTTGCAACTGCGCCAGGAAGGCCTCGAGACCACGTCTTCGGCTCAGCTCGGATCTGTGACCGACATCAACCCGGCTCAGATCCGCCGTGACCTCACGCATTTCGGCCAGTTTGGAAAGCGTGGGGTGGGATACGACATCCTCACCCTCATAGAGCGGATACAGAGCATCCTCGGCTCGGACCATATCCACCGGCTGGTGCTCGTGGGGGCGGGTCATCTCGGCTCGGCGATCGCAGCGTACGATGGTCTGCGCGCTCGCGGATTCGTGATCGTGTCGGTATTCGACAGTGATCCGGCGAAGATCGGCACCCGGGTAGGCGACCTGATAGTTCGTGACGTGTCCGAGTTGGAACGCACCGTATACGAGCAATCGGTCAAGATCGGGGTGATCGCGGTTCCGGTGAAAGCTTCGCAGGACGTCGCAGACCGTCTGGTGGCAGCAGGCGTACGAGTCATCTTGAACTATTCTTCAGGGATGATCCGGGTTCCCGCCGGTGTCACCCTGCATAACACGGATCCGGTGCGGGAGTTGCTACACACGTTGTACTACCTCTCGCGCGCCGAGGACATGGCGGGCGTGAGAGCGGAATGATATCCTAGCGCCTTGATGGGTGATCCGCCCACCGCAGGCGTGCGGGTGGCTCTGTACACAGATTCTGAGGAGTGAATCACATGGCGATCATGGGTCTACCGGGCGGTATGGAGTGGGTCATCATCCTCGTGGTTGTTCTGCTGTTGTTCGGCCCGAGTCGACTTCCCCAGCTAGGCAAGTCGATCGGCAAGACCATGAAGGCGATCCGCGACGGAGTCGACGGCAAGGGCGAGGATGACGAGGACGAGGACGAGGTCACCACATCCAAGGTCAAGTCGGACAAGTCAGACGAATAGGAATCCGTCTGCTCAGGTCGCCACGAGCGAGCAGATACTTGCGTAGCTGAGGCTATACGCTATACTTTCGTGGACATTCAGCGGGCTGTCCGGTAGACGGGCAGCCCGTCACGCTAGGTTTGCCGTGTCCGCAGCATGCGGGCGACACTCGACAGGTTCGGAGCGCATATCCCATGCACAAAGAAGTCGTGCTGACCGCAGAGGGTCAGATTCGCCTCGAAGAAGAGCTCAGGCACCTTGAGACTGTGCGTCGCCGGGAGGTCGGCGAGCGCATCAAGGAGGCGAAGGAGTTCGGGGACATCTCGGAGAACTCCGAGTATGACGATGCGAAGAACGAGCAGGCGTGGGTCGAAGGACGTATCGCCGAGATAAACGTATTGCTTGCGAACGCGACCGTGGTCGAGGCGCCCGTCAAGTCCGATCGGGTCGCCATAGGCTGTACCGTCGAATTGCAGGATGTCGAGACCGGTGAGGTTCACGCGTATCAGATCGTGGGTTCCGCCGAGGCGGATCCCGCTCACGACCGCATCTCAAATGAGTCGCCGGTCGGCCAGGCCATCATGGACGCGAAGAAGGGACAGAGCGCCAAGGTCTCCACTCCCTCGGGTCGTGTACTCGAGTATGTGGTCAAGAAGATCTCGCGCTAGACACCACCATGTCTCCTGACGAGCCCTCCCACGACTCCACCGACGGATCCGTAGCGCGTCCGGACGGGCTTGATGATCAGTTCACTCTGCGCCGCGCGAAGCTCGATGCGTTGCGCTCCCAAGATGTGGAGCCCTACCGTCGGCGTTTCGAGGTAACGGCCCGCTCGGCGGATCTGTCGGCCCGGTACGCCGACCTTGAACCCGGCGCCGAGACCGGTGAAGTGGTGAGCGTGGCCGGCAGGCTCGTGGCCCGCCGTGATCAGGGCAAGGTCGCCTTTCTCGTCGTGCGCGACTCGACGGGCGACCTCCAGCTCTTCTGTCGGCTCAACGCCTTGGGCGAGCCAGCTTTCGCATTCATGCGTGATCTGGACCTGGGCGACTGGATAGGCGCCACGGGAGAAGTACTCCGGACCCGGCGCGGCGAGATATCGGTCTCACCCACATCCATCGAGCTTCTGTCGAAGTCGCTGCGCCCACTTCCTGAGAAGTACCATGGCCTGACCGACACGGAGACGAGATACCGGCAACGCTACGTCGATCTCATCGCGAACCCCGAGGTCCGCACCGTGTTCGAGACGCGCTTCCGGATCATCGCTGCTATCCGACGGTTCATGGAGGCGCGCGAGTTCCTCGAGGTCGAGACCCCGATGCTGCACCCGATCCCCGGTGGGGCGACCGCCCGGCCGTTTACGACCCACCACAATGCCCTCGACATCGACGTGTACCTCCGGATCGCCCCGGAGCTCTACCTCAAGCGACTGCTCGTAGGCGGATTCGAGCGGGTCTACGAGGTCAACCGGAACTTCCGCAACGAGGGGATGAGCCCGCGTCATAACCCGGAGTTCACGATGCTCGAGGCGTACCAGGCGTACACTGACCTCGACGGCATGATGGAGCTGACCGAGAGCCTCGTGGCCGCGGTCGCATCAGAGGTTCTCGGCACGCTTCGGATCGAGTACCAGGGTACGGAACTCGACCTGACACCGCCGTGGCCGAGGCGCGCGATGACCGATCTGGTCAGCGAAGCGGCCGGCGAGGACATCTCCTTCGCGCGCACGTACGAGGAGTTGCGCGCGCTGTGTGACACGCACGGGGTGCCTGTCGAGGACGAGTGGGGACGCGGCAAGCTCATCACCGAGCTCTTCGAGAAGCTGGTGGAGCACTCGCTCACCGGTCCGGTGTTCGTGACCGACTACCCGCTAGAGACCTCGCCGCTGGCGCGCAGGAAGCCCGACGAGCCCGAACTCACCGAGCGCTTTGAGCTGATCGTGACCGGCCGGGAGATCGCCAACGCCTTCTCGGAGCTGATCGATCCGGTCGATCAACGCGAGAGGTTCATGGCCCAGAGCGCGGCGAAAGCCGGGGGAGATCTGGAAGCCATGGGGTACGACGAGGACTATCTCCGCGCGATGGAGTACGGGATGCCACCGTGCGGTGGCCTGGGCATCGGGATCGATCGTCTGGTCATGCTGATGACCGACAGCGCATCTATTCGCGATGTGCTCCTCTTCCCGCACATGCGCCCGGAGGCCTAGCACGCGTCCACCTCGTCACGCCGGTTGAAGAGGTTGTGTGCGCCTGCCGATATATGAGTGCAGGGGACTCATATCCGGTGGCACCCGAATTGCTCATCACTCTCGCGCGACCCCTATGTGGGACCTGGCGGGTATACTAGAGTCCTGAGGGGGAGCCTCCGCTCGCGAGAGCGGACCACACCGATACAAGGGAGTGTCATTCCATGTTCGAACGCTTCACCGAGAAAGCGCGCCGGGTCGTTGTCTACGCCCAGGAAGAAGCGCGCATGCTCAATCAGAACTATATCGGCACAGAGCACCTGCTCCTCGGACTTATCCGTGAGCAGGACGGAATCGCCGCGAAGGCGCTCGAGAGTCTTGGTATCTCACTCGAGGACGTCCATGCACAGGTCGAGGAGCTGATCGGCAGAGGGACGTTCGTGCCGACCGGGCACATCCCGTTCACCCCCCGGGCGAAGAAGGTGCTCGAACTCTCGTTGCGTGAGGCGCTGCAGCTTGGCCACAATTACATCGGTACCGAGCACATCCTGCTCGGCCT
>RRYU01009807.1_pt1 | contig 20759 bp, 18 predicted proteins | sample 2162651 | NCBI WGS metagenome assembly RRYU01 (sample SAMN10267283, study PRJNA491782) | microbial mat metagenome | isolation source: biomat in the production well | place: Japan: Minami-Kanto gas field, natural gas well KTG3 | collected 2017-06 | reverse complement strand
AATGATGCCCACGATACCACCAGGGGGCAGCTCAAAGGTCAGGTTATCATAGAGCAGACGCTCGCCAAAGGCTTTAGCCACCCCCTCAGCGCGAATGACAATATCACCCAGGCGCGGGCCGGGCGGGATGAAGATCTCCAACTCACGCTCTTGGGAATCCTGGCTGGCATTGAGCAGGCGCTCATAGGCACTGATACGTGCCTTACTCTTGGCGTGGCGGCCCTTGGGCGCCATGCTAATCCATTCCATCTCGCGCTGCAACGCCTTCTGGCGCTGGCTCTCACTCTTCTCGTCGCTGGCGAGGCGCTGCTTCTTCTGCTCCAACCAGCTTGAGTAGTTGCCACGCCAGGGGATACCGACCCCGCGTTCCAGTTCCAAGATCCAGCCCGCCACATTATTGAGGAAGTGGCGGTCGTGCGTCACCGCAATCACCGTCCCCTTATACTCCTGCAAATGGCGCTCCAACCAAGCCACCGACTCAGCATCAAGGTGGTTGGTCGGCTCATCAAGGAGGAGAATATCGGGAGCCTGGAGCAAGAGGCGGCACAGCGCGACGCGGCGGCGCTCACCCCCGGAGAGGACGGAGATGGGGGTGTCACTAGGGGGGCAACGCAGCGCATCCATAGCCAGATCGAGCTTACTATCAATATCCCAACCATCAAGGTGATCGAGCTTCTCCTGCACCTCAGCCTGTTCGGCCAAGAGCGCATCATAATCGGCATCTGGCTCAGCAAACTTCTCGTTAATCGCCTCATAGCGTCGGTGGAGATCCACCACCTCTGCCGCACCCTCCTCAACAATGTCACGCACCGTCTTATTGGGGTCAAGGTGTGGTTCCTGTTCCAAAAAACCAACCGTGAACCCCGGCGAGATGACCGTTTCACCAATGAAGTCGCTGTCTACCCCGGCGAGGATGCGCAACAGCGAGCTCTTCCCCGAACCATTAGCCCCGATCACACCGATCTTGGCGCCATAGAAGTAGGAGAGACTAATATCCTTGAGAACCTGTTTGTTAGGCGGGTGGATCTTACTCACCCGGATCATCGAGTAGATAACTTTGGTGTCGCTCACGGGCACATCCCTCTGCTTATCTGAGGCTCATTCCTGAGTCTTAGTGTAGCATAAGGTAGAGGCGCGACATGTTGCATCTCTACGGGTGTGGCATAATCTCCATACCCTCCTCGTGCTGGCTTCGACAAGCTCAGCCAGCGCGAGCATGGAGCGTTGGGTAGCCGTTGGCTGAGCTTGTCGAAGCCAACGGCGGGAGTTACACCCTATCTCTACAGCGCACGACGCGACTGACTGAGGAATTCATAGAGCAGCACCCCGGTCGCAACCGCGAGGTTGAGCGAGTCGCTACGCCCACACATCGGCAGATGCACCATCTGATCGCAGAGTGCCTGCTGATCGGGGCTAAGCCCCTGGCGTTCGCTACCCATCAGCAGCACCAACGGCTGGGGGTAGGAGATGTCTTGGTAGTGGGCAGCGGCACTATCCGCCGCTCCCAGCAGATAGACACCCTGCGCGTGCTTCCAAGCCGCAAATTCGGCAAAGGTGGCTCGCACCACCTGGAGCGCAAAGATCGCGCCCATACTTGCCCGTAGTGCCACAGGATCGTAGGGATCGGTAGCATGATCGAGCAGGATCACCCCACTCGCCCCTACCGCATCAGCGGTACGTATAATTGTGCCCACGTTGCCGGGATCAGCCGGTGATACGAGTGCCACCCACCCCGGCGCTACATTCAGTTCTACCTCATCAAGCTCGATCCAGCGTTGCCGTGCGACCGCCGCCAATCCCTGTGGCCCCTCCTTCTGCGAGAGGCTGGCAAAGACCTCAGCACTCACCTCGATCACCCGGCTATGTTCCGCCTGCTGCGCCACCAGATCGTGCGCAAACGGGCTGCTCAGTAATGCTGGGGCAACCACGAGCGTCTCAACCATCCCCAACGCTATCGCTTCGCCCACCAGGCGCACTCCTTCCACAAAGAAGTGGCCGCTGCGCTCACGCTCTTTACGCTGGCGCAGGGCGCGGATCTGGCGAATGTGTGGGTTAGCAGCACTGGTAATCATCATCGTGCCTAGAATATCCTTATGAGTTAGGGTTCAAAAACAACCATAGCATATCACGATTAGGGAGGTGTAGGGTAAGACAGGGTTGCAGAAAAGGCGAATCGGCTTAATGGGTGTGACGAAAAACTGATATGCGACTTTTGCAGTAGAATAAGAAAACTATGCACATTGAACCAGCAACCCGTGAGGACGCTGCTGCGATCCTCGACCTCCAACACCGCGCTTACCAGCGCGAGGCCGAACTCTATAACGATTGGAGCATCCCGCCACTGACCCAGACGCTGGATGGGTTACTGGCTGAGTTTGATACCTACCTCATCCTCAAGGCAAGTCTTGATGACCAGTTGGTAGGCGCGGTACGCGCCCAGATCAGCGATGGGATCTGCCACATTGGGCGGCTGATGGTCGAGCCGAGCTACCAGGGGCGGGGTATCGGCCAGCGGCTGATGCAGGCCATTGAGGCCGCGATGGTTCCCACTCGCTGCTACGAACTCTTCACTGGCGACCGCAGTGAGCGTAATGTGGCGCTCTACGAGTTCCTTGGCTACCGCGTGGTGCGCACGGCCAAGCTGAATGCAGTGGTAACGCTCGTCTATATGCAGAAGGAGGTGGGTTCTACTACCCCCCTCACCGCTTCACAGAAATAGACCCGCGTGGAAGCCGCAGGGCTTTAGCCCTCGCGGAGGAAACGCGGGCGCGGCGCACGGACGACTCGTACTTCGGATATGCGCGCCGCGAGTCCGGCTGCTGGCTTGTATAAACAGGACAAGTGTGCGATAATTCGCTTTGTGAAACTCATCGCCCAACTGAAACTCCTTCCGACACCCGAACAGGCGGATGCGCTGCTTTCTACCCGCCACGGGGAAACCGATCTGGCGTTCGTGCGCGGCGCATGGCATCTGTTCGCCGTGTGTGACGTGGATGAACCCGACCCCCAGGATGTGGACGACGTGATCGGGATCGACCTGGGAATAACCAATATTGCCGTTGATAGTGACGGGGCGATTCACAGCGGGCGCGCTTGCAAGAGCGTGCGCTATCGGCATCGGCAGTTGCCAAGGCGAACCGGGCAACGCAGGCGAGTTTCCAATGCGTTCGGTGTGGCTGCGCTGGTCATGCCGATACAATCGCTGCCGGGAACATTCGTGTTCTCGGTAGGGCTGCCGTCATGCAGCCGTACATCTCGGAGAGCGCAGGGCGCTCTAGCCAGAGACAAGCCGCGGGGCTTTAGCCCCGGCGGTTCATGACAAAGTAGGTCGCCTCCTCATCCGCATAACGCTGCTCCCACATCTCCGGGTGTGCCTGGGCATATTCGATCAGGGTGCTCTGGTTCTCATTACTTAGCAGCATGCCATCAATCTGGTAGCGGGCGATCAGTTCTTCCATATTCGCCCCACTGCCAAAGAACTGGTAGTCTATCCACTGCTCCAAGGGGTAGAGCTCGATGCGCGGATCGGCCCAGACCCGCTGCTCCGGCAAGGCCCAGATCAGGTAGCTGCCATAACTCATATCGTGGAAGAGCCGCGCTGGCCGCACCGGCTCTTGCGCCAAGAATGCCACCGCCTCCACCGGGGTGTCGTGGCTAATCACCGCACCGACCTCGGGCGGTAAGCCGAGGTAGGGCTTGAACCATGGCAGACTCATCACTACCATGAGCCCGATCATCCCGATCAGGACGCTGTTGATCGCCGTTGCTCCCTGGAAGACCGGACGCTCCTTGCGCGGCAGCCAATTGGCCAGTTGCCCGACCAGCATGGGTGTGGCAACGGCAATAAACCACAGGTTGTTGCGCACTGCCCCTAACGCTAACCAGAAGAAGACCCCGCTCAGAAAGAGATCGACCGGGTTGACCCGGCGCGGTGTGTAGGCCAGCACCACCACTCCCACGATCACAAACAGGAAGAAGATTACCCCGTTGGTGCTGCGCACCGTCTGCGGTGCCCACTCGGTCACCAAGCGGGTGACGGCCGAGCTGCCTAGGAGGTTGCGCACATAGCCGATCACCTCCAACCCTCCGGGGTTAAGCAGCCACGCTGCTCCCGTGAGCATCCCGCTGAGGAAGAGCGGCCCCATCGGGGCGCGTGGTTCTTCAATTCGCTGCGCACCCTCCCGCCGCTGCCCGACATCCACCACCAAGCGCCGTAGCCATTCTGCCCCAAAGGTCAACCCGATCAGCCCTCCGCCTAGCACGAATGACCCATGCAGGTTCACCCACACCACCGCGAGGGCGGGCAGCAGCCAGAGTTGCCAGCGATAGGCGGGGTTGGCGCGCCGCCACCCATCCAGCACGTAGAGGTAGATGATAAAGAGGCTCAGTGCGTAGGTCTGTGGGCGCACGATCCAGTTGTCGAACGAGGCAGGCATGGTGGCCACCAGCAAAAAGGCCACACTTAGTCGCAGCCGCTGGGTGCGCTCGACACAGATCCGCAACAGGAGCGCGTAGGTCGCAGCCAGGAGTGCAGCTTGCACGAGCACCAGCAAGGGAGCCCCACCCATCTGGTACAGCCCGTACATGAGCACCTGCGCCAACCAGCTCTGGTTGTAGAAGGGCTGCCCCGTCTGGGTGTAGGAGAAACTATCTACGGTTGGGATCTGTCCCGTTTCGACAATGATCTTGCCGGTGGCCATGTGCCACCAAAAATCTTGCGGCTGGATCGGTGTGAGGAGGGCACGCAGCGCAATGAAGGCCAGTGCGGCCACAATCCAGACATGATCGAGCTTCACCCGTGGTTTAGCTGCTGCTTGCATTGTCTCACCTTCTCCGCCAGATCTCGCTCTGCGCATCCTCATAGCTGCGCTCCCAGGTGCTCGATTCTGCTAAGGCACTGGCTAACGCGGGTTGGTGCTTGAGATCGAGCAACACACACGCAATCCCATACTGATCGAGTTTGGCTAACGGCTCTTTCCCACGGGTAATCGCCACATAATCGTTCCACTGTTCGAGGGGGAAGAGTTCGATGCGTGGATCAATAAAGCTCTGTGCCTCTGGATAGAGTGCCCACGCCATGTACGAACCGTAGCCCATCTCATTGAAGATCGGCCCTGCGCATGGCGTGTTGCGCAACTCCTCCACTGCTGCCACCGGCGTATCTATGCTGAAGATCTGGGGCGCACCGGGCATCTCTACAAAGATCGCCTGGTATTCGGTGGGCAGTGGCAAGCGCCACTTGAACCAGGGTTGTAAGATTCCCCAGCATCCTACCAAAGCGAGTGCCAGGATGAGATTGGCCAGATTACCAGATCGCACCGGACTAGACGTGGGGCTACTCAGGATCGGGCGCGGCGCGGCCAGTGATTGGGCTACGATTGGCATCGCTGCCATCCCAAACCAGATGACAGAGCGCGCACCCATAAAGGCTTCCCATCCCAACCCACACACCAGGATCACATCGCTGATACTCGGACGCCGCCGTGCAAAAGCGAAGGCCGCAATCAGCACCAGCACCCCGATGATAAAGAACATCCCCGCCGGGGTCTGCGGGTTAGGCGGTTGCCACTCGTTAATCAAACCCTGGATCGCATCATCGCCCAACAGACTCGCCACATACCCGAATACCCCCAGTCCCAATGGGTTCACCATCGTTGCCGCCACCATACCCGCCACCGCCAGGTAGAGCCGTTGCAACAAGGCCCAACTCAGCGCACGCGGCTGACGCAGCCAACGCCGTAGGGTCTCACCCACCACAAACGCTCCCGCTATCAGGATTCCCAGGATGAATGCGCCATGGGCATTTACCCAAAAGACCATAATGAGCGGCAACCCAAACAACCAGCGCGGCCCTAACCGCCCCGCCGCGTACCCACTCAGGATCATCAGCGTCCCCATAAAGGGCAGCCACGACCAGTTCTGGGTGCGCGCATTCAGGTTGTTCATCGTCATTGCCCCGGCCAGCACCACCACCAACGCGGCCAGTCGCCACGACCCACTGCGCAGCCGTGCTTCCCAGGCCACCAACCCAAATGCCAGCGTTGCCAGCAGGTTGCGCCCGAAGATGGTCATCGGCAGCCCTCCTATCTGGTAGAGGAGGTAGAAGAGCCACTCGCCTAGCCAGCTCTGGTAGATGTAGGGGTGATCAGCAGGTAGCGTCCATGCAAAGAGATTCGTCGTCGGAATGCCGCTCGTCGCTACCAACTCACCCGCCTTCAGGTGCCACCAGAAATCGTTTGGTGTGGTCGGTACGAGGCTGACAAACCCACCCACCAGACAGATAGCCAGTATCGCCCAGAGATGTTCGAGGCGCAATCCAACCTGTAAACGCGGGGGTGTACTCATGGGGTTACTCTTTCCGCAGACGGTTCAGGACTAATCAGCTATCTGTTGCTGATTGCCCCCCATACAATGCGGGGCTATAATAGCACGGTAACGTTACGATTTTTGCTTCTCTGAAGCTCAACGAGATTTCTATGGAAGAATCTGCTCGCAGCCGCAAGATTGACATGGCCGACTGTACGGTCATCATCCCCACCTATAACGAGGCCGAGAATATAGGCCACCTCATCCCCCAGATCCTGGCGCATCCCCGTTGCCGGGTGCTGGTCGTGGATGATGGCTCACCCGACGGGACGGGGGCTATTGTCACCCAGATGGCTCAAGATGAACCGCGTATCGGGCTGCTCTCGCGCCCCGGTAAGCTCGGCTTAGGAACCGCATACCTTGCCGGGTTCCGCCGTGCCCTGGCCGAGGGGGCGCACTTGATCATCGAGATGGACGCTGACTTCTCGCATGATCCCTGCTACCTCGCTCCCCTCATCGCGGCTGCTTCTACCTCCTACGACATGGTGATCGGCTCGCGCTACGTCAAGGGTGGCGGTACGACCGACTGGGGGCTAGGACGCAAACTGATCAGCCGGGGCGGAAATCTCTATGCCGGCATCATCCTCGGCCTACCCGTCGCCGATGCCACCGGCGGCTACCGCTGCTACCGCCGCAGTGTCCTTGAGAAGATTGATCTCAACGCGGTGCGCTCCAACGGCTACGCCTTCCAGGTCGAGATGGTCTACCGCGCACTACGCACGGGGGCGCGGGTCGGCGAGATTCCGATCATCTTCCCCGACCGCCGCGTCGGCAAGTCCAAGATGTCGCGCCGCATTGTGATCGAGGCGCTGATCAATGTCTGGAAGTTGCGTTTTGGTCTGATCTAGCTTGGGTATGGCTGGTGTAGGCCAGAATGGCGATCACCAGCAACCCTAAGCAGAACAACGCCCCCAGCTTGAGCAGCGGGGTGAAGAAATCGAGCAGCGCAATCGCCCCAAACGCCGCACTCAGGCTGTAGTAGAAGAGCACCACCTGGCGCTGCGAAAGCCCCATGTCGAGCAGCCGGTGGTGCAGATGGTCGCGCCCGGCACGTGCAGCCGAGCCACCGCGTAGGGTACGGCTGAGAATGAGCCAGGCCATATCAATCAGCGGCACTCCGATCACCAGCAGCGCGGTGGCCAGTTTCGCCCCACCAATGATCGCGCTCAGCCCCAGAATGTAGCCGATAGTCATCGCGCCCACATCACCCATAAAGAGCTTGGCAGGGTGAAAATTGAAGACCAGGAACCCGGCGCATGCTCCGGCCAAGGCGAGCGGCAACATCGCCACCGTATACTGGGGTGGATCGAGTTGGAGTGTATGCAGCGCCAGGATCGCCGCCGCAATCAGCGTCACCCCGCTGGCTAACCCGTCCAACCCATCCGACCAGTTCACCATGTTCTGCATGCCCACCACCCAGAAGATGGTCGCACCAATTGCCAGCCAGGGGCTCATCTGGTGCAGGGGGATCTGGTTGAGCAGGGGGAAGTTGAAGGCGGTAATGATGATCCCCTGCGCCTCGGTGGGCGCACCCAGTGCATCGGGGTAGAGCGTCTGGTTCCACAGGTAGGGGCCAATGGCGATCAGGGCAGCCAGGATATGTATGCCTAAGCGCGGCATCGCGGGTAGATCGAAGAGATCATCAAGCAGACTGACAATGGCGATCAGCGCGGCACCACAGAGCAGCAACCCCAGACGTAGATGCTCGAAGGGTGAACGATTGAGCAGCGGATCGAACCATTCGAGGCCAAAACTGAGCAGTAGGGCGGCACTAAACCCGGCAAAGATCGCCAAACCACCCACGGTCGGGGTAGGAGTACGGTGAACATGGCGCGGGCCGGGCTTTGCCACCCACCCCTGCGCCACACTCAGCCGGATGAGCGGGGGAATCAAGAGCACCGTCACCCCAAAAGCGGTCAGCAGCGTCAAGGCCAGCGCAACACTCAGCATCACTATCCCGTTCCAAACTGGCGATCCCCAGCATCGCCCAGCCCTGGCACAATATAGCCACGCTCATTGAGGTGGCTATCAATCGCCGCCAGGTAGATCGCCACGTCGGGATGGGCACTACGCAACAACTCCACCCCCTCCGGAGCCGCGATAAGACCCAAGAACTTGATCTGCTTGGCTCCCCAGTGCTTGAGGATGTCCACCGCGGCTACCGCCGAGCCACCCGTGGCTAACATCGGGTCAACAATGATCGAGATGTCAATATCGGGTTCAGCGGGCAACTTGTTGTAGTAAGTTACGGGCTGAAGCGTCTCGTGGTCACGGTAGAGCCCCAAGTGCCAGACCGGCATCGTGGGCAGGATGTCAATAATCGCCTCGGCCATCCCCAAACCGGCACGCAAGATGGGGATAACCCCAACCCGTTCGGCAACCTCGTAGCCACCTGCGGGGGCTAGGGGCGTCTGCACGGTGAGCGGTGCAAGTGGCAGATCCTGGGTCGCCTCGTAGAAGAGCAGTTGGGCAATCTCGCGCACCAACTCGCGAAACTTCTTTGGCTCGGTCAACTCGCTGCGTAGCAGAGCCAGCTTGTGCAGCACGAGCGGATGGGTCGAGACGTGTACCTCTTCCATGCAACACCCTCTAGTATTCGGCCATCTTATACCCAACCCCACGCACAGTCAGAATGATCTTCGGCCGTGAAGGGAGCAGTTCCACCTTCTCGCGCAGACGGCGCACACACACATCCACCAGGTTGGTCTCACCGACATACTCATAGCCCCACACCTCGCGGAAGAGGGTTTCGCGGTCAAAGACCTGACCCGCATTCGCGGCGAGGAAGTAGAGCAACTCAAACTCCATGGGGGTCAGATTGACATCACTCCCACGCACAGTAACGCGATGGCGTGGCTCATCAATCTCAAGCTCGCCGACACGCACCACCGGCGGGGCGCGGCGGGCGGTATAGCCCTCAACGCGGCGCAGGATCGACTCGACCCGTGCGATCAGCTCGACCGTCTTAAAGGGTTTGGTGATATAGTCATCAGCACCGAGCTCAAAGCCGTGGACAACATCCTCGGTACCATCACGGCTGGTGAGGATGACAATCGGCACATCACTTTGGGCGCGGATACGTTCGCACGCCTCAAAGCCATCCACATAGGGCATCATGACATCGAGAATGACCACATCGAAGGGCTGCTGCTCAAAGGCTTTGAGGGCTTCTAGGCCATTCGAGACGGCGACCAGATCATAGCGCGGGTCTTTGAGCGTCACCTGGATCAGCGCAGCGATAGAAGGATCATCATCAGCGATCAGAATGCGGCGGGGAGCGTGAGCCTCTTCGGCGGCACGTTCAGATGTACGACGAATGGGTGGCATAGGCACAGGAAGATGCCCAAGGCTCATGTGAACCTTGGGCATCTGATCTACACAGCTTCGTCCAAGCGACGGCGGAACTCGGTACGTGGGACAAGGATGGGGTAGCCGCGGCCCTGTACCACCTCAGCATTGATGATACAGCGCCCGATATGCTCTTGAGCAGGAACCTCATACATCACATCCAGCAGCACCGACTCAACAATACTGCGCAGGGCACGCGCCCCGGTCTTAGCTTGCAATGCCTGTTCAACAATAGCATCGAGCGCATCGGGGGTAATCTCCAGATCGACATGATCGAGAGAGAGCAACTTTTGGTACTGCTTGACCACCGCATTACGCGGCTCAGTCAGGATGCGCAGCATCGCCTGGCTCGTGAGGGGTTCAAGCGCCACGACCACCGGCACACGCCCAATAAACTCAGGAATGAACCCATAGTGCAGCAGATCATCCTGATTGAGCTGACTGAGCAGACGCGAATGCTCATCCGGGTCATCGTGCAGATGCTGATGAGCGAAGCCAATTGTATTCTTCCCCCGGATACGACGGGAGATAATCTCCTCGACCCCCTCAAAAGCTCCGCCACAGATGAAGAGCACATTGGTAGTATCGAACGAGATATACTCCTGTTGGGGATGCTTACGACCGGGGAGTGGCGGCACGTGAGCCACTCCCCCCTCCAGGATCTTCAAGAGCGCCTGCTGCACCCCTTCACCAGAGACATCGCGGGTGATAGAGGGATTATCGGCCTTACGAGCGATCTTATCAATCTCATCAATATAAATAATCCCACTCTGGGCACGTTCAATATCGCCATCAGCCGCTTGGATGAGGCGCAGCAGGATATTTTCGACATCTTCACCGACATAACCCGCCTCAGTCAGCGCAGTCGCATCAGCAATTGCGAAGGGCACATCAAGAATGCGCGCCAAGGTCTGGGCCAACAACGTCTTTCCGCTGCCCGTTGGTCCAAGGAGCAGGATATTACTCTTACTCAGTTCAACATCATCAACCTTGGAACCGGCTTTAATCCGCTTATAGTGGTTATAGACAGCGACCGAGAGCACCACCTTGGCGCGATCCTGACCAATGACATACTGGTCGAGTTTCTCGCGCAGCTTACGCGGGGTTGGCAGGCGAGCAGGGCCAATCGGCGCACTACGACGCGGAGCCGACACCTGCTGTTCAGTCTCTTCGGCGATGATCGCGCTACACAGTGCGACACACTCATCACAGATAAAGACCGTACCGGGGCCAGCGATCAGGCGTTGCACCTCATCTTGGCCCCGGCCACAAAACGAGCAGACATAGGCACCGCGGCCAGTCGTGTTGCGGGTTCGGGTCATGGACAATCTCCAGGGTTGTATATGAGGAGCTACCTCAGCCAACCCACGTTACGACTTTTCACCGCCAGCGATGTCTTCGCGGGTCAGGATCTCATCAATGATCCCATACTCCTTGGCCTGAGTGGGGGTCATGAAGAGGTCACGGTCAAAATCCTTCGCGATTCGTTCGAGGGGTTGGCCGGTATCTTTGGCCAGCAACTCACGGATGAGCTGCTGCTCACGGAGCAACTCACGGGCCATAATCTCCACATCGGGCGCATAGCCACGTGCGCCGCCACCCGCCGGGTGCATATGGATCGTCGAGTGGGGGAGGCTGTAGCGTTTACCCTTCGCACCACCTGCCAAAATCGGCGTTGCCATACTGCCTGCCATCCCCACACAGACCGTAGCAACATCGGCGCGCACGTGGCGCATCGTGTCGTAGATCGCCAATCCTGCGGTGATCGAACCACCGGGGCTATTGATGTAGAGCCAGATGTCCCGGTCGGGATCGTCACTATCGAGGAAGAGCAACTGCGCCACGATCAGGTTTGCGATCTGATCTTCGATAGGCGTACCGAGGATAATGATTCGCTCTTTGAGCAAGCGGGAATAGATGTCAAAGGCACGTTCACCACGGCTACTACTCTCGATCACCATTGGAATCAGCGCACTGGGATGGTCGTGGGCGGGGGTGCTACTCTGGTAGGGGCTCATCCATTTCATAGAGACGCCTCTTTCGGGTTGATGTTTCAAGCTTCCGGGAAGGTTTAGGCTTCCCGGAAGCTCGTAGCTCTACCTACTCTTCAGTTGTATCAGGCTCGCTCGCAACCTCGGCTGCTGGTTCAGCCTCCGGGGTGACGAGTGCCGGTGCCGTACCAGTAGCAATCTCAACGATACGGGTACGCAGTTTACGATCAATGACGATATTGACCACATCATTGATCATCTGCGTGCGCAACGTATTGATGATGTTGGGGCGCTGCTCCTCATCATAATCACTGGCGATGAGTTCGATCTGCGCCTCAACATCCTCACCCGTAACCTCGATCCCTTCATGCTCAATCAGACGGCTGAGCGCCAGGGTGGTCTTTGTGCGCTTCTCAGCATCGGGCATGAGCGCATCAACCGCCTCATCGTGGGTCTGGCCACGGTACTGGAGCATCTGCTCCAGGGTGATGCCATAACGCTCGAACTGATGGCTCTGCTCGTGGAGCAACTCGTGGGCGAGATCGCGCACCATCACATCGGGGATGTCAAACTCGGTCATCTCGATCAGCCGCTCCACATACTCCTCGACGACCTTGCGCTCGGCATGGTTGCGGGCGTTCTTCTCGATGGTGCTCTGCACATGTGCCCGGAAGGCATCTAGGTCGCCATCGAAGTTTTCGAGGCTTGGCAACTCGTCCCATTCGGGAAGGATGCGCTCCTGGATGCCCTTCAGTTTCGCCTTGAAGGTGACAGTCTTGCCGCGCACCGGCTCATGCTGATGGTCATCGGGCATGACCGCAGTAACTTCGGTATAGTCGCCCACATTCAGGCCAACCAGAGCCTCGTACAACTCCGTCACCAGGCGACCAGGGATCAGATCCAGGGTCTGGATCTCTTCATCGTCGTCATCATCGTCCGCATCGTCTTCATCGTCCTGATCATCCGCATCGTCTTCATCGTCGTCGGTGTCATCGTCGTCACCGTCGTCGTTGTCGTCGTCGTCCTGATCGTCCGAGTCGTCGTCGTAATCCTCCTCATCCTCGTCCTCCTCGTCCTCATACTCATCGTCGTCATCAAAATCGGTATCAAGGACGACGGCGATCTGGTCACCCTCTTGGGTGGGACGTAGTTCATCAAGCTCTTTGAGCACCACATGCTTTTCGCGCAGGCGTTCCAGCTCGCGCTGGACATCCTCGGCGCTGATGGGGGTCTCTTCAAGGTTGAGCCGAACCTCCCGGTACTCACCGATAGTGACAGTGGGGGCAATCGGCACCGTCACCCGGAAGGTGAAGGGATCAGATGAGATGATCGATTCAAGGTTGGGTGGCCCAACGGGTGAAATCTTCTCTTGCTCGAGTGCGTCGCGATAGGCTTTATTGATCAGATCATCGGTAGCATCTTCCATGAGTGCATCCCGCCCATAGGTGCGTTCGATGATTGAACGGGGTGCCTTTCCGGGGCGAAAACCGCGAATGGGGAACTTCTGGGAGATGCGACGGGCTGCTTTGTCCAAGCCCCGCTCAACCTGATCCGCGTCAACCTCGATCTCTAAGGCCAACAGGCTCTTAGGAAGCTTCTCAGTCGTAACCTTCACGCCTGATACTCTCCATCTCTATACATACAAGGTAGCGACAGGTTGCTTCCGACACCAACGAGACGGTACGGGCACACCTGAGACACAGCGTAGAGAACCCTTGACGGGCATACTATCGCTCATTATAGCATGTCCGTGGGGCATTGCAAAGCTATAATTAAGTGTGGATCGGTTTCAGACCATTGACCAGAGTAGATGCTTGTACTATAATCCCGATAGCGTGCCGTACATGCACAAATGAACGTTTGGGTGGTTGTAGCGCATAACGTCACCGGCGCACTGCGTAAAACGTTCTGCCGAACCCGTACACAATGACCCTGGGGCGGCATAGCCTCGGTTGCGATAGTGGAGAAGCCCCCGTGGGAGCCGTCACGCTAGGATCGAAGCATCTGTTACCACCCTCTCAGTGAGGAGTATGGGATGGCCCTGGCGCTCAATCCAACCATCTTCCGCGCCTATGATATTCGCGGCGTTGTTGATGTTGATCTCGATGAGGCGATCTACCGGCTTTTGGGCCAGGCAGTTGGAACGATCTTTTTGGCTCAGGGGCGGCGTACAATAGCGGTAGGGCGCGATGCGCGGCTGAGTTCACCGCGTTTTCAAGCGGCTCTCATCGCGGGTTTGCTATCTACGGGTATGGATGTGGTGGATATTGGCCTTGTGCCAACACCGGTGATGTATTTTGCGGTTGAACACCTCAACCTTGATGCTGGGGCGATTGTCTCGGCGAGCCACAACCCACCCGCCTATAACGGCCTAAAGTTGCGTCGTGGCCGGGTAGCGTTTGGTAGCGAGCCGCTCACCAGTGAGGATGTGCAGGAGGTAGGGCGAGTCGCGTTGGCTGGTCAGTTTACCCAAGGGCAGGGGACGCTTAGCCAGGTAGATGTGAGTGATGCCTATATCGCCTCGGTCTGTCGCTTATTGCCCTTCCAGGGGCGTCGCCCCAAGGTGGTGCTCGATGCGGGTAATGGCGTGGGCGGCCCGATTGGGCTGCGCACCTATCAGGCTCTCGGCTTGGATGTGGTACCACTCTTCATCGAGCCTGATGGCACCTTCCCCAACCACCATCCCGATCCGCTTAAGGCGGAGAATCTGCAACATCTGATTGCGGCGGTGCGCGAGCATGGCGCTGATATTGGCATTGGCCTCGATGGCGATGGAGATCGCCTGGGAGTGGTGGATAGCCAGGGTCAGATTGTCTTTGCCGACCGCTACCTGATTGCGTTGGCAACCTACCTCTTGGGGCAGCGTTCTGGTCACGTCATCTTCGATGTGCGGTGTAGCGTGGTGCTGCCCGAAGCGATTACGGCTCTGGGTGGTATTCCGGTGATGTGGAAGACCGGCTACCCCAATATCTCGGCCAAGATGCGTGAGTTGGATGCAGTACTGGGTGCTGATTTGAGTGGGCATACCTTCTCCACCTACCCCGGACATTACTATGATGATGGTACGTTTGCTGGAGCCTACTTGCTCTTTGCGCTGGATCAGATGGGTATGACGTTGCGCGAGGTTCTTGCTCCTTATCCGGATCGTCCCTCGATTCCTGAGGGTCGTATCCCGTTTGCTGAAGAGCAGAAATTCCGTGTGGTTGAGTATTTGCATACTCGTTTTGCTTCTAAGTACCCAGTGGTGGCAATTGATGGGCTACGGGTTGATTTTGGTGATGGATGGGGGTTGGTGCGAGCCTCGAATACTGAACCGGCGATTACGACCCGCTTTGAGGCCATGACGATGGAACGGGCACGAGAGATCCGTACCATGATGATGTCGGCGGTCGAGGAGTTCCGCAACCAATTATGAGCCCGCGCTACCGTTTGCTCGATTATACATGGGAAGCTGTCTACGCGGCTGATTTCACGCTTGATCATGTGCGGCGGCGTGGTGCAATGATTGCTGCCGGTTTGGCGGCACGTGGCTGGAGTTGTTTGGTTGCCTATGATACCCGTTTTATGGGCAATCTCTTTGCCCGCGCCCTCTATACTGATCTTATGGCACGTGGGGTTGAGGCTCATCTAGCACTGAGCCCTACTCCCCTGCCGGCTCTCTACTCGGCTCTGGAGCGTAAAGGTGCTGATTGTGCCCTGGTGGTGACGGCGCGGAAACGCCCCTACTACTATAATGGCTTGGCGTTGATCGCTCCACCGCCCGGTATTACCCTCGGTATGCCCGATGAACAGCCCCATATGGCCTTTAGCCCTTTGATTGATCCCGCCCCCTTACCACCCGATCTTCTAGATCTGCGTACTGAGTATATCGAATCGTTGCGTGGGGTGGTGGATCTCGATCTCATCCGCCGTGTCCCGATGACGATCTTTGTTGATCCGATGAATGGGACGACTGCGGGTAGCTTTACCATGCTCCTTGGTGAGGGTGGGCAGACCCGGGCAATAGAGATCAACCGTGAGCCAGATCCCCATTTTGCTAAAGTAACTCCGCATCCGGCAGAATCGGGCTTGTTGCGGCTCAAGAAGTTGGTGCGTGAGAGTGATTCCCATTTGGGGTTGGCTATCTCTGCCGATGGTACCGCTCTTGCTGTCATTGATAAGAGTGGTGAACAGATCAATCTGACCGAAATTGCCCTGCTGCTCAGTACCTACCTTGGCCGTCAGTATCGCCACAAGGGGCTAATTCTCCTCCCACCACCAACGAGTGACTCGCCCTTCAATGCGGCTCGCCTCGCGGCATGGGAAGATGCCAACGGGATAAAACTGGAATTGACGATGGATACCAATACGCGCGTTGCAGAGTTGATGGCGCAGGATCGCCCCGGCTTGCTCTTGGGGCTGAATCCCGATGCCGAGATCTGTATTGGGCGTTTCGCTGCTTACCCCGATGCACTGCTGGCGGGCTTGTTGGTGGCCGAAATGGTGGCGCGGAGTGGGGGGAGCCTGCGTACACTGCTCGATGCGCAGCGGGATCAATTGAAGTAGCCGCGGTATTCCTCCATGCATATGATCAGCCGACGCCTTGGGCGTCTTGTCTATCTCACTGCCCCCTTAGCCCTCACCTTTGTGGGTATTGTGCTGCTCTCGCTGGGTGTGGCGTACCTCTTTATCCATACCTACCGCACACTTGAGGGCTTGCCGCCGATCTTTAGTCTGCTTACCCTCCAGTTCATCCCCCGTCTCTGGCGGGGGGTGTTGCTCTTGACGGTGGGGGTGGGGGTGCTTGGTTATGGTCTCTGGCGTCTGAGTGAGTTGGTGGTCATTCCTGTAGATGAGCATACCCAAAGCCCCGATGGTGAGTTGGTGGTCGGGTTCCAGCACGCTGAACGCCCTCCACAGGTGGTGGTGCTTTCGGGTGGGGCGGGGATGTTGGTGCTGGCGAGCCTCGGTACTCATGTTGAGAAGATGACATGTATCGTGCCGATCCACGATCCGGTTGAGTATTACTACCGCGCTGCGGGGCTATTCAACTTTCAGAATGTCTACTATGTGGTGCCCACCCCAACGCCCTTGGATGTGGTGGCTGAGTTGGATGATGGCCAACATGTGGATGTGCGCCATATCGCACTCAATCCTTCCTTGGCGGATCGCCATGTGGAACGCTTGATGCTGCACGATCCTGCGGCGGCTCATACTGCCTTGCCGCGCCTCGTAGCCGAGACGATCCGCGATGCCGATGCGATCATTTTGGGGCCGGGGAGCCTCTTTGAGAGTATCTTGCCTAATCTGTTGCTCGATGGCTTTCGCCAAGCTGTGGCTCAGAGCCGGGCACGGAAGATCTATATCTGTAATCTGATGACCGAACCGGGGCGCACCACCGGCTTTGGGGTCGGTGATCATCTGCGGGTGATGAAGCAGTATGCCGGCTTTAGCCCCGATTATGTGCTGGTGAATGCGCAACGTATTGATCCAGATGTGCATCGCCTCTATGCCGCAGCGAATCAGTCGCCGGTCTATCTCTCGCCTGAGGAGTATGAAGAGACGGCGGTGCTGGCTGGAGATCATGATAGCCAGCGCCGTTTGGTGATCGAGGGGAGTGTGGTGATCGAGGCCGATCTCTCTTCTTCGGTTATTCAGTATACGGCAACCCTAGAGAACCCTAACCAGAGCCGTGCAGTGCGGGTGTTGCGCCACGATGGTGACAAGTTGACGGCCACGATTTTAGAGTTGTTGCGGCGAACATAAGTATGAGTCTAATCGTCTTTGAAGATGATGCCTGGCCCAATTTGGCTACGATTGCGCTGGCTCGCCCGCTCTTTGAATTGCGCTGCGGTGGCTTCACGGTGCGCGAGCGTGTGGCTGCGCTGTTGTCGCATGATCAGGTGCTTGGTTTGGCTCGCCCCCACTTGATGGGTCATGTTGGCCCTCCTGGTGGCTTGGCGGCGATGTATAGCGCCGCACCGACGCTGCTGGTCAATGGGCGTTGCCTCGATCTGGCATGGTTGCCCCGCCTCCTGCACGAGCCGATCAATACGGTCTATTTGGCGGATGGGGATCTGATTGGGGCGCGCCTGACACCTGCGCTTGCGAGTGCGGTGCTCTACTATCTGCGTGAGCAACGGGCGCTCGATGCCCGCGATGAGTTGCTGCGCTTTGCCCATGTGGTTGAGTTGCCCCCCGCCCAACAGCCCGCTCGTGTCGTCTATCCATGGGATCTGATCGCGCAGTCGGGTGAGCAGATTATTCGCGATCTGCCGTTGCTCCAGGCGCGTTTGCCGCGCTACCAGGGTGATGATCCCCATGTGGTGGTGCGTGGTACTGATGTCTTTGTGGCTCCAAATGCCCAACTCGATGGCCCGTTGGTGCTTGATGCCCGCGATGGGCCGATCTGTATTGATGCTGGTGCGCATATTGAACCCTTTAGCTTTATTCAGGGGCCAACGTATATCGGTGCGGGGACTCTGATTGCTAGCGCCCGCATTCGGGGTGAAACGAGTATTGGGCCGGTTTGCCGCATCGGCGGTGAGGTTGAGGCGAGTGTCATTCAGGGCTATTCCAATAAACACCATGATGGCTTTCTCGGTCATTCTTGGTTGGGTGAGTGGGTCAATATCGGGGCAATGACGACCAATTCTGATCTGAAGAATAACTATGGGAGTGTGCGTGTTGCCCTGGATGGCTTGGGTCAGGTGGAGAGTGGACAAATCAAGCTGGGCTGTTTTTTGGCCGATCATGTCAAATTGGGGATTGGCTTGCACCTGAATGGTGGGACGGTCATTGGTACCGCGAGTAACATTTTCGGGGTACATAGTGCGCCCAAGACGGTGCCGCCCTTTACGTGGGGGGGCGAGATCTTCCGCGAGTATCGTATCGAGAATATGATCCGGGTGGCGCGCACGGTGATGGGGCGGCGTAAGCGTGAGATGCCTCCTTCATACGAGGCGTTGCTGCGGGCGGCCTTCGATCTGACCCGACCGAGCCGGGGTGAGGTGTTCGATCTGCCGGTGTTGGCGCGGGCGGCGTTGGCTTCGTGAGGTGTTGATGACGAATCTCCGTGATATTCCGAGTGTTGATCGCCTCTTGACGGCATTGACGACTGCTGCTCCTGATCTGCCCCACGATATGTTGCGCACTACGGCGCGTGCGGAGGTGGATCGGCTGCGCCAGCAGATGCGTCAGGGGGATCGCCCCGCCATGCCGCTGCTCGATCATCTGGTGGAGGCGGTGTTGAATCGGTTGGCGAACGATCTGCGTCCGACTCTGCGCCCGGTGATCAATGCCTCCGGAGTGATTATCCAGACCAACCTGGGCCGCGCACCGCTGAGTCCGGCGGCGCTGGAGGCGATGCAGCGGGTGGGGGTGGGTTACTCCAACCTGGAGTATGATCTCGATGCGGGCAGGCGGGGGAGCCGCACCGTCCATCTGGAAGCCCTGCTCTGCCGGGTTACGGGTGCTGAGGCGGCGTTGGCGGTGAACAATAATGCCGCAGCGGTCTATTTGGTGCTGAGTGCGCTGGCACTCGGACGCGAGGTGATCATCTCGCGGGGGCAGGCGGTGGAGATCGGCGGTGGGTTCCGCATCCCCGATGTGCTGCGCCAAAGCGGGGCGCAGTTGGTGGAGGTGGGGACAACCAACCGTACCTATCTGCGCGATTATGCCGCCGCGATCTCCGAGCGTACTGCGCTGCTTCTGCGTGTGCATACTAGTAACTTCCGGGTGATCGGCTTTACCCACGAGACCAGTTTGGCCGAATTGGCTACGCTCAGCCGGGAGCGTGGGCTGCCCTTGGTGGATGATCTGGGGAGTGGAACGCTGCTGCCTACCGCTGAATATGGCTTATTCCCCGAACCAACCGTGCAGGAGAGCGTTGCCGCCGGGGCTGATCTGGTCACGTTTAGTGGCGACAAGCTGTTAGGTGGGCCACAGGCGGGTCTGATCGTCGGGCGGCGCAGCCTGGTTGAGCAACTCAAGCACCACCCGCTTGCGCGCGCCCTGCGGGTGGACAAGACGACCATTGCCGGGATGGAGGCAACCCTTTTGAGCTACCTGCATGGCCGGGCGATCCAGGAGATTCCGGTTTGGCGGATGATCGCCACGCCGCTGAACGACCTAGAGCAGCGCGCCGAGGCACTCGTGGCTCAGTTGGGCAGCGCGGTCAGCCGGGTGGAGTGCCGCAGCACCGTGGGTGGCGGCTCCCTACCGGGGGCTACGTTGCCCAGTGTGGGCCTCGTACTGCACGGCGGGGATGCGGCACTGAGTCGGCGCTTACGCCTGGGTGAACCGGCACTGGTAGCGCGGCTGACCGATGGGCAGTTGGTGTGCGATCTGCGCACGGTACTCCCCGAACAGGATGCCGATCTCCTCCAGGCACTGCGAGCCGCCCGATGATTCCCGCGCTGTTGCTCGCAGCGGGACGTTCGCGGCGCATGGGACAACCCAAGCAGTTGCTGGTATGGCAGGGGCAGCCGCTGGTGCGCCATGTCGCCAGCCAACTCCTTGCGGCACAGCAGGTAGAGCGGGTTATCGTGGTGATCGGGGCGGTGGCGGATGATGTTCGTGCTGCCCTGGCGGGGCTAGGGTCACGCCTGAGCATCATCGAGAACCCCGACTATGCCAGCGGGCAGGCCAGTTCGTTGCGGGTGGGTCTCGCCGCACTCCCGATGCAGAGCGCAGCCGTACTGGTGGGGTTAGTGGATCAGCCGCTGGTACACCCCGGCCTGATTGATCACCTCATCGGCACCTACCGGGCGCAACCAGAGGCGCTGGCGCTTATTCCCACCTACCAGGGGCAACGCGGAACCCCAACGATCCTGGGGCGCGGGCTATTTGAAGAGCTACAGGAACTCCAGGGGGATGTCGGGGCGCGGGCGGTACTGAGCAAGTACCCCAACGGGGTGGTGCGGGTTCCTGTGGATGATCCGGCGGTAGTAGTAGATCTCGATACCCCCGCCGACTACATTCGACATAAAAATAGGCGGTAGCGAGGGGCAACCTCACAACCGCCCGTGTTCCACGAGCCGCATTCTACGCACCGAAGAAGAGGCGGTTCTTCTC
>RRYU01009351.1_pt1 | contig 20763 bp, 16 predicted proteins | sample 2162651 | NCBI WGS metagenome assembly RRYU01 (sample SAMN10267283, study PRJNA491782) | microbial mat metagenome | isolation source: biomat in the production well | place: Japan: Minami-Kanto gas field, natural gas well KTG3 | collected 2017-06 | reverse complement strand
AAGTGAAAACGTGTACTTCAATAAAAGCGGCAGGTTTTTTGCTGTCACAAGGCTAGAAATCAAAGATTTATCCCTGTCCTTCGAGTCGCAAAATTGATTTATAAAATTTTCAGAATCTTTATTGCACAAATTAAAAAGGATATCAAAAGACCTATTAGATTTCATTCGATCCCACAAAAATCGATAAAACAATTGCTTCTTATAATAGGTTATCAGCTTATTGTGTTTTTGAATTTCAGCATGAAATTCTTTAAATGCTTCAAGGTTTCCCTCTAAGTATTGAGGAATTTTTTTAGCAGCCACTTGAGCAGATAGCACCGCTCCTTTAATCCCATCAGCTGCAAAAGCACCACAATATCCCGCACTATCACCAATTAAAAGACTAGGGCCATGATAGAATTTTTTTACCACCCCTGATAAAGGTATTTGGCTCGCAAAAGACAAAACTTCCTTCTCCTCAGCTAGTTTTATTATCCCCTCATCTTTAAGCCTTTTTATAAATTTATAAATAACCGAAATATGCTTTGTCTCTTTAAGATGCTTCGCAAGTCCTAGCCTAAAGGCATTACGTCCATTTATAACCGTAGGCGACAACCATCCACCATAACCCAGCGAAAAATCACCAAACCAAAAATGATATACGGTACTTTTCCCCTTTTTCCCAAGCAAAATATCTCCATAAAACACCTTTTCAAGACCTACCAAAAATTTAGTATTTTGACCCAAATTATTAGACTTTCTAGCCACAGTAGAGTTTGCACCATCCGCGCCAACAATAAATTTTGAAGCTATTTTTTTATCTACACCATGTTCTTTAATAGCAACTTCAAGGTTATAATCACCAGCATCTTTTTCCTCAAAATTCACAAACTCCGTATCCAATTTTACATCAACATTCGCCGGCAAAGTCCGCGCCATACCATCAATCAAAGCAGGTGTATCAGTAGAATAAATCCAAGGCTTAGCAGTATGTGAAAAAAAATGCTTCTTAAAATCAGTCCCAACCACACAAATCGTATCAATATTATTGGGAATATACTCACTAGTATCAAAAAAAGCATCAATCAAATCCTTTGTGTCCTGAGTTATCAAGCCAGTAGACTCAACATATGAGTGGAATGAAGGCTTTCGCTCAACTATTAAAATTTTATAAGTTTTAGGCAAATGCAAAGCAAGAGTAACCCCAGCAAATGAGGCCCCAACTATAACAATATCGTATTTCATTTTATATATTTTAGTGTGTAAGGGGATTTTATTTTATTGAAAGCGATTATGCAAAGTTTTTTAAGTTTAGCACTGGTGCCATATTTAAAAATCCACGACAGGTCGTAGGCTTTATATGCAAGTGCAGAAATTTAAAGTTCCACCGGTGGAACTTTTATAGATAAAGAAAGCTCTAGAGACTTGTTTTAAACACAAAAATATTGTATAATAATACATTGTATTTTAAAACAAAACAAAATGAATACTCAAAAAAATATTCACAATAGGCACCAAGCCCTTTCCAACGAAGAGATGGCAGAATATATACTTGCTCGTCTTGATGCTCTTGATGGCACAGAGGACAATGTCATAGAGCTAAAAAATCTTCGCAATCTTGTGAAAGATTATCTTAGTGGTCCCGATGCCGATGAAGCCTACGCAAAATTAGCAAGAATGGAAGGTGATATAAAAGGTGGAAAAGGCATACTGAGAGCCATCAGAGCCGCCAAAGGAGCCACTCACGGAGCCCTAAAAGGCGTAATGCTAGCCGTTATTATTGCAATGAGCCCAGCAGTGGGTATTGCTGAGGCTGAGGCAGGAGATGGAGAACAGACAGCGAGCGCGGAGGAATATGAAGGGCGTGAGGTTAGTTTTGATGAGATAAGGGTGCTTGGGTTTAAATCAATAAACAATAAGGAAAATTTTAGCTTCAAATTAGAGACTGAATATGGTTTGGATATCGTTAAGGTAATATTTAAAGGAAACAAATCCGGAGTTTTAGTTAAAAAATACGCAGATGATGAGCTAGTCAAAAAAAACCAATATCAAATTAGTGATTTCTCAAAAGTAATAGATATGTATTACAACAGCGGTTTTGAGTACAAAATAACTATCTAATGTATGTCTGAAATAAAAACAGATGACAGTGATGAATTAATGGACTCACATGATAGTATTGAAGCTGGAGAACAAAGTCTTACTACATTTAAAGAGGTCTTAAATGATGTAAATAAACTTTTAAAAGATGACAATAAAGAGAAATATAATAAAAAGTTAGTAACAAAATATTACTATTCCTTCGAATCCCACCTCTCACCCAACACCCCCCTCGACGGCAAGATAGACCTCAATAAAAACACATTCCTTACAGAACTCGCCCAAAAAGAACCCGATGTAGCGAATATCGTCAAATCTCACTTCTCTACACAAATCGAGGCAGAACAACGCATAGATACAAAAGAAGTTCTAGTAATTGCAGTATTTACAAAAATTCAAAACGAGCTTGATGACAAAGTCTATTCGACTAAAGAAAAAGCAAACGAAATAAACAAAACACACAAATTAAAAAACCAAACGCAGCTTCCCCCACCCCAAAACCTCGACACCAACAACCCAGAAATCCAAGACCTCAAAGCACAGGCCATAGACATGATATTCAACCAAGATGGAGACACAGACGCCGCTACTGAGCACTTCATCGACAAAATCATCGCCATCCAAATGGGCGAGGCCATGATCAAACAAGACATCGACGACCCCAACGCATTCGAGCAACAACTCAGACAACAGCTAAACGGGCACGAAATCCAAAACTACCTCAGCGAATCATTCGCCATAGAAAGAAAATTCAAAATCGTCGAATTCTACAAATCTAAAGGCCTTATGGTCCCTTCATCAAACCTCGACAGCAATATCGACCTAAACGCAATATTCCGCCAACTATACGACGAGGAAGCCGACATGGACGCATTCTTTAAAGAACTAGCCCAAAACACCATCGACGCCTACGCCAACAACGTAAAAAACTACTACAACGCCCAAAAAGAGTCCGCAGAATGGAAAGCAATGATGGCCTCAGTAGAAAAATCTGGAGACTACGATAAAGCTTTTAAAGCCATGCAAAATGGGGGAGAGGAGTGGTCAGAATTTTACACAGATCACACAAAAGACTTCGAATTTAAGCCAGGAGACCAAAGCGCAAGCGAGCAAATCAAGCAACTCAAAGATATCGACCGCTCATTCCCACCCGAGACAAAATATACAGAGTCGGGCAATGAGTTTTTAGCCGCAAATTCGGACTTGGAGGAGCTACCACCTGTGATCAAAAACGTGATCCGCGATGACAGTAAATCAGAAATCCGTACCAGCGACCGCGGGATTCTCATAATTTTGCACGAACACGAGGGGACTCAGATTTTTATTGGGAATAACGGCGAGCGCATGGTTTTATTTGATAAGCACACGCAAAATCCTTATATACAGAGCGCTTCGAGCCTAGAGGACATAGAGCAACTGATTGATATGAAAAACGCCGCAGACTACCTCAAATCAATCGGTATGGACGGTTATTTCACAGCTAAGCAGCAAATGCTCGACTTTGTTGCAACTCTGTCCTCAAAAGAGCTTAAAACGACCGATTCAGTGGGGGACTCTAAAAATGATGCCTTTCTCAAGGCTGACCAGTTTAAGCAATACCTCAACGAAATGCTCCACAAAATATTGGGTATCGATCGCTCGGAGGAAATCGACTTCTCCACCAACTCACAAGCACAGATCTTAGATCAAAAAGGCCTTACAAAAGACGGCAAGATCAAGCCCCTTAACGCATTGGATAAATTTTGGGCAAAAAAGATCGACTACGATCAAGGCCAAACAAAAGAAAACCATATAAAAGAAGATGAATAATAAAACCAAATTCAAAAAACACCCAATTAGTGCTACAATAAAAAGAAAACAAAAATCTAAACAAAAACCATGCTAAAAATCCTACTCGTAATTTCACCACTGTTTTTGATCATCTTTGCCAGCGCAATTGTTCAACGCATCAAAAACATCGATGAAAGCTGGTCCATAGTTCTCAACAAATTTGCACTAAACGTCGGACTTCCTGCACTAATATTTGCAGTACTCGCAAAAACAAACATTTCATTCACCAACGAACTAGACATAATTATAGCCAATTCAATATTTATGATAGCTGGCTTTGTAGTAGCCTTCCTATTTTCCAAAGTACTACGTCTTAGCAAAAAAATGGCTCGAACCCTCTTTATATCACTCGCATTTGGTAACATCGCATATCTCGGAATCCCAGTACTAACCCAAATATACGGAGAATCCGTACTACCAAGCGTCAGCATTATCGTCGCAATCTACCTATTTTGGATATTTACAATCGGCATAGCATACCTCGATTACAGCACTTCCCGCAACAAAAAAGACGTTTTTAGCAACATCCTCAAAAACCTAGTCAAAAATCCACTTTTAATAGCCATCATATTAGGAATAGTAGTCGCAGTCCTAAAAATCAAAATCCCAGATGCTGCAATGTCAGCAATTACAATGGTTAAAGGAGCAGTAACGCCGGTTGTCCTTATCGTTATAGGGTTATTTATTGGTCGCCTCAAAATTGGTAAATTAAAAGAATGGATCCCCGTATTTGGCTTTTCACTAGTAACTTTACTAGTTTTACCGGCATTATTTTACTTTTCTGTACTTATATTTGGATTTTCAATAGAAAATTTCTCAGTATCTATCATCGAAGCCGCAATGCCACTAGCCATTACTCCATTTGCACTAGCAGATAAATACAAGTTAGAAAAAAAACTAATCGCTCGTGCAATAGTCTTAAGTACAGTTTTATCAGCAATCACAATTCCATTTTGGACTTCACTTTTACAGTAAATTTTAAATAAAGGAAGAGGAGCACCATCGCTGATACTCCTCTAGGTTGTGCACCGGATTGACTACACGACTCCAGCTCTATGCTAGATCCGGTAACCGATCACTCCGCGCGGGCTCAGATCCTTGCCGTTGCCACGGTCACAGGCAAGTTTTTCCCAGAAAACGGACTTTTTCATCGTCTGCCTTCCTCGGCTGGTATTTTCATCTTTCGTTGCCAAGTTGTGAAACAAGGTCGCGATCCGCACCGCGTCGTCCACTGTACCTGTATCGGTGTAGCGGAACCCACGTCCTTGATCTGTTTCAAGGCTCAAAGTCTGTTGTTTCACCATCTTTCCCCTCCAAGTTGTAGGTGGCGTGAGTAAAAAAACTCACAAACATTAAAACAGAAAGATTGTAAATTGTCAACACTCTAAAGCTACTTAACCATGCTCCACATAAAATTCACGACCTTTCGCACTAACAATTAACTGTGGAGAATATACAAAAATACATCATTTGACATAATTTAAAAAAACTGCTAAAAATACAATCTTCCAATCACGGAAGATTCCCAAACCAATGGAGGGGAAAAACGATGACTTTTGAAATCAAACCAATACCGAAAGGTAAAGACCACCCATTCACTCTCACTGTAAATGGCGAGAAAGTTGAGAGTCCCAGGCACATGGTACTATCCAGCAAGTACGGAGAGGTATATTTCGGAATGAGGCCTGAGGGCTTTGCCGGCTGGGCCTACAGGGAACCTGGTGGGGCAGTTACCCTGCCATTCACAAAAACGCCGGAAGGAGAGATAATGGTCGGTCTCATCAGTGAGAACCGACACAACATGAGTTCCAAGCCTAGCTGGTGCATACCAGGTGGCATTCTGAAACCGGGAGAGAGTCACGATGCAGCTCAGGTCCGTGAGACCATCGAAGAGACTGGGCTCAATACGGTAGAAGCAGTTCCACTGGGTCTAATTAACTGGAATCGCCTCTACCACATCACAAGCCTCGATATCGGCGATGGTCTCATGACCTACGCTTGTGCCATTCCCTTCTCAAACCTTGAGGAAAAGGATGGTCACATGGTGCTCCGAGATGATCGAAAGATCCAAGGGGTAAAGCCTGAGGCTATTCTTACTTTCTTCCCATGGCGGCAGGCCATGAAACTCTCGGGTGACGGCATGGGCATCGCTACCATTGGACTGTTGATAGCTCAGGAGCTCTAGAGCTCTCTGAGACTGTCACTATCACAAAAGGCTCTACAATGCTTCAAGCAAAGTAGGGCCTTTTCAACATATGAAATTTTCCAGCACCAGTACTAGAAGTTAACATCAAAATCCACGATCGGTCGCACTTTTCTCAGCACCGGTGCCAGAAAATAAAAAAATAAACAGCTACACAAATATAAAATCACAGCCCAAAGCAAACTTATCACAAATACAATAAAAAAAGAGGACACTCTATTAAAGTGTCCCCTTAAGATTTTGGCCTCCTTGCGCTCACTTATCAAAGATTGCGCCGTAATAGTCGATGTAAAAATCTCGCATAAACTCAGCCTCAGCTTTTTCATCAACACCAAACATGTTGAGTTTGTTGCCTGGCAGTCTCAGGGGCCGCTCACTATAGATTCCCCTGGGATCATCAGCAAAGAAATCTGCCAAGGTTGTGCTTGACTGTCCGCCTGAACCGCCATCACAGTCAGTATCAGGTAGCACATTACAACCACAACCCACCACGCAGCCGAGTGTGACATAGCCCATGACTTCAGGCAACTCATCCTTTGGCCAAACTGTGACCTGTACAAAAGACTCATTGATAACTCCATTTGTGTCGTCCACGCTTTACCTCCATGTTGTTTTATAGCCGATGATTACACACAACGGCAACGATGAACCAGAACTTAGCAAATCAAACTTTAGCACCTAGCAACTACATCGCCACAAGACCAAAATCCTGTGATTGAATGAACTATTACTCTTAAAACAATGTCCACACAAATCCTATTCTCTGTACTCAATTTGTAGGTGTCTAAATGCCCATCAAGACCCCACAAATCATCCTATTCTTTTCCTCTCTGTAGAAGAAACTATCCCCATCATAAACCCCACCACCACCAAAATCAAATCCACTCAACACTCACAAAAAAATACCGCAACAAAAAGCCACACAAACAAAAAATAGATGTTGTCCAACCTCGACAACAATCAACTCAACTTGAGCCAAATATAAGTCTACTAATGAATGCAAATATATTGTAGCTCCTCACATTAGGAATATAAAAGGAACCTGCACCCGCAAGCTCCTAACAATTTTAATATAATCAAACCTCTACCCATCCAACTTAACTACAAACCCAATAATTTTACCAGGTACATAAATCTCTTTAACAACAAAACCTTCATTCAAATACCTAGCAATATTTTTAAGAGCCCGCGCCGCCGCAATAGCATCATCCTTTGTAGCATCCTTCCTTAACTCAATTTCACCCCTTACCTTTCCATTTACCTGTATACCAAGCACCACAGTGGACTCAATTACAAGTTTTTTATCAAACCTTGGCCAGGTACTGTCCACCACACTAAAACTTTCTCCCAAATACGCCCAACATTCCTCAGCTAAATGCGGAGCTAGTGGAGCAATAAGCTGCACCAACTGCTTTTTAGACCGCTCATCCATACCATTTTTTTGAGCAAAATTGATATACTCCATAATCGCCGCAATCGCAGTATTAAACTGCATTTTATCAATATCCTCAGTCACTTTTTTGATAAGCTTATGTGTATTTCGCATTAAAAGATTCATATCTTGTACAGGCGTATTACTCGCAATAATTCTCCAAAATCTATCAATAAATCTAGCTACTCCTGTAATTCCCTTATCATTCCAATCACCACCTTCCGCATAAGGCCCCATAAACATCAAATAAAGCCGAAGTACATCACTACCATATTTTTCCACAAACTCATCCGGACTCACCGTATTATTTTTAGATTTACTCATTTTAGCCCCATCCTTAGTAATCATACCTTGGTGGAATAATCTCTTAAACGGCTCTTTATGCTTAACATAACCCAAATCATGCAACACCATATTTACAAATCTCGCATATAGTAGATGCATACAAGCATGTTCAGGCCCTCCAATATACATATCCACAGGCATCCATCTTTTTACCATATCTTTTTCAAATGGCTTATCCTCAAGATTATTACCTGTATATCTTAAATAATACCAACTGCTACACATAAATGTATCCAATGTATCAACTTCACGCTTAGCAGCTTTGCCACAAGTAGGACAAGTTGTATTTACAAATTCATCACACTTTTCAAGCGGAGATTTGCCATCACCAGTAGGTTTGAAATCTACATTTTTTGGAAGTTTAATCGGTAGTTGATCCTCAGGAACCGGCACAACTCCACACTTTTCACAATGAACAATAGGAATAGGTGCTCCCCAAAACCTTTGACGACCAATAAGCCAATCTCTAAGTTTATAATTTACCGTTGTAACTCCATATTTTTTACCCTCAATCCACTCCATCATTTTGGGCATCGCATCTCTATTATTCATACCACTAAAGTCTCCAGAGTCAAACAAAACCCCATCCGCCGTATAAGCACCCTCAAAATCAACAGGATCAATCGTCCCACCATCCTCAGATATCACAAATTTAAGTGGTATATCATACTTACGCGCAAATTCAAAATCCCTTTGATCATGCGCATTTGCCATCACTACGCCAGTCCCATACATAAGGACAAAATTTGCCATATATACCGGGATTTTTTCACCATTTGCAGGATTTATCGCATATTTACCAATAAAACATCCAATTTTATTTTCACCCCCCTCACTCGTTCTCTCAATCAAAGTCTGTTTGTTGATCTGTTCACGTACTTTTTTAACCTCTTTTTCATATTTTGTCCCTGCTATAAATTCATCTACAAGCGGATGCTCCGGCGCAATACAAAGGAAAGTAGTGGCAAAAACAGTATCAGGCCTAGTAGTATATATAGTCAGCAAATCATCTCCATCATCAAGCGCAAAATTAATATTTGATCCATGACTTTTACCAATCCAGTTTTGCTGCATTTTGATAGTCTTTTCCGGCCAATCAAGACCTTTATAATTAAGTAGTTTTTCAGCATAGTTAGAAATCCTCAACATCCATTGAGTCAAAGTCTTTTTTGTAACTTCACTATCACATCTATCACATTTACCATCCTTTACCTGCTCATTTGCAAGCACAGTCTGACAACTAGGACACCAATTTACAGGTGCATTATTTTGATATGCTAGGTCATTTTTATACATTTTGAGAAATACCCACTGCGTCCATTTATAATATTCAGGCGAGCTAGTAACAACCTCCTTATCCCAGTCATACATTCCTCCAATCGCAGAAATCTGTTTACGCATAGTTTTTACATTTGCCATGGTACTTTCCTCAGGGTGTACACCAGTTTTTATTGCATAATTCTCAGCAGGAAGACCAAAACTATCAAATCCCATAGGTGACAAAACATTGTATCCCTGCATCCTCATATATCGCGCATGGCTATCTGCAGGACCATAATTATACCAATGACCCAAATGAAGTTTATCTCCAGATGGATAGGGGAACATAATCAGATTATAGTATTTTTTCTTCTTTTTATCTTCAAGGTTAGTGTTAAAGAGACCAGACTCTTCCCACTTATGTTGCCATTTTTTTTCTATTTCAATTGCATTGTACTTATCCATTTATTTTGGGGATTACTAAAATTACCAGCAAAAAAATTCTACTGGAAAACTCACCCACAAGCAAGAAATCACGATTATCCCTTAGCAGATAGAGGTTCTTCTTTAATTTTTTTTGCCTTTGTGGTTTTTTCTCTATCTGAAATATCAGCCATTTCGCCTTCAACTAGTGCTGAATTTTCAAACTTAGTATGCTCATCTTTTTCATCTTTTTCATTGTCCCATACCTCCTCGTCAGAATAATTTTCTTTAATAGATTTATCTTTTTTATCAGCTTCATCCTCATTTTTTTCCTCATCAGAATAATTTTCAATATCAGATTTATCTTTTTTAGACGAAACTTTATCCTTATTTTTCTCTTCATCAACATAATTTTCCATCTCTTCATCATCATTTTCGTCATGCGTTATTTTGTCATCTTTCTCCCATTTTTCTTTTTCCTCATTTAACTTTTTATCAAATTCTTTTTCAATCTCTTTTTCAACTTTATCCTCAATCATCGTATCTACAACCTCAGTAATATTTTTAACTGAAAATAATATTTTATTCACTTTTTGCTCCTTATCTTCCTGTATTGGAAAGGCATTAAACATAACAAGTAAATCATTTTCATCATCTAACGCAAATCTAAAAGGTCCAATCCCTCGCACCTCACTAGCATCCTGAATAATTTTAGAATTATGCTGAATCATCTCAGGCAAATCATCAGAATTTATAAACGAATATATTAGTTTTTCAACAGCATCACCACGCGCAACACCAAGTAGCTCAAAAAATGTTTCACTACCATCTTTTATTACACCTGTAGAATCAGTCACAAGCCAAGTATCATCAGTGTTTTCTAGATAATCTTCATACATCAATGGCTTTGCAATAGCCATTTTTGCATTTATAGCACCATGACTCGTATCAATCTTATGATTTTGGTCAGCAGTAGAATGAGACTCTGCAGAAAGTTGCATCACGTTTCCGTGTGCAAAATCCAGATCAGAACCTTTGCTTTCCATAAAAAAGAGCAAGATAGTAAATGAAACTATAAATATCGATAACGCAGATATAAATATCTTTTTGTTTTGTGATAAAAATCTCATTAATTTTGTTTATTTTTTTGTTTTTGTAAGCAAGTGAAATTCCTGATTACATTACATTATAAAACAAAACAATGTATAAGTCAAGGTCTTAAGGTTGAAATATTACTAAAAATGACTAGACCAACTCCCTTCTCTAAGATCCTTATCAATGCTAAATTTTTCTGAAAACTGATGAATAAGTGAATACATACCAGCTTTAACCATCCATTCACATAATTTTTGTCTTTCAGACTCATAATAATCCGCCTTTTCTTCATCTCCAATCATCGAATAAAGATCAGACATGATTCTTGGATTTGCAGCAGCATCAGAATTTTCTAATGTCGTCAATAAACGTCTTGCAACATCATCTTGGTTGTTATCAATAGCCGCAAGTATTACAGCATAGTACTCACGATCATCTGCAATAGAGATTTCTTTTTTTTCAGTAGCATCTAAAGATTCTTTCATAATAAATATTAAATTTCTACACAACTATATAACGAATATACTAAAACTAAGCCAGTAAAATTTTAAAAAAACTATGCAAATGCACCCTAAATATGATAAAATATTAGGAAAACAAAAAAATTAACCACAAAAATATGGCATGGGAAAAAAACGATATAGATATACTTTTGCCTATATTAAAACAAATACCTCTATTTTCATCACTTGACAGTGAGCTTCACCGTGAAATCATTAAACATATTGTTTTGATGTATTACCCTGCAAATTACGAGCTTTTGAGCGAAGGTGAGGAGGCAGACGCTCTATATATTATAAAAAATGGGTCAGTTAAGATTTTTCATCCACCATCTGAATTAGGAGATTTACCAAAAAGTGTTGCTGACATTAATGACGGCGGTTTTTTTGGAGAAATGGCATTAGTTTCAGATGTACCAAGGAACGCTTCAGCAAAAACAACACTAGATTCAGAAATCTTTATCCTAAGCAAAGAGGACTTTAAAGCACTTTTAGACTCTAATGTAGCACTTGCAGAGCAAATAAGTGCAACAGTCATAGAAAGAATTAACGACAACATAAGTAAACTATAATGATATTTACATACCTTGTTTTAGGCCATCTATTAGGGGATTTTGTACTACAAAGCTCAAAAATGGTTAGATGGAAAATGCGAAGTTTTGTTGGAACTTTTGTTCACTCATTCACTCATTTTTTAGTATTAACTATTATACTTTTACCGTTTATGTGGAGTGACATTCTTTATCTAGTAACAATTACAGGATTAATATCCATAGCCCATTTTTTTATAGATCAAAGCAAAATCAGCTACGATCTTAAGCATGATAAAAAAATTAAGCCCTTTATATTAGACCAATTTAGTCATTTGCTGGTCTTAATAATTGCATACCAATTTGTTAGAGATGTTCATTTAGTTCAAATTCCATATTATACAAATTTTTCACTAATAATTTTTGCTATAGTTCTTATATTTACTACCGAAGTAATAGACATTTTTAAATTTCAAAAGAAAAGGGAAAAAGATAAAAATGCAAAATTTATAAGATCAAAAAAAGAAATAAGAAGGAGAGTTATTACTCTTACATTCATATATTTTATATACATCTTAGGAATCTATATTTTCAGAAACTTCTTCTAATTTCTGAGATTCACGTGCCGAAATAACTTCTTCACCTGTCAATTCGAGGAATGTGTAAGTCCAGACTGTATAAGAAAACACATCCACTATACCATTCATATAAGCAGCAAGCACAAGGGCGATAATGCCCACAATACCTCCAATGATTACACCAGTTGCAGGCAGCGCAATGGTAGCAATGTAGCCAGTTATAAATATAATTACAATTGGTATCATAAAAATAATAGCAGCCTGTATAATAATCCTAATACCAATCAAAATCATAAGCACACTAAGTAAAAATGTGTGTTTCCAATGCATAAATACAAGCGAAGAACTCTTTTTGATTGATGCAAAAACAGGTTCATGATCAATTACAATAAAAAAGTCAGTGTAAGTAAAAAGTAAAGTGGCAATAATACTAATAATCAGCACCAAAAGCATTACAGGCAACAGTATTTGAAAAATAACAGGTCCCAAATTTCTCAATATAAAAGACATTTCAATCAAAATCGCAAAAAATGAAAAAGTTTTAATAATCATGTGATACTCAAATAGTGGTAAAAATGAACCAATTCCATATTGAATACCCGTTCCAACACTAGATTTTTGACCATTTCTCTTACGTGCAATAGTCTGTATAGCACCAGCCTTAGCCAAAGTAGGAAAAAGAATATATAAAACACCAAGCACAATAGCTAATACAACAAGCGGAACAGTCCAAGATAGGTGAATACTAATAAAATCCCATAAAAACACAAAAACATCATGAAAAAAACTTTCTTCAGAATTATCAAAAAGAAAAGATTTTTTAAGTGCAATAATCTGATAAGTCATATACAAAATACCCGCAGTTGTAGTCAAAAGTGCCGGTAAAAACCCGAACCAAATAATCACACTTTTATCCTTCTGAGTGTCACTCCAAGCCTCTGCAATAATTTTACGATAATCCATACATGCATATTACTCATGCGGGTAGAAATTTCAACTAAATCTGAAACACTGGAATACAATGTTATTATATGCTATAATAAAGCGATAAATTGAAAATAAAAATGACTGAAAACATCAAAAAAATCACAAGTAGCAATAAAAAGTTAACGTGGTACTCAATTGAGCACCTTTCTGAGGCTGAACTTAAGTTTTTAGAAAATAATTTTAAATTTCATCATTTAGATTTCGAAGATTGTATGTCTGAAATCCAAAGGCCAAAGATAGAGGAGTATGAAGACTATATATTCCTAATTTTAAATGTGCCACGAAAAAGTAGTAAAGGTAAGTATATCAAAAAATCACAGGCATTTTTCTTTATTGGTGAAAATTTTATGATCACTTTAAACAAAGGGGACAAGGTTATCAAAAAAGCATTTCAAAATTCAAAAAAAGATAAAAATATAAAAGATTCATATATGGCCAAAGGGTCAGGATATTTATTGTATATGCTGATAGACGATTTATTTGATTCAGGCTTTCCAATTGTAGACGATATCGAAAAACATCTTGAAAAGATGGAAAAAGAGGTATTTAGTCCTGGACAAAGCCAAGACAAACTTCGTGAAATATTGGCACTAAAAAAGGATATTATAAATTTTCGTAGGACTATAATGCCTGAGCGTTCTATCATTGCAATGCTAGAGCACAAAAACGATAAAATTATACCCGCAAGCCTTGGACTATACTTTGATGACATCGTAGATAAAATCGAAAAAATGTGGAATAACCTAGAAAACCTTCAGGAGCTTGTAAATTCATTACAGGAGACAAATGAGTCTATTATCTCACATAATACCAATAATATTATCCGAGTTTTGACTATTTTTTCTGTAGTTTTGCTACCACTAACTTTTATCACAGGTTTTTATGGAATGAACGTTAAAGGCCTTCCTTTTGCAACAAATACATCTTCAACAATAATTGTTTCACTGATACTAGTGACGGTTTTGCTTTCTATGGTCGGATTTTTTCGATTTAAAAAATGGCTCTAAGATTCTTTCCCTTGCCAAAATGTGCTAATTCTAGTAAATTTGAGTCCGACTGAAAAAATTTAAATTTACACATGAAAAGAGATAATAAAAAGAAAGTAATCCAATCATTTGGTGTTCATCCAAAGGATACAGGATCTGCACAAGTACAAATTGCAATCCTAACTGAAAGAATTAACGATCTTTCAAAACATTTAGAGACACACAAAAAAGATGACCATTCAAGAAAAGGTCTACTAAAAATGGTAGGTCAAAGAAGAAGACATCTTAACTATCTAAAGTACCACAGAAAGGACGAATACACAGATATTTTAGCTAAATTAAAGCTAAGAAAATAAAAAAATTCCCCGGTTGGAGTTGATATTAAGCCGGCAAACTTTAGGGAACACGTTGCAAAGCCATTGAGTTCCTTTAAGCTTGTTAGCTTAAAATGCCTTCAAACTGGGTTAATTATATACATATATTTTTAACAAAAAAGTTTTATGGAAGCAAAAACTATGGTGATGGATCTCGCAGGACGAGAACTAAAAATCACCAACAGTCCAATTGCAACTTATGCAAGCGGATATGCAATTGTTTCCCTAGGTGATACAGTAGTTATGGCAAATGCCACAATGAGTGAAGAAGGGCGTGAAGGCGCTAGTTTCTTTCCAATGTTCGTAGACTACGAAGAAAACATGTATGCCGCAGGGAAAATCAAAGGAAGTCGTTTTATGAAAAGGTCAGGAAGACCATCAGAAAACGCAGTATTGGTATCAAGATTGATCGACAGACCAATCAGACCACTATTTCCAAAAGGAACAACAAACGAAGTACAAATTATTTGTTCAGTACTTTCAGCTGATCTAGAAGTAGATCCAGCAACTACAGCAATCAACGCAGCATCAATGGCTCTAATGCTATCAGGTGCACCATTTGACGGACCAATAGGTGCGGTAAGGATGGGATATGTTGATGGTAAACTGGTTGTAAACCCAACTTATAAACAAGTCGAAGATGGTACTTTAGACTTAGTTGTAGTAGGTACTTTAGACGCAATTACTATGGTAGAAGCTGCTGCAAAGGAGGTTTCTGAAGACGTAATACTTGATGCTCTACAATTGGCACACACACATATTAAAGAAATTTGTGAATTCCAATTCAAATACGTAGAAGGTATGGAAATCAAAAAAATTGATGCATCAATCGTAGAAGCAAATCAGTTTGTAGACGAGGCTCTAGCATCAGCAGTAACAAAAGACATGCTAGATAATCTAAGCGGAGTAGGTAAAAAAGTTGTAAACGGAAAAATCAAAGACCTAGAAAACCAACTTTTCGAAAAATTCGCACAAGAAATCGAAGAAGCAAAATTTTCAGAAGGTGACATCAAAAATGCACTAAGAGGACTATTCGAAAAAAACATGAGAAAAAATGTACTTGAGAAGGGAGAAAGAATCGACGGTAGAAAAGTTGATGAAATCCGAGAAATAAATGTGGTTTCAGACGTACTACCACGTACTCATGGATCTGCACTATTTCAAAGAGGTGAGACTATGGCGCTTACAATCACAACACTAGGAGCACCTGGTGATGCACAGATTGTAGATACTATGGAGCACGATATTACAAAGAGATATTTCCACCATTATAATTTTCCTCCATTTTCAGTTGGAGATGTTAAACCCCTAAGAGGTCCATCAAGACGTGATATTGGACACGGAGATTTGGCAGAAAGAGCACTTGTACCAGTTCTACCCGAAAAAGAAGATTTCTCATACACAATATGGGTAATGTCTGAAGTAGTTAGATGTAATGGTTCAAGCTCAATGGCATCTGTGTGCGGTTCTACATTATCATTGATGGCAGCTGGAGTACCTATCAAGAGACCTGTATCAGGTATAGCAATGGGACTAGTTTTTGACAAAGAAACTGGAAACTACAAAATTTTGAGCGACATCCAAGGGCTAGAGGACTTTGCAGGAGACATGGATTTCAAAATCACAGGTTCTGTAGAAGGTATCACAGCACTACAAATGGATATCAAAGTAAAAGGACTATCTATCGACTTGATGAGAGAAGCTCTTGATCAAGCAAAAAATGGTAGAAATTTCATTCTAAACAAAATGTTAGAAATTATACCAAAACCAAGAACAGAACTATCTAAATACGCACCACTTATCATCAACATGAAGATCAACCCAGATCTAATCAAAGTAGTAATTGGTAAGGGCGGAGAGACAATCAACAAAATCATCGCAGAATGTGAAGTTGACATCGACATCGCAGACGAAGGTATCGTAAGTATCACAGCTCCAGATCAAGAACGTGGTCAAAAAGCCGTAGATTGGATAGAAAGAATCACATACGAACCAAAAGTAGGGGACATAATCGACGGAAAAGTAGTTAGAATCATGGATTTCGGAGCTTTCGTAGAATTGTCACCAGGAAGAGACGGACTAGTACATATTTCAAAACTATCAAAAAAACGTGTAGAAAAAGTGACTGACGTAGTAAACCTAGGAGACAGTATTAAAGTTAAATTGACTGAGATCGACTCTCAAGGACGTTACAGCCTTACAAGCATGGCAGTACTAGAAGATGAAAAACCAGCTGCAGCAAAAGCAGCTGCTCCTGAAGCATCAGACACAACTGAAACGCCAGAAAAACCAAAAGACAAAGACGACTGGAAAAACAGAGGAGAAAGAGTAGAGGGGACTTCTGCTGTTAGAAAGGTTAACGGCAACTAACACTGCGAAGCAAAGCGGAGCACTGTAGCCCGACTTATGAGCTCTCGGGCGACTAAGCGCGAGCGAGAGCGAGCTCCAAATACAAAAAAGCTTGATCGCTTAAAATAGAGGACAATCACGAGGGTAGAGAATAAAACCTCTACCCTCAAATCCTCATAAAAACAAAAAAGCACGACCGGTCGTGGATCCAAGTCCACCATAAAAATCTTTAAAAACCAGGCGGGTATCGTATAGTGGCTATTACATTGCCTTGCCAAGGCAGAGACACGAGTTCGATTCTCGTTACCCGCTCCAGCTAGGTTCGGACCAAGAATTCTAGCTTAAAATAGGGAATAACTAAATTCTATTCCGTTAGGGGTGCAGTTTTTGCATATAAAAACAGTTATATGTATACTTCAGCCAATAATAACACTTTATTCATGCAATATATCAAGCATTTTTCCGAAATTAACAAGAATGATGTTATGAGTGCCGGTGGTAAAGGAGCATCACTCGGTGAAATGACTCAAGCAGGTTTTCAAATACCAGAAGGTTTTGTCGTACTTGCTGATGCTTTCGATAAATTTCTTGAAGAAACAGATATCAATATAGAGATAGATTCAATACTTAAGACTGTAGATCATAATGCAGTTCATACTGTGGAAAGGGCTTCAGAGCAAATTCAAGCACTGATTTTAAATGCAGATATTCCAAGTGATTTAGCAGATGAAATTCAAAAAACCTATAAGAACCTCGCTGCAGAATATGTAGCAGTACGTTCAAGTGCGACTTCCGAGGATAGTGCAGACGCAGCTTGGGCAGGGCAACTGGACACATTTCTAAATACAAGAGAAGAAGATTTAATCACAAACATCCAAAAATGCTGGGCTTCACTTTTTACTCCTCGCGCAATTTTTTATAGGTTTGAGAAAGAACTTCATGATAGTCATATATCGGTAGCAGTAGTTATTCAGAAGATGATAGAGAGTGAAGTTTCCGGAATAGCATTTTCTGTACACCCAGTGACAGAGGATAGAAATCAATTAATCATTGAAGCAGGTTATGGTCTTGGGGAATCAATAGTTTCAGGACAAATAACACCTGATAGTTACGTAGTTACAAAAAATCCAAGAGAAATTCTAGATAAGAATATATTCACACAAGAAAAAGGACTTTTTCGCTCAAAAGATGGAGGAAATAACTGGCAAAACATTCCAAAAGAAAAGGCAGAAAAGTCATCCCTCACAGACCATCAGATACAAGAGCTTTCACAAATTATTTTAGATATCGAGAATCATTACGGATTTCCATGCGATATAGAATGGGCTATTGAAAATAATCAAATATACATAACTCAAAGTAGACCCATTACAACATTAAAAAAAATCCAAGTACCAGAAATGAAGCAGGCATCAGAATTTAATCCAAATATTTTAGACTACCAAAGACTTTTTCAAGTAGGCTCTGCTAAATACATCCTTTCGAGTATTTTTATGGAGTACTACAAAAAAATGAACGCATTACTCACATATAAAGATAATCTTTGGGGAGTATACCTTCCCTTAAAAGAAGTGGAGAAAACTCTCGAAGAAGGAGTTAAATTATACGGAGACAAGGAGATTTGTCAGAAATACTATGCAGAGTTCAAAAAATACATATCCGAATCACAGGAAGTTTTTACAGAGATTTTAGAAAAGAAAACACTATCTCTTGAAGATTTAAATCAATACATAAAAACGGTAGTTAAACACTGGGAGTACTACATAAAAACAGAGTTTTTTTACACAGACACGGCTTTCTTAGAAAGTGCCCACAATAAAATCATTGAAGAAAACTTTAAAGATTTTGAGAGCAACAAAACACAAGGTAGAGAACATCTAAATAGACTCATATTTATAAAAGACAGTTATGTAAATAAATTGATTCACAAGTTAGCTATACAATTCAATATTCCATTTGAGGATCTTAACAACTACGATATAAATGAGCTACAAGGTCTTTACCAGAATCAAGTAATAGAAAAGGAAGAGCTTGATCAAAGAAAACAGTCATTCATATCAATAGCTAGTAATGGTGCTATTCAAAATCTATATGGAGATAAGGCAATAGAGTTGATTGATTCTTTTCTCTCTCATAGTGAAAATAGTCATACGATTAAAGGCCAGGTTGCAAATAAGGGCATCGTAAAAGCCACAGCATTTGTTCTTCATTTTGATATAGAAAACTTCGATAGTTTCAATGAAATAATCCAATCAATGGAAGAGGGGCAGATATTGGTTACCGAGACAACCTCACCTGAGTTAATGTTAGCCTGTAAAAAGGCAAGTGCCATTGTTACAAATCAAGGTGGAATGATGTCGCACGCCGCAATTGTTGCAAGAGAGTTAAACATTCCATGTATCGTAGGAACAGGGGATGCTACGAGTATAATAAAAACAGGAGACACAATAGAAGTTAATGCGGATAAAGGAGAAATAAAGATGGTTGAAGAGGCCCAGTCTTGAATAAAGACTAGACCACAAAAAAAGTTCCAACTTCCTTCGCTTTGGAGCTCCAGGATATTACTAGTTAGTTTCTAGCTTTTGGAGACAAGAATAAATAATCTCTTTATTATATTTTTGAAATGGACTATTGAGCCTTCTAAATGCAATGAGCATAACAAACCTCAAAAAAATAGGGTCTCTGCTGTCAAAGGTTCTCCCATATCCTCTCATAAATGCATCCAACAACTTCTTGTCATGTTCATAATCTGGATCATCCACATTTATAAAAGTGCCATTACATAAGTCTAGAGCTAATATTGCTAAATCCATGTAATGTGAACCAAAAAACACTTCATCATTTTTATCAAAGAGAATAAGGTTATTATCCTTTACTAATATATTGTTTAAGTGAAGATCTCCATGAATAAGTGAAAATGCTTTCGGTTCATAATCAAGTAATTTCGAAGACTCCTTTTTAATTGATGAAAGTATCTTAGAATTTAAGTCATAATTCTTATTTTTATCAGCACGTTTGATAGCCTCATCAATATAACTCTTCATATATTTTTTCCAATCTAATTTTTTTTCAGTCCCATCCTCATGGTAGGTCAAGCTATAAGTCTTTTGAATACTATGTAGTGTTCTAATAATTTTACCAAATTGTTCATAGTTTTTTGTTGAATAAACACTGTCCATTGTTAATTCACCTTCCACATATTCTAAAAGTATTTCATCCGCTTTAAGTCCTGAAACATCAAGGGACTGAAGGTATGGTAGTTTGTTGTCTTTTAGGATGTTGTTGAAAACTTTTTCGGTGTAAACCCATTTTGCATTCTCTTTCTTATATACCCACTTTTTGCCATCAATTTCAACAAGTTTAACGTTATCAGGGTTAGAAGCACCAGTGAAATTTCTAATTATTTTCATTGAAAATCATAACTTAAATTTACAATAAAATAACACACTATTTACCGTAAAAATATACCAGTTCTAACATATACAACAACAACCTTCAATTAAACATACTACACCACAAAAAAAGTTCGAACGTCCTTCAATATGAAACTCCAAGATTGATCAAAAGAATATTCATATAGAATATAAAATATATTTTTGCATTACTAAAAATTTCTAAAAATGCTTTAAAATAAGTCTGAATACAGCAAAAACAAAATCGTCGGTAGCACAATAAAAATAGATATCATCAAGAAGTAGACAAAAACTATTCCCTGTGACAGTGCTGCATGCTTCTTGTTATTAATATCAATTACTTTTATCTTTTTATTTGGATCAAAGTCTTTTGAAAACA
>RRYU01000424.1_pt1 | contig 20774 bp, 12 predicted proteins | sample 2162651 | NCBI WGS metagenome assembly RRYU01 (sample SAMN10267283, study PRJNA491782) | microbial mat metagenome | isolation source: biomat in the production well | place: Japan: Minami-Kanto gas field, natural gas well KTG3 | collected 2017-06 | reverse complement strand
GGGCCTTGCGTCAAGTGCTTACCCTCCTTGACGAAGACACAGAACTGAAAGTTGTCACACTTGAGGGCTTACGAGCAGAGGATGAACAGGGCAAACCATCTGACACTTGGGATGGCGTAGACTGTGCGTTCTATTTTGGTGGTAATGACATAAATTCAGCAAATCGCATTATAGTTGACCAATTAAAATACTCTGCCGCACACTCAGATCAAGTATGGACCATTGCCCGTCTAACTTCTAGCAGTAATAAAAAGCAAAACAACTCCGTTATTGGCAGGTTAGCACAGGCATTTATGGGCTTGAAGGACAAACGACCCGACCTTGTCCAAAGCGGAAAAGTGGTACTGCGGCTCATTAGTAATCAGAAAATCGATCCTGCCGTCCTTGATGCTCTATCGAGCCAGAATGCTGAAGTCACGACTTCGAATAAACACTCTGGATATCAATCGGATCGTTCCTCGCTTCTTGCTGCAAGTAATCTCCAGAACGGCGATTTCGAGGTGTTTACGAAATGTCTGGATTTCTCTGCCTGTGGTAGTGAATCGCGATTTGGTCTTGAGGAGCGTATTCTTATAACAATTTCTGAATGGACCGATGATGATGCACGCACGCCTGTTACTGATCTGTTGCGGTTCGTGCGACGAAAGATGATGCCAGAAGCTAAAGGCGAATGGATAACTCGCCAATCAATCCTGGCGCGGCTGGGCTTTTCTGATCCCCAGGCATTATTTCCGTGTCCTTCTGCAATTAGGCGGGTCGAGCAAATGATCTCACGCACAGTATCCAGAGCAGTTGCTCAACAAATGTTCAACGGCAACCAACGTATATGCCTGCACGGCGAAGGAGGCTGCGGGAAGACCACATCTGTCCAAGATATCCAAGCTTTGCTTCCTTCTGGATCTGTCATGATCATCTTCGACTGCTATGGTGGAGGTCGCTATCTCGATTCAGACTCTTTTCGCCATCGATCACAGGATGCCTTCCTCCAACTCTGCAATGATCTAGCTCGTCAAACTCGCATTCCACTGCTGGTGAGTCGATCCGCATCTCTTGATTATCCCAGGATCTTCAAGAAGCGAATAGAGAAGGCCGCGGAGGTTGTCGCATCCACTGCTCACAATGCTTTGCTTGTCGTTGTCGTTGATGCGGCAGATAATTCTATAACAGCTGCGAATACTCTGTCGCCACCAGAAAGAAGTTTTATTCACGACTTCGCTTCCTTGGGCGATTTACCCCCGAATGTCCGCTTCCTTGTGACAGCACGAACCGGGCGATTGCCTGCTCTTCCACATGGGTTCACGCTTATCTCAATCGAAGGATTTACACGCCAAGAAACCGCTGCGCACGTGCAATCAACTTGGAATGATGCGCCCGATACCTGGATTGATGACTTCCATCGGCTATCAGACGGCAACCCTCGTGTGCAACGCTATGCACTAGATTATGCTGGGGCCAGTCCTGAGCAGGCGCTTGACTACCTTCGACCGAACGGTAAGGGCCTCCATCAAATTTTCCAGGAACAACTCAAGTATGCGCGGTACAAAATAGGACTTGATCAAGATATTAAGACCTTCAGTGCCGGACTCATTGCACTCCCACGCCCCATTCCTCTAACCGCTCTCTCTGTAGTGACCGGACTGAGCGAGGCTCAACTGCGCGATCTTTCAACTGATCTTGCTCCCGGTGTACGACTCATGAACAGGTTGTTAAGCTTCGCTGACGAAGACTTCGAGCACTTTATACGTATTGAGGCACAAGAGCAACGCATCTCAACTCAGAATCGTGCTGCCGATCACTTTGTCAAAAAGTACCAGTCTGATGCGTATGCTGCCGCTCATATTGCAACAGCACTCTTTACTGCTGGCCGAAGACGAGAGATTATTGACCTCATCAACACAGAGTCCGAACCAACGGCAATTGTTGACCCAATCCTACGTCGAGAGGTTCAACTACGACGCCTGCAGATAGCTATGAAGGTGTGTAGAGAAACGGGCAATAGTGTTGACGCTATGCTAACGCTGCTAATAGGTGCTGATGCGCTCAAAACCAATGCGACTATACGTCGGACTCTCGTAAAGAATCCCGATCTCACAGCAGCTTTTGCGCGTGGCACTTCAGCTTCAGCCATACTCCGAGACCCAAACGAAATTGAGAATCATGGCCCTCTCTTATTCCATTTGATGGCAACAGATGCTCGTGCTGGGGACGCAATATCCGTACGTGAAGGGCATCGGCAGATTCAGGCCTGGATGCAACGTCGCTCTGAAAGCTTTGAGGAACAGAAAAGGGAGCATTCGAGAGTTCCCCCGCACGGATGGGATATTCGCTATTCCGATATAGCAGCAGAAACGGAAGCTTTCCTTCGAGTTGTCGGTCCGCGTCAGGCTGTTGAGCACCTTCTACGTTGGAAGCCCAAACCTATTGCACTCCAAGTAGCTGTAAGCCTCTCATTCAGCCTGATTGCGTCAGGCAGTATTCATCTTGTCGAGCAGTGTATAGCTGAATCTTGCGTCCCAAGACCTTGGGATGTGTTCCTCCTCACTCCACTCGCACTTGCAGGGAAACAGGTAGACCTTTCACGGATCGAAATCGGTCTATCGACCCTTCTACGCCGTCGTCTTATTCGCCCTGAAAAGTTGCGCGATGCATGGAGGGAAGATAACGCGACTTCGCAATACCTGGACATTATTGCTACTGCTTGTGAGGTAATTGTCGCCCGTGGCGGTGATATCGATCGTGTCATTCCAATACTTGAGCTCATTGCGAGTCCCGAGAGACGCCGATGTGATCATCTACACGTCTCAGATATCGATACTTTGGATTTATGTCTACGTTCCCACTCACTATTAGAATGTCTCGCCCAGCGAGACACAAGTTTAGATACCTTTCTGATAGATCCTCCTCCACCAAACGAGGATTTGTCACCGGCAAAACATGCACAGCAGCAAAGAGCCAATAGTGAGAAAAGGGATGAGATTCGGTCATTCATAAGTCCAATATTCGATACATACGTTACTCGAGCGCAGATTATTACAGGATCTGTCACTTCAAGCGAAGCTTCATCACGCCTTCAAAAAGCCGTTGTTGGCTATAAAAACGATGATTACCGAACACGGAACCAACTCTACGCGCCAGCTATGCGGTTACGGGCCGTGCTTTCCATTACTCGCCTTATGGTGGTGCCAATTATCAGTCGAAGTGAGCTTTGGACATATGTTAGTGAATTTATCAGTATAAGGTCGGATTCTTTTGGCTCAGCCGAAAGCAGCATACTCGCGAGTCTTTCACTCGATGTATCACTACATTCTGAGATTTTGCACGCAGTGATGTCTCGTGCCAAGACTACAAAAGACCTGAGGATATCAGCGGACGACAAGATCGATGTCCTTATTCGTCTTGCGCGAACGTTGTTGCCTATTAGCCCTCCGGATGCAGAGATCCTGTTTAATGATGCTATTGGAGTGGCTGTCGATCTCAACTATGAGGCAATTTATGAGATTGCGCTGTTCGAGCCCCTAGCAAGGCGAGCAATCGGAAGTTTAGATGTGTCTACCAGGCGTACAGTAGCCAGGGATATTGCAACCATAGTAAATGACGCAGGAATTCGCCTCTCTGGATACGATCATTTTCCATGGACAAAGGCGGCACGAGCCCTATGCACCCTCGACTTTTGTTTCTCATTAGCGACCGTGGCTCGATGGGAAGACACAAGCCTGATCAAGCGCGACGCCACACTACCACCTGTTCTTGAAACAGCTCTGTCCTCCAATGCTCTAACCCCAATACAGGTCGCAGCGTTCTCGCCCTTGCTCGATGATCTCAATGTCGAGTTCGTTGACCAGATAATCGACGAGACCTATCAACGCAAAAGCGACTATGCTTTGGAAGCATTAACAGAACATCTCGCACAGGAAGAGCTTTTGCGGTTTGGCCAGGGTACGCGCCAAGAAATATGCACAAAGTTGACGTCAGTACTGGCACCAACCCATCATGGGCATTGGCTGACCCAATTGGTGAAGGCAACCGCTTTTCACAGTACTAAGCGCTTAACGCCAACCGCCTCGGCAAACACGCAAACATCGTCGGATTGGCGAAGCGATGAAGCGACAGAGCGTTCTGATCCATTCGCTGACGTTGATTGGTCTGCGCATCAGTTTATCAGCAGAGAAGACATCGAGGATGTAATTAATAGGATACACGAATCGGCTAAGGCGGCAAATACCTTTATCGCTAACTCGTTGATATTAGAACGGATTGGTGCAGCTATCGCGCTTCGCAATAGAATTGCATATTTGGAAGCGTTGAGTCATTGCCAGATTCGCTCAATCAGCGATATGGAGTTGATGCAAGCTATTACATCACGCGTTGAAGCCTGGCAGAACTCGCCAGCAGTCAATCAATGGTATCGCGATCGTTTTCTGCGTTTGATCTTCGAGCGCTTGCCTTTGTTTGTCCGCTGGATTACATTTGGGCAGTCCCCGCTTCAAGGCCTTCTTGATAAATCTGGACTTAATCAGTCTCAAATCGTCTCGGCATTGCTCGAGAGTGTAGAGCGTCATGTTGATGAGTTTGACACAGCAACAGTAATAGCACTTGTTGGCCTGATTGTGCAGTATTGTTCGTCAGACGATGCTGGTCAAGTGATTACCCGCTATGCTGGCCGACTTGTTCAGCGAATACCGACACCTGACCGTGAACAGTGGGACTTGAATGATATTCCTACTGAGGCCGATAGCGGTGCAGCGCGCTTCCTTTACGCGTTGATGAGTGATATTGATGTGCGAATTCGATGGAGAGCCGCGCATACTCTTCGGCGTTTGGCGCACCTTGGGGACAGTCAAATTATTGGTAGAACTATCGAACTGTATGATCTGACTTCAGAACCAACCTACCGAAAGCCAGAAGCGCCATTCTACTGGCTCTCTTCACGACTCTGGCTTGTAATTGCTTTGGATCGCATCGCGAGTGAGACACCATCGGTTATTCAACATCATGGGATGTGGCTCTTCGACATTGCTCAGAATGAAGCCTTTCCTCACATCCTGATACGATCCTTCGCAAAGTCAGCCGCCTTAAGGCTTATCGAGCAGGGAGAGTTTTCTCTTGACGATCACAAAAAGAGTAATCTAGCGCTGTCAAATACGAGTCCTTTCACTCGCAAATCAGATCGTAGGTCAGACCGTGTTGGATGGAGCAAGTATCAGTATCAAGAACGCGAAGACCGCCGGTTTCACTTCGACAGTATGGACACCTTGCCGTTCTGGTACACACATGCACTTCGGGCTTTCGCAAATGTCAAGGAGGAAGAGTTTCTTGATATTGCTGAGCGCTGGATAGCTGATCATTGGGGTGTGCAGCACAACCCTTGGAGATGGGATGATGAGCCAAGAAGGAATCGTGATACTCGAGAGTCAGTAATGTCAATGGGCCATCACGATGGATCTTTGCCGGTTTTGGAGCGATTTCACACCTATCTCGAATGGCATGCGATGTTCTGTACGGTGGGTGAGCTTATGCGAACTCACGTCCTCGCCAAATCTGGAGAGGATGATTACTACACCTTCGAAGGGTGGCTTCGTGGATATAGCATCACATCTCCACCGATATGGCTCTCCGACTTGCGTAGCGTGAAGCCTCTTGAAGATCGACTCTGGTATCCACCACAGGAGGATATCAATATTTGGGTTGAAAGGATCAAGAACGAAGATTTTTTCTTAGAATTAGGATTAACTGATAGCAACACAATGCTTATTGTTGACGCCTATCACGATACGCGATCTCGAGCGTTTAGACAGGAGGTTAGAGTAAAGACGGCTTTGGTCTCACCTGAGACGGCACAGGCTCTTGTGAGAGCATTACAATCGGTTGATGACTCCTGGGACTATAGAATTCCGTCAGCCGGAGACGAACTAGAGCTAGATACGCCACCCTATAAGCTTCTGGGTTGGCTCGTCGATGTAGAGCATAACTTAGGAATCGATGAGCGAGATCCTTTTCGCTACGAAGTTCGGGCAGTAGAGCAGGCTCCATCGGATAAGACAAAGGCTGCTCTCGGAATAAAGTTTCTTTATGCGGATACAGCAAAGTGGGTAAATCGTAGTAGCCAAGATACCGTTTTCATATACGAAGCCTGGGGAGATAATCGTGACGAGGAGCGCGAAGAAAACCTCCGCTATAGTGATAGTGTTCGATCGCATGGTTGGCGACTACAGATCGACAGGGAAGCGCTAAGTAAGTACCTGAAAAAGGTCAAACTCGATCTGATTGTCGAAGTTGAGATTACTCGAAGGAAGAACGGCTATGAGTACTCCTACAATGACCAGGAAAAGTCCCAGGAAGCTCGATACGACAAAGTCATCCTCCTCCGACGAGACGGAACCATTGAAGACGTCGACGGAGATTTTGGCTCTTGGGCGCTACCTCGTTCGTGAACTGGGATACGAAGATAGGGCTGATACTCTTGGTCGGTGGATGGCTCACCATCTTGCCGAACTTATAAGTGTTGCCGAGAATGGTGCGACTCTGGAAGAGCGATCCAGAGCTCAAGCCGACGCAACAGAAACAATTCTCAGGATTTGGGAGCACCGAGCAACTCTACCAGGTAAGGCTTACCCTCTCACAGTCTACCAGGATGTTTTGCAGGTTATAGACCGCCTTCGCCCTGATGACAACCCGTTCAAATACTTCGGTCATCACGCTGAAGCGAGAAGAGAGCAGCTTGCCGCAGTCATCTTCGACAATCTCATACGGCTGATCATCGCATTACTGCTGAAGAGAGTGCCTACTGATGCCGGAGTAACGGATGAGGGAAAGGTCGCAGTTGAAGCTCTTGACGAGACGGAACAGCGCATATTTCAAACACTGCAACACTGGGCTGAACTCTTGACATTAGCGGATCAGAAACCCAATCGAGCCCGCAGGAGGCGAAAATCAAGAGCGCAATCGCCAGTAAACCTTGATGAAGTAGCAGTGCGGTTGATCGATAACATCACTGAGACCCTGTCTGAGCTCCGAGGTGAAATTCTCAAAGAGCCTTCGACCGATCCGCAGAGTGAGTGACGTCTTCTTCCCCTCCCCATCCGCTACCCACATGTTCCGGCTCCAATCCCCACGCCGTCGTCTTGATATGCACAAACGTTCGATGTAGACTCGTCGTATCGTCGTGTATCCTGGAAGGGGATGAAGCATGTCGGACGAGCTGATGATCGCGGAACAGCGCCCTGATGTACCCGCGCGAATCTCCGTGCGCACGCATCGTAATATTCGAAGCTATACTGGCAGGGATATGCCCTTCTACTGTCAGGAGCGATCATGGCAACAACTTCGCCCGATGCCTCACTGATCATCGCGCGCCTGGAGGCGCTGGCGAACCCGGAGAATGTCGCCGGTATGGCTCGCTTTGGCATCCGCGGCGCCTGCGTGCTCGGCGTGCCAGTGAAGACCCTGCGCGTCATCGCACGCGAGACCGGGCGCAACCATGACTTGGCTGAGGCGCTCTGGGCCTCCGGCTTCCACGAGGCACGCATCCTGGCCAGCATCGTCGCCGAACCGAAACGGGTCGATCTCGCTCAAATGGAGCGTTGGGTCGCCGACCTCGACTCGTGGGATCTCTGCGACCAGTGCTGCACCAACCTGTGGGTGCGCACGCCATTCGCCCGTGACCAGGCCCTAGTCTGGAGCGAGCGGGCCGACGAGTTCTTCAAGCGGGCCGGCTTTGTGCTCATGGTGCAGGTGGCCGGCAAAGACAAGAAGGCCCCTGTTGAGCTACTCCAGCGCTACCTCGCCCGCGCTGAGCGCGAAGCTCACGATGAGCGCAATTTCGTAAAGAAGGCGGTAAACTGGGCCATCCGCGAGATCGGGCAGCGCAGCGCCGAACTGAACGAGGCGGCCATCGCTATCGCTCAGCGCCTCCAGGCATCCGACTCGCGTGCGGCGCGCTGGGTAGGGAACGACGCTCTGCGCGAGCTGACGAGCGCGAAGATCCGCTCCCTTGATCGCCACAAGCTGGATTGCAGATACTAAAGCCATGTAGCCAAACTGTAGCCAAGCCGGCGAATTTCGGTGGATGCGGACGGAAGGTGTGGAATCACAGATGGCTTTCTGAAGCCTCAGAACACGGCTGTGGATACTGGCAGACGCCCCCTTGGCTGCCTTCCAAGCAGAATGTCGAGGGTTCGAGTCCCTTCGCCCGCTCCACACTGTATTGTGCGTGACAATCAGACCAGATTGCAGGATGATCTGGTGGTTCGAGTCCCTTCCCCCGCTCCACACTGTATTGTGCCGGTTTTCAGAGTTTAGGATAACAAGCAATATCCGTGTCCATCGATCGATCTGTGGTTCCTTCACACCAGGACGTTGATAGCCAATACTGAAAATCGACAGCGCGATGGTGCTACAACGGATTGCACGAGACACCTCCACTTCGATTCTACTGGCGGCTTTTCTTAGCATCTCCTTATCTTTCTATCATCCTGGCTTCATTTTGTTGCAGCATACTCCTGTATACGACAATAAATACAATACCGTTACGTACCTGCTGCTACATCAACAGGATGGCAACGGAACGAAGGGAGCTATTATGCTTCAGCAAACCTATAGACCGAAACCCTACTCATCCAGTCATCTGGAAAGCATACGTGTTTTTCTGGTAGACGATAACGAACCCATCCGCCGCATGGTACGTGCCTGGCTCGCTCCAACCAACCTGGTGGTAGTTGGCGATGCATCGAATGGATATGATGCAGTCGAGTCTATCAATCGTCTGCAACCTGATGTGGTTCTGATGGATTATCAAATGCCAGGTATGGATGGATTGACGGCGGCACGCATCCTGAAAGAGCGTCCTGATGCGCCCGCCGTTGTTCTGTACACTAGTGATGATAGTAACTGGCTGGCATCGGAAGCGATCCATGCTGGTGTTGATGCACTCCTGGACAAGGGATGCGCTTTGAATGTGCTCCAGGAAACTTTGCGCGAGGTGGCGCGTAGTACGTAGATCATAGGGCGTCAGGCCACCTGTAGGGGCGAAAGATCTTTCGCCCCTATATCTTCTCTATGCCCTCGCTGTCTCCGTGGTGACGTTCCCCTATCGCCGATCACCTGCCCTCACAACGCCTTCTGGTTCTCGCGTACCGTGGCTAGTTGCCCCAGATGACATGCTTCACTCAGGCTGACCAGATATGGCTGATGTTGACCATATTCGATCACACTGATACTGGCGTTTGTCACCCAGATGCAGTTCAGGCGATCCATATTCATCCCCAGAGCGTCGGCTACCAGGATCTTGATCACCACATCGTGGGTGCTAACCAGCACGGTCTGATTGGTATGTTTGTCTAACAGGCGCTCTTTGAATTCAAGCGTACGCTTGAGAATATTACTAAAACTCTCGCCGCCAGGCATCTGCGAACGGGTGGGATATTCGCGCCACTCGCGCAAACCATCAGCATATTTTTCGGTGATCTCGTCGATATACTTGCCCTGCCATTCACCATGATCAATCTCCAGCAGGGCGTTATCGACTTGTACCGCCACATCGGGGTGGAAGTGCGCAATCGCACGGGCCGTATGGGCAGCCCGTTGGAGCGGACTGGTGTAGATCATGTCGATCGGTTCCTTTTGCAGACGCTGAGCAAGCGCCTCGGCCTGACGCAACCCCAGATCCGAAAGGGCGGCGTCAAGCTGCCCCTGGTAACGGTGAATCCGATTCCATTCGCTTTCACCATGGCGAACAATAATCATACGCATAAAGATAAACTGCTCCTCTGATTGACACGAATTACGCAGTGGTCTACACAGTGACTTGTGTGATTGATGTCACGTCGACTCATGTTTACAGCGTGCATTATAGCTGAAAGCAAGCAGCACGAGGTAGTGTATAATCTCTGTAGTAAGATTGTAACAGCAAAATAATTAATTCGTCGGATGCATAAGCGCATACAGCCAGCTTTGTGCGCATAGACATGGTTCACGTTTACGGTACCGTTTGGTTGGACGATACGCCCTCACCCCCCTGCCCCCCTTTCCCTCAGGGAGAGGGCCGGTTCCCCCGCCCTTGCACGGGGCGGGGGCCAGGCGGATCACAGGGATAGGTTTTTTCCGTAGGGACGCGCTTCTGCGCGTCCACATGGCGTCCTGATGAGGAAAACGTTCACACGGACAGGCAGAAGCCTATCCCTACGGATCGCGTTAGAACGCCATCCATCGAAAAACCTACCCTTGAGAGAGGTCAGGGGGTGGGGTGACTCACGCGATCAATCCGTGCGTGAATGGTACAGTAAACCTGGTCATCCTGAAACCTTGCCATATCCAATACTTAACCATGAATCAAACATCTGCCTCCAGGCCACCAGACGATCCATGGATACCTGATCGCACCGATGAGTCTGATACTCCGGTCAATCTGCGCACCGGCAGGCTCCGTGCGGCGTTTGGGTATGCGTTTGCCGGGATATGGTATCTGTTCCGCACACAGCGCAATGCCCAGATTCACTTCCTGATCGGTGTTTGTGTTGTGCTGCTGGGTTGGCTGCTTGGGCTGGAACGTTGGGAATGGCTGGTGCTGGTGTTGACAATCGGCATGGTGTTGTTTGCCGAGGGTGTCAATACGGCCATTGAGGCAACCGTCGATGTGGCCACCAGCCGACGGCATCCCCTGGCACGTATCGCCAAGGATGTTGGCGCCGGGTCGGTGTTATTATGCGCCATCGTATCCGTGATTATCGGATGTATCCTGTTTTTACCGCATCTATGGCCTGTTTTGCAATGGGTCTGGAGTAAGATTATCGGAGCGTGACCGCGCTATCGGCATAAGGTGTGTTTTTCTAGCATGCTTTCTGGGCAGGTATCGCGGTACTCTTTTATTTTATGTGGCCATTATTTCGTCAGGCCCGCTATCTGGGCCGCTACCGTCAGATTGCCCAGGTGCTTGGTCACCACGGTTTTGGCTTTTTATTGGAACAACTGGGTTTAACTGGCCTGCTGTCACTGCCGCGCCGGGTGTTTCTGCGTATGCCGCCACCTGAGCCAATCGGTGTGGCCGAACGGTTGTGCCAGGCGATGATTGAACTGGGGCCAGCTTTTGTCAAACTGGGGCAGCTGTTGAGTACGCGCCCCGATTTATTGCCGCCCGATTTTGTGGCCGAATTTGATAAACTGCAAGATACGGTGCCTCCCTTTCCGGTCGAAGTGGCGATTGCGACGATCGAGGCCGAGTTAGGTCGTCCGCTGCAAGAGTTGTTCCGCGAATTTAGTTCCGTGCCCCTGGCAGCTGCCTCGCTGGGGCAGGTGCATGCGGCTGTGTTGCATAGCGGCGAACAGGTGGTCGTTAAAGTACAACGGCCAGATATCCAGGCGACAATCAATACCGACCTGGCTATCCTGGCTGACCTGGCTGCGCTGGCGCAGGAACGGACTGAACTGGGCGAACAGTATGACCTGGTTGAGCTGGCCTGGGAATTTAGCGCCATGCTGCGAGGTGAACTGGACTATCGGCTGGAAGCACGCAATGCCGAGCGCTTTCGCCGCAACTTTGCGCATACGCCGCTGGTGCGTATTCCAACAATTTATTGGGACTATACCAGTACACGGGTGTTGACCAGTGAACGGCTGGTTGGGGTCAAAATCAATGATCTGGCCGGGCTGGCGGCAACTGGCATTGACCGTAAACGGCTGGCCCACAATAGTACCCGCCTGATTCTCGATGAGATCTTCAATCATGGCTTCTTCCAGGCCGACCCGCATCCGGGGAACTTTTTTGCCCTGCCCGGCGAGGTGGTCGGCGCGGTTGATTTCGGTCAGGTGATTACGCTCGACCGCGAGATGACCCGCCAGCTTCTGATTCTGGTACTGGCTCTGGCTAATCGCAACAACGATGAGGCCCTGCGGGCGATGGAACACCTGGGTATGCTGGCACGGCGTAATATTACACCGGCAATGCACCGTGATCTGTTGCGCCTGACCGATCGTCTGGTGGATCGCCCCTTGTCCGATATTTCGGCCCGTGAGACTGGCGATGAATTACTGGCTCTGGTACGCCGCCATCACCTACGTATGCCCGGCCCGATTGCGATGCTGCTCAAGGCTATTATTATGATGGAGGGTATTGGCTTACAGCTTGACCCCACCCTGGATGTGTTTGGCATTACCCGCCCGTATGCGCGCCGTACGCTGACCGAGCAGATTTCGCCCGATGCCTTGTACGAGCAGGTGTCGCATTATGTACGTGACCTGGGTGAGGCGGTTCTGGATCTGCCGCAGCAGTTCGATCAGATGCTCCAGCGTCTCAACAAGGGGGAATTGCAGATCCAGACCCGCGAGCATGAAATGGAGCGACTGGCCGGATCGCTTATCGGGGCAGCTAACCGCCTGGCGCTGGCGGTGGTGCTGGCAGCGCTCCTACTGGTACTGAGCATGCTGGCGATTGCGATGGGTGTATCCGACTGGCGTGGTTCCGGGCCGGTGCTGTTGATTGTGCTGACCCTGGTTGGAATTGTGTTTACCGGCCTGTGGCTGTTCCTGGTGTTACTCAGAGGTCGTGAAGGCTAATGTAGAGCGCACAGGGAAAAGCCGAGCCGCCATCTTCGCGCCCTTCGTATAGGGCTACGTCAACCTGATGAAGATTAAAAACAGAATGCGGGTATGGAACGGCAGGCGTAGGTGCGGCTTGTAGCCGCACACACAACTGTCGTGCGGCTACAAGCCGCACCTACCATACGGGTACTCACAGGGGCAGGTTTTTCGATGGATGGCATTTCAACGCCATCCGTAGGGACAGGCTTCTGCCTGTCCGTGGGGACTGTTCTTCATCAGCACGCCCTGCGGACGCGCAGAAGCGCGTCCCTACGGAAAAAACCTACCCGTGAAAGCCATACGGGTATCGGGATGAAAAAGTCAACGTTCATAAGGCGGCACGACGTCGGCATTTCTTGACGTAGCCTTACCCTTCGTGTTTTTCGTGGCTCACTCTTCGTGGCTCAAACTGCCTTAATCTTGCTGCGTTGTACGTGCCCCAGCTCTTGTACAACCTCTACCAGCATGCGGCGCTCCTCGACTTTGATGCGTTCATGCAGGCTGGTTTCCGTATCGCCCGGTAGAATGGGTACTTCGGTCATCGCCAGAATTGGCCCATTGTCTACCAGGGGTGTGGCGCGGTGGATGGTGCAGCCGGTAATGGGCAGACCCAGCCTGATGGCATCGGCTACGACATGCGCACCCCGCAGGGCCGGTATCTCTACACCAAGGCTGGTTTGAACATAATTACTGCCATCGCCGGGCAGCAGGGCCGGATGCTGATTGATCACCCGGTCGGGGAAGCGATCCAGGAAGTTTGCCGAGAGCACACGCATAAAACCAGAGAGAACCACAAGATCTGGTTCAAAGGCACTGATCACATTGGCCAGACACTGTTCCCAGGCTGCACGCGCCGCAGCGTTGCGCGCTCGTTTCAGCGGAACATACGCCGTGGCTACCTGGTGCTGTAGCGCACGCTGCAACCCATAGGCGTCAGCCCGATCAGCCACAACCAGCCCAACCTCGGCCCCCAGCGTACCCGCTTGCTGAGTATCAAGGAGTGCTTGCAAATTACTGCCACTGCCACTGATCAAAACTGCCAGACGATAGGTCATAGTGCGCTTACCGGGTGCCGATATCGCGGCGAAACTGTTTTCCGGCGAAATCAATCTGCTCGATGGCTGCATAGGCCCGCGCCAGCGCCGACGGCATATCTGGCCCCAGTCCGGTAATGCCCAGCACACGCCCCCCGTTTGTCACCAACCCCCGGTCATCTTGAGCCGTTCCGGCATGAAACACTAGCAGGTCGGCTTGCTCAGCTACCTCAATGCCAGTGATCAGATCGCCCCGGCGCGGAACGTCGGGATACCCGGCGGCGGCCAGCACTACACAGGCGGCATAGCCCGCACGTCGCTGCAACATGCTGGGATCAAGGCGTCCTTCGGCACAGGCCAGCAGTGCCACCAGCAGATCGCCCTCAACCAGCGGCAGTACCACCTGAGCCTCCGGGTCGCCAAAGCGGGCATTGAATTCCAGCACCTTCGGCCCCTGCTCGGTCAGCATCAGCCCGGCATACAGCGAGCCACAGAAAGGCGTGCCGCGATTGGCCAGGCGATCGACAACTGGCTGCATACAATCGGCCACAATCGCAGACAGCATATCAGCGGGCAGATCATCAACCGGCGCGACTGCCCCCATGCCGCCGGTATTGGGGCCAGCATCGTCATCCAGGAGGCGTTTATGGTCGCGTGCGGGTGGCAGTGGTAACAGGGTACGCCCATCGCACAACGCCAGCACCGACACTTCCCGCCCGCAGAGACGCTCTTCCAGCAGGAGACTATCGCCAGCGGGCGTTTTGCTCAAGCGGTCAATCGCAGCCAGGGTGGTTTCCAGATCATCGGCCACCACCACGCCCTTGCCCTGTGCCAGGCCATCGGCCTTGACCACCCACGGCTGGCCGCTGGCGCGTACAAAGGCGGACGCTGTCTCGGCAGAGCTAAAGCTATGCGCCGCAGCGGTAGGCACACCCGCTTCATGCATCAACGTCTTGGCAAAAGCCTTGCTGCCCTCAAGACGTGCCGCCGCAGCGGTAGGGCCAAAGGCCGCCAGACCAGCGGCATGGCACTGATCGACCAGGCCGCGTGCCAGCGGATCTTCGGGGCCAACTACAACCAGATCGACCGCCTCGCGGCGGGCCAGGTTGATCACTCCGGCAAAATCTTGCACAGACAGGTCAACATTACGCCCATACCGGGCAGTGCCAGGGTTGCCTGGAGCAATCAATAGCTGATCAAGCCGGGGCGAGCGGGACAACGCCCACGCCAGCGCATGTTCACGACCACCTGAACCTATAAGCAGTACTCGCATAGGCGCTATTATAGCATATCTGGATTATGCGCCATAACGAGATGGTGCATCCTATAAAATAACACGAGGTACGCGGTGGATTGGTATAAAGGATATGTGATGTTCAGACAGGCTAGTTTCTCCTGCAGCAGCGTGGTACTTTCTATTCTTTATTCAAAAAATTTTGCCGTAGGCAAAATTTTTTGAATAAAGATTTTTTCCTCCTACTGCCTGCTATGCCGTTCGTCAAGCTCACGATCCACGTTTCGAATAGGAGGCGAATCCCATTCATTGGACGGGCGCCTGCGTAATGGGTGACATAATGGTCAGGCAATGCAGAACGTGAGTATCTCATGCAGGAAAAGATCAGGTGCCGTGTACATGGCGATATGTTGCTGCCCAGGCATAACGGCGATGCGCATGTCTGGCAGAGCGGTTGCTACAGTCTCAGTGACTTCTTTTAAAGATCTGGGACTATCGCCGCCGATCAGGAGCAACGTCGGGATAGGCAGATCTCTAAACCGCTGCGCATCAAACCTATATCGTTCTTCAGCACGTATCTCGCGTGGCAGAGTATGAGCTAATGCCAACCGCTCTGGCCATGCAGGAGAGGATCGCATCTGTTCAATCTCATGGGACGACATCCCTGCCGCTTCACGATAGAACGTGATCAGCACTCCTTCGCGGTTCCCTGCGTCCAGCAGCGCTTGAATCCGGTCGCTGAGCGTATCAGGATCAGCAATTGGTTCGTTTGAGAGTCGTATAGCTGGCTCGTACAAGATAAGCTTGCGAATATTGTGAGTGAGTAATGTAGCTTCAAGGGCACAGAGCGCACCAAAGGAGTGACCTAACAGGTAAACAGGCTCTCCTATCGAGTCCACAACAGCCGCGATGTCTTCAAATTCACGCTCGATGGCATAGGTGTGGCTATCACCACTCTCACCCCGACCACGCCGATCTAGTGTATACACGCTAAAGTGTTTCTCAAGCGTCGAGAAGACCGATGTCCAGGCAATAGGATTGGCAGCACCTGTACCTGCGACAATAACCAGCGGTGATCCTGATCCACTGCGATAGTAGCCAATAGGTGTACCATCACGTGAGGTAACTTTTTCCAGTGATTCCTTCATGTTGCATGCTCCGTCAACTTCACGCATATGTATGTTTTGCCGACCAGAATCCTAAACTACAGATCTACTCCTGCAGAAATTGCAGTACCTGCCGTACGAATAGTTCAGGATCTGTATCCATAGCGATATGCTGTTGACCAGGCATAGTAACGATTGTACTGTTTGGTAGGGCTGAGTCAGCCAGTTCAATTGCCTGCTGGAAAAGGGGTGGACTATCGCCACCTAGCAGGAGCATCGTTGGCACCCGAAGGCTGGCAAATTTCTCGGCATTGAAGCTGTATGTCTGCTGCATCATCAACTCTCTGGGAATCGTGGGTGCAAGTAGAATGCGTTCGTTCCAGATCGGTAACTGGCGATATACTGCCAGTTCGTGTTCAGGCATTTTCACGATCACACGGAAGAACATGTCCAGTGTTGCTTCCAATTCACCGTTGTCGATCAGCGATTGCATCCGATCAAGAACGTCTGTCGAAGCAGATGGAAGGCCGGTCGGGATGGGTGGCTCATACAGAATGAGCTTGCTGACTTTGTCAGTCAATAGGGCCGCTTCCAGACCACAGAGAGCGCCGTACGAGTGACCGAGGATGCAGGTTGGTTCACCAATAGCCTCCACTACTGCGGCTACATCTTCTACTTCGCACATAATGTCATAATCTGGCGCATCACCACTTGCTCCTCGGCCACGCCGATCAACGGCATAGACAGAGAAATGTTGTTCAAAGTATGGCGAGACAGAAGACCAGCGCGTGTGATTGGCGGTTGTGCCATGTATGAGCAGTAGCGGCGATCCTGCACCACTGCGATAGTAGGCAATAGGTGTACCATCACGTGAGGTAATGTGTTCCATTAGATTAACCTTTCGATTGAAAGCACACCATCAATGGGATATCGTAATCAGCACCGGTGATCTCAATCAGATGAGCCTGCGGTATTTTCTCATTATGTCTTTCACAATGTATGCGTGAATGGGGATTATCTATGTATCGCCCACAGCAAGATGATAGGCCATCATCCTGTTGGTTCAGTGAGTTGTGATAGGGTAAGGGTAAAGCGTGCAATGGAGATAATGAAGTTACTTCTGATTATACCCATTGTGTCAATAGTAACCGTTCAGGTGGGGTGGTTGGGAGGGGCAACGCCCCTCCCGGAGTCTCTCTTGTCGGCCCGTTGTGGCGGCTTTGCCGCCACAACGGGCCGACAAGAAGGTTTTGCGGGGGCCGGAAGGCCCCATATGCATCAAGTTAAGCCTCCGGGCGGGGGTTTGGGGGCCTCCGGCCCCAAAGAATATCTTTGTCGTGCGAGATTTTGCCAGCTTTGCTGGCAAAATCTCGCACGACAAAGTGAGTTTTTAGGGCTACCGCCCTACAGTTGATGCGTATGGCCGGAAGGCCCCCGCGCCCCCGCTGGCGCAGGTACCGCCTGAACGGTTACACAGAGACTATAGCTTTGCGCTTTACCCGTTGCGCTTTTATAATCTGTTCCTATGAAAGGCACCTATATCTTGATCCTGCACCTCGAAACCGCCCTGGCGCACCTGCAAGTGGGCCGCCTGGGCGCATATGCCTTCGCGCCCGGGTTTTATCTCTATGTCGGCAGTGCCTTTGGATCGGGTGGCCTGCCTGCCCGCCTGGCCCATCACCAGCAACGCACAAAACGCCGTCCTCACTGGCATATCGATTATCTCCGTCAACACACCCGCCTGCTAGAAGTCTGGAGCATGAGCGGCTTACCCCGCCGCGAACATTCCTGGTGTGCTGCACTTGCCAACGCTGCACAATTACATATGCCCATACGCGGCTTTGGCGCTAGCGATACAACCTGTCCATCACACCTGTTTTATATGCCTGACCGTCCCCAGATGACCTTCTTCACTGATTTGCTCAGCGACGATCATACCGCTGAAAAACATGCGCTCGCAGTCCATGTCTTTGCCGATGACCACAAATAACACGAACCTGCCGGATGCGCCTGGAAAATAAGGAATCTGATGATAATATATCTACGCTTTTATCGCATCAGAATGCAGTAGAGTTACTTATGCCCTGAATTTTAATGCTGTTGCTATCTTGACAACGCTGGTGGTACTGCGTATATTGCCAATAATAACAATATATGTATAGCATATGTATAGGATGTGGATAGTAGGCATAGAGTGTATCATCATAGAGACTGATGTACAAATAGGCCAGGATGATGGACGGTACGAGCGGTTTGCGAACCGCTCCTGCCGCCCCTATTCATCCCAATGATATGCGCTCTTGCGCAAAGCGTATTTTCCACTTGCTACTTTTATTTTCTATTTTTACATCAGTTGGAGTTAGCATATATGGCCGATAAACTTGTGATCGTTGAATCGCCGGCAAAAGCCAGAACGATTCAGAAATATCTTGGGCAAGGCTTCCGTGTTACGTCTAGCATGGGGCATGTGCGCGATCTGCCCAAGAAAGACTTTGCTATTGATCTGGAACACGACTTTGCGCCAGTCTACGAGATTACCAAGCAAAAGGTTGTAAGTGATCTGCGCCAGGCTATCAAGAAGGCCGAGGCTGTCTATCTGGCTACTGACCCGGATCGTGAGGGTGAGGCAATCGCCTGGCATATCACGCAGGCGGCTGGTATTCCCAAAAAGACGCCAGTGCATCGGGTGGTGTTCCAGGAGATTACTCGCAAGGCTGTGCAGTCCGCTATTGCTAACCCCCGCCAGATCGACAATAATCTGGTTGAGGCGCAACAGGCTCGCCGTGTGCTGGATCGGCTGGTCGGCTATCAACTTAGCCCGCTGCTGTGGGATAAGGTTCGCCGTGGTCTGTCAGCCGGTCGGGTGCAGTCGGTGGCCGTGCGGCTGATTGTCGAACGTGAACAGGCCATCGAGGCGTTCAAGTCGGTGGAGTACTGGACAATCGAGGCCGATCTGATTAAGCAGAGTACGAATGGGGCTACGTCTACGCCTGATCAGGCCGAGAACCAGCGCAAGAAAGATATCTTTCGAGCGGTGCTGATCGAGCAGGGTGGCAAGAAGCTTGATAAGTTTGCCATCGGCAATAAAGACCAGGCCGAGGCAATGGTGGTTGACCTGCAGCATGCGCGCTATATGGTTCAGAAGGTGACCCGCAAAGATAAGCGTCGTACTGCGGCCCCGCCCTTTACCACCAGTACGCTCCAGCAAGAGGCCGGACGAAAACTGGGCTTTAGTGCCAAGAAAACGATGACCCTGGCCCAGCGGCTGTATGAAGGCGTCGATATTGGCGGTGCTGATGGCACGATCGGTCTGATTACATATATGCGTACCGATAGCACCAATGTCGCGGCTGAAGCGCAGCAAGAGGCCCGCCAGGTGATCGAGCAGCGCTACGGCCAGGAGTATCTGCCTGAAAAGCCGCCAGTGTATAAGAAACGGGCTAAAGGCGCTCAGGAAGCCCACGAGGCTGTGCGTCCTACCAGTAGTAACCGTGTGCCTGAGCAACTGGAAGCCATGCTGGAACGGGATATGTTCCGGCTCTATCAGTTGATCTGGAAGCGCTTTCTGGCCAGCCAGATGGCCCCGGCTATTTTTGATAGCACGACGGTTGATATTGCGGCCTGGACAAACACCAGTAGCGACCCGCAGGCGTCTCCGCCGTATCTGTTCCGTGCCACGGGCAGTGTGCTCAAGTTTCCAGGTTTCCTGGCAGTGTATAACGTGAGTCTGGATGAGGGCGAAGAGGAGGAAGATAGTGAGAATCGCCTGCCACTGCTGTCCGAGCGTGATCTGCTCGACCTGCTCGACCTGTTGCCGCTACAGCATTTCACCGAACCACCGCCCCGCTACACCGAGGCCAGCCTGGTGAAAGAGATGGAGCGCCTGGGCATTGGCCGCCCCTCGACCTATGCCCAGATTATCTCGACGATCCAGGATCGCAAGTATGTCACTCTGGGTGAAAAGAAGCTGATGCCAACCACGCTGGGGCGCGTGGTGACCGATCTGCTGGTGGCACACTTTCCCCGTATTGTCGATTATGACTTCACATCTGGTCTCGAGCAGGAGTTAGACGATATTGCTGGCGGCGAGAAGCAGTGGGTGCCCGTCTTGCGCGCTTTCTACGGGCCGTTTGCCGAAACGCTGGAACAGGCGCGTGTGAGTATGCGCAATGTCAAGCGCGAGGAGATTACCACCGATATTATTTGCCCCAAGTGTGGACAGGGCCAACTGGTGATCAAGTTTGGCCGCGACGGTGAGTTTCTGGCCTGTTCACGCTATAGCAAAGAGCAGAAGGAAGAGTCGTGCGACTTTACCAGTAATTTTCACCGCGACGGCGAAGGGCACATTGTGCTGGATGCAACCGGTTCAGCCGAAACTAGTGATGTCATGTGTCATCTGTGTGGCAAGCCGATGGTGATCAAGAAGAGCCGCTTTGGGCCGTTCCTGGGTTGTTCAGACTATCCCCAGTGCAAGGCGACACGGCGGATTGGCAAGGATGGCAAACCGGTGCCGCTGCCCCAGCCAACCGGCGTCGATTGTCCAAAGTGCCAGCAGGGCGAGTTGCTGCAGCGACGGGGCAAGTTTGGGCGGCCATTCTATGGATGCAGTCGCTATCCCGACTGTGACTATACCACAAACGACCTGGCGCTGGTGGCCGAGTATAAACCTGAGCCAGCAGCACCTGCCGCTGAAGCCGCGGCTAATGGTGTGAATGGCGTGGTAGATAAGCCAGCTACGGCTAAAAAGTCAGCCCCATCGACAAGCACGACGGCCAGTGGTAAAGGCAAAGCGGCGACTGCCACCAGCAAGAAGCGTAGTAGCGCGGCGTC
>RRYU01000028.1_pt1 | contig 20787 bp, 23 predicted proteins | sample 2162651 | NCBI WGS metagenome assembly RRYU01 (sample SAMN10267283, study PRJNA491782) | microbial mat metagenome | isolation source: biomat in the production well | place: Japan: Minami-Kanto gas field, natural gas well KTG3 | collected 2017-06 | reverse complement strand
ACCATGGTGGTGCAGAGCAGTTCGGCCATGCTTGGTATCACCATTGCCCTGGCAGCGACCGGTGCTATTCCTTTCCATACAGCGGTTGCCCTGGTCATGGGCGAAAATATCGGCACGACCATCACAGCGCAGTTAGCGGCCATCGGTGGTTCGGTAGCCGCGCGACGTACAGCGATGGCGCACAGTCTGTTCAATGTCGTTGGGGTCATTATTTTAGTGATTATTTTCACCCCCTTTGTGGCTCTGGTCGAATCGCTGGTTCCGGGCACCGCCAACTTCGCCGGCGAAGCCGGCGATCGCCCCTACATTGCTGCCCATATTGCTTTTGCCCACAGCATGTTTAACGTGACAGCTACCCTCATTGTCCTGCCGTTTCTTGGGTTGCTGGCCAAACTGGTCATCAAACTGGTGCCTGAAAGGGTTGGCGGACCCAAGGGTTCATTCAAATATATGGGTGCCCCGGGTTCGATGCCTGTCGGCCTCGGTATCAGTATGGTTTTTCAAGAGTTAAAGCGGATGCAGGGGCAAGTTCACAAAGCGTTACGGCACGCCGGCAGCTTTCTCCAACGCGACCTTAAAGGACACGAAAAATTTTACCGCAAGGTTAAGGCTATTGAAGATCAAACCGATATTATTCAGCACGAAATTACCACGTTCACTGTTACGCTGATGCAGGGGGTCAAATCCACCAAGGACGAGTCAGATCGTGCCTATGCCTATGTGCGTGCGGCAGACGAACTGGAATCGATTGCTGACTATGCCCTTTCCCTGTGCTCCTATATGCGCCGCCTCGAAAAAAACGACCTCGACTACAGTGCCGACGCCTGGGCCGACCTTCACAATTTTCATCATGAACTATTTGCTTTTTTCAACCTGGTCTGCAAGGTATTCCATGACGAGGGCGACCTCAACAGGACCCTTATCCGCAAAGAGGCAAAGCGCCTTAACGACCTGGCTGATACCATCCGTAACGCCCATTTGAAGCGGATGAAGGATGGATCCTGTAATGCTCTGCCGGCATTAACCTTCAGTGATATGGCGGTTGCCATGCGCCGCATTAAAAACCATACCGTGAACCTTTACGAGGCCCTGGCGGATGATGATGGCTGAAGCAGACTGATCGGTTCTGAACTTCCGTTTGGATCAATCAGATATACACTGGAACCACCCGGTCACTTCATGTTGCTGAACTTCCTGCAGCAGAAATTCCCGAAAGACCTTTTCCGTCAAGGTCGGAATTTTATCTAACAGCTGTACCAACGAAATCATGTTCACCATATTCTTCTTTGCCGTTGTAATTGGAACAAGATCTCCCCGTTGAATCTCTTTCCAGATCAGATGAGCGGTGGCAACACCCAGCCCCATTCCCAATCGCAAACTGTTCAGCAGGGCCTCATGCGTATCCAGCGTCATGACCACCGACAAGCCTTCTGGAAGCTTGTTAAAATGATGACGAAACCAGAGATCAAGAATCGACGGATCATCCTCATCCGTAACAAAATCCTTGCCTGCCAGATTGGTCAGACTGTGATCACCGCAAATCTCCCTATGATAGTAACTTCGCGATGATACCAGCATCATCTCTTCCCGCAATAATGGTTCCATACTGAAAACAGCTGGAAACCCGGGTAACTCACCCGGTTCGTAATAAACATCGACCAGGGCAAAATCAAGTTCACCTTTCTGCAGCATGGATAAAAGAGGGACGGCTTCCTTCAGTTTTAACTCAAACGCAACGTCCGGATAAATCGATCGAAATCGCTGGCAAAATCGCGGCAAATATTCCTTTCCGAATTCACGCGGGGCGCCGATGCGCAACTTGCCGGCTGGCCGGTCATGGGGCAGGCGTATCGCTTCAATTTCACTGATCAGCCTCTCGATCAATGGTGCAATAAGGCTATAGAGATGTTGCGCGGCGGCTGTCGGCACCAATTGCTTATGCATTCGAATAAACAGCGGTGTTTTTAATTCTTCCTCAAGTTTTTTCAGCTGTTGACTGACCGCCGGCTGGGTCAGATTCAGTTTTTGTGACGCAGCTACACTGCTGCCAAGTTTGTAAACAAAGAAAAAAATCTTTAAACGATTCATGTCAGGCAAGTTAAGCATAAATTATCCTATGATTCTAAATTGAGTAATTTACTTATATACCATGATGGTGAAATAATCCAGCAATACAAAACAAGTTGTTTAGGAAAACCTCGAGAAAAGAAGACATTTAGTTGCAGAAAATTTAAGTGATTGACCAGACCGGGGTTAACAGGAGGCCACCATGACATATCTGATTTTAGCAATTTTTGTGACTGTAGCGGTGTTAACTATTATCGGATCAATCCGTCTGAAAGTGTGGGAGCATCATGGCCGCGTCGTCAACGGTGACTGGATTAATGACGAGGAACGACTGCACCTGATGAGCCGCTGGGGTGCCGGGTATTGATCCGGTAAAAAAACCAGATCTTGAACTGTTCAGCAGTTAGTGATAAACCCTCCCTTCATGAATTCTCAACTACGTTCATCCGCTTCGGTTAAATCGGCAATCTATGCCGCCTGGCCAATCTGCCTCGGGTACTTTCCTATAGGTCTGGCTCTTGGTGTTCTAGCCCAGCAGGCTGCTATCCCCTGGTGGGCGATGGCGATGATGTCAGTGCTGGTGTTTGCCGGCAGTGCGCAGTTCATCTGCGTTGCCATGATTGCGGCCGGCAGTTCCCTGGGGGCGATCATCGGCACGACCTTTATCGTTAATTTAAGACATGTTCTGATGAGTTCTGCCCTGGCCGTATATCTGCATGGTGTCAAACGCTCTTTTCTGACGTTATTTGCCTATGGTGTGACTGATGAGAGTTTTGCTGTTAACATGGCGCGGTTTCGAGCCGGCGACTGGACCCGCTTTCAGGCCCTGATCGTCAATCATCTGGCTAATAGCGTCTGGATCCTGGCAACTGTCAGTGGGGTACTGATCGGGCAACTTGTCCCTGCCGGGGCCTTTGGTATCGACTATGCTCTGGTCGGCATGTTTATCTGTTTGCTGGTCTTTCAGCTTCATGGGAGACTGTATGTCATCACCGCGCTTATTGCTGCCACCGTCGCCGTCCTATGGGCCTGGTTGATTCCGGGCAATTCCTATATTGTCGGAGGAGCTGTGTGTGCAGCAACCTGCGGCTATCTGCTCCAGAAAAAACGCGGTAAAAGCCGATGAGTGCTATGGAATATCTGTTTCTTTTTGCCGGCATGGGGCTGGCTACCTACCTGCCTCGCGCCCTGCCCTTGCTTTATCTGTCCCATAAAAAGCTTCCGCAAGGGTTAATAGACTGGCTTGGGTATATTCCAGTCGCAGTCCTTGGCGCTTTACTGGCCCCGATCCTTTTCATTGATACCTCCAGTTCTGCCATTACCATTGATAAGCTGGAATTTCTGGTCGCCATTCCGACATTGATCTTTGCCGTAAAAACCCGTAGTCTCGGCGGCACCGTGCTGGTCGGGATGTTCATTTACTGGCTGGGCGGCATGTTTCTATAATCACTCACCATGGAAAAAATCATGAAACTGACAGGCAAACAAGCAAGATATTTACGCGGTCTCGGTCATCATCTGCAAGCCAACGTCATGATTGGCAAGGATGAACTGACTGATCGGGTTGTTGCTGCAACCGACGAAGCCTTGACCAGCCACGAACTGATTAAAGTGAAACTGCAGGATGGTTGTCTCAGCGATCGCCGTGAGATTGCAAGTGAACTGGCACAGGCAACTGCCTCCAGCGTCGCCCAGGTTCTGGGTCGTACGTTTCTGCTCTATCGCAAGCATCCGAAAACTCCAAAAATTTCGCTGCCAAAACCTTGAAAAAACCTCCTGAGACAAACCTCTAACCTACTGAATTATTACAATTTATTCTTTTTTGCTAGAGGTCTATATTTTTTTATTGACGAATCCCGATCAAGAGCGTATATGCTGCATAAAACAGCATTCATGTTCGGGAATGCGTAACGACCCAAGCATAAAAAGCGACCCCTTTTTATAGCCATTGCCGCCAGGCACCCGAACTGCAAAAGCTGTTGTTAATATGTTCAGTTTTGTTTTTTCAGGCTATGCAAAAAGGGGTTAATATGAACATTGCGCTTGTCTTTAATCTGCGCGAGGAGTCCGTCAACGACGACGAACCTCCCTCGCAACCTCCCAGCGAAATTACCGACGACATCTATGCCGAATGGGATGATATAAATACCATTGCGGCGGTCGAAGCCGCCTTGTCGACACGCCATCAGGTGACTCTGATCAATGCCGATCTGGATGCTTTTAACAAGCTACGTGAATTAAAACCCGATCTTGTTTTCAATATTGCCGAAGGACTGCATGGCGCCAGCCGTGAAGCACAGATTCCTGCGCTGTTGGAGATGCTGCAGATCCCCTATACCGGCAGCGATCCTATTACTCTCGGTTTGTGTCTGGACAAACAACGGACCAAAGAGATCTTGAAACAGCATCAGGTTCCCTCCCCGCGTTTCTGGATTGTCGCAAACCCTCTCGAAATCCCCCGCAGTCTGCGCTACCCTTTGATGGTCAAGCCGTGTCTGGAAGGCTCCAGTAAGGGCGTTACCAATAATGCTCTGGTCCACAATCGCAAGGAACTTGTCCATCAGCTTGAATGGATTACGGCGACCTATGCACAAAAAGCAATCATCGAGGAGTTCCTCCCCGGCCGCGAATTTACTGTCGCGCTGTTGGGAAATGGTGCCGACATCAGGGTGCTCCCGATTGTTGAGATCAACTTTTCCAGCTTACCTGCCGGTTGCAACCCGATTTATTCCTATGAAGCCAAATGGTTGTGGGACACTGAAACGTCACCTCTGCAGATTTTCGATTGCCCGGCGAAGCTCGAACCTTTTCTCCAGCAACAGATTGAACATCTGTGTCGCAAGGCCTTTGACGTTCTTGGTTGCCGTGACTGGTGCCGAGTAGATGTGCGCCTGGATGCGTTAGGGCGACCACAGGTGATAGAACTGAACCCGCTGCCGGGAATTCTTCCCCGACCCGAACAGAACAGCTGCTTCCCCAAAGCAGCTCGAGCGGCAGGATTATCCTATATCGAGATGATTCTGCAGGTGGTTGATATCGCATCACAACGCTACAAACTTGTTCAGGAGTTCAGGGATGAAAGTCGCAATCTGTTATAACCTTGTTGCACCAGCCCCGATCCGCGGTGAGCACCAGGACCTGATCTCTGAAGCAGGAGCCGAAGTCGAAGCCCAAGCCGTTGCAGAGGCCCTGCGACGTTTAGGTCACGTTGCCGCCATGATCCCGCTGGGATCAGAAGTCGTATCCTTTATCGGTAAGCTTCAGCTGCTCCGTCCGGCGGTTATTTTCAACTTGTGTGAAGGATTTCGCGGTGACAGTGCGAAAGAGATGCACATTGCCGCGCTCTATGAACTGCTGGATATCCCCTATACCGGCTCACCTTCTCTGTGTCTGGCCCTGACCCAGAACAAGAGATTAACCAAGGACATTCTGGTTCGTCATGGTCTGCCGACCCCGGAATATTATTGTGTCAAGCGCAATGAAACGGTCCCCAGATTAACCATCAATTATCCCCTGATCGTTAAGCCCTGTAGTGAAGATGCCTCCTTAAGCATTGGTCCCGATAGCATCGTCCACAACGAAGCGGCCTTGAAAAAGCGGGTTCGCTACATCCACGATCGCTATTGTCAGGATGCCTTGGTTGAGCGCTTCATTTTCGGGCGTGAATTCAATGTTGCAGTTCTAGGCAACCCTCCCACGGCGGCCCTGCCCCTTTCCGAGATTGTCTTTGCCAATCATCTAAAGGCTCCGATTGTCAGTTATGCCGGCAAATGGGAAGCGACATCGGCAGATTACCAGGGCACAACACCTCAGTGCCCGGCTGTGGTTGATGAAAAACTCCGTAAAAAAATCGAACAGATTGCCATTGATGCTTGTCGGCTGTTTGGTTGTCGTGATTATGCCCGGGTAGATATCCGCCTGCAGGGCGATACCCCCTATATTCTGGAAATTAACGCCAATCCGGATATTTGCCCTGATGCCGGTTTTGCTCGTTCGGCTGGTGTCGCTGGACATGAATACCCGGCCTTGATTCAACGCATTCTCAATATGGCCCTGGCGCGCAAAGGAGATAGTCATGCGTAACTTACTTCCCAGCGATCGGTCTCAACTAGAAAAGATTCTGATCAGCTGCAATGCTTTTACCAGTGCAGAGGTTGCCTGTGCGCTGGAACTCCTTGACAGTGTTTTGAACAACCCGGACCAGCAGGACTACGAGGTGATTATTGCCGAAGCTGATAGCCGGGTCGCAGGCTATGTTCTATTCGGAGCGGTACCCCTGACCCAAGGAAATTATGATCTCTACTGGATTGCTACCGATCCGGCACTCCACGGCAAAGGATTCGGACGTCAACTGATGGAAGAGACTGAAAAACGCTTGCAGGCGCGGGAGGCCCGGATGCTGTGTCTGGAAACCTCGTCCCAGGATTTTTATCAGCGTACCCGCCACTTTTACCAGCAGGGTGGCTACCAGGAAGAAGCGCGGATTCGTGATTTTTATCGTCCCGGTGATGACCGCATTACCTATGTCAAACGTTTTTCCGATTCTAGGTGAGCACTATGGAAATCTGGCACAAACAGTTACAGGCAAGCATTACCGATCCACAACAACTGACCCGTGCTTACGGCATTGATCCGGCACCACTTAAAGTTGTTGCCGATAGATATCCGATGCGCGTGACCCCTTATTACCGCGACCTGATCAAGTATGTTGGTGATCCCATCTGGAATCAGGCGGTACCAGATGAGCGCGAATGTCATGAAAGTATCTGCGTTGATGACCCACTGGAGGAAGATAATCAAAGTCCGGTGCCCAATCTGGTTCACCGCTATCCTGATCGGGTGCTGTTCCTGGTCTGTTCAGAATGTGCTATGTACTGCCGCTTCTGTACCCGCAAGCGCAAAGTCGGTGGGGCTGATATGCAGATCAACGCCAGCACCATCAGTGCCGGGATTGAGTACATTGCCGCCCACTCAGAAATTCGCGATGTCATTGTCTCGGGTGGTGATCCGTTATTGCTCAGTGATGAGAAGCTTGATGACATTCTTACGTGCCTGCGGGCTATTCCCCATGTCCAGATTATCCGGATCGGCACCCGGGTACCGGTGGTACTGCCGATGCGGATTACTTCAGGGCTGATTCGGGTGCTGCGCAAGCACCATCCTTTGTATTTGAATACCCACTTTAATCATCCGGACGAGATCACCAACCAATCGGCCAAGGCTTGTGAGCGCCTGGCTAATGTCGGGATCCCTCTGGGCAATCAGTGTGTTCTGCTGCGTGGAGTAAATGACGACCCTCAGGTGATGAAACTACTGATGCATAAATTATTGCAGATACGGGTGCGTCCCTACTATATCTATCAGGCTGATATGGTGCAGGGTACCGATCACTTTCGTACCACGGTGGAAGAAGGGCTTGAAATCATCAAGTCTTTGCGTGGACACACCAGTGGCATGGCAGTACCGGCTTACGTTATTGATGCACCTGGTGGCGGAGGCAAAATTCCACTTTTGCCCGACTACCTGCAATCACTTGGCGCTGATGTTGTGTTGAAAAATTACCAGGGAAAAGAATTTCACTACGCCAATGCTGCAGAACGCGAACTAGATGTGCCCATTGAAAAAGAGGTTAACCGTAGCTACTAAATAAGCGAACAATCGAGCAGCCCCTTTTGTCCCCAGCACGCAGAAGGGGTTGCTTTCCCACCGCAAAACAGGAATGATGGATATAAGTGGAATGTCGCAGCCATCAACCCGTTACAGAGTTTTATCCTATGTATTCCTTTGATTTAACCCTTGATCCACCTACCAGAAAGGAACTTGACAGTGTCATGTCTGAACTGAAGCAACATCGCAGAAGACTGATGCTCCGTTCCTGTATTTCCGATGGAATCCATATTGTGCTGCTGTTGCTGCTTTATTTCGGGAATTTTCTCAGCGGTCCTGCCATCATGGTGTTGATTTCCTTAAGCTTGGTCATTGCCATTATTCTTGCCACCTCGACCCGTGAATTGTTGTTTTTCAGCGACTTGATTGCCATAGCTATCACCATTATCAGCACGGCAGCAGCCACAACCCTGCTGCTCGCCATTTCGATGAATCAGCCCTGGGGTGCAAGTATTGTTGCCGGTCTCCTTGCCGGTACCATCGTTACCTCCGGCACCATTTTGGGGCGTGCGCTGAAAAAGATCATGTTTGCTATTGAGCAATTAAAATTGATCCCGGATGATGATCCGGTGATTGATGAGGTGAACATTTTCTGCCAACGCTATCCGGACTTGCGTCATTACCGTGAACAGGCGTCACGCAATCTTCGCCCACACCTGACCTATGGTGAACTCTTTGCCATGCGCGATTGGCATCAACAACATCGGGAACAATGAGCATCTTCAGGCATCTTGATACTGTATCGTGACAGGGGTTACACTGGCGTTGTAAATTTTCGATCAGCAAAGGTGATGATGAAACGATTTCTGCTGTTTGTGCTGACAACGAGCCTGTTCATTTTTTCGCATCCGTCCTGGGCTGCGGTCGAGTACCAGCTTGATCTGCACCTCCATCCAGTTCAGCAACAGCTGGATGGAACGGCAACGATCAGCATGGATCAGTTTGGCGCAGAGCAATTGCCGCTGCGTCTTATCCCTGGGGCCAGCGTTCATCAGGTTCGTCAAGGGCAACAGTCGATCGACTATCAGTTCAGCCATGGCCGCTTAACCTTGTTTCTGGTCAGCAATGAACCGGTTACGATTGTTTATTCCGCCACCTTCAATGATCCCGTCCCTACCACTGCTGTTCATACTGAAGATCCGAGCTTTGGCATTTCAGCGACAATCAGTCCAGCCGGTAGCTATCTTTCGGCCGGAACGGCCTGGTATCCGCAAATCAATGCGTCTGACATCACTTACCATCTGCGCATCAGCGCCCCCGGCAACACCGAGGCGGTGACTTCAGGTGAACGTCTGTATCGTCATCATGATGGTTCATTCAGCACATCGGCCTGGAAAATTGACTATCCGTTACGCGGACTGACCCTTTCAGCAGGGCCGTATCAGGTGTTCGAAGATGTCAGCGGGTCTGTGCCGATCTTTGCCTATTTTTATCAGGGTTCAGCCGAATTGGCACCAACCTACCTCAAGGAATCGCGTCGCTATCTCGATCTCTATGAGCGCTTGTTTGGCCCCTATCCTTTTGCCCATTTTGCCATCGTCGAAAACTTTTTCCCTACCGGTTACGGCCTGCCAGGCTGGACCTTGCTTGGCAGTACAGTTATCCGCCTGCCTTTTGTAGTCACCACCAGCCTTGGCCATGAAATTGCCCACTCATGGTGGGGAAACGGAGTCTGGGTGGATTTTAATCAAGGCAACTGGTCTGAAGGGCTGGTCACCTATATCGCTGATCATCTCTATGAAGAATATAATAGCAATAAACAGGCGCGCAGCTATCGTCTCAATCACCTGATGACCTATGCCAACCTCACCAATCCGAGCAATCGCTTTGCCGTGAAGAACTTCATGTATCGCAGCAATCGACCGGGGCAAGCTATTGGCTATGGTAAGACGATGATGATTTTTCACATGTTGCGTCATGAGGTGGGGGATGAAATTTTTTGGCAGGTGTTGGCTAATATGGCCGAAAAACACATGTTTTCCAGCATCAACTGGGGAGATTTTGCAAACCATTTCAGCACTGCGACCGGTCGCGATCTACACCCCTTCTTTAACCAATGGATCAGCAGAACCGACGATCTGCGTTTGCAGCTTACCCAGGTAACGCTGGAACAAACCGACAGTGGCTGGCTCACCCGCGGTGTATTGGCGCAAAACGATATCCCCTATCAACTGCTGATTAACATCCGTCTGGACAGCCCTGACGATCAACACAACCAGACCATCCGCATCAACAGGGAGCAGCACAATTTTTCCATCACCACTCCATGGCGCCCAGAGCTGATGACCATTGATCCGGATATCGACCTGTTTCGCCTGATGGATCCGGCGGAAATTCCGTCAACTGTTGCTTCCATCCGTGGCAGCACCAAGCTGATGGCCGTTGTCGCTGACCGTTTGACACCTGTGCCGGCAGCTCGCCGGACCTTGCTCGCCGGACTGCGCCAGGCCAGTATCCCGGTAGTTACTGCTGATCAGGTAACCACTGAACAGTTGACCCGACATGATTTACTGATTTTCGGTGTGAACGACTGGTTGATGCCACCAGTTGACGCGGGCGAGTGGCTGAGTAAGCTGCTTGAACAATCCGAGACCGGCACCACCATGACGACAGAAAGCGCGGGGGTTATCGTCACCCGCAACCCCTATCAGCCAGAGCGTCATGCGGCCTGGTTTGTCAGTGATGGATCAAAATATGTAGCGTCCGTGGCCCGGAGAATCCCTCACTACGGGCGTTATGGACAGCTTTTTTTCAGTGACGGCAATAATCAGCTCAAAGAGCTCAGCCTGCCAACGACATCCCCCCTGCAAAAAACCTTTGTTCAAGACGATTAGTGCCTTGTTCAGGCGCGCTCAAATGGCTCATACAGGCGCTTGTATTCATCCTGGGCATAGCGATCAGTCATGCTGGCGATATAGTCGCAGATTACCCGCTCGCGACCGTGCAGCTCGTAACGGAGCTGGTACTTCTCCGGCAACAGTAAAGGATTATCTACATAATTTTCAAACAGCAAGGTTAAAAAGCGTTCGGCCTTGACTCGCATCCGCTCAACCTTGTGGTGACGATACAGTTTTCTGAATAAAAAGGCTTTAAGCTCCTTGTTGCGTTCCTTCATATCACTACTGAAAGTCACCAACCTGCCTGGGTGACTACGTACATTGTCCAGACTGATAATCATGTGGTTTTGCAGTTGTGCTGATGTTGTTTTCACCAGATCCTGGATCAGTTCACCGATTAAACGGCTGACCGTCTGGAGGATCTGACGCTTTTCGCTGATTCCGGGAAACCGACGCCCGATATCAACCCAGGTACGCTGCCAGAGTTCTATTCCGGCCAGGTCGTCCAAATGGATGTACCCGGCCTTCAGTCCATCATCAATATCGTGATTGTTGTAGGCAATTTCATCAGCGAGATCGATAATCTGCGCTTCAAGGCCCGGCTGCTCCCGGGGATAATAATGAGTTAGCGATGAAGGACCGGCTTTATCATAGGAGGTGGTATGTTTGATAATCCCTTCCCGGGTTTCATAGCTCAAATTTAATCCGTCAAAATCAGGGTAGCGTTGTTCCAGAACCTCAACAATTCGAAGGGATTGCTGGTTGTGCTCAAAACCGCCATGATCTTTCATCAGGCGGTTCAGGACATGCTCCCCGGTATGACCAAACGGGGTATGGCCCAGGTCATGGGACAGAGCGAGGGCCTCGACCAGGTCTTCATTAAGGCGTAACTTGCGGGCAATGCCGCGGGCAATCTGCGCCACTTCAAGAGAGTGGGTTAATCGCGTACGGTAATAGTCCCCTTCGTGATTAACAAATACCTGGGTTTTATATTCGAGGCGACGGAAAGCGGCACAATGAATGATCCGGTCGCGGTCACGCTCGAATGGCAAACGGTCATCCTTGTAGGCTTCAAGGTGTTTACGCCCGCGACTGGTTTCACTCCTGGTGGCATATTCAGCTAAATATTGTTCGTGCATAATGAGCCTCCCCTTGCAAATGAATGGATTATTTGCAGGATACAAAACCAGTGAGACAATTAAAGTCACACATGTGTCGATTGATAAATGAAAAAATATTTAACCTTGCCTTAGGCCTCTGCGACTGTTAAAAAACCGTTCGGACAAAAATATTGACAACAAACTGGAGCTGTCATTAGCCATGCGCATTATCGCCGGCTCAGCCCGCGGGAAAAAACTGGCTGCCTTTGATGGCAAGCTGATTCGCCCAACTCCTGACCGCGTGCGTGAAGCCCTCTTCAGTATTCTGACCAGCCGCTTTGGCGGTCTCAATGGTCTGAAGGTGCTTGAACTATTTGCCGGTACGGGCGCCCAGTCCCTCGAAGCTTTAAGCCGCGGGGCAGCAACGGCCGTGATGGTCGAGCAAAGTTCCTATGCCATAAAGCTGATCAGGGACAACACCTCAGCCTGCGGCTACGGCGATCGGGTGACATTGATTCCCGGTGAGCTTCCAGTTTGTCTTGATCAAGTATGCGGGTATGCGCCCTTTGACCTGATCCTTCTTGATCCCCCCTACCATGCCGGTTTGACGGATCTGGTCATGGCAAAGGTCGAATCATTGAATCTTTTAGCAGGAGGTGGAATAATCTGCGTCGAGACACAACGCGGTGAACTGCCACAGCCTCAAGGCACCTTGCCCTTGCTTGACCGCCGTTGCTATGGCTCAACTGCAATCCACCTGTTTGGTTTACCTTAAGGAAACATTATGAATCGACATATTGCCATCTATCCCGGCTCATTCGACCCGCTAACCAACGGTCATCTTGATATCATCCACCGCGGCCTGGAAATTTTCGATACGGTTGTCGTTGCTGTGGCCTGCAACAATGAAAAAAAAGGGCTATTTTCTGTTATTGAGCGTATCGATATGATCAATCAACTGGTTGCGGGCAATCCGCGCATCCAGGTTGAAACCTTTAGCGGGTTGCTGGTTGATTATGTTGTCAGCAAAAAAGCACGGGTGATCCTGCGGGGATTGCGAGCAGTCACCGACTTCGAATTTGAATTTCAGCTGGCACAGATGAATCGTACCGTCTGTCAGCAGGTAGAAACCCTGTTTATGATGACCTCACCCGAGTGTGCTTATTTAAGCTCATCCATTGTCAAGGAAGTCAGCCGTCTTAAAGGAGATATCAGCAAGTTCGTGCCGGCGCTGGTCGTCGAAAAATTGATGGATAAGTTCGGCCATCGCTGACCAATAGATATTTTTATTTTCTGGATCTTCACCACAGAGTCACAAGAGGCACAAAGAAATTCTTGAAAATCAGATTTTCTCTGTGTTCCCCGTGTCCCAATTGAGCGAAGTGAACGGAGAGTAAAAGGATTTATAGCCTTTCCAGATAAGCAAATACTATTTTTCCATTCTTTCCAGCTCAGCAATCACCTCACAAAGCTTATCCGCCATCCGCTGTTGCAACAACTCACCTTTGGCGGCGCTCGCCTTTGTCGGATCGCCCCAAACCCCGCCCGGCCAGTATTTTTGTTTGTCACGTACCAGAATCCCCATTGGGAACGATGGATATTCTGCCGGCGATGTGCCCTTCACCAGCCCTGGATGTGAATGCAGCAGGCGCGAAGTTTCGATCTCCCCGGCATGGGAATCCCCTTGGGTTTCGAGTAGACCCTGACCTGCAGCATGAGCCAGGTCATATTCCTTGATCACCGCAATCTGGATATCGTCAAAATGGCCAAGCAGTTCTTCGCCGGTGTCGACCAGGGTAGCCATGTGGGTGGTTCCAGCGTGCCCACTGAGCAGAACAAAATAACGCAGTCCATGGGCATACAGGGAAGAGACCAGATCGGTTATCAACATCTTTAGGGTGGTGGTGGAAATACCAATGGTACCGGGATGCTGTGCGGTTGATCGACATACACCATAATGCACCGGCGGGGCAACAAAGAGGGGTCGCATTTGAGCAGCAACCCGGGCGATATCAATGGCCTGGAGGGTATCGGTAGCCAACGGCAGGTGATTGCCGTGCTGCTCGGTTGACCCAAGGGGGATAATGACCGTGCGGGTTGTCTGCAAGCCCGCGGCAAATTCCACCATGGTTATTTCTTCCATTTTCATAGCAACTTCTAAAGACCTCATGTCAATTCTACATGAATCTATCTAACACCCATGAATATATGAGTTTGTGGAATGACGAAAGTTTCCGGATGGATTGTGGAAACCAGCGCCTGTAGAGCCAGTAACCGCCGTACTGAAACGGCGACTCTGTTGTTGCGGGTCACCGGTTGCAGAATAATCGGGGTCGCTGCAGAGAGGTCATGAACCAGTTGCGCAGCGCGAATCAATTCGTTATCGATTGTCCGGTCATCGACGATCATCTTTACCGAACACCGCGTTTGAATGGCAACGGCAAGAAAATCGGCATGCGCCTGCCAATCGGTCGCCTGGCCGGTCACTGACGGTAATTTCATATCCATGGCAACATAATCGAGGTGCCGAACCAGTAACCGCAGGGCTGCCGGTAAGGTGCCATTGGTTTCCAGAGAGATCGGCAAAAGTCGGCGCAGATGGGGTAGCCAGAGTTCAAGCAATTCAGCGTGCAGCAATGGTTCGCCGCCGGTGATACTGATGGAGTGATGGGCCCCGGGGATTGTTTTAAGCCACTGTTTAAGCAGATTGATAATCCGCTCGAGGGGAACCGGATTGTTATATTCGACCAGGGCGCCGGAGCCGGAATCCTCTTCCACCAGGCACATACTTTTACTTAAAAAACTGGTATCACAGTAATCGCAGTCGAGATTGCAGCCGGCAAAACGGATAAAAACCTGGCGCCGTCCCAAGAGTTCCCCCTCCCCTTGCAGCGAGGAAAAAACTTCAATCAGATCAGCTGCGGGTATATGCAGCATAAGCGTTATCCGATTCCCAAACCGTTACCTTCTGCACAATCACCTCATATTCCTGCAGCGACTTCTCTATTTGTTCAAAAATAAAACGGGCGATCTGTTCAGAAGATGGGCTGATATCTTTAAAGGCATCAAGATCATTAAGATACTTGTGATCCAGGTAGTTCATGACCTCGCGCGTATGTTTTTTCAGAATTTTGAAATCAATGCCGAGTCCTGATTTATCCAGGTCTTCAGCACTCACTGTCACTTCAACCTTCCAGTTGTGACCATGCAGGTTTTCGCAATCACCCTGATAATGCAACAGATTATGGGCGGCGGCAAAGCTGGTTATGATGGAAAGATGGAACATGAGATTCTCCTGGGGTTATGGCGATGGCGATTCGTCCGGATTGTCCACCGGTTCCTGTACTTTTTCGCCGGCTACCGCGTATTCTTCATTGTCCCAGCGCCCAAGATCAATCATGCGACAGCGTTCTGAACAAAAAGGGCGCGATGGGTTATTCTGCCAATGGGTTTCTGTGCGGCAATAAGGGCAGCTTAATTTGATGATCTTTTCCATTGAAACAACCTTTTTAGTCATTTGTGTCTATTCTAGCCAACTTTGGGCAGATGTGACAATGACTCCTTGATTTCTTCTTCCGGGTATTCATAATCATTGAGTTTGCCGGCCAGATAATCGTCGTAGGCCGTCATGTCGACATGGCCGTGACCGGAGAGATTAAAAAGAATAGTCTTTTCTTTGCCTTCTTCCCTGGCCTGCAACGCTTCATCGATAGCGCCGCGAATCGCATGGCTCGATTCAGGTGCCGGGATAATCCCCTCACAGCGGGCAAACTGCACCGCCGCTTCAAAGCAAGCCAGCTGTTGTACTGCCCTGGCTTCAACAATACCGGCATGAACCAACTGGGACACCAGCGGCGAAGCCCCATGATAGCGCAAGCCACCGGCATGGATCCCCGGTGGCATAAAGTCATGGCCAAGGGTGTACATCTTGGATACCGGAGCCATTTTTGCCGTATCACCATAGTCAAAGGCATACACCCCACGCGTCAGGGTTGGGCAACTTGCCGGTTCGAAAGCAATAACCCGTACCTGCTTGCCGTTGGCCTTGTCGGCAACAAAAGGAAAAGCAATTCCTGCAAAGTTGGAGCCGCCACCGTGACAGCCAATCACCACATCCGGGTAATCGCCAATCATCTCCATCTGTGCCTTGGCTTCAAGACCAATAATTGTTTGATGTAAACAAACATGATTGAGTACGCTACCCAGTGCATAACGGGTATCTTCACGGGTGGCTGCATCTTCAACCGCTTCACTGATGGCAATACCCAGGGAACCGTTGCTGTCAGGGTTTTGAGCAAGAATCGCGCGGCCGGCGTTGGTACGATTCGAGGGTGAAGGAATAACATCAGCGCCCCAGAGCTGCATCATGCTCTTGCGGTAGGGTTTCTGGTTGTAGGAAACCTTGACCATGTACACCGTGCATTCGAGCCCGAACATCTGACAGGCCAGAGAAATTGAAGACCCCCACTGACCGGCACCGGTTTCTGTAGCGATGCGTTTGGTCCCGAAAATTTTATTATAGTAAGCCTGCGGAATGGCACTGTTGGGTTTATGGGAACCAGCCGGAGAAACCCCTTCATACTTGTAATATATTTTTGCCGGGGTACCGAGCATCTTTTCCAGACGATGGGCACGAAACATCGGAGCCGGGCGCCAAAGTTGATAAATGTCGAGGACTTCCTGTGGGATATCAATCCAGCGCTGAGTTGAAACCTCCTGTTCAATCAAGGGCATGGGAAACAGAGGAAGCAAATCATCGGGAGAGACCGGTTGCATGGTGGCGGGATGAATCACCGGCGCCAGAGGGGCTGGCATGTCGGGAATAATATTATACCATTGGCGTGGAATCTGTGATTCCGGAAGGATGATCTTGGTCTGCATGGATGTCTCCTTGCGCTATTTCAGCGATGGCGATATCGGTAATAAAACAGAAGGTAAAAAAATGTTCAAACAATTACAAGATGATGACCACGATTGGATAGCATGTAACGATCGTAAAAACAAGATTCCAGCGCACCAGTTGATGGATTCAGCCGGTTATCATGTTACAGCCCTAAATCTTCATCAATCAGGACTATACTGATACGTTCAGGAGGGAAGCATTTGTCCAAAATTGACCAGGTATTACAGATCCGTTGCGGTGATTGACAATCGTGGCAGCGCCCGGTCTTGGCACAAGGGGTTGCCATCTTGTTGCGCCTGGCATTTAGGGGAGCAGCATGATTTCTGATGCGATCGAAGGCGTCTTCCAGGGTCTTAACAATTTTATTCCGACCAACAAACAGCACAACCTTCTTGGGTCCAAACGAGATCGCCCCGGTGCGGTTACCGATCATGTCGAGGTTCACCAGTTTGCCGCACAAGGTCACGGCATTGGTACCGGTTAAAAACAGGTCGGCCAGCAGGGCCTGACGACGGCGCTTCATGACTTCACCACCAGCTGCTTCAGGGTCAAAGGTTTTAATCATGTTGAGTGATGAGTCCGCCAGTAAATCTGCCAATACCCCGGTAGCTTCCATCGTCATGGAATCCGCCCAGGAGATGCTGTCAGTTTGAAGATGGGGGAAAATTTGCTCAAAAAAAATATCATGTGCCTGCTGTCGGTTCCTGGCCGGATAGACATTAAACCCGTTAGTAATTAATGCCTCCTGACAGTTGCTGAGCTGATCGCTGTTCATGAATTGGTCTCCTTTATTGAATCATCCGAGACTTCGGGGTTACGGATAGCAATACACAGACATTCCGCCTCAGCATAAATTGCTGACCCGCTGCACACCCTCCCCTTGACCAGGACTTTGCGCCCATTGACCGAAACAACTTCACTCTCGACCGTCACCACCGTTTGCAGCGGCAGCAGGTTGCGAAAACTGACAGTGAGGTTGGCAACAACTACCGCATGACCTGCCGCCCAGCCTGATAAGCCGAGGACCTCGTCAAGTACTGCTGCAATTGAACCACCATGGGCATGACCGGGCGGTCCTTCGGTTTCCGGACCAAACCACACCCGCGCTTTCAGCTGCTGGGCAGCATCACGATAGTAACGGACGCGAAAACGGTCCCCTTGTGGGTCGCCGGAAACAAATCGCAGCGAATTACCGACCAGCGCCGGCGCATCAAAATCGGTCCAGCCGGTTTCTCCACCCAGGTCGACATTCTTTTCATAAGTAGCGGCTGTCGTTGTGTCCATACGTAATTCCTGCCTCGTGAAAAAAAAGGGCCAAAGCTGCTGTCAGCTAAAGCCCTTGATTTTATTGGAGCGGGAAACGGGATTCGAACCCGCGACTCTCAGCTTGGGAAGCTGATACTCTACCAACTGAGTTATTCCCGCATAGTGGTGCGCAGTATAGAGATAGGGTTCAGTTTTTGTCAAATCCAAAATGCGCTTGTAACCAACCCTGCGCATCTTCCATTGAATGGATCCGTCCAGCAAGTTCCAACGTTTTAATCTGCTGCAGCAACTCACCTGTGAGTCTGTTATCGCTACCGGCATATTGGATTATTTCGTGACCATTGATAAGATCCGGAATGCGACCGTTGACCTGGTGTTGCTCATAGGCCATCAGCAAGGCGATTACTGTGTCATCCTGAAGCTGTCCACGGCACCAGCCATGATAAAGCACCCGCTCAGCACCACAAGGTTCCAGCTGTTCTAGTGCCAGAGCGCGCTGACGATCTGACGAAACTTGGCGCAGCTGCTGGAGCCAGGGCGCCGGCAGATCATCACGCAGGGCTCCCAATAGACGCAACTGGGCCCTGCTCAGGCGCAGGTCAGGATACATCTTGTCGAAGCGTTGTGGTGCGTACGCCATTAACAGCGTGGCCAGGTGGAATATCGGGCGCTGCTGGAGCAGTTTTTTAGTTATGGCAAACTGGTGTTGATCACAAAAGGCATTGAAACGATCATAAAGGGATTGATGGATTGCATGGTAATTCCTTTCAGACCAGTCTGTTTTCGATTCGCCAAAAAGCAGCTGGAGCAGGGTAGTCCGGATTAGCACACGCAGGGGATAAGCGATATTTCTGACGGCAATAATCTTCAGCAGTTCTTCACGTATCCGCTCCGTTGCTACCTGCTTTAACTGGTGAGCCTGCAGGGTCATGGCGGTGATAGTTTGGTCACATATAGTGAAATCAAGAACAGCGGCATGACGAATCCCCTTAAGAATCCGCAGCGGATCATCGCTGAAAGTGTCAGCAGAGCACATCTTCAGTCTCCGGCTTTTGAGGTCAGCGACACCGTCCAAAGGATCGAGAAGAAGAGTTGATCCGTTGATGGGTACAGCAATAGCATTGATGGTAAAGTCGCGCGCTTTCAGGTCATCAGTGATAGTAGCTGCGCGCAACGGAGCAAAGTCGAAACTAATCCCGTCAGCCAGCAATAGCCGGCTCTGTCGGCGTTGTTCATCCAGCCAGAACCAGGGCCCCCTCCCCCTTGCCCAGCTGCGCGCCCAACCACTTGGATCCTCTATACTGACAATATCGATATCAGCACATTCATTTCCCAGCAACAGATCACGCACACAGCCACCAACCAGCCAGCTAGTCAAACCACTGGCCCGCAAAGCAACAACCAACTCCGAAAAAACCGGAATCTGTTGATTCAATTTGGTTATAAGTTGACCACAATGCATAGTCATTCATTTTTCTTGAGGGTAATAGAAGCCGCTAAAACAAAAGGGCTGCGATCAACTGCAGCCCTTTTGTTTTAGGGTAAACTGACACAGAAATCCAGGTTTCTGATTTGGAAGCTAAGCTAAATCCTGCTCCGCCTGATGAATCAGGTCAAACAGTTCCTGAACGTCTTCCTCTTCAATGCACGAGAAGGCGATCCGCAGATCTTTGCTGCCGATGGAGATGGTTCCGACACCATATTTGTCAAGCAGGTGAACGCGTAATTTTTCGGCATCGACTCTTTTCAGTTCCAGACACATGAAATAGCCGGAATTAAAGGGATAAAAGTTCCAGGAATCGGCATATCTGGGATTGGCGAGGACTTCTTTCACCTTGAGGGCACGCCCCTGCATCACCTCGAACTTTTCCTGTTTCTGCTTGTCAAAATCAGGTGAGCGCAACGCATCAATGACAAAGGTCTGAGAAGGATGGGGGCAGTTGGAAATAGTCGCACGAATAATCCCCAGGGTCTTTTTTTCAAGGGCGGTCAGCAGATCAGCATTCTCTCCATTGCTGCCATCAGCGAAGGTAATGAAACCAACACGGAAACCCCAGACGAACTCCTCCTTGGTGGCACCATCAAGCTTGACACTAAGCAGACGCGGGTGTTGATTCGCCAGCTTGCCGAACAAGGATTCTTTTAAGGAATCCTCGTAGAAAAGCCCGAAGTAAGCATCGTCTGTCACAACAACCAGATTACATCCTTCTTCAGCCACTTCTTTAAGGGCCACTACCAAAGCATCCCCTTCAGCCACAGTCGGGGTGTAGCCACTGGGGTTATTAGGGAAATTCAGCAGAACAATGGCCTTCCCTTTTTCCGCCGCCGTCTGCTTGAGGCACGTCTTGAATGCCTCGACGTTAAAACCGCCAGTTGCAGTAAATGTTGTGAATTTTTTCACCACCGCACCACGGCGGGTAACAAAGGTCAGGTTGTAATTACCCCACATCATATCGGGCATCACCACCTGGTCACCGGCGTCCATAAACAGATCAGCAACAATAGACAGACCATGGGTCAAGGCATTGGTTACTACCGGCATGCCAAACACTTTATCCTGCTGGCTGGGGTTTTCGCGCAGCATCTTTTCACGCCAGAGTTTTCGCAATTCGGGTTTGCCCGCGGGAGGTGCATAAGGGTAAATATCCTTGGGATCGAAGCTTTTTAGCTTATCCTGAATGCACTGGAGGAACATGGGCCCACCTTTTTCGGTGGCGGTCCCGATGGTGGCATTAAATTTATGGGCCTTTTCCTTGGCTTCAGCGGACTGACTCAGAATACCTTTGGGGAAGAAAAGGTTTTTACCCAGGTCCGACAGCATTTCGAGGGTATGGGGATTGTTTTTTTGAATCAGTTCGTTCAGTTCCACTGCAAGTGGGTTCATCATGCTCCTCCGTCAGGAATATGTGGCAACAGGCCACCTCGTTAATTGTCTGAATGGTTTTTT
>RRYU01003539.1_pt1 | contig 20796 bp, 21 predicted proteins | sample 2162651 | NCBI WGS metagenome assembly RRYU01 (sample SAMN10267283, study PRJNA491782) | microbial mat metagenome | isolation source: biomat in the production well | place: Japan: Minami-Kanto gas field, natural gas well KTG3 | collected 2017-06 | reverse complement strand
CCCCCCGGCAGGGAATCCAGACCGGCCGCATGCAACCGTTCCAGGCAGGCTGTCATGCTCAATCCGGACAAGTGGGCAATCTGCATAATTTCCGCCGGGGACAGCGAATGGATCTGGACGGTTGGAAAGCGCTGCTTGATCTGCCGGAACAGCTGTTCGAACCAGTCGATCCTCAGGTCGGGATGCAGGCCTCCCTGCATCAGTAACTGAGTTCCCTGGTGATCCACCAGTTCGTGAATCTTGGCGAAAATCTCCTCTCCCGTCAGCAGGTAGGCATCGGCAGCATTGGCCTCGCGGTAAAAAGCACAGAACCGGCACTTGCTGGTACAGATATTGGTGTAGTTAACATTGCGATCGACGACAAAAGAGACTTGCCGCTTGGGGTGCAGGCGCTGTCTGACATCGGCTGCCAGCTGACCGAATGAAATCAGCTCTGCCCGCCGGAGCAGCCAGAGTGCCTCCTCCTTTGCCAATGGCGACCCGTGCCCGATTTTCAGCGCAATCTCTGTCAGCATCCCGTTAATAACTCCGCACTTCCCGATATAAGGTGTCACGTTCCACCGGAACCCGGTCAGCCTTGCGGATCATTTCGATCAATTGCAACTTGTTCAGATTCTGCGGAGAGTCGGCCCCGGCGTCATGACCGATCTTTTCCTCGACCACGGTGCCATCCAGGTCATTGACGCCAAAGGCAAGCGAAACCTGGGCAATTTTGAGACCAAGCATGACCCAGTAAGCCTTGATATGCTGAAAGTTATCCAGATAGAGACGACTGATCGCCAGGGTCTTCAGGGCATCAACACCGCCGACCCCGCACGCATCGGGAACCCGCGTGTTATCCGGCTGGAAAGCGAGTGGAATAAAAGCCTGGAAACCCCCGGTCCGGTCCTGCAGTTGCCTCAGCCGGGATAAGTGGTCGACCCGGTCCGCAAGGCTTTCCACATGTCCGAACAACATGGTTGCGTTGGTTTTGATATCCGCCCGGTGGACAGTCTCGATTACCTCCAGCCATCGTTCCCCGGAGATCTTTTCCGGGCAGATACGGCTGCGCACCTTCGGCTCGAAGATTTCTGCCCCACCGCCAGGCATCGAGTCGAGGCCGGCCTGCTTCAACTCATCGACAACCGCCTGTACCGACTGGCGCGACAATCCGGCGAAATAGTCAATTTCAACCGCGGTGAACGCCTTGAGATGCAGCGCGGGGTTGTCGGCCTTGATCGCCGCCAGCATTTCCAGATAAAAATCGAATGGCAGATCCGGGTGCAGGCCTCCAACCATGTGGATCTCGGTGGCGCCCGCCGAGGAGGCTGCAGCAACCTTGCCCAGGATATCGTTAAGTGCCATGGTGTAGCCGCCAGCCTCACCGCTGCCTCGGCTGAATGCACAAAACGTACACCGATTGACACAGATGTTCGTGTAGTTAATGTGCCGGTTAACATTAAAGAAAACCTTGTCGCCATTTTTGCGGTGATTGGCCAAGGCGGCCAGTTCACCGATCGCCAGCAGATCCCGACTGGCAAATAACTGCAAGGCCTCATCATCGGTAATTCGCTCCCCAGCGTCAAGCTTGCCCCTGAGGATGGTAAGGAGTTCGTTCATCGGCGCCGTCTTCCGTTAATGTTCAGCATGACCCCACGGCTGGAAAAGCTCATGGCTCAATTTCATCTGATCCATGATTTTACCGACCACAAAATTAGTCAAGGCTTCGATGCTTTGCGGATCGTGGTAGAAAGCCGGCATCGCCGGTAGAATGATGGCCCCGGCCCTGGCCAGCCGCAAGAGATTTTCCAGGTGAATACAGTTCAAAGGGGTTTCGCGCGGCACCAGAATCAGCGGCCGATTCTCTTTGAGCATAACATCTGCGGCCCGCTCCAGCAGGTTTCCACTCAGGCCGCCGGCTATCCGCCCAGCCGTTCCCATCGAGCAGGGGACGACCACCATTCCGTCTGGCGCTGCCGAACCGCTGGCAATGACCGCACCAATGTCATCAATATCCAGACATTCAACAGCGATGCTGGAAAAATACTCCTGCACCTGCCGGCGCCGCTTTTCCGTGTCAGCCGCCCAGGCCAGTCCCACTTCATGGTTAAGGACCCGCCGGCCGGCTTCGGTGATCAATACGCTGACACGTCTGTCCTTCTGTAGAAGGGCCTTGATCAGGTGCAGGCCGTAAATGCTGCCGGAGGCACCGGTTATGCCGACCACAAGGTGCCGAACCGGATTATCTCGCATGCCAATCTCCTCTCGTTACGGCTAAACCAGGGCGTCCGCCAGCGTAAACATGAAAATCGTGACACTGATGTAACCATTCATATTGAAAAATGCCGCATCCAGCCTGGAAAGGTCATCTTCTCTGACCAGCAGGTGCTCGTAGATCAGCAGGCCGCCGATCACGATCAGGCCGCCGAGATAGATCCATCCCATCCCCGGCGCCAACAGCAGGCTGGCCAGCAATGTCATCATTGCGATATGAAAGACCCGCACCAGCTTAATCGCTTTTTTCACTCCGAGTTTGACCGGGATGGAATGCAGCCCCTGGGCCTTGTCAAAGGCCACGTCCTGCAGCGCATAGAAGATATCAAATCCGGCAACCCAGAACAGCACGGCCAGCGCGAGAACGATGACCGGCCAATCGATACTGCCCCGCAGGGCTATCCAGGCTCCAAGAGGGGCCGCGGCCAGGCAGATACCAAGGATCACGTGAGCCAGTGAGGTAAAGCGCTTACAGAAACTGTAGAGGACCAGGAATCCTATGGCGACCGGCGCCAGTTTTAGACACAACGGATTCAACATCCAGGCCGCCAACAGCAGCAGGCCCAGAGCGCTGATAACCAGCAGCCAGGCTTCGGACAGGCGAACCTTGCCCGCTGGGATATGCCTGCCTGCTGTCCGCGGGTTGCGAGCATCGATATTGGCGTCAATAATCCGATTTAAACCCATGGCACCGGTTCTGGCGCCGGCCATCGCCATGCAGATCCAGAATAGCTGGCCGATCGTTGGCGGGGAACCACTGGCCATGGCCGCCAGCACAACTCCCATCAAGGCGAACGGTAGAGCGAACACCGTGTGCGAGAACTTGATCATCTCCAGCAGTTCTGTAAACTTATGCCATAGCCGACTAACCATTTGTTTTCCAGGCGATCCCTTAAGGGCCAAGGTCCAGCAATCTGACCGCCGAGCGACGATTCTCATGGGGTCAGTCTACTATGCCGGAGGGGGTTCCCACAACCGGGCAATTGATCGTGTCATCTACAGCCTGTGCGCCCGGCTTGCGCCATTCCCCGCCAATTTGGTTAAAATTGAATTCGGCCCAGACCGGTGCATGATCCGAGGGACGTTCCATGGCGCGCACATCGTAATCAATACCTCCAGCAACGCACTGCTTAGCCATATCAACCGAACAAAGGATCAGATCGATCCGCAAGCCTCGCTTCGGGTTTCTCTCGAAGCCGCGACTGCGGTAATCAAACCAGCTGTACATGCCCATTTGGTCAGGATAAAGTGCCCTCAGGCAGTCAACAAGACCGACTGATTTCAATGTTTGCAGCCATTCTCTTTCTTCCGGCAAAAAACTGCATTTCCCACTGCGTAACCATCGTCGCGCATTCTCTTCGCCAATACCGACATCGGCGTCCTCAGGTGCTACGTTCAGGTCACCAGCCACGATCAAGGGCCCGTCGACAGAGAGCAAGCCTGTAAGATAGCCCTGCAAATCCGAATAAAACCTCGCCTTGTTGGGAAATTTATCAGGATGGTGCCGCGTTTCCCCTTGAGGGAAATAGCCATTAATAAAATGCAGCATTTGTCCATCCGGTAAGGCGTGCCTGGTTACTAACAGACGTTTTTGCGCCTCTGCTGCCTCCGTTGGGAACCCTTTAGTCACAGTGATAGGCTCCTCGCGACTTAGGGTTGCTACCCCATAATGGGTCTTTTGCCCATACCAGACTGACTTGTAGCCCAGACTCTCGATTTCTTTCACCGGAAATTCTTCATCCCTGACCTTGGTCTCCTGCAAAGCGATCAGGTCAGGCTGATGTGTGCTGATGACCGCCTCCAGTTGATGGAGGCGCGCCCTGATACTATTGACATTGAATGTGACAATCTTCATATGGTCTCCGGCATCGCGCCCTTAAAAAGCATATGCGGTTACTAACGAAAAAGCCCCCGGCAAACGCCGAGGGCTTTAAAGCTGTATGCAACTGCGTCAGAATATGGCTAAACGCGCCATATCCATAACCGCCCCGGGGATAATGCCGAGATAGAGGATACCGACCAGAGCCACCACGATGGAAACCACCACGCTGGTCGACACGGTAACCCATGCATAATCTTCTTCAGCATCACGGAAGTACATATAAACCATGACCCGCAGGTAGTAGTAAAGGGAAACGGCGGAGTTCAACACCCCGATAACCGCCAGCCAGATGTAGCCGGCCTTGACGGCTCCGGCAAAAATATAGAATTTACCGGCAAACCCTGCTGTCGGAGGAATGCCCATCAACGAGAAGAGACAGATGGTGAAGGCAACCCCGAGCAACGGGCGCTTGTAACCAAAGCCGGAAAAACCCTGAAGCGTCAGATTTTCCTCACCCTTTTTGCCAGCGAGCACCAGAACGGCGAACGCACCGACATTCATGAAGGTATAGGCGAGCATGTAAAAAAGAACGCCTGAGTAGCCAATCTCATTGGCGGCAACCATGCCCACCAAGGCGTAGCCGGCATGCGCGATTGAAGAATACGCGAGCATACGCTTAATATTGGTTTGAGAAATGGCAATGACGTTGCCGACCACCATGGTCAATACGGCCAGACCCCATAAAACCGCGGTCCATTCCGGTTTGAGGCTGAAAAAACAATATTCCATGATCCGCAGAAAAGCTGCAAAAGCGGCTGCTTTGGGACCGGCGCTCATGAAAGCGGTAATGGGCGTCGGTGCTCCCTCGTAAACATCCGGGGTCCACATATGAAAGGGCGCCGCAGCCACCTTGAACAAGAACCCAACACTGAGCAACATGATACCTGCCAGAGTCATCGGGTTACTCAGCAGGGAGGTATGTGCGTTGAGGTAAACACCAATTTCACTGAGTTTGGTTGAACCGGTCACTCCGTAAATCAGGGCCATCCCATACAGTAGGAAACCGGTCGAAAAAGAGCCAAGCAGAAAATACTTGAGGCCTGCTTCGTTGGAACGAATCTGGCCACGGAAGAATCCGGCCAGGACGTAGAGGCAGACGGACATGACTTCCAGTCCCAGAAAGATGGTCATCATGTCGGTGCCAGAAGCCATCCACATTGCCCCGGCGGTTGTAAACAGAATTAGCGGGTAGTACTCGCCAATCGGATAGCCTTCCCGCCGGAGATACTCATCCGACATGAGGATGGTCATTGCGGCGGCTATCAAAAAGGTCATATTGAAGAAGGTGGCAAAATTATCCAGAGCAACCGCGTCGGAAAAGCCATACTGCGGATTTCCCCAAGAAGAAATTACGGAGAAGGCCGTCACTGCCAGACCGATCAAACTGATCCACATGGCGGGACGGGTCGCTCCGCTCGGCAGGAAGACATTGACCAGCAGCAAGCCCATGCCGAAGCAGACCAAAATAACTGACGGCATGATGGCCCACATGTTGACATTCTGTATGGCAATTTGAACCAGGTTTTCCATTGAATGGCTCCTCAGACGCGTTAAAATCTATCTTTATTCGTTGATGACAACCTTGACGGCGGAATGCTCTACATCTTCGACCATCATGGCCACCTGCTGCTTAGTCTTCACCTGGTCGATCAGGTTTTCCAGCGAAGGATTCATCTTCTCGAAGAAGGTGTTCGGGTAGATACCGATCCAGAACACAAACAGCAGCAAGGGCAGCATCACCACGATCTCTCGAGCATTAAGATCTTTCAGGTTCTCGTTAGCCGGATTTTTCAATTTTCCGACCATAACCCGCTGGTACATCCAAAGCATGTAGACCGCCGCAAGGATAACGCCGGTTGTGGCGAACACCGCGAACCAGCGCAGTTCACTCTCAAAAGCACCCAGCAGGATCAGAAATTCCCCAACAAATCCATTGGTACCGGGGAGGCCGATGGAAGAAAAAGTCATAATCAGAAAGATGGTCGCAAAAATCGGCATTTTTTTTGCGATTCCGCCAAATTCAGAGATCAAACGGGTGTGGCGCCGCTCATAAAGAAAGCCGACGATGAGGAAGAGTGCACCGGTAGTGATGCCGTGATTGACCATCTGCAGCATTCCGCCTGACAGCCCTTGCAGATTCATGGCGAACACACCAAGCATGACAAAGCCAAGGTGGGATACCGACGAATAGGCGACGAGCTTTTTGACATCCTCCTGCATCATGGCAACCAGCGCACCATAAATAATGCCGATTACACACAGGGTCGCCAGCAATGGTGTGAATGTCTGAGTGGCTTCCGGGAAGAGCGGGATGGCAAACCGAACGTAACCATAAGTACCCATTTTCAAAAGGATGGCGGCCAGAATAACCGATCCGGCAGTGGGCGCCTCAGTATGCGCGTCGGGCAACCAGGTATGCACAGGGAACATGGGGACTTTGATCGCGAAGCTGAAAGCAAAGGCCAGGAACAACCAGGTCTGCAGATGTGCCGGGATATCGAGTGAATAGAAATGGGCTACGCTGAAGCCATTCTCGAAAGGGACACCCGCCTGGATAGAGTAGTAGTAAACATAGATAATGGCTACCAGCATCAGCAGCGAACCGACTGCGGTGAACAGGAAAAACTTTATTGAGGCGTAAATCCGGTTCTTGCCACCCCAGATACCGATCATGAAATACATCGGGATGAGCATCAATTCCCAGAAGATGTAGAACAGGAACAGGTCCAGCGAAATAAATGCGCCAAGCATGGCGGTTTCCAGCAGCAGGGCCAGCGCCATGAACCCTTTGGTGTACTTGTCGATGGCGTTCCAAGTGGAGAGGATCGCGATCGGCATGATGAAGGTCGTCAGCAATATCAGCCACAGGCTGATGCCATCGACACCGACATTGTAATTCATCTGGAAGTAGTCACCGATACTGATCCAGTTTGCGAATTCAGTGTAATGCATGGCCGCCGAAGTCTTGAAGACATCGTCAAAGGCAAGCGGCAGGCTGATGAAGAAGGTGATGATCGTGACAATCAGGGTCACCGACTTGATCAGGCGATCCGCTTCCCGTGGCAGGAAAAGCACGACCAGCATACCTACCAGCGGGAAAAACGTCATCAGGCTAAGAAGATTGTTACTCATGAGGCTGCGCTCCTTATATCAACTCTAAAAAACGATCTGCATTTAGCGGAGGACGAAAATTGCGACCATGACCACCATACCCAGAACCATCGCCAGGGCATAGTTGTGAAAGAGTCCCGTCTGGGTGTATTTGAGTCCGGCTGAACAAAGTCCAATCAGTTTGGCCGTGCCGTTGACAATACCATCGATGATCTTGACGTCGAACCCTCTCCAGCAGAAGGTGCCGAAGTTCTTGGTTGGATTGACGACCATGGCATCATAAATCTCATCCACATACCACTTGTTGAATACGGCACGGTGCAGCTTGGGGAAAGCCTTGGTGAACTTCCTTGGCAAATCCGGATTCATCAGGTACATGACGGTTGCTACGGCGATCCCGAAAAAAGCGATGCCGATCGACAGTGCCATCAGGCCGTACTCCAGGGCATGATTATGATGCATAGCATCGGTGATGCCAATTTGATAGACCTCCTGGGCATGACCGAAAACCGGCTCAAGGAAATGATGAATATGATTCGCCCCGCCCAGGATTGCCGGGACACCGACATAACCGCCGACAACCGCCAGCAGACCGAGCACCATCAGAGGGATGGTAATCACCAGCGGGGACTCATGAATGTGGTCCTTGGCCCGCGCATCGGTCTTTTCTTTACCGTAGAAAGTCATGTACAGGCAGCGGAACATATAGAATGCCGTCATACCGGCGGCGATTGCCCCAACAGCCCAGATGTACCAGGCCCCTCGAGACGAACCGAAAGCCCACCAGAGAATCTCATCCTTTGAGAAAAAGGCCGAGAGCCCGGGAACCCCGGCTATCGCCACACACGACACGGCAAAGGTTATGAAGGTGATCGGCATCTTCTTGCGCAGCCCGCCCATATTCCGCATATCCTGGGGATCGTCATGCAGGTGGGCTTTATGCAGGGCGTGATGCATGGCGTGGATAACCGAACCAGAGCCAAGGAACAGACAAGCCTTGAAGAAGGCGTGGGTCATCAGGTGGAAGATACCGGCCGTAAACGCACCGACACCCATGGCGATAAACATGTAGCCGAGCTGCGAAACGGTGGAATACGCCAGGACCCGCTTGATGTCATTCTGGGCAAAACCGATGCTGGCGGCAAAGATCGCCGTCAAGGCACCGATGACCGCCACCGTCATCATCGTCGTGGGTGACATGGCAAACAGCACATTCATACGACCAATCATATAGACGCCGGCAGTGACCATGGTGGCCGCATGGATCAGAGCTGAAACCGGAGTCGGACCCTCCATGGCGTCCGGTAGCCATGTATAGAGGGGAATCTGTGCGGATTTGCCGGTGGCGCCCAGGAAAAAACAGAGGGTGGCCGTGGTGACAATCGTTCCACCAAAGCCGAGGACATGACCATGCTGGGCGAGATCGACAAAATTGAGCGTCCAGATACCGTGCTCGGAACCGAGCGTCCAAAAAATCAGAAACAGGCCGAGCAGAAAACCGAAGTCGCCGATGCGGTTAACCACGAAGGCCTTCTTGGCGGCATCTCCGGCACTCTTCTTGTCGATATAGAAACCAATCAGCAGATAGGAGCAGAGACCGACGCCTTCCCAGCCGATGAACATGACCAAGGCGTTACCGCCGGTGACCAGCATCAACATGGAAAATACGAAGAGGTTCAGATAGCTGAAAAACCGATAGTAGCCAGGATCACCGTGCATGTAGCCGATGGAGTAAAGGTGGATCAGCGAACCGACTCCGGTGACCACCAACAGCATGAGAGCCGACAGCGGATCAAAGAGGAATTCCCAGTTGACCTGCAATTTGCCGACCGACATCCAAGACATGACCACCTGCTGGTGGGTCTTGACTGGATCGCCGAGCAACTGGAAGAAGTACTTCAACGACAACAGGAACGACAAAAACACGGCAATCGTCGCAATTGCGCCAATGGCTTTCTCGTTCTTGATGAACCTCTTACCAAGCAACCCGTTGATAATCGAGCCGATCAGCGGCAAAATGGGTATAAGCCACAAATTGTTGTACATCTATTTCTCCTCCGGACGAAGTCTCTCTTTTACTGCATAACCCGGGCGGCTGAGACCGCTCACCATTTCAACAGGCTGAATTCTTCCACATCGATCGATTCCCGATTTCTGTAGAAGGCAATCATCAATGCCAGGCCGACCGCGGCTTCCGCAGCGGCCACCGTCATGACAAAAAAGACGAAGATCTGTCCATCCATGCTGTTGAGGTGCCTTGACAGCGCGATGAAAGTCAAGTTAACCGAGTTGAGCATCAATTCAATACACATGAAGATTACAATCGCATTTTTCCGGGTCAGCACCCCGTAAGTTCCCATGGCGAAGAGAATCCCCGCGACTGTCATGTAATGGTAAACGCTAATCATCGTGTTTCTCCCGTTGTCCGGTAAGGATTCAAACTTCCTTCTTGGCCAAAATAATCGCGCCGACAATAGCCACCAGCAGCAGGATGGAGGCGATTTCAAAGGGCAGCAGGAACTCGGTAAACATGGTCCGGCCGATCATTTCGGTGTGACCCGAATTCATAATGGTCGTTTTTGTGATCTCGCCCTCGGCCCCACTTACCTGCCCGCGCTTGATGAAAACCAGGACGTTGAGCAAAACAAGGAGGCTGGCAAAGGAGGACCAGACGACGCCGTGTGTATAGCGTTTACGCGCTTCAGTACCGAGATTGAGCAGCATGATGACAAACAGGATCAGCACCATGATCGCCCCGGCATAGACCATGATTTGCACCGCGGCCATAAAAGGCGCGTAAAGCATTACATAGAAGATCGCCAGACAGAAGAAGGTATTGACCAAACCGAGCGCGCTGTTTACCGGATTTTTGCTCAAGACGACAATCAGTCCGGAACCGAGTGCGACCAATGCGACAATATAGAAAAAGATGGCTTCCATGGGTTCTAAGCTCCTCCTGCTTACTTGAGCAGACGCTCCTTGGTAAATTCGAAATCTTCACGCTTGAAGCTGGCCAGCTCATAGGCATCAGTCATCTCAATGGCCTCGACAGGACAAGCCTCGACACAGTATCCGCAAAAAATACAGCGCAACAGGTCAATCGTGTAAACTTCCGGGTACTTCTCACCCTTCTCATTTTCAGCAGATTCGACCGTTATACATTTAGCCGGACAAACCGTCGGGCAGAGATAGCACGCCACGCATTTTTCACGATCCTGAGCCGGAACCAAACGGTGCAGCCCACGAAACCGGTCGGCCGGTTTCAGTCTGACGGTCGGATATTGGACTGTGGTTGAATTTCCCGGCAACGCATGCTTGAAGGTGATGCTTAAACCTTTAGCGATAGCTAGAAACATGGATCTATCCTCTTATCTTCAAAGTATTGGGTTTTTATGTGATAAGAACCACAATAGCGGTCACAATTACGTTGAGCAGCGCAAGAGGGATCAGTATCTTCCAGCCCAATTTCATCAACTGGTCGTAGCGTACGCGAGGCAAGGTAGCACGCAGCCAGATACAGAAGAACATGATCGCAAAAATCTTTATCAGGATGTTCACGAACCCTAGACTGCTCGGTAGCGGACCATACCAGCCGCCAAGGAACAGGGTCGCGGTAAGCGCGGAAATTACCACCATATTTGCATATTCGGCCATGAAGAACAGGGCGTACTTCATCGAGGAATACTCGGTACAGAAACCTGAAACCAGTTCGCTCTCGGCTTCGGGCATGTCAAACGGTGTCCGATTGATCTCTGCCAGGCCGGTGATTAGGAACAGACAGAAAGCCAGCGGTTGAGTAAACACATACCAGTTCGGCAGGAAGGGGATTACACCCCAGAGCGGTCCCGACTGGATGGCGACGATTTGCCTCAGGCTCAGGGTTTCCGAAAGCATGAATATGGCAATGATCGTCAGGCCGGCGGCAAGTTCATAAGAAATCATCTGAGCGGAAGCACGAATTCCGCCGATCAGCGAGTACTTGCTGTTGGAACTCCAACCCGCCAGGACGATCCCGTAAACACCCAGACCGGCAAACGCCAGGACATACAGGATGCCGACGTTGAGATCGGTAATTTGCTGAGGAACAGCCAGACCCCCAATCGTAACGTCCGGCCCGAACGGGACAACCGCTATGGTAATGAAGGCGGGCACCAGGATCATCATGGGAGCCAGGATGAAAGGGAGAACACTGGCTTTGGCCGGGATGATGTCTTCTTTGAAAAACAGCTTCAAACCATCAGCGATCGGCTGCAGCAGGCCATGCCAACCGGTCCGCATCGGTCCGAGTCGGGTCTGCATGTGACCAATGATTTTGCGCTCGCACCAGGTGGCGTAAGCGACGATCAGAATGACCACAACAAAGACGACGACGATCTTTAGCAACATCATCCCGAGAAAAAGTGGCATATTGTTAGATAAGCTCAGCATTTCCGTCATGACAATCCTCTTCCCCGTTCCTATTGTCTGTTAAGCCCTGCGCCCCGGGCCGAATTCAAAACTGAAGTTAATCAGCCCGTTACTTGCTGACCGTAACCGGGATAACAGCTTCACCCTTGTACATGCGATTTACGCCGGAAGCCTGAAAATGATAGGGAGCGAACAGCAGCCCTTCGGGCATCCGGACATCAACCTTGGCCTTCAGCTGCAGTTCAACTCCATTACCGCTGATTTTAACCAGATCCCCATCTTTGATCCCCAGGCTTGCCGCATCAACCCTGCTTATTTCAACAAACGCTTCAGGTACAACAGCCAAGGGCCCTTTAGCATGCGTCGAAGTCGTCCCGCTGTGATGCAGGGCACTGCCCGTCACGAGGCGATATTTACCATCGACTATGGGTCCGGCGGTAACCGGACCAAGCTTTTTAACGGCTGGTTGCAGAGTCTCACCGCCCCAGACCACTCCTTGAGGGCCGATTTCATGATAGTCAATCCCAGCGTAATGCCTCGCGTCCTTGGCAAGTTCAGCAAAGATCGCCGCCGGTCCGGTAAAAGCAAGCCCTCCTCCCAGACGGGCGTCCAGTGCACTGAAGATCGCTCCGTCCGTTCTGGCTTCGCCTGGGCTCCGGATGCCGGCACGGACCCTCTGAATGCGCCGTTCCGCGTTGGTAAAGGTCCCTTCTTTTTCAGCGAAAGACGCTGCCGGCAGGACAACATCCGCCTTGGCTGCGGTACTGGAAAGAAAAAGATCCTGAACAACCAGGAAAGGAACCTGATCTAAAGATTTTTCGACCCGGTCACGGTCGGGGTAAGAAACCATCGGGTCTTCAGCGACCACATACAATGCGTCAAGGTTGCCATTCGCCGCAGCATCAAGCATTGCCTGGGCAGCGAGGCCATCTGTCCCCGGCAGAATCCCCAAATCGATCGCACCCTGGCTGTTGGCCTTTTCGCCACACAAGTAAATTCCGCTGCCTTCCCGCCCGGGGATACCGGCGAGAAGGGCGAGGTTGGCAGCGGCAACCGCCAACTCCTTGCTCAGTGCGGTATACGGCAGGCCATAAGCAAGCAGAATGGCGGCGCGCTCTGCACCGGCCAATTGCCGGGCGGCTTCGCGCAAAGCCTCAGCAGCAACCCCTGTCTTGGCGGCAACTTTTTCGGGAGTAAACTCAACCAGCGCCTGCTTGAGTTCGGCGACACCTTCGATACCCTCGGTCTTGGCCAGACCTTCGTCAAGTAGAACCTGGGACAGGCTGTTCAAAACGTCCAGTTCAAGCCCGGGACCTGACAGCAGGGTCTTGGCACGTGGCAGTTTGCTCAGCTTGCCGCGCTTGTCGGCGACTACCAGCAGCTGTGCATTATTGCGGCGAATGGCCTGGTTAACCACCATACCGACCACAGGATGGGTGTCATAAAAATCGTTACGGATCGCCAAGACGACATCACTATGTTCGATCTGGGGAAAGGTTGCCGTCGAAGCTTGTACACCGAGGGTTTCAAACAGGCCCTCAGTAACACCCTTGTAGCACTCCCCACCCGAATGATCGAGGTTCTTGGTCCCAAGCGTTTTGGCCAGATTCTTCAACAGGAAAAGTTCTTCGTTGGTTAGCCGGGCACCGGTCAAAATGCCGAGGCCCTGGCCGGCCTGGGCCTTGGCAAAACCGTCGGCCACCACCTGCAGAGCTTCATCCCAGTCAACTTCAACCAGACGATCCTCTTTGCGCACCAGCGGCTTAACCAAGCGGTCGTCACTGTTCACGTAGGAGTAGCCGAAACGGCCGCGGATGCAGAGATTGCCATCATTCACGCCGATTTTGTCGTTGAAGCGAATCGTTTCAAGCTTCTTGCCGAGCACACCGAGGGTCACGGTACAACCATTGCCGCAGTAACCGCACACCGTATCAACCTCTTTGAGTTGCCAGGGGCGCGCCTTGAATTTGAATGGTCGCGGCAGCAGCGCGCCGACCGGACACATGGACACGCACTGGCCACAGAATTCACAGTGCAGACCGCGATCGAAGGCAGTCGCAATCTTGGTTTCGAAACCGCGGTTGATGAATGAATAGGAGCCGTAACCAACCACTTCATCGCAGACGCGCACGCATTTGCCGCAGAGCACACAGCGGTTCATGTTGCGCTCAATCAGCGGATTGACTTCGTCGGTCGGCAGATCGAACTTCTCCCCTTCAAAGCGGTTGGTGACGACCTCGTATTCGTAGGTGAGGTCCTGCAGATCGCATTCGCCGCCCTTATCGCAGACCGGGCAGTCAATAACATGGTTGACCAGCAGGAATTCGAGAACCGTCTTACGAACCTTGACGATTTCTGCAGAGGTCGTCTTGACAACCATCCCTTCGGTCACCGGCGTCGTGCAAGATGGAATCAGGCGACCTTTCATCTGCTCGACTTCCACCAGGCAGATACGGCATGCCCCGTAAGGCAACAATTTTTTGGCATAGCAGAGCACCGGGATATGAATTCCATTCGCCTTGGCTGCCTCGTAAATAGTGGCAGTCTTGGGAACTGTCATCTGCTTGCCGTCAATCGTCAGGTTAACCATCATATCCTCGTATCGTGTCAGCTGAAAATCGTCTATTCAATCGCCATAAAACGGCAGGCATCGTAACAGGATGTACATTCCGTGCAGGTCTCCCGGTCGATCACGGCCACCTGGCCTTTTTCCCAGGCGATGCAGTCTACCGGGCACACCTTCGGGCAGATGCCGCACTTCTTGCACTTCTCTTCAATAACCCTGAAATGCAGCAGTGGCTTGCAGGCGTGCGAGGGGCACTCTTTTTCCCTGATGTGCGCCTCGTATTCATGCCGGAAATACCGGATGGTGGACAGGACCGGGTTGGGTGCCGTCTGGCCAAGGCCGCACAACGAACTCTTCTTGATATCGATCGCCATGTCCTCGAGCAGTTCGATATCCCCTTCCTGGCCGTTGCCTTCGGTAATCCGCTCAAGGATCTCGAGCATGATCTTCAGACCGATTCGGCAGGGGATGCATTTGCCGCAGGACTCAACCCGGGTGAAGTTCAGAAAGAAACGGGCGATATCGACCATGCAGGTCGTTTCGTCCATAACCACCAGACCGCCCGAACCCATCATGGCGCCGGCTTTGATCAGAGAATCATAGTCGACTTCGGCATCAAGGGCTTCGGCTGGCAGGCAGCCACCGGACGGGCCGCCAGCCTGAACCGCCTTGAACTTGCGGTTGTTGTGGATGCCGCCACAGACATCGTAGATGACTTCCTTCATGGTCGTGCCGGCCGGGACTTCCACCAGGCCGGTATGCTTGACCTTGCCGGTCAGGGCGAAGATCTTGGTGCCCTTGGTGCCCTCAGTGCCGATCGAGCTGTACCAGTCTGCGCCGTGGTAAAAGATGTAGGACACGTTGGCAAAGGTCTCAACGTTGTTGATATTGGTCGGCTTGGTCCACAGCCCGCGCACTGCCGGGAAAGGCGGACGGGGGCGGGACATGCCGCGCTCGCCCTCGATGGACGCCATCAGGGCGGTTTCCTCGCCGCAGACGAAAGCACCGGCGCCGGCTTTGATGCGCATATCGAATTTAAAACCAAGCCCCATGCAGTTCTCGCCGAGGATGCCCTTTGCCTTGCAGGTATCGATGGCCAGCTGCAAACGCTTGATTGCCAACGGGTACTCGGCGCGACAGTAGACGTAACCGAAATCGCAGCCGATCGCGTAGGCCGCGATCATCATGCCCTCGATGACACCGTAGGGGTCACCTTCCAGAACGGAGCGGTCCATAAATGCACCCGGGTCGCCCTCGTCGGCATTGCAGATCAGATATTTGTGATCGCCGGGCGTCGCCTTGCAGAATGACCACTTGACGCCGGTCGGAAAGCCGCCGCCGCCACGACCGCGCAGGCCGGAACGCTTGACTTCCTCGATCACCTCTTCCGGCTTCATGGCCACGGCCTTTTTGATGCCGGTGAAACCCTTGTGGGCAATGAAATCATCCATGCTCTCGGCGTCAATAGTGCCACAGCGCGAGAAGATGATGCGCTGCTGCTTTTCGAGAAACTTGCCGTAGTAGGGTCCGGCGACTTTCTTCGGCACCGGCTCGTTGCCGAGCATGTGCTGTTCGACAATCTGCGGCACGAGTTCAGGGGTGACGAAGTCATAAGTAACCGGCTCCTGGCCGGGCATGACGACGTCGACCAGCACATCGTTGGCACACAGCCCACGGCAGCCGGTCTTCTTGATGTCGCAGTGGCTGCCGACCTTGGCTTCGACACCCTGTTTATCAAACTCGGCTTCGAACGCATCGATAACGCTTTGCGCACCCGAAGCGAAACCGCCGGTTCCGGTACAGATCAAGACTTTGATATTTTCAGCTGTTTCGGCCATAAAACCCTCGGCTATCCAAGTTCTTTATACTTATTAATAACTTCGTCAGTTTTCTGAACGGTCAGCGAACCGTAGGTGCCATCATTCACCATGATGACCGGCGCCATCCCGCAGGCTCCGATGCAGGCCACGTGTTCAACGGTAAACAGCAGATCTTCCGTGGTCTCGGCATGCCCGATCCCCAGGCGGTTCTCAATCGTGTCGCTGATACGCACAGCGCCCTTGACGTGACAGGCCGTTCCCATGCAGATCCGGATGATATACTTGCCGCGGGGCTCCAGGTGGAACTGCGCATAGAAGGTCAGCACACCATAAATCTGGCTGGCATAGACGTTCAGCCTCTCCGCAGCGAGATGAACGGTCGGCTCGGGAATATAGCCATAGAACTCCTGAATGCCCTGTAGCACCGGCATCAGGGCGCCCGGCATGTCAATATATTTATCGATGACCGCGTTGGCTCCAGCCAAATCGATTTCTTCTTCTTGAACTTTGGTTTCGACTGCCTCACTCATAGCTGGCTCCTCAGAAGGTTAGCGGTCGATCTCGCCAAGCACGATATCGAGAGTTCCGATGACTGCCACAACGTCGGCGATCAGCGAGCCTTCAACCATTTTCGGCAGGGCCTGCAGGTTGACAAATGAGGCGGCCCGAATTTTCATACGATAGGGGCAGGCCGAACCATCGGAGTTGAGATAGAAACCCACCTCTCCCTTCGGATTTTCAACACCGACGTAAACTTCACCCTCTTCCGGCTTGAAACCTTCGGTGATTATCTTGAATTGATGAATCAAGCCCTCGATCGTATTGACCACCGCCTGCTTCGGCGGCAGGCAGACCTTTGGTGCATCGGCCAGAATCGGGCCGGGTTTGAGCTTGTCGAGAGCCTGGTGAATGATTTTGCAGGATTCACGCATTTCCTTGAGCCGCGCATGATAGCGGGCCCAGGTATCACCGCCGTTTTCAACAATTACTTCGAAATCATAGTTCTCGTAGCCGCTGTAGGGCTGATCGCGCCGCAGGTCCCAATCAACCCCGGAGCCCCGCAGCGATGGGCCGGTCACACCGAGGTCAATGGCATCTTCGCCACTGATCACGCCGACATCCTTGATCCGCTTCTGCCAGATGATATTGCCGGTCAGCAACCCTTCATACGTTTCAATGTGCTTCGGCATGGCATTAACGAAATCACGCATCTCCTGCTCAAAGCCCGCCGGCAAATCGGCAGACAGGCCCCCAACGCGAAAGTAGTTGGAAGTCATGCGCGCGCCGGAGATCTTTTCATACATGTTCATGATGTGCTCGCGCTCGCGGAAGCAGTAAATGAACACGGTCATTGCGCCGATATCAAGCGCATGACAGGCCAGCCAGACAAGGTGACTCTTGATGCGGGTCAACTCGGCCAGCATGACCCGGACCACCTGGGCTCTCTCAGGAATCGCATCGGTCAGGCCGAGCAGCTTCTCGACCGCAAGCACGTACCCCAGATTATTGTGCATGGGCGCCAGATAGTCGAGCCGGTCGGTTAGGGGCAGGATCTGGTGATAGGTCCGGTACTCCGACAACTTCTCGATACCTCGATGCAGGAAGCCGATATGCGGCGTGGCCTTGACCACCCGCTCACCGTCCAGCTCAAGAACCAGCTGCAACACCCCGTGCGTCGAAGGATGCTGCGGCCCCATGTTAATGGTCATGGTTTCAACGTTTGCCATTTGTCTGCCTCGTCTATGAAAAGGTAAACCTTAATTCTGTAATCAGCGAACCCGGCCCTGATAGGGCTCACGGTCCGGGCCCTGAACCGGATAATCCTTGCGCAGCGGGTGCCCTTCCCAATCGGCCGGCAGCAGGATGCGGCGGGGATCAGGATGATTATTGAAGCGGATACCCATCAGGTCCCAGCATTCACGCTCAAGCCAATTGGCCGTTGCCCAGACCCCGCTGACCGTATCAATCGCTGCCTCGGATTCTTCGACCGGAGACTTGACGCGCAAACGCAGGTGCCCTCCGATGTTGTACAGCTGGTAAACCATCATGAAGCGCGGCGCTTTGCCCTGATAGTCGACTGCACAGATGTCCGTCAGGAAATTGAACCCCAGCTCGGCCTTCAGGAAGGTACAGACGGGGACAATCTCCTCCTTCTTGACGGTTACGGTCATTTCGCCGCGGAACTCCTTCTGATCCAACACCGTATCACCGAACCTGGTCTTCAGTTTGTCAACAACAGCCTGTAAACTCATAACGCTTGCATCCTGTCTTGATGGAATGGTTGCCCGGCGGAGCAATAAGGCCGGAAGTCCAATCTAGATATCGCTAATGCGCTCGCCGATCCCGAGCGTGGCACCAAAGGAGTTGCGCTCCTGCATGATCTTTTCCTGCAGCTTCATGATGCCATACAGCAAACCTTCCGGTCGCGGCGGACATCCCGGGATATAGACATCAACGGGCAGAATTTCGTCGACCCCCTGCACAGTGCTGTAAGTATCGAAAATCCCCCCCGAGCAGGCGCAGGCACCCATCGCGATCACATACCGGGGCTCAGGCATCTGCTCGTAGACCGTCTGGATGACCGGAGCCATCTTCTTGGTCACCGTGCCGGCGATAATGATCACGTCCGCCTGGCGAGGCGAAGCGCGGAACAGAACTCCAAAGCGGTCAAGGTCGAAACGTGCAGCACCGGTCGCCATCATCTCAATGGCGCAGCAGGCCAGACCGAACGTCATCGGCCAGAGCGAGCGCGCACGCGACCAGTTGACAATCTTGTCCAGAGACGTGGTGATTACGTTGTTGCCCAGAGTCTCTTCTACTCCCATTCCAGACCTCCCTTTTTCCACTCATAGACGAAGCCTACGATCAGCACGAAGACAAAGACACCCATGGCAGCGGCGCCATAAAGGCCGAGCTCCTTGAAGACCACCGCCCAGGGATACATGAAGACGACCTCGATGTCGAAGATAATGAAGGTCATCGCCACCAGGTAGAACTTCACAGAAAATCGTTCACGCGCCGTGCCGACCGGGGGCATACCGCACTCATAGGGAGCAAGCTTCACCGCGGAGGGCTTTTTCTGCCCGATCAGGCGCGAAAAAACGACCGAACCGATAGCGAAGCATACGGCAATTACAATCAGGGTAAGAATTGGGAGATAAATGTCCAGCATCAAATGGTCCTCCTGCCAGAAAGAAACTTTGCCGAAACGCAGCCGCAAACATGGTATCGGCGGCATTTTTGCCGACTGAACGTTAGGACAAAATATGCCCTTTGTCAAGGAAAAAAGACAGTATACAGTATGCAATGTACAAGGCGGCAAATCCCCTTGTAACAAGGTTTTACGGTGGGTGCAATTCGATATTTCAAAGGCCAAAAAAGAGCGGGAAATCCTAGCCCTTAGAGGGAATTAATCCCATTTTCTGCGCTTTGAGCAGCCCTGCCAAGGCTGGTCATTTTCGTAAGCTTTCGATACGATTCATGATGGCGAGGAGAAGCCCCATGGCAATAAAGGCACCGGGCGGCAGGATCATCAGGATAAGCGGCTGGTACCCGGCGCCGAAAACCGCGTAGCCGAGCAAAGTACCGACTCCGAATATTTCGCGTACGGCACCCAGCGCGAACAGGGCCAGAGTAAAGCCTAGCCCCATGCCGACGCCATCGACAACCGATGGCAGCAGCGGATTTCTTGAGGCATAGGCCTCGGCCCTTCCCAGAATCAGACAGTTGACAACAATCAGCGGAATGAAAATGCCCAGCGCTTTATGCAGATCGTAGAAATAGGCTTCCATGCAAAGCTGCACGACCGTGACGAAAGAGGCGATGATAACGATAAAAGACGGAATGCGCACGCGGGCGGGAATTACCCTGCGCAAACTGGCCACAACAATATTGGAGCAGACCAGCACGAAGGTGGTGGCAAACCCCATGCCCAGACCGTTAATGGCGCTGGTCGTGACCGCAAGGGCGGGGCAAAGCCCAAGCAGTAGCCGGAAGACCGCGTTCTCCCGCCAAAACCCTTTGGTAAATTCCCTGACCAGGTTCATGGTTGCTCACCTCCGGAAGTGGCGAGGATTTCCGCGCGATGCTCCCTGAAAAATTCCAGGCCTTTGTGGATTGCGCCAACCACCGCCCGGGGTGAAATCGTCGCACCGGTAATCTGGTCGAATCCGCCACCGTCTTTCTTCACCCGCCAGTCGATATTGTCGAGATTTTTGCCCTTGAACAGCTCCTTGAACCAGGCTTCGGTAATCTTGTCGCCAAGACCGGGGGTCTCTGCATGGCTGAGGATTTCCATGCCGGTCACGGTGCCGGCCGGGTTGGCACCGACCATGATGGCAATATTGCCGCTGTAACCGTCCGGCGCAACGACCTGAAAAGCCACACCATTGATTCCCCCGGCCTGCCGGCCGCGGAAAAAGACCCGCTCAAGCGGACGGCCCTTGCGATCTTTGCCTGTAACCAAAGTGACCGTATCCTCGTCAGGACTGTTATCGGCAGGCGGCAGAACGGCGGCCAGGGCGCGCAGGGTTTCCTGGCGGCGCTGCTCGGCGATCGGTTCGCGCGTGGCCTGTTCGACCAGCGACAGGATCAGACCGGCGCCGGCAGCGATCAGGGTCAGCACCAGGACCAGGCGTGACAATTCTTTCATCTCAAAGCCCCCTGCGGGTAACGCCGAAGGTGCGCGGTCGGAAATAGCGGTCGATCAGCGGTGTCGCCGAATTCATCAGCAAAATCGCAAAGGAGACCCCTTCCGG
>RRYU01009744.1_pt1 | contig 20821 bp, 18 predicted proteins | sample 2162651 | NCBI WGS metagenome assembly RRYU01 (sample SAMN10267283, study PRJNA491782) | microbial mat metagenome | isolation source: biomat in the production well | place: Japan: Minami-Kanto gas field, natural gas well KTG3 | collected 2017-06 | reverse complement strand
AAATGAAATCAAAGGGCTTAGCTGTTTGCAGCTAGGCCCTTTGTTTTTGGAACATGACAGCTTCGGTATTATTCCTACCCCCTAAGCTCTCATTTAACACATTCACAATATGGGACTTATCCTACAAACAAAGCAGAGTTATCTGATACAACACCAGCAACACATAAACTAATCTCCATATTAAGCATGCCAATTGAAGGCTTAAAGTAAGTAAATGGATAGCGACAAAGCCAAGTGACTGGCAGCATGGAAGCGCAGAAAGGACCAACGCCGCACTGTTAATAGCAGGGCGGCGTTTGCTTGACAGCCCTTGAATAAGTCAATAACTAATTGTTTATATTAAATATACAAAATAAGGCGAAATAACTTCCCAACGCTGTCTGTAGTTAGATGACAAAAAACAAATTTTTAGTACTAAACTTACCCGTATACAGAAACAATTTGAAGGTCATAAGGCCATGAAGATATTTATTCCCAGAGTCCCAAAGACCGTAACTACTAGCGATTTGAGGAAGTTTTCAGCCGAGATGCTGGAGAAGAAGTTTCGTATTCCATTCACATCCACTCCAGGTATTATTTCCTGTGACATACTGGAGATTAAAGATATTAGGCTGGGTATAACAGAGCACCATGGTCTGGTTTCAATACGTCCAGACTCTGCTGGACTCTGGTTTATCCACAACCTTAGAAACCAGCGGCTACATAATAAGTTGTTACTTGCCAGACAATATTTCGTACGTAAGGAGACAAAGCAAGGTATATCGCCAGATGGCGAAAGAAGGCGCAACCATCTGGAAATCGGAAAATTTAATCCCAAGAATGTACAAGTTCAGGGGCTAGAGCAGTTCGCACAAACCCATATTAACTGAGACAACTATTCTCTGCGCCATTCACTTCCTAAACAGTGCAGAATCGGAGTCGGTATATAGTCCGCAATCCCCCGGCTTTACTCCCAGTTCGCCACATAGACGAACTATCTCGATCTGATCAGAGATCGGTATCTCCCCGTCAACTTCACTGACAGCAATGCATACTCGTATCAGCAGCTCTGCCTTTTCTGGATGTTTATGAGTTTCATTTGAAACAACTTCCAATGCGCTCCTGCGGCCCTCACGTGGGTTGGATTTAATCTCATCTACAAATTTATTAAACAATTCAACCCCTTCGTGCGGATCGAAGACTTTTAACTCCTCCAAGGTTTCCATAACCTGGTCTACTCTGACCCTTTCAAGATAAGTAACCTCACCATCTGCCGCATCTACCAGGGCGCATGCCGCCATAGTTGCGCTGAGAAATGGATAGTTACGATGGCGCAATAATCGTTTGGCTAGATAGTGCGTGAATTCGTATATAAGGCCGGTCATAATGATTCCCTATATTATTTGACAGATATTTGAACAAGTAGAATATCTAGCGCATAAGCATATTTTTTTGCGTAGCATAATAATGCTCATCATGTTCCGAATATTTTTAACGACTCTACTTTCTAGTCCTATGACTTTTCTTTACTGCATCCCAAGTAACACTCCATGGAGTATTTAGCCACTTGAATAGAGTCCGAAAAAAACCAAATTTCCCAGGGTCAGAGAACAATTCCTCAGAACGATCTATCTCTTCGGACAGGTGTTCACTGTTTATCTCATCCTGTTGTTTTAGTGTTTGCACTACCTGTTGTTTATTGCCGCCTGTCTCAATCACCTCAAAAGAAAATGGCAGTTGATCAATTCTTGTCCCCTGAGATATGGCCTGCTGGTCATTCTCCAACCCAGCCATCACTTCACGAAAAACCTCCTTCATCTCACTGGAATACTCACTACTATCTAACATAGCCTTGAGATCAGTATGCATATCTGAGATATGTGATTTTATTTTTTCACGATGCATCTGCTCTTTTTTTGCGAGATGTTTTAACTGCCCCTTTATCAGATTTACCGGAACCTTGATGACTGCGCCCGGGGTTTGTACCCCACGTTGCAATAGTAGAACCTTTAACGAAACTGCGGTCTGAGCCTGCCTATTGAACTCCCGAAGCAAGTGCATTGCCTGGTCAGAGTAGGGCTTTTCAGACTCATTTGATATTTGCCCTATAGAGGCAATATCATGATCAAGCATGGTGATATTTATTATCGCCTGCAAATCCGCCTTTATTGTTAACTCCAGTTGACTGAGATATCTACGGATTTTATCTGTGGGCTTCTGTTTGATTTTATCGCTAAGAATATGGAAATATTTCAACATCCCTTCTGGGATATCAGTTGATGGTTGTCCCAGTACCAGAACCGATTTAAGGGAATCCTGCATTCGCTCTATAGCGCGTGTTATTGTCACTACTCGCTTGAGTAGCCGCTGCTTTTCACGAATAGCAATTATTGAGGCTGTAGAACCAGCATTGTCTTCCAGTTGATTCTCCACCTTGTGGTTCCTCTTTAATTGCGCATGTATAACACTTAACCGATGTAATACTATTGTCTAATGGCAAGAGTATCAAAATATTTATGACTTCTATTACTCCAATTGGTAACTCCAAACAGCAACAGATCATTGCCGAGACATTAAAATATGTTCAAAAGGCCTGCAGACTCTTCAACCACAGCTTCAACCCAATCGAAGTGCTGTTTGACCTGCATGGGCAGGCATCCGGGATGTTTTGCGCCAGTGGAGAGCATCTACTAATCCGCTATAACCCATATATCTTTGCCAAATACTTTGATTACAGTATTTCGAATACGGTGCCGCACGAGGTCGCCCATTACGTCATATATTGTCTACATGGGCCTAAGGGCGTGCGCCCCCACGGGCGCGAGTGGAAGGATCTTATGCGGAAGTTCGGTGCAGCCCCTTGCAGGACCAACTCACTGGACCTCGAAGGCATACCAGTAAGAAGATATCGCCGACATACATACACTTGCGCCTGTATGAACCATCGAATCACCAGTAGAAGACACAACCGCGTCAGAGAAGGCAAGGCGAGGTACTTCTGTCGATCATGCAAAGGAGAACTCGTTTTTACCCCTTAGCCAGCTTTTGACCAACCAACATAGCCATGTCGCGCCAACCCTGTGAAATATCACCCAATAGCAGCTCTTCACGGTATACCCTTGGTCGCAAGGGGCTGAACATATCAAGCAACTCATTGTCACCCAGGCGCCTGGCCTGATCAGACGGGCCGTTTTCACTAACGGCGCTTCGGGTAAAGGTTTGGTAGAACAGGAGACCATTTCCGCGCAGGGAGTCAAGGATCGGTTTGGTCAGACTTCTATCCAGAAAGTGGGCTACAAGAATTACATCATAGCTATGCGCCGATGGCGGATGCTGAACAACGTCTCTGACCTCGCAATTTATCTCTAGCCCGGACTCTTGTGCGGCTTGCTTGAGACGTTGGATGGCTACCGGTGAATAATCCCAGGCATCCACATCTAGGCCAGACTCAGCCAGTAACAGTGCATTGGCCCCGCGTCCACAGGCTAGATCCAGTGCCTTGCCTGATGTCGGCAACAGATGGATGTTTTCGGTTAGTACCAGGGCCAGGCTTCCCAAACCTTCGGCAGAAGCATGTCTATTGTCCCAGCTTTTGCCAGTGCCGGATTTAACCACTAGATCAGATCCCCAGCCCTCGGCCTAGGTCGCTCTTAATATCCTCGACCTCTTCAAGTCCCACGGACAGGCGAATCAAGCTCTCTTCAATCCCTGACTCCTGCCGCCCTTCTGGGCTTAGACGGCCATGGGTAGTGCTGGCCGGATGGGTAATAGTGCTCTTGGCATCTCCCAGGTTGGCAGTAATAGATAACATGCGAGTGGAGTCTATAAGCCTCCAAGCCGCATCCTTTCCTCCGGCCACTTCAAAGGAGACAATGCCTCCTGGCATGCTCTGTTGGCGCTTGGCAAGTTCAAACTGCGGATGTGATTCCAGTCCGGGGTAGTAGACTTTCTCCACCAACGGCTGATCCTGCAACCAGCGGGCGAGTTCGGTCGCACTCTCGGAATGTCGGCGCATCCTCAGATTGAGAGTCTCCAGGCCTTTCAGAAAGACCCAGGCATTGAACGGGCTCATGGTTGGACCTGCTGTGCGTAGAACCCCGAACACCTCATCCCCTACAAGTTCGGCATTGCCCACCACAGCTCCACCAATACAACGTCCCTGGCCATCCAGATATTTCGTAGCTGAGTGAATTACGATATCCGCGCCCAGTTCCAAAGGTCGCTGTAGCGCCGGGGTACAAAAGCAGTTATCGACTACCAGGATGCAATCATTGGAATGGGCTATCTGCGCAATAGCAGCGATATCTCCAAGTTCTGTGAGCGGGTTGGACGGGGTCTCTAAAAACAGGAGTTTGGTCTGGGGACAAATTGCCTGCTCCCAGGCCGAAACATCATCCAGAGCAACGTAGCTTGTCTGAATGTTGAAGCGTTCCAGATATTTATTGAACAGCATAGTGGTAGAACCGAAGATGCTGCGGGAAGATACGATGTGATCACCTGCTTTCAGTAATCCCATGCAGACTGCCATGATAGCAGCCATGCCGGATGCTGTGGCCACACAACTTTCTCCACCTTCAAGGGCAGCCAGACGTTGTTCGAAGTTTCTTACTGTTGGATTGGTAAAACGTGAGTAGATGTTCCCTGATTCGTCCCCAGCAAATCTGGCAGCCGCCTCCGCCGCGTTACTGAAAACAAAACTGGAGGTCGGAAATATTGCTTCTGAGTGTTCGCCTTCGTGCGTTCGAGCCTGTCCTGCTCTAACAGCATTTGTGGCGAAGCCCCACTCATCATCATCTATTGTCATTATTCAACCCGTGTATTCGCAATATGTCTAGGCGCTATTATGCAGCCCTATAGCACCTATCTCTGCCATCTCTTTTTCCTGTTTGGCCCCGTCGCTACGCAACAATTCAAGCTGCTCCAGGTAATGATCACTTACGTCGCCAGTAATATAATCGCCATCGAAGACTGAGGTATCAAAGCGTTTTACCTCAGATTTATCTCTCTTTTGCACCGCATTTATCAGATCATCCAGATCCTGATAGATCAGCTTATCTGCACCAATTATCTCACGCACCTGTTCCACACTACGCCCATGAGCCACCAATTCACTAGCCGCTGGCATATCTATTCCGTAGACATTCGGGAAACGCACCGGCGGCGCAGCTGAGGCGAAATATACCTTTTTGGCACCCGCATCGCGTGCCATCTGAACAATCTGCTTAGAGGTGGTTCCACGTACGATTGAATCATCCACTAGCAATACGTTCTTACCCCGGAATTCTGATTCAATGGCATTCAATTTTTGTCGCACCGATTTTTTACGTACCGTCTGACCAGGCATGATAAAGGTCCGACCAATATATCGGTTTTTGATAAAACCCTCTGAATATCTTATATCCAGATTTGTCGCCAACTCCAAAGCTGCCGTACGGCTGGTATCAGGAATCGGAATGACCACGTCTATATCGTAATCCGGCCACTCCTGTTCAATCTTTTTAGCCAGGGCCACGCCCATTCTGGATCTGGCCTTATGTACAAAGATATCGTCGATGATAGTGTCAGGTCTGGCAAAATAGACGAACTCGAATATACATGGAGAGTGAACCGGATTGGCTGCACACTGAAAGGTATGTAACTTCCCTTCCATATCTATATAAACTGCTTCCCCCGGCTCTAGATCACGAATGCGCTCAAAACCCAACACATCCAAAGCCACACTTTCAGATGCGATCATATATTCTGTGCCGTCACTCGTGTCCCTCTTGCCGAAGACTACAGGGCGAATACCAAAGGGGTCGCGGAATCCAAGTACGCCGTAGCCGGTAATCATGGCCACTGCGGCATAAGCGCCACGACATCTTTTATGTACACCGGCTACTGCCTTGAATACTTCTTTTTCTGTAATCCGTAGTTTGCCCTGCACCTGCAGTTCATGGGCAAGCACATTTAACAATATCTCGGAGTCGGAGTTGGTATTGATATGGCGCAGATCCTCCATGAATAGATCACGCTTCAACTCATCCGCATTGGTAAGGTTGCCGTTGTGCGCCAAGGTTATTCCGTAGGGGGAATTAACATAAAAAGGCTGAGCTTCGGCAGATGACGAACAACCGGCGGTGGGATAACGTACATGGGCAATCCCCATATCTCCCACCAGGTTAAGCATGTGTTTGGTACGAAATACATCCTTTGCCAGACCGTTGCCCTTGCAAAGAAACAATTTACCATCCTGGGATGTGACTATTCCTGCGGCATCCTGTCCACGGTGTTGCAGCACCAATAAGGCATCATATAACGCCTGATTAACTTGACTGCGTCCAAAGATTCCAACAATACCGCACATGCTTCGGCGCTCCGAAATAATAGAAAACAGTGATAAAATGCTGGCACAGATAGCTATTTAAAGCTGAATTTGCTCGCAATGTCTGGGGGCAAAAGATCCCGTAACCACAGAGCCAAATCCTGGAAATAGGTGATCAATTGTGACTGCTGCCACCAGGGATCATTTGGAAGCGGAGTCAGCCCTGCCAGCAATACCATAATTGCTACCAGTACAGCGCCTCTGGCAGCTCCAAAAAAAACTCCTACCATACGGTCTGTTCCGGTCAAGCCTGTCTTGTCAACTAACTGACCAACAAGGTAATTGACCATTGCTCCCAAAATAAGGGTTACAAGGAACAGTATGGCAAATGCTGCACCAAGCCGCACTGATGGAACGGTAAACCATTCCAGGTGAATGGCAAGTTCACGGAAAAATGTCCAGCTTATCCAGAATGCGAGTATCCAAGCTGCCAGCGAGAATGCCTCGCGCATAAAACCGCGAAGCAGGCTAACAAGTGATGAGAGGCAGATAATGCCAAGTATGACGTAGTCCACCCAAATCATCGTTGCGCCTTTAGATTTATACCTGTCTGTGGCAAAAAGATAATTCTACCAGAGCCATTTTCAGAGCAGAAGGTTCAATTGTAGCTTTTTAGCTTTCCCGTAAGTTTTTTTGCTTTGAGATAGGAATTGAGATTCTCCAGCATCTGTTCCGCCCTTTTCTTATCCACCTCAGGACCTACCAACACTCTATGCAGTATTTTCCCTTTAACATCCACCTGATCGGTAAATGCCGCATATTTCTTCTCCTGTAACTCTTTTACAAGCCGATCTGCATTGCTACGTTGGGAGAAACTACCAACCTGTATAACCCACGCGCTTAGTCCAACTACTGGCGCTGGTTCTTTCTTTTCTGTTACGACAGGCTCTGATTCAATCTTTGTTTCAGATTTTGTCTTAGTGTCTTCAATGACCGGAACTGGCTTTTCTACTTCACTAGCCGTCTTGGCCTCTTCAGCTGGAGGGTTGGACAAATCCTCGGTTTCCAGCGGCAGAACCTTAGATGAGAAGTTACTATCTGGCTTCTCGGGGATAACATTCTCTTCCAGTTCGGTTGAAACTACCGGCTCTTCCTCCAGCAGCATAGGTACAAAAATAACTACCAGAGACACCAGCACAGTGGCACCAATAAGACGTTTTTTCAGACCTTCATCCACCTGCCTCTCCTAAATCCTGTTGTTTTGCCAAACTGATTATATCAGGATGTTGCATTATCTCAGCCACTGTATAAAAGGAGCCGAATATAACGAGTCTATCATGTGGCTCGGCGTCTGCCATCGCCTTTATCATGGCATCAGATATATGTGTGTAGCTATCAATGTCGAGCGCCTCTATTCCGGCATCTGTCATCGCTTTCTCAAGCTGATCTGAAGATGCTGCTCGATCAGCCTTGATCTGTCCTATATACCAGTGATCGACTTGCCCCTTGAACGGTTCTACCACCTCTGAAATATCCTTGTTCGCCAGAGCCGAGAACAGTGCCAGTGTACGCCCTTTGCATTGCATTTTGGTCAGGTTAGCCGCCAGTTCTCTGGAGGCCTCAGGGTTGTGAGCTACATCCAATATTATAGTAACTGGGCCATCTAGCACCTGGAAGCGTCCTGGAATATGCAGATTGCCCAAGCCATTTCTGATTGCGCTTTCGGATACGGGTAACAGTTCGCGCAAAAGCTCCAGGGCCATCAGTACAAGCGAGCTATTGCGATATATAAACTCACCGCTGATCTGTGGTTTGGGTAGATTACGATAGTTGGTTCTTTTCCCCTCCCAACTCCACGTATCTGTACTTTTTCTATAACTAAAATCTTTTTCTGCGCTACATAGGTCCACTCCTAGCTCTGAGGCTCTGTAAAGCAAAGCTTCAGGAGGATTGCTGCCACCAAACACGGCTGGTTTCCCCGTACGCATTATTCCTGCCTTCTCCAGGGCTATCTTCTCCCTGGTATCGCCCAACCACTCTGTATGATCTATGTCTATGGTGGTTATGAGAGAGATATCCGGGTCCAGAATATTTACCGCATCCAGTCTTCCGCCCAAACCAACCTCTAGGATCACAACATCCAGTTTCTCCTGGGCAAATATATCCAGTGCAGCGAGAGTACCAAACTCAAAGTAGGTCAGGCTCACATCTTCCCTGGCGTGGTCTACTCTGTCGAATGACTTGCAAATCAGCTGGTCGGATGAGTCCTGTCCATTGACTCTGATGCGTTCGTTATAGCGAAGTATATGGGGAGAGGTATAACAGCCAACCGAGTAACCAGCCGCAAGCAGAATGGATTCCAGCAATGCTGCTGTTGAACCCTTGCCGTTGGTGCCAGCGATTGTAATAACGGTTGAGTTGAACTGCCCGGTACTGAGCCTGTGCCAGACACCACTCACCCTCTCCAGACCCAGTTCTATTTCACTGGGATGTAGAGTTGATTGCCAATCCAACCACTCATGGAGAGTTGAAAAACGCATATGGTGCCTAACGACAATAACCTGACTTGTCAGGTTTATGTCGGCGGTTGATTTGTAAGCTTGCTCAGAAGGTTTGCCATCTCATCGCGCAGATTTCGCCGATCAATGATCATGTCTATTGCTCCATGATCCAACAAAAACTCACTGCGCTGAAAACCTTCAGGTAGCTTCTCTCGCACTGTTTGTTCAATCACGCGGGGACCGGCAAAACCGATCAGAGCATTAGGCTCAGCAACATTAACATCACCCAGCATTGCAAAGCTGGCGGAAACACCACCCATAGTTGGGTCTGTCAGAACTGAGATAAACGGCAGTCCGCGCTTGGACATACGATTCAGTACAGCACTGGTCTTAGCCATTTGCAGCAGAGAGAAAAGGGATTCTTGCATGCGTGCACCACCACTGGCAGAAAAACATACCATCGGAATATTATTCTCGATTGCCACGTCGGCGCCACGTACAAACCGCTCCCCTACCACAGAACCCATGGACCCACCCATGAAACTGAACTCAAATGCTGCAGCAACCAGATCCATGCCCTTGAGCTTGCCACTCATGACAACCATTGCATCCTTCTCACCTGTCTGCTTCTGGGCCTGAGTTAACCTGTCCTTGTATTTTTTACTATCCCTGAACTTCAGAGGATCTGTAGGGGAAAGTCCTGCACCAATCTCCTCCATGGACCCAGGATCAAGAAATGTGTCCAATCGCCGCCTAGCACCAATCCGGTTGTGATGTGAACACTTTGGACAGACATCCAGATTCCTCTCCATCTCGGCACGGTAGAGAACAGCCGCACATCCTGGACACTTGTCCCAAAGTCCCTCAGGTACACCACGTTTGCTGCTGCCTTCGGTACGAATACGACTCGGCATCAGTTTTTCAAACCAGCTCATATAGCAGCTCCTGTTGTCTGAAACACAACTTACATTTTCTTAATCAGTTATTAAACAATGTCCATAGCTTCGCGCATAGATCTAAGCATACGCGCGATTTCCGGTCCGATCTCATCTGGCGTATCTTCCAGGCGTTCGATGATATCCACCAGCACACTTCCAACTATTACTGCATCTCCAACCTGGGCTACCATTTGGGCGGAATCCGCGTCCCGGATACCAAATCCAATACCTATGGGCAGTTTGGCTATTTTGCGAATCTCCGCAACCTTTGCGCCAACCTCTCCCAGTATGAATGATCCGCTTCCGGTTATACCCTTCATTGATACATAGTATATGAAGCCACTGGCTGCGTCGCTGATGCTCCTTATTCTCTCTTCGGTGCTGGTTGGCGAGAGCAATAATATGGGATCAATCTGTTTGGGACGTATGGCGTTCAGCAATCCTTCGGCCTCTTCCGGTGGCAGATCTACCGTCAGAACGCCATCTACACCGGCACCTGCGGCGGCATCGGCAAAATCCTGATAGCCCATGACCTCGATGGGGTTCAGGTATCCCATGAGTATAACCGGGGTTGTGGAATCATCCTGCCTGAATTCATGTACCATGGAGAGTACATCTCTCAAGCTTATATTGTGTTTTAGAGCCCGTTCGCTGGCGCGCTGGATTGTGGGGCCATCCGCCATCGGATCGGAAAAGGGCACTCCAAGCTCAATCATATCGGCTCCAGCCTCAACCATCTTATGCATCAATGGAACCGTTATTTCCCGAAAGGGATCACCCGCGGTGACGAACGGGATTAGTGCAACCTTTCCACTATCATCCAGTTTTTTGAAACACTCGCTAATACGACTCATATCTTTATACCTTCTAGTGCTGCAACTGTGTGTATATCTTTGTCTCCGCGCCCGGAGAGATTTACCAAAATAATCTGGTCCTTCTGCATAGTAGGTGCAAGCTTGGCTGCGTAGGCCAGGGCGTGGCTTGACTCTAGAGCGGGTATGATCCCCTCTATTCTGGTCAGTGCATGAAACGCCTGTAGCGCCTCGTCATCCGATACTGCATCATAGTTGACTCGGCCAATGTCCTTCAGCCAGGAGTGCTCTGGGCCAACACCGGGATAATCCAAACCGGCGGATATAGAGTGAGTCTCGATGATCTGGCCATTTGGGTCTTCCATTAGATAGGTGCGGTTTCCATGCAGGATTCCGGGTTGACCGGCACAGAGAGGAGCGGCGTGCTCGCCCGTCTCCAGACCATGTCCAGCGGCTTCGACTCCGTACATAGCAACATCTTCATCCGACAGAAATGGATAGAACAGGCCGATGGCATTGGAACCTCCGCCGACACATGCCACCAGGGCATCTGGCAGTTTGCCAGTCTGCTGTTTTATCTGCTCTCTCGCTTCACGACCGATGATTGCCTGAAAATCTCTTACCATCGCCGGGTATGGATGTGGTCCAGCCACCGTGCCAATGATATAGAAGGTGTTATCAATATTGGTAACCCAATCACGCATAGCCTCGTTCAAAGCATCTTTGAGTGTCTTGGAACCGGACTCTACCGAGACGACCTCAGCCCCTAGAAGACGCATTCGGTAGACGTTTGCTTCTTGCCGTTTGATGTCCACCTCACCCATGTAGACCACGCACTCAAGTCCCAGACGGGCAGCTACAGTCGCGGTGGCAACTCCGTGTTGGCCAGCGCCGGTCTCGGCAATGATTCTGGTTTTACCCATACGTTTAGCTAGCAGGGCCTGGCCGATGGTATTGTTTACCTTGTGAGCTCCAGTATGATTTAGATCTTCACGTTTTAGGTAGATCTGGGCCCCGTCTAGTTCACGGCTCCAGCGTTCACAGTGATAAACCGGGGATGGTCGCCCTACATAATTTTGCAGATCCGCATCCAGCTCTGCTAGAAACAGCCCATCCTGCAGATATTTCTCATAGGCCTGACGCAATTCTGCCAGCGGCGCCATTAATGTCTCTGCCACAAACATGCCGCCGTATGGCCCAAAGTGGCCACGGTTATCCGGCATCTTGCTGAAATCTATCTTCTCATCTGTTGGCACTTTCTACTCCTCGCATAAACGCCGCTATCTTCTCCCGGTCCTTGATGCCTTTCTCTTTTTCTACCCCGCCACTCACATCCACGGCGTACGGCCTTACCTGAACAATTGCTTCTTCAACGTTATCTGGGTTGAGACCTCCGGCCAGAATGATCGAACCTGCTATGTCTGCGGGAACTGAATTCCAGTCAAATATGTCACCTGTCCCGCCTGGAATCCCCTTGCGGTAGGTATCCAAAAGCAGCCCATCTGCCTCAGAATATCTCTCAAGTTCAGCATGCAAATCCACACCATCACGCATCCTGATGGCCTTTATGTAAGGACGTCCGTGCCCGTTACAATAATCTGGTGTCTCATTACCGTGAAATTGCAACAGATCAATACGTATCTCTGACAGAACTTCGTCAACCATGTCCCTATCAGCATCAACAAACAGACCAACTATGGTGATAAATGGTGGCAAATTACCAACAATCTCCCTAGCCCGTTCTATGGTAACGGCTCTAGGACTGCGTGCATAGAAAACCATGCCCAAGGCATCTGCACCTTGAGATATAGCCTCGTGCGCATCCTGTGGATTGGTTATACCGCAGATTTTTACCCTTGTTCTCATAGGGCGCTTAAGATACAGGATCGACCTAGTTTGAGAAAGGTCTTTGAGCCAATTTAAGCCTTGCAGCTTAGAAACGTCTTATCTGGTAAGGCCTGGATGTCAAAGCTGGTTCCAGAGAGAATCAAAGTCAGTCTCCAAATCAATCTCCTTCTCTGCCACTTCGTCATACTCACGTTCAACCTGGTCTGTGGTAGATGTATCCTCGGATATCCCCAGAAAATCACATAGGTATTCTGTGTATCCGTTAGTTTTAGACTGGATACGTCTAACAGATATTTTTGATTCTCCGTACTGGTCCTTGACTAGCAGCGTGTCTCCCTTAGAAAAATCAGATGATGCAGTGATAACTCTGGTGGGTGACTTCTTATCCTCTTCATCAGATAACAGCAAACAGTTTGTGGCCCCATCGCTGCTGTTATTGTAGATCGGCCTTAGCTGTCCTTGGTGGACGCTATTCGCAAGCAACTTTATTCCAAAATCCATTCTATCCTTATTTCCGCTAACCCAGCTTACCGCCGCAGGATGCCAATCAGTACCACTTGATTCTCTCACTATAACCAGCTCACCAACCCATAGTTGAAATTTCTGTTTGGCATCAATATAGAGGCAGTAGCCACCACTGCTATGATTTATAACTTTACATACGGTTTTGCGATGGCCCGAACCCACAATTCCTGTATTCGTCCAGTCTTCTTTGCACTGGAGAGTTATATCCTCTTCCGTGCTGTTGCTCTGTAATGTAGCGTCCTGGTCCAAAACCGCATATACGCCGCTGAACCCTGCCACCATCTCAACTGAAAAATTTGCACCAGGCACACGTTCTGAATGATCGGCCTTAGCTGCACCTCCGAGGTTACGCAACAGATTATCTAACTGATATTGCTCATTAAGAAACTTTTGAAGTGGTGTTGGGTTCCGGCTTGATTTCCCAACTTTGACTTGTTCACCAAGTAGGTTCAGAAGAGGTTTTGTGCTCAGTGCGAAACAGTTTGATGAATTCCCACATGAATCACATCCAGACATGATCTGTTTCTTTGGTGGCTCAGTTCCAGAAAGGTTGAATGTTGAAAGCTCGGCATAACCTTGTCCGCATTTAATTTTTCCTAATTCAATATAAGAAGTAAGCTCTGGGGCTAATTCATAGAGTGTATTAAAATCCGTTCCACGCATGGTCAAGGGTGAACTAATTGCCAGTAGAACTACCGATTTAAATGTATCCTCAACCGTGTTGTATATACACCATGGCAGTGATGACAAACTTATTGTATGAATATCTTGCTCATAAGCACATGCGAACAGGGTGTATACATATTTCCATATAGTGCCGCCAGGATTGTTCATTGCATTATATTTGGCCCGCAATACTTCACCCATGTGGTATATCGCAAGCCGCAGATAGTTTGCCATTGCCTCTCTGTCTAGGGTGCGCAGGATGCCTTTAACCGGAGGTTTTTCCAGCAGACAGCGGTAGGAAAGTGCAAGTTCGAAGTGCGTACCTACAAGCACTTTCGCAATGCGCTCCTCTTTACGCCTTATTGGTGCCGCTAAATCTTTAATCTGTTCTTGTAGTCCGTTTAGGATGTGGAAAGTGGGCTCTTCAACTTTTTGTAACAGAAACAGTCTTTCAACCGTTTTGAGGGTCATTCTGTTCGATTTGTACAGAACGTTAAAAATATCGTGTGCCGCCCGCTCCTGATCTCCATAAGGCAGGTTATCTATAGTCTCTCTAAATTTTTCAAGCCTTGATTTCCTACTGCTCCTGCTATTGCTTGTCTGTTCTGGCAGTGGAAAAACAAGGTCACAACTCTGACCCATCTAAACATCTCCTAATAGGTAAAAACTGACGTATTTATTTTAGTAATTTAAGCAATCATATTAAATCGTCTGTTCGCTAGCCTAATTGTAATAGACTCCTGATTTTTTACAGGGTTACAACTTGCCTTTGTAGGTTACGTCATCCTTCACGTCCAGTATGGCCGTGATATATAAGAATTACATTTATATTACTGACAATGCAATCTCTTCATGTTCCGAATCGAGAGTTCTTCCCGCCAATCTATAATAAAACCAGCAGAAATCGAGCTTACTTGAGACTTCCGAACCAGGAAGAATTAAAGGTGTTTTGAGTGAATATGGGAGATTAACCTGCTAGTCAGTTTGTCAGCAATAAGTCTGCATGGTCTTGAAATGTCGGAAGTCCAAATTCAGGAGGATAGACAACTTCGGTAAGATATAGCCCATGTGGCGGAGCGGTAACACCGCCAAGGGTTCGATCCCGATGTTCAAGTACCTCTTTAGCCCAACCAACTGGCCTATCACCGTATCCTATAGTAATGAGAACGCCAGCAATATTGCGTACCATATGATGCAGAAAGGCGTTGGCAGTCAGTTCAATAGTGATTGTGTCCCTATCACGTCTTAATTCCAGCTTGGTTAGTGAACGTACAGGGCTTTTTGCCTGGCAGGCAACCGTCCTGTACGAGGAAAAGTCATGGGTACCGACCAGCGGTTTCGCAGCTAACTTCATGAGTTCAACATCAAGTTCTCGACGTTCCCAAACCGCTCTGTTGCGCCAGATGGATGAGCGGGTCTTTCCGTTGTAGATAACATATTTATAGCTACGTTTAATAGCTGAAAACCGGGCATGAAAATCATTTGACACAGGAACAATCCAGTTGATATTTACGTCATCAGGAAGATTAACGTTTGTTCCTAGAAGCCAGTTTCTGGTGCTACGTGTTGCATCGGAGTCAAAGTGAACAACCTGGCCGATAGCGTGAACTCCAGTATCTGTGCGTCCCGCACACTGTACCGCTACCGGATGGTTTGCAACACAGGTTAACGCTGTTTGGAGTTGTTCCTGAACTGTATTTACACCAGCCTGTATCTGCCACCCATGGAAAGCAGTACCGTCATATTCGACTCCCACGGCATAGCGCATTTGGTTTGCTCACTATCTTTATGTATTAACAACGACGAGAGACGCACCTGAGTGCGCCTCTCTAATGATAAAACTTAGTACTCGTGTACCTTGAGTTAGGAGAGAGTATCCTTAATCTCCTGTGCTTCCTGCTTTTGTGCGTCATTGCCTTCACTCAATACTTCTTCCAGAATATCCGCTGCTCCATCAGCATCACCCATTTCAACATAGGCTCTGGCCAGATCTAGTTTTGTTTTAACCTCATCCTGCATCTCATCATCTGATGATTCGCTAACATCCATATCCTTCATCGGATCATCCAATTCAAACTCAGCTGGCTCAGGAGTCTGTTCCGGGAAGTCGATAACCGTCTCTTCTAGTTCTTTGGCCAATAACTCATCTTCTGGAGATTCCATTGAGGAGTCTTCATCCATCAACTCCAGATCTATCTCCGGCGCTTCGTCGGTATCCTCATCAGCAGTGGTGCTAGCATTCAAAGAGAGTACTGTTTTCTCCGCTTCATCCTCCAGATCAGATAGGGATAACATAAAATCATCTTCAGATTCTTCGTCATCGTTCTTAGACTCGGTGGTACCTTCCGCCTCATCTAATCCTTCTAATTCGTTCATCACCGCATTAATAGATTCATCATCTAGGTTTGTCTCGAACTCAAAATCATCCAAGCCAACACCTGTATCATCTAGATCGCCTGATAGCTCGAGCAGATCACTTTCTGAAAACTCACCAGGCTCGTCGTCTGTATCTGTTGATTCTTCATTCGCAGATTCTGCTTTATCGATGCCAAAATCAGACTGAGTCAATGTTGCATCAAGATCAGCAAAATCATTTTCATCCAACTCTTCTTCAAGCAGATCATCATCAAGGGAAAACAGATCATCTTCAGCATCAATTTCAGCTGCATTTACAAACATTGGATTCTGAGGTGACAATAACTTGCCCATTGATAGTACGCGTTGCCAGGATGCACGGTCGTTTGTCTCGGTGACGGTACCGGCAGTTTCCTCAGCGAGCGCGATAAAATCATCGGCATTCTTTACAGCATAAAGAATTTCGAACAATTTATACTTAAGGATATCCCTTTCTGGTTCCTTGTCTATCGCCTGTCTAATTAGTTCTTCCGCCTGCTGATAACGGCCATATGCAATATATACATCGGCCTCAGACAATGGGTCTACTTCACCAGTCTCGTCCTGTAAAGCATCTATATCACTTGGCGAAAAGTCACTTAAAAACGATGTTTCTTCCGTGTGAGTTGGTATGTCATTGGCTTCATCCAATGAACTTGCAACATCGTCCTCGGTGCTGCTTAGCAAGATACTCTCTTGGAAGTCAGTTGCATTTGCACGCTTGCGGCTGAGCAACAGCCAAGCCAGTGCCAGTAGAATGATAATTACACCAACCGCTATTCCTAGCATGGTTGGATTACCCATAATCTCGTCCAGCAAGCTTGGTTCATCAGGTGATGCGGAAACGATCTTGGCAGGCTTAGGTTCATCCTCAGTCATTGGTTTTATAACTGACTCGGGCTTAGACTCTTCAACCATTGGCTCAGGCTTAGACTCTTCAACCATTGGCTCAGGCTTAGACTCTTCAACCATTGGCTCAGGCTTAGACTCTTCAACCATTGGCTCAGGCTTGGACTCTTCGGCTAGTATCTCAGTTTCTGATTCCTTCGCCATTGAGGAATCTGCCACTTCTGTAGGCTCCATGGCAGCCTGCTCCCTGCTAGCGGCCAAGTCCTCTTCTAGAATCTTATTGTTCTTCTCAAGAAAGCTCTGCTGCTCTTCGCTTCTGGCAAGTGCCGCCTGTAGGCCAGCGAGTTGTTCACTCTTCAACTCTAATATGCGCTCAAGATCCTCTAGCTGATTTTCCAGACTGTTCACCCGTGATGAAAGTTCTTCGCCTTCGCTACGAGCTCTATCCGCATCTTCCTCAACTATCAGCAGTTCCTGTTTTAGCCTGGTAATAGTCTCCTCGGCTTCGCTATCTTCGCTTGGCCCGGCTTCGCCTTCACCTTCTGGTCGCGCAGTTGCAATCTTTAGCTCTGCCTCTGGTTCAGACATCTCTGGCTCAGATTGAGATTGCTGCTCCATTTTGGCTTCAAATTTTTCGATTTCTTCCAGCATCGACTGGCCAGCTGGTTTATCTGTTTCAGCCTGCACCTCAGCTGGTTTCACATCTGCAATAGTATCCGGCATGGGCTCAGGAAGACTATCCTGATCTTTAGACGCAGTATCTGCACGCCAGTCTTCCACGTGTTTTTTGTATTCTTTCTGCGCAGCACTAACCCCTAGCTCTAATACGTCTTCCTTGCTGGGAATACGTAGGATTGCTCCCTGTTTGAGTCTGTTAATGTTGTTTTTGATAAAAGCACGTGGATTGGCATGGTAGATAGCCATCATCATGCGATTATGATCAACGCCAGCATGTTTGTGATTTCTGGCAATAACCCATAATGACGAGTTCTTTTTAACCTTTACCTCTTCGACTCCGCCTGCATAGGGTGTATCTACCATAGGGGTCGGCTTTTCAGCCTGCATTGTATTGGCAGGGGCAGGAGGTGTTTTGACACTCTTTTGTGTAACAGCTGGAGCCTGAATCGGGGCTGGTTTCCGTTCCAGGGTAACTGGCGGATCAAGCAGGACCGTATATTCACGAACCAGTCTTCCCTTTGGCCAGTTGACCTCTATAAGGAAGTTGAGGAAAGGTTCGCGTATTGGTTCGTTGCTGGTGACCCTGATGACTGCGGATCCGTCCGCCTTTTGCTCTGGTTTAAAACTAAGCTTAGTAAGAAGGAATGAGCGATCAACCCCTGATCTCTTGAAGGCCTCGTCCGATGCCATTACTACTTTGATGTCATCCACTTCTCCCTTGGCTACTGACATCAATCTGATTTCGGCATTAAATTTCTGATTCAGCGCCGAGTTTAGTTGGATATCACCCAACCCGAGCGCTTGCGCGACCAATGGCACAAGCCCCAATGTCAGCACTATCATCAGAGATAATTTGCGGACCATGTCTCCCCCTAGTCTACTTCGGTTCCAAGCGAACATTTATTGTTCGAAATTTCACAAAAGCCAAAAACGTGTATTTTTTAGCCGGAAATTTCTCCAGCTCCCTTATGCTTGATCCCCAGTGAAATTTAGAATGAACATAAGATTTCACCGCTAACTATAGCTTACAAATGGAATTTTTCAAAATTAATACAGCAAAACACACGGATCGTCAAGAACCTTGGAGCAGTATCCTCAACATTCTGCGAAGTGGTTCCGCTGCACCCCACAATAATTGATCTCCGACAGTAAACGCTGAGAGATAGTCATCTCCCATGGCAAGTTTTCGCAATCTGCCTACCGGCACACCGAGAGTACCAGTGACAGCAGCGGGGGTTAGCTCTTTTGCCGTAATGTCACGCTCGTTAGGAATCAGTTTCACCCAATCGTTAGCCGAGGCAATAATTTCCTCGATCTCATCCATTGGAACATCCTGTTTTAGCTTGATGGTCATGGCCTGACTGTGTGAACGCATGGCTCCGACGCGCACGCACAGACCATCAATTGGGACTGGATTATCTTCACGCCCCAATATTTTATTGGCCTCAACCCCTGCCTTCCACTCTTCTCGGCTCTGGCCGCTGTCCAGTTTGGTGTCGATCCATGGGATCAGGCTTCCAGCGAGGGGGACGCCGAAGTTGTCGGTTGGATAGTCATCGCTACGCAGTTTTTCAGCTACGATACGGTCGATATCCAGGATTGCTGAGTAAGGATCAGCCAGCAGAGACTCAACTGACTCATGAGCGCTTCCCATCTGACTCAGAAGTTCGCGCATGTTCTTGGCACCAGCACCAGACGCAGCCTGATAAGTCATAGCTGTCATCCAGTCGATCATGTCGTTCTTGAACAGACCACCAAGCCCCATCAGCATAAGGCTGACAGTGCAGTTACCGCCGATGTAGTTCTTTATGCCTGACTTAACAGAGTCTTGAATCAAGCCACCGTTGACCGGATCCAGGATGATGACGCTGTCCTTTTCCATGCGCAGGGCAGATGCGGCATCGATCCAGTAACCATCCCAACCTTCAGAACGTAACTTAGGGAACACCTCTTTGGTGTAGTCACCTCCCTGGCAGGAGACGATGATATCCATGGACTTGAGTTCATCGATATCGGTGGCATCTTTCAGCAGCGGGGTATCTTTGCCAATGTCTGGCCCTTTCTGACCGGTCTGGGAGGTGGTAAAAAAGACCGCTTCATCAATCAGATCAAAGTCCTTCTCTTCCAACATCCGATCCATCAGGACCGAACCAACCATACCGCGCCATCCAACAAAACCTATCCGCTTATTCATTTGCTTATCTACTCACAGTTAATTATGGAGCCACTCAGCCAATTGGGAGCACCAGTGGAACATACAATTAGCTCTTAAGTGCTGCAACCACCGCGTCTCCCATCTCGGTGGTTCCAACCTGTTTGCAGCCTTCAGACATGATATCCGGGGTACGCAGACCCTGATCTAGAACATTATCTACAGCTTTTTCTATCTTCTCAGCCATCGCTGCATTATCCAGCGAGTAGCGCAGCATCATAGCTACAGACAGGATGGTAGCCAGTGGATTGGCCACGCCCTTGCCAGCGATATCTGGAGCAGAGCCGTGGATTGGCTCGTACATACCCTTGCCATTCTCATCCAGAGAGGCTGAAGGCAGCATGCCGATGGAGCCGGTCAGCATAGCGGCGCAGTCAGAAAGGATATCGCCAAACATGTTGGTGGTAACCATCACGTCGAACTGTTTTGGAGCCCGCACTAACTGCATGGCGGCGTTATCCACATACATGTGGGAAAGCTCAACATCCGGATAGTCCTTTCCCACCTGGATAGCAACATTGCGCCACATCTCGGTACATTCCAGCACATTAGCCTTGTCTACGGAGCAGAGTTTCTTGCCGCGCTTCATGGCGATATCCATGGCTACACGCACAATACGATCGACCTCAGACTCCCTGTATACCAAGGTGTTAAAGCCTTCTTTCTCGCCAGATTCCAGCTCTCTGACGCCACGAGGCTGGCCGAAGTAGATGCCGCCGGTAAGCTCACGCACGATCATGATATCCAGGCCGGACACCACCTCTGGCTTCAGAGTTGAAGCATCTGCCAGCTGTGGATAGAGGATGGCAGGACGCAGATTGGCAAACAGGCCCAGCTCTTTGCGCAGACCCAGCAGGCCCTTCTCAGGACGTAGTGAGATATCCAAAGACTCCCACTTAACACCACCGACTGCACCTAGCAGAACCGCATCACACTCTCTAGCCAGCTCCAGTGTTGCTTCAGGCAGAGGGGAACCCAACGCATCATAGGCGCATCCGCCCACCAGGGCCTCGCTCACCTCAACATCCAGTCCAAACTCACTCTGGAGACAGCTAATTACCTTCATCGCCTCGGCTACAATTTCCACACCAATGCCGTCGCCCGGCAGTACCAAT
>RRYU01001525.1_pt1 | contig 20821 bp, 17 predicted proteins | sample 2162651 | NCBI WGS metagenome assembly RRYU01 (sample SAMN10267283, study PRJNA491782) | microbial mat metagenome | isolation source: biomat in the production well | place: Japan: Minami-Kanto gas field, natural gas well KTG3 | collected 2017-06 | reverse complement strand
CTTCAGGTTCAGTGATATCCAGAAACTGTTTTTCGCCGGGCTCAAGAGTTTCAAATATATTTCGGCATATTTGAATGGCATGTGTGTCGTTTTCAGCATAATGATCGGCTACACCCGAAATGGAGGTATGCACATCTGCTCCTCCCAGTTCCTCGGCAGTAACTTCTTCACCTGTAGCTGCTTTTACCAGGGGAGGGCCACCCAAAAAAATCGTTCCCTGCTCCTTGATGATAATGGCTTCATCACTCATGGCAGGCACATAAGCACCGCCTGCAGTACAGGAACCCATCACAATGGCAATCTGTGGCAGCTTCATGGCCGACATTCGGGCCTGATTGTAAAAGAACCGGCCGAAATGATCACGGTCAGGGAAAACAGTATCCTGTTCAGGAAGGAATGCCCCGCCTGAATCAACCAAATAAACACACGGCAGGTTGTTTTCCATAGCAATTTCTTGAGCACGCAGGTGTTTTTTGATGGTGTATTGCATATAGGTTCCGCCTTTCACGGTGGCATCGTTGGCGATGATAACCGTTTCATGGCCGTGAATAACGCCAATACCCGTTACGATTCCTGCTGAGGGGAATCCGTTTTCATAAAGATTATAAGCCGCCATAGGCGAAAGTTCAAGAAACGGTGTATCACGGTCAATCAGTAGATTTATTCGTTCCCGTGCAAGTAGTTTTCCACGCTGCTTATGAAGAGCAATAGCCTTTTCACTTCCACCCCTGGTGGTGGATTTCTGAATGGATTTGAACTCATTCAGCATTTTTAGGTAATCCGCTTTATTCTGCTTGAACTCTGCGGAATTGGTATCAATTTTCGTTTTAAGCTGGTACAAATTCCATTGAATTTAATTGTGGATATCTATTTGAATACGATCTTACATCGGCCAGCGATGCTTTATAAATAAATTTTGCTGCAACATTTTGACGGACTGTAAAGGTATAAAAATATGTAGAAAGCGACTGTTTTATGAAGGTTTTTTGCACCATGTTCAACATTTGAATACAATGATAGTGATCATGATATATACATGTAAAAGAAATACATATCAAAAAAGTGTTAAGAAATCACAAAATTAGAGCCATATGAGAGGTAATTATAACAGCAGGCTTTACAAATGCATCTTTTTACATATTTTAGCATCCTTAATAAATAGACCAAATGTTAAACAAAACCAGACAATAACCGAAAATGAACTATCCCAAAAAAGTTACCATTGGTGACATTACCGTTCGCGACGGCTTCCAGCACGAAGAAAAATTCATACCGACAGAAGCCAAATTGTGGTTGACAGAGGAATTGATGTTATGCGGCTTTAAACACATTGAAATTACGAATTTTGGAAACCCGAAAGGCATGCCTCAGTTCCGTGATGCGGATGAATTATTTAAACTAGTCCGTAAGAGCAAGCGCATAGCCCACCTGCTTCCAGAAGTTAAATTCACGGCCGTAACCATACGCGAAAAGGCAGTTGAGCGCGCCATTCAAGCCCGAAAAGAAGGGTATGGGCCCGATCGCATTCTGCTTATGGTAAGTACCAGCGAGTCGCATCAAATGAAAAACTCAGGGCTAAGCATTGATGAGTATTTCAAAATGGCTGAAAAATATGTGCCTATGGCACGTGATGCAGGCATGAAAGTTAATGGAACGGTAAGTACAATTTGGGGTTGTCCGATCGAAGGGCCCACCGAAATGAGTAAAGCTGTTGACTTTACCAAACGGTGGTTCGATGTAGGTGCCACCGATATTGAACATGCTGACCACGATGGTTCAGCTTCGCCTGATCGTATATACCGTTATTTCTCAATGCTTATGGATGCTTTTCAGGATCCCACAAAGCATATTGTACATTTGCATACTACCCGTGGCTGGGGTCTGGCTAATGTTTTAGCTGCATTACAGGCAGGAATGACCAATTATGAATCCACCATGGGAGGCACCGGAGGACAACCGGCTAATTTTGTTGATGGTGTTCCCGTGTCAGGAACAGGTGAATACTATTATAATGAATCCTTGAATGTTGGCCTGGTTCCCACAGAAGATATGGTGGTTATGATGGATGAGATGGGCATTGAAACCAATTTGGATATTGACCGTGTGCTTAAAACGGGTAAGATGGTTGAGCGTATCATTGGCCGAAAACTGCGCTCGGAAAGTATTCACCAGGGTCGAATTCCGAAATCTCTTTCCGGAAGGAAGTAAGTGATTGAAAGCATAAAAAAAGTTCAGCTTCATTCTACTTTCAATCATTAATGACTTTAGTTTTACAAATTAAGACCTGATATGATTCACATTACAGAAACTGCACGCGATGCCATGCAGGGTATCAAGCAGCCCATACCTACAACCCAAAAGATTGAATATATTAATGCACTGCTAAAAGCAGGTTTTGATATTGTTGATGCAGGTAGTTTTGTTTCTCCCAGGACCATTCCCCAGATGGCAGATACCCTGGAGGTCTTACAGCAAATCGAAATACCTGCTTACCCTCCTGAACTCATGGTGTTGGTGGTGAATGCACGTGGAGTTGAACAAGCCTCAAATTGTGAACGCATCAAATACCTTTCTTATCCTTTTTCCATATCACCCACATTTTTAAAGCGGAACTTAAATACAAATGAACAAGGCTCGCTTGCCACGATAGAGAATATTATTGACGCAAGCCTGCCACACAGGTTTGAGCTTGTGATATACCTTTCCATGGCGCTGGGCAACCCCTATGGTGATGACTGGAGTATTGACATGGTCCTTGATGGTGCAGCCAAACTTCATAATCTTGGAGTGAGGCGCATGCCTCTATCCGATATTCTTGGCGATGCTACTCCTGACCGCATTTATCAGGTTTATACCAAAATTATTCCTGCCTTTCCGGATACAGATTTTGGTCTGCACCTACACACCAAACCATCAGACAGTTATGTGAAGCTTGAAGCTGCCTGGGAAGCCGGAGTGCGAAGTTACGAAACAGTACTAAACGGCCTTGGTGGCTGCCCAACAGCAGCCAGTGAGATGGTTGGTAACCTGAGCACACAAGATCTGTTGCACTTTTGCCAACAGAAAAATATCCCCACCAGCATCGATCAGCAAGCCTTAAACGAGGCGGTAATGTTGGCAGGAGGCCTACTGGGGTGATCAGACTCCTTAATTCGGACTAACAAATAAAGCAATTTAAACCTCAGACAACACTCTGTTTTATGATAGGTTTATGGATATCCCTGTTAGTCAATAAACTCAGACAGCTTCCCTTTTTGAGCTACTCTAACACCCTTGGGTGTTTGCTGTAAGGTGCATGCCTCATAGTACAAATCATGTTCAAGAAACAGAATATAATCGTTCGCAATGGCTTCCGAATAAAATCGTTCCCGGTCCTTTAATGTTTCGAGAGGCCTGGTATCGTATGCCATAATCCATGGCATGGGGATATGCGCTGCCGAAGGCATGAGGTCAGCCATGAACACAATTGTTTTGCCATTGTATCTTATATGTGGAATCACCTGTCCCTCTGTATGGCCGTTGTATAAATTAAAAGTGATGTTTGGGATATGTTCGCCTTCTTTATCAATTAACTTTAATTTTCCACTTTCCTGAATGGGCAGAATATTTTCTTTCAGATAGGAAGCCTCCTCACGCCTGTTGGGGTTTGTGGCCCAATCAAACTGTTGTTTGCTGGTCCAGTATGTAGCATTTGGAAAAGTCAAGTCAAAGCCTGTTCCATCTGCATTCCATTTCACACTGCCACCACAATGATCAAAGTGCATGTGGGTGATGATCATATCAGTGATGTTTTCCGGAGCAAATCCAACCGCAGCGAGTGATTTTTCCAAGGTGTCTTCACCATTGAGATGATAATGCCTCAACCATTTTTCATCTTGCTTTTCGCCTATGCCGTTGTCGATCAGAATACGTCTTTCACCCTCAACAACCAACATGCATCGCATTGCCCAATTGCAAAGATTATTTTCGTCACATGGATATACTTTTTGCCATAACACTTTTGGTACAACCCCAAACATGGCGCCACCATCAAGCCTGAGGTTTCCGGTTTCGACGGGATAAATTTTCATGAAATTAATTTTAACAAAGTTTATAATACCATTCAATTGCCGCAAAATTAACTTTATTGGAGTATAAATGCCACATCAAGTCCAAGAACTTGCATTTACATATTTTGCTTCTTACATATAATTGCTTAAATTTGATCGCCAATAAAAATTATATGGAATACGAAATTTTAAAACCCGAGCGTAAGGATGGAGTTTTGCTTGTTACCATAAGCAGGCCGGAGGCACTCAATGCCTTGAATAAACGTTTTTTTGATGAAATGGATCATCTGATCTCGATAAATAAGGATGATGACAGCATGCGGGTTATGGTGGTCACAGGCGAAGGAAAGGCCTTTGTTGCAGGGGCTGACATTGCTGAAATGGTTGATAAAAATTCTTCAGAAGGCACAGCTTTTTCTGAGCTTGGACAAAACACCTTTATGTCGCTTGAGAAGTTGCCTTTTCCTGTTATTGCAGCTATTAACGGGTTTGCTCTGGGTGGAGGCCTGGAACTGGCTATGGCATGTGATTTTCGGATCGCCTCAGCCAAAGCAAAGTTTGGTCAACCTGAAGTAAACCTGGGATTAATACCCGGTTATGCCGGTACCCAACGGCTTTCAAGACTCACATCTCTTGGTGATGCTTTGTTTTTGTTACTAACTGCCGAAATGATTGGTGCTGACGAGGCATTGCGCATTGGCCTGGTTCAAAAAGTGACTGAACCGGATCGACTTATGGATGAAACTATGCAACTTGCACATCAAATAGCTTCCAAAGGGCCGCAGGCAATACGCAAAGTCAAGCAAGTTACACGCAAGGGTTATAGCATGAACTTTGACGGAGGCAGCAAACTTGAAGCCAGGCAGTTTGGCTCACTCTTCGGTGCAGGGTCAGAAGGCGAAGAAGGTATGAAAGCCTTTTTGGAAAAACGTAAACCAGAGTGGAAATAGTAAAAGAAGTATCGGCATAGCATACTGCTGACTCCATCATCAAAACTCAAATTCAAACCTAAACATATATGAACTACGACCAAAGATTACAACACGTTTCGGTGCTTGGCGCTGCCGGAAAAATGGGAAGTGGCATACTGCTACTGACTGCAGTCGAAATGGCTGATCTGAGCCTGAAACCTGAAAACAAAGGAAAAACTTATGTGTTGAACGCCATTGACCTGTCCAATGAAGCCCTCAGTGGATTGTTTGGATACCTGCATACACAAGTGACCAAGATGGCCGAAAAAAAAGCGGTCATGCTCAGGCAGCTTTATGCTGACCGTGATGATCTGATCGAGAATTATGATATCATTAACCAGTATGTAAATGATGTTTTGGCACTCGTAAGGCCAACCACTGCATTGGAGGTGGCCTACAAATCCAGCCTAATTTTTGAGGCAGTAAGTGAAAATAAAGATCTGAAGGTGAAGTTGTTCAGACAGATCGACCAGCATAACGAAAACAAACCATGGTTTTTTACCAACACCTCCTCAGTTCCAATACACATTCTGGAGGACGAAACCGGGCTCAAAAGCCGGATACTGGGTTTTCATTTCTACAACCCTCCTGCAGTTCAACGTCTTGTGGAGTTAATAGTCACAGATACTACTGATAATGAAGTTAAGCAGTTTGCGCTCAATTATGCCAAAGCACTTCGCAAAGTAGTTGTGCCCAGTAATGATTTTGCCGGTTTCATAGGTAACGGCCACTTTATGCGCGATGCACTTTATGGAATTAAACAGGCTGAAGAGCTGGCCGGGGAACGACCTTTTGTGGAAGCAGTTTATATGGTTAACAAAGTTAGCCAGGAGTTTTTAGTCAGGCCAATGGGCATATTTCAGCTTATTGACTATGTTGGTATTGATGTGGTTCAGTTTATCATAAACGTAATGAACCCTTTCCTGAAGGACGAAGAGCTCCATAGCAGTTTGCTTGATAAGATGATGAAATTGGGAATCAAAGGCGGTCAACTGTCGAGCGGAGCACAAAAAGACGGGTTCCTTAAGTATGATAGAGGTGCCGTTATCGGCGTTTATGATCCTGACAAGCAAGCTTATGTAGATGTTGACAGTTTTGCTGCCCGATGTGATGAGGCGCTCGGAGCCTTACCTGCCTCCTATCAGCCCTGGAAAGCAGCTGTCCGCATTAAAGATACCGATGGGCATTTTGTCCCCTATTTTGCCGAAATGAAAGGTATGGATAGCCTGGGTGCCAAGCTTGCCATTAACTATGGAAAAAATTCGAATGACATTGGCAGGAAGCTCGTGAGTGATCAAGTGGCACATAATGAAAATGATGTGAATACGGTGATGCTTACAGGCTTTTTCCATGCCTACGGACCAATCAACAATTATTTTGCATAAAACAAGTGCCATGAAAAACATGAGAAGAAAAGTATATATGACCGCCGGTTACAATACCATTTCGATGGGTACCGGACGTAAAGAGTTTAATCCAAAAAAAGAAAGGCCAGGCCTGGAATACTATATCAAAGAGGCAGGCCAGGGTGTTTTGAAGCAGGCCGGAGGAGCTGACAAAGTCGATGAATCAGTTATCGGTAATTTTATGTCGGCACGATTCAACAAACAAGCCCACCTGGGCGGGTTTGCTGGCGCCATTGATCCCCAACTGGAGTTTAAACCATCCCTGGGTGTTGAAGGGGCCTGTGGGTCAGGTGGCCTGTCGCTGATCACCGGAATAAGATCTATACTTGCCGAAACGGCTGATACAGTGCTTTCAATTGGTGTTGAAGTACAAAATACCGTAAAGGCAATTTATGGAGCAGATATTCTTGCGGGTGCCGGATATTATGATAAACGGAAGCATGGCCACGCCTACTTCTTTCCGGGTCAGTTTTCTGACCGTGCGGGAGTGTATTATGAAAAATATGGGCATGAATACGCCCGTAAAGGTATGTGCCGATGGTTTGTGAATGCCATTGAGAATGCCCGACTTGACCCTACAGCGCAGGAATACCACAACACTATACCGGACTTGGAAGGACTCTACCACAAAATGACACCCAATGGCAAGGCCTTCGTAGATCATTTGAATGTGCTTGATTGTTCCAAGGTATCAGATGGTGCCAGCGGAATTGTTGTGGCTTCGGAAGAAGGCCTGCAACGCATGAACATAGATAAAAAAGACGCAGTCGAGGTTGTGGGGTGGGCACAACTTACCAGAAATATAGTAAACGAACCACCAAATCCTGTTGAACTTACTACCATCAAGACAGCAGCCAAAAGGGCTATGGAGATGGCAGGTGTAACTATTGATCAGATAGGGACAGTTGAAACACATGACTGCTTTAGCATCGCTGGAATACTTGCAGTTGAAGCACTCGGTTTGGCTGCCCCCGGCAAAGGTGCTGAATATGTGGCTGAAGGCAACACCTCTCGGAATGGGAAAATGCCCATGAACACCACTGGAGGCTTAATCGGCTGGGGCCACCCAACCGGTGCCACAGGGGTGCACCAGGCGGTTACATTATGGCAACAGCTAACCGGTAAAGCCGGTGATGCACAGATAAATATACCAGCAGATCGTCCTTACGGGCTTTCCATTAATATGGGAGGCGATGATGTGACTGTAGTTGCCATTGTTTACAAGCGCGGGTAACTACATAGAGTCCTTACAGGATTTGAAAAGCTGTAAGGAATAGAAAATAAGTGTTTTAAACCAAGAAAATCTATTTTAAGATGAAGAAGTTTGCAGTTGTGTTAGCCGGGTGTGGTGTTTATGATGGGTCTGAAATTCATGAAGCTACCCTGGCTTTATTGGCGATCAAGCAAGCAGGTGCTGACTATCAGTGTTTTGCTCCTGACATAGAACAGCATCATGTGATCAATCACCTCACCGGTGAAGAAATGCCGGAAAAACGTAATGTGCTTGTTGAATCGGCTCGTATTGCGCGTGGCAAAATCAAGCCCTTGTCTGAATACAAGGCAGCTGATTTTGATGCCTTACTTTTCCCGGGTGGTTTTGGTGCTGCCAAAAACCTGTCAACAGTTGCTTTTGATGGCCCTAAAGCAATGGTAAATAAAGAAGTGGAGTCGGCCATCCGGAACGCACATGCCAGCAAAAAACCCATTGGTGCCATGTGTATCTCACCTACATTTGTAGCTAAAGTTCTGGGCAATGTAAATGTAACCATTGGGCAAGATGAAGGTACCATCCAGGCTATCGAAGCCATGGGCGGAACGCATATCGAAACGAATCATGGTGATGTGGTTTTTGATGAAGAAAATCATGTGTTCACCACACCCTGTTATATGCTCGACGCCAGCATTGAGGATATATGGGATGGCGCCAACAACATTGTTGATGCCATGATGAAGGAAATGAAAAATAAGGATTAATTATTTATTATTCAACACCTAAGATGTGTTGAAGATATACACACCACGTTTTTCATGAATCGGGTAAACACTCTTTTTAACATCCGCTATCCCATTATCCAGGCCGGGATGATTTGGTGCAGTGGATGGAAACTCGCTTCGGCAGTTAGCAATGCAGGTGGACTAGGACTAATCGGAGCGGGATCCATGTATCCTGAAGTACTCGAGCTTCATATTTCGAAAATCAAAAATAACACAAACAAACCTTTTGGGGTGAATGTGCCATTGTTGTATCCCCAAACCGATGAGTTAATACAGATCATCCTCCGCGAGAAAGTTCCTGTTGTGTTTACTTCAGCCGGAAATCCGGCAAAATATACCTCCATCCTAAAAAAAGAACATGTTAAAGTTGTGCATGTAATTGCAAATCAAAAATTTGCAGTTAAAGCTGCTGATGCCGGAGTGGATGCCATTGTAGCAGAAGGCTTTGAAGCAGGAGGACATAATGGAATGGAAGAGACCACCACCATGACGCTTATACCGCTTATACGGAAAACAGTTAATCTTCCGCTGATTGCCGCAGGTGGAATAGCAACAGGAAGACAAATGCTTGCTGCCATGGCACTGGGCGCCGAGGGTGTTCAGGTGGGTTCACGCTTTGCTGCGTCTGAAGAGTCATCAGCGCATCCCGCCTTTAAAAAGAGCATTATTGATTCCGGTGATGGAGCTACCCAATTAACGCTTAAACAAGTGATGCCTGTTAGAATGATCAAGAATAAATTTTTTGAACAGGTTCGTCTGGCTGAGCTCTCAGGTGCAGGAAAAGAATATTTGGTCCGCTTACTGGGTCGAGGAAGGGCAAAAAAGGGCATGTTCGAAGGTGACCTTGATGAAGGAGAACTTGAAATTGGCCAGGTGGCCGCTCTGATTGACCAATTGAAACCGGCCGCATTGATTGTAAAGGAATTGGTAGAAGAATATAATTCAAGCCTTAATGAATTAAATAACAAGATGATAGAATAAGCCTGGTTTAGCGATTAATCGCACCATACTAATGTATACTGTTTTATACATATATTTGTTATCTTTCTTAAATATTTGTTACAAACCAAAAATAATGCCTCATGAATTTTGAATTTACCGAAGAGCAGCTAATGATCCAGCAAGCTGCGCGTGACTACGCTCAACGCGAACTCATTAAGGATGTTATTGAACGCGACACCAAAGCTGAATTTCCTGACCATCATGTTAAGAACCTTGTTGACCTCGGGTTTATGGGAATGATGACAGATCCTCAATATGGAGGCGGAGGCATGGATACGATATCCTATGTATTGGCCATGGAGGAACTTTCGAAGGTTGATGCTTCGGTAAGTGTGATTGTTTCGGTAAATAATTCACTGGTGTGTTACGGAATTGAAGCCTTTGGCACCGAGGATCAAAAGCAAAAATATCTTGTTCCCCTCGCCAGTGGCCAGAAACTGGGTGCCTTCTTACTTTCTGAGCCTGAAGCAGGTTCTGATGCCACCAGTCAACGCACTACAGCTGTTGATATGGGTGACCATTATCTGATTAATGGAACAAAAAACTGGATCACAAATGCCAACTGTGCTTCAATATATTTGGTGATCGCCCAAACACATCCCGAGAAAAAACACCGCGGCATCAATGCCTTTATCGTTGAGAAAAACAGTCCGGGTATTACTTTGGGACCTCATGAGGATAAAATGGGTATGCGCAGTTCAGATACCCACTCCGTGATGTTTAACGATGTAAAGGTGCCAAAGGAACACCGGCTTGGCGAGGATGGCTTCGGATTCAAATTTGCCATGAAAACACTCGAAGGGGGTCGTATCGGTATTGCCTCACAGGCGCTGGGCCTTGCCTCCGGGGCACTAGAACGCTCAATTGCCTATGCCAAGGAAAGAAAAGCCTTCGGCACAGAAATTGCCAATCACCAGGTTATTGCTTTTAAACTGGCTGATATGGCGGTGAAAGTGGAAAATGCCCGCAATCTTTGCCTTAGGGCTGCATGGCTCAAGGATCAGGGAAAGCCTTACGGTTATGCCAGCGCTATGGCTAAACAATATGCTGCTGACATTGCCATGGAAGTAACAACAGAGGCTGTACAGATTCATGGAGGTTATGGCTATGTTAAAGAATATCATGTAGAACGGCTGATGCGGGAAGCAAAACTGACCCAGATCTATGAAGGTACCTCTGAAATACAAAAGATTGTAATTTCAAGGGAGCTACTTAATAGATAAGGCATTCATAACTTTTCAGTGGAGTTGAGACTCAATTATAAATTGATGTTCCGGAGAAGATTGCAAACACTTTTTATTGTAATTTCTGATCCGGTTGCCCATTGAGTCTCCCTTGTTGAAGTTGCGAACAGGTCTGTACTACCTGATGCATGGCTTTCTATGGATAAGATCCGCATTACCGATATCAAAATTGAATGGTGAACAGCGAATCAAGATAAAATATACCTCACAACTGGCTTAAATCAATACATGACAGTTTGACATTTTATCCATAATTTTGCAGGCTAATTACAAAGTGCTGTAAATCTTATGAAAATTTCCTATAATTGGCTGAAAGAATACCTCAATATCGATTTGGACCCGAAAAGAGTTGCATCCATCCTCACAGCTACAGGACTGGAAGTGGAGGATATATATGATTTCGAATCAATAAAAGGAGGTTTGAAAGGGGTAGTGATCGGAAAGGTTTTAGAATGCAAAAAACATCCCAATGCTGATAAACTTAGCCTTACAAAAGTTGATATTGGAAATGGCATACCGCTATCTATTGTTTGCGGTGCTCCCAATGTTGCTCAAGGCCAAAAGGTACTGGTTGCCACAATTGGCACCATACTTCATCAGGGCGAGAAAAGCTTTGAAATCAAAAAAACCAGTATCAGAGGTGAAGCCTCGGAAGGTATGATATGTGCCGAAGATGAGCTTGGACTTGGTAACTCCCATGATGGCATTTTGGTGCTTCCCGATGATACCCCAATCGGGAAGAAAGCTTCATCTTACTTCAAAGTTGAGAAAGACACCATTTTTGAGATCGGACTGACACCTAACCGCACTGATGCCACCTCACATATTGGCGTTGCACGCGACCTGGCAGCTGCAGTAAACCATATCGAAGGTCGCAGAAACTGTAAACTGAACCTGCCTTCAGTGGCTGATTTTGAAATTGATAATAAAGACCTCGATATTGATGTAATTGTTGAAGACCTCCAGGCCTGTCCGCGTTATTCAGGGCTTACCCTTTCCGGATTGAAAATTAAACCATCACCTGACTGGCTTAAAAACAAACTCAACGCTATTGGAGTGCGTCCCATCAACAACATTGTTGATATCACAAACTTTGTCCTGTTCGAAACAGGACAGCCTTTGCATGCTTTTGATGCGGAAGAAGTAGCGGGCAATAAGGTGATTGTTAAAAAATTACCAAACAAAACCCCATTTGTTACTCTCGATGAGGTTGAACGTAAATTAAGTGCTGATGACCTCATGATTTGCAATGCTGAAGAACCAATGTGTATAGGTGGCGTATTTGGAGGCCTTAAGTCAGGTGTGACGGAAAAAACCACAGCTATTTTTCTCGAAAGTGCCTGTTTTAATGCCAAAAGCATCCGTCGCACAAGCAAAAACCATGGATTGCAGACCGATGCTTCTTTCCGTTTTGAACGTGGCTCTGACCCCGACATTACAGTTTATGCGCTTAAACGTGCTGCCATGTTAATGAAAGAACTGGCAGGTGGAACAATTTCATCTGATATCAAGGACGTATACCCCATCCCCGTTAAACCATATGATGTCAGGCTTGATCTCGATTACTTAACCAAACTCACAGGCCAGCCGATACCGGCAGAACAGGTTCAAAACATACTCAATGACCTTCAAATTGACATCGTGGGAAAAGATGCAAGTGGGTTTGATCTGCAAATTCCACCATTCAAGGCAGATGTTACACGCCCGGCAGATGTGGTGGAAGAAGTGCTCCGTATTTATGGTTATGACAATATAGTCATACCTGAGAAGCTAAATACTTCCATTACGGCAAGGGAGGATCAGGATGCTGAGAAATTTCAGCATATTATCTCAGAAAAGCTTACAGCAAATGGTTTCTTTGAAATAATGAACAATTCACTCACACGCTCATTGTATAGCCAAAAGTTTGATTTTCTTGATGATAGCCACAATGTCACTATTATCAATCCGCTCAGCAGCGATCTCAATGTAATGCGTCAGAGTTTGTTGTTTGGGGGACTCGAAAGTATGGCCTACAACCAAAACAGGAAGAATTTCGACTTGAAGTTTTATGAGTTTGGCAATGTGTATCGTTATGATGAAAGGAAAATAAACCACTCAGATACGCTCGCACCTTATTACGAAGAAAAACATCTTGACCTGTTCATGATGGGTAGCAGGCATTCAGAAATCTGGAACAGAAATACTGGTCATGTGGATTTCTATGACTTGAAGGCCGCATTAAATATTATCTTCAAAAGTTTGAATATCAATGAAGATGAGTTGTCAGTGAGCGAAATCAAGCAAGCACCCTTTGAATATGGTCTAGCCTATGGAAAAGGCCCAGACGTGTTGATCACCGGTGGAAAGTTGCATCGTGACTTATTGAATTTCTTCGACCTGAAGAAACCCGTGTATTATGCACATCTGAAGTGGGAACGGCTGATGAAATTGATCCGCGGGCGCACCATTTTATTCACACCGGTTGCTAAATTCCCTGCAGTACGCCGCGACCTGGCCCTGGTGATAGACAAGCAGATCACCTTTGGTGAATTGCGCAAAGCAGCCCTGGAATCTGTGCCAAACTTACTTAAGTCGGTTATGATCTTTGATGTATATGAAGGCGAGAAGATTCCAGATGACAAAAAGTCATACGCCATCAGTTTTATTTTGCAAGATCAGGAAAAAACTTTGACCGACAAAGTGATTGACAAAACGATGGACACCATAATGAAGCAATTTCGAGTGCGGTTTGGAGCTACATTGCGCTAGTATCATTTCAATTAATTGATTAATTTTACAGAACAGGGAAGTTTCATCATGGATATTCAAACAATCAAACAACGATTTGGTATAATTGGCCACGACCCCTATCTGGAGCGTGCTATACATGTAGCCGTGCAGGTGGCACCCACTGATCTAACCGTTCTTATTTCCGGCGAAAGCGGAACAGGTAAGGAAGTTTTTCCGAAAATCATTCACCAGTCCAGTGCACGCAAACACGGGCCCTATATCGCCGTGAACTGCGGTGCCATACCTGAAGGAACGATCGATTCGGAGTTGTTTGGACACGAAAAGGGTTCATTCACAGGAGCACATGAAGCCCGTAAAGGCTATTTTGAAGTGGTGGACGGAGGCACGATCTTTCTCGATGAAGTAGCCGAACTACCAATATCAACCCAGGTTCGCCTGCTACGTGTTTTGGAAACAGGTGAGTTTTTAAAGGTGGGCTCTTCCAAGGTTATTAAAACCGATGTGCGTGTGGTGGCTGCAACCAATGTTAATATACCTGAAGCCATTGAGAAGGGCAAATTCAGACAAGACTTATATTATAGACTTAATACGGTACCCATTATAATCCCCCCTTTGCGCAGTCGCAAAGATGATATCGTGATGCTGTTCAAAAAGTTTGCATTGGATTTTGCCGAAAAATACCGCATGCCTCCGCTGCAACTCACTCCCAATGCAGAGCAAATGCTGGAAAACTTCCGCTGGCCCGGTAATATACGCCAGCTCAAAAATGTAACCGAGCAAATTTCAATTATTGAAAAGGAAAAGCTTATAAATGATGAAATTCTGAGCAAATATTTGCCAAAGGATTCTTCCGTTTCGCTGCCAGTGCTGTATAAAAGCGATACGGAGGAAGATCGGATCTCGGAGCGGGACCTGCTTTATAAAGTCCTTTTCGATATGAAAAAAGACATCCTTGACCTTAAAAAAACCGTGGCAGCGATCATTTCTAAAAATGAACCGGACTCAGCATTACGACATAGTAAAGCCAATTTGATCAAGCAGTATTCGGAAGATATTGATGATATCGAAGAAGCATTTCCGGATATTGAGATTCAGATGACTGATGGCAAGAGCAGCTTCCACCCCTCAGAAGTGATCGATGAAAACCTGTCGCTTGAAAAAAAAGAAATAGATATGATCAAAAGGGCATTGGAAAAACACAATGGCAAACGTAAAAATGCAGCAAAAGAATTAGGCATTTCAGAACGCACCCTGTATCGAAAAATTAAGGAACATAATATCAACCTTTGATGGCATTTATTAAATCTATCACAGCACAAGTAAAAATGCCGATTATAAATTGGTTGTTAATCTTTATGGTTACAACCATGATCAGCTCATGTGGCGTATACTCATTTACCGGAGCTTCAATCCCTGCTGAGGCCAGAACCATTTCGGTGCAGCATTTCCCAAACAATGCGCTTTTGGTTGAGCCTTTGCTTAGCAACGAAATCACAACTGCACTGCGCGATAAGTTTATGAACCAAACCAGCCTGCGACTGATCGAAACCGATGGCGATCTTGCTTTTGAGGGTGAGATCGTTGATTACCGGACCGATCCGGCAGCCATACAAAGCGATCAAACTGCAGCTCTAAACAGGCTGACGATTGTTGTTAATGTACGTTTTTACAATAAATTTGAAGAAGCAAGCAGCTTCGAGACTCGTTTTTCGCAATACAAGGACTACCCAAGTGAGCAGGACTTGAATGCTATTAAGGATAACCTGATTAGGGAAATAGTAGAAATGATCGTGGATGACATTTTCAACCGGGCAGTGGTTAACTGGTGATTACAGAAACTATGAACAAGCATACTTTTATTAGTTATCTAAAAGAAACGGACAAACTGAACCAGGATAGCATTCCAGGGCTGATGGAGCTGGCTGCCCAGTTCTCTTATTGCAGCAGCATACAAATCATGCTTGCCGTCAACTTGTTCAAGGAAAATCATATTGCCTATGACCAACAGCTCAAGCTGGCCGCATCTGCAGCTCACGATAGAAATGTACTTCGACTACATATCAGTAAACACAGCGAACAAATTACCAGCATAGATCTTCCGGACGAGTACCAGAAAACACATGAGCCTGATAATGAATCCATAATTAATAAGGTTTTAACAGCTAAGGATGAAATCTCCGAAGATGCAATACAAACAGGCAGCAAAACCTCATCAGCGGAACATGTAACCGAACAGCAGTTTCACGAGGGGCGAAAAACAATAGAAGAATTGAAACAAATTGTTGCTGACCGGATCAGGCAAATTGAAGAAGAAAAGAAAGCCGGCTCTCAATCCGCCACCACACCAGGCTCTAAATCTGAGATCATTGAGCGGTTTATTCGGACAAACCCGAGCATCACTAGGGGTAAGGTTGAGTTTTTCGACCCGATGACAAGTGCCAGACAAAGTGTGGTTGACCAGGAAAACATTGTGAGTGAAACCCTGGCCACCATTTATCTCAAGCAAGGACATATTGATAAGGCAATAAGCATTTACGAAAAATTAAGCTTGAAATATCCGGAAAAAAGTAGTTACTTTGCAGCCCTTATTGAAAAAGCTAACAAAGAAAGAAACATTTAAATATTAATATAATGTACGTTTTCATTTCAATTTTGATACTTATTGTAAGTTTCCTAATGGTACTGATCGTTTTGGTTCAAAATTCAAAAGGTGGTGGTTTGGCCTCAAACTTCTCAGCCTCGAACCAAATTATGGGTGTAAGGCAAACGGCCGACTTTCTTGAGAAAGCTACCTGGTCTATGGCCATTGGATTACTGGTGCTCAGTTTGGCTGCTACCATGGCCATCCCAAAATTAGGTGATGTAAGTGGACAGCTTGATACCGAACTACGCGAACAAATTGAGCAAACAGCAGCGCCTGTTGATTTTCAGGCTCCACCCATCAGGGAAACCGATGAGCTTGAATAATCATTGAACTTAATGAATCAAAAAAAATGTCAGAATGTCACTAAATTCTGACATTTTTTTTATTTATACCCTTTGGCACAAAATATGACAATATGCAAACACGTGCACAATTGGTGCGTGTTTTAAACTGATATTTTTTTTATAACCTTAAAATTCAATTTCATATGGGAAAGTTAAACATTAAACCACTTGCTGACAGGGTAGTTATCGAGCCAGCACCGGCTGAGCAAAAAACTGCCAGCGGAATCATCATTCCTGACACTGCAAAGGAAAAGCCACAGAAAGGTACAGTTGTAGCTGTAGGTGAAGGCACAAAAGACAACCCCGTAACAGTAAATGTTAATGATGTTGTACTCTATGGAAAATATGCCGGAACCGAATTCACAATTGATGGCAAAGATTACCTGATCATGCGCGAATCAGATATTATTGCCATCATATAATGACATTTAAATAAATAAGAGTTAAATAATTAAAAAATTAAACATTATGGCTAAGGATATTTTATTTAATATCGAAGCAAGGGACAAACTTAAAAAAGGTGTTGATGCCCTTTCAAACGCAGTTAAAGTGACACTGGGTCCAAAGGGACGCAATGTGATTCTCGAGAAATCATATGGCGCTCCGCAAATCACTAAGGATGGTGTTACAGTTGCAAAAGAAGTTGAATTGACCGATCCCGTTGAAAATATGGGCGCTCAAATGGTGAAAGAAGTCGCATCCAAGACCAATGACCTTGCCGGTGATGGAACAACAACTGCCACTGTATTAGCACAATCCATTATTAACACCGGTTTGAAAAACGTAACAGCCGGTGCCAACCCCATGGATCTGAAAAGGGGTATTGACAAAGCGGTATTGGCTGTGGTGAAATCACTGAATGCACAAACCCAGAGAGTAGGTGATAGCAATGAAAAGATCGAACAGGTGGCAGCTATATCAGCCAATAATGACCTTTCGATTGGCTCGCTCATTGCAGAGGCTATGGGTAGAGTGAAGCAAGAAGGCGTAATCACCGTTGAGGAAGCCAAGGGAATCGAAACTTATGTGGACGTGGTTGAAGGTATGCAATTCGATAGGGGGTATATCTCACCCTACTTCGTTACCAATGCTGAGAAGATGGAAGCTGTATATGAGAATCCTTATATCTTGATTTTTGACAAAAAGATCTCGGTAATGAAGGATCTTCTTCCAATTCTCGAAAAGGCAGTCCAAAACGGAAAGCCGCTGATTATCATAGCGGAAGATGTAGAAGGAGAAGCCCTTGCAACCCTGGTTGTTAACCGTTTGCGTGGCTCACTCAAAGTAGCCGCCGTTAAGGCTCCCGGTTTTGGCGACCGCAGAAAAGAAATGTTGGAAGACATCGCCATCCTTACAGGTGGTGTGGTAATTTCCGAAGAAAAAGGCTATCGCCTTGAAGATGCTACACTCGATATGCTGGGCATGGCCGATAAGGTGACCATTGACAAAGAAAATACAACCATTGTGAGTGGACAAGGCTCGAAAGAAAGCATTTCCGGACGTGTTGCACAGATCAAGAAACAAATCGAAACCACCACATCTGATTACGATAAGGAAAAGTTGCAGGAACGTCTGGCCAAGTTGGCCGGTGGTGTTGCCGTTATCTATGTTGGTGCTGCCAGTGAAGTTGAAATGAAAGAAAAGAAAGACCGCTTCGAAGATGCCTTGGCAGCAACCAGGGCAGCCATAGAAGAAGGGATCATACCGGGTGGAGGTGTTGGTTTCATCAGGGCTATTGACAGCATCGCCGATATGAAAGGTGAAAACGAAGATGAAACCACAGGCATTCAAATTATCAAACGTGCACTCGAAGAGCCATTGCGCCAGATTGTTGAAAATGCCGGAATGGAAGGTTCGGTGGTGGTAAACCGTGTTAAAGAAGGTAAAAAAGACTTTGGCTTCAATGCACGCACCGAGGTTTATGAAAACCTCTATGATACAGGCGTTATTGACCCAACCAAAGTAACGCGCATCGCATTGGAAAATGCTGCTTCAATCGCCGGTATGATGTTAACTACAGAATGTGTTTTGGTTGAACATAAAGATGAAAACGCTCCCGCTCCCCAAATGCCACCTATGGGAGGCGGCATGCCGGGCATGATGTAAAATTTGAAACCTGACGTATTGAAACAAAACCGCTTTCGTTCATCGGAAGCGGTTTTTTTGCGGTTTCACCGTTTGTCAAAAATTGTAAATCACAGAAAACAATAGACGAATATTTACCAAGGTTTCAAAATCAGTGACCACTCCATATTCATTCCTGCTCAGGTTGCCCGAGTCATCTTTGGTAGCATATGCCGCAGCTGTGTATTCGAGCTCGGTTGCAAAGTTCAATTTTCCGCTTTTGAAAAGGATGCGTGGTGAAACACGGTAAGCAAATTTCATATTGGCACCTCTGGACGTAACATCGGCACTTCCTACTCTGTTTGAATAATAAATAATTACGTCTTTTGCACCTAGGTTTTGTGAATAGCCAGCCCACAAACCAATCTGTACTTTAGGGCCATTGGTATGAAACTCAGTCCATGCGGTAAAACTATTTAAAGTTGTATAACTCACAGTGTTTTTAGAAGTGTCAGTTATCGCATGAATGGCATAACCACCCAGCATAATCATATCGAAAAGATTTTGTCCATAAATGGCTTGCAACTTATAGGTGAAGATTGGATTTTCATATTTTGCAAAGGCCGTGAATGACAATCCTTTTACTTTTTCATCTGTAGCATAGGTTTGTATTCCCTTACTGGTTGTGAGCAATGGTTGCAATACCTTGTAATCAGCACCTAAACCAGCAAGCAATCCCTGCTGCTGTTCAGCGTTTTGAACTGTATAGTAAAGAAGTGCACTCATATTGGGTAAGGTGGCGTACCGCAAGGCGGATGATCCTTGAGGGCTTGTGAAATCTCTTTGAGCCGACAAGGCTCCTGCAACACTAAACCGGCCTAATCGTTGTTGAATCCTAAATTGTGGGTTTCGCGAAAATGGCTGAAAAGGAGCACCTGTATTAAACGAAATCACACCCGAAAAACAACTGGATATGAAGAAAGGATGCCAGGTCTGACCTGCAATGATCTCGGTGCGTTCCCAGTTGAGTTTAACAAATGCATGCCGTAGCCTGAATCCGTTGTTATCCACAAAAGCAGCATTCTCATTGCCAAAAAAGTCGGCTTCCACAACACCTGAGGTTTTAGCTCCAAAAGCATCAGGGCCCTTAATATTTCCAGTGAGCCTGGTTTGGATTGACAAAAAATTGAAAGATGACTTATCATTGATATCCTTTCCGTCAGCATCGAAACTTTTCTCTTTGGGAAACAACAGAAAATGCCCTTCACGTATGGTGTAATTTTCACGGCTGTCAAAAAAGTAATCTGTTTTTACAAATCCGGTGAAACTGATGCCATACTTTGCTTCCCCCTTAGGCTCCTGCCCTGAAGCTTCCATGAAAAGAAAAAGTAAAACCAGTGATAGCAGCGATTTCAAGTCTATCCACAATTTATCTTTATCCATGATGGTAATTTTCAACTTTACTTGAATTGTCTTTTTGTGTATTTAAGGAAACCACTACCAGCACAATCACCGCTAAAGGGATAGAGATAATACCAGGATTATCAAATGGAATGGGTGCTGATGAGCTACTCAGGCCGTACCTGTCAAACATAGAGGGTGATAGCAAAATGATCAGTACAGAAGATAAAATGCCAGTGATTATAGACCAAGAAATGCCTTTTGCTGTGGTTTTTTCCCAGAAAAGCAGAAATAGTATAGAGGGTAGGTTGGCCGAAGCTGCAACTGAAAAGGCAAGTCCTACAAGGAACGACACATTCATACCTTTGAAAAGTATACCCAAAATTATAGCAAAAATACCTACACTAAATGCAGCCAGTTTTCCGGCCAAAACTTTCTTTTTATCGTCCATCTTCATATTAAGATAGTTGTCAAGGAAATCGTGTGCTATGGCTCCCGAAGACGCCACGATGAGTCCGGACACTGTGCCAAGCACAGTTGCAAAAGCAATTGCCGAAATAATTGAAAACAGCCCTACACCGAAATAGCGCGCAAGCAAAGGTCCCGCCATATTGCTGCTTTCAACATCCAATACGCCGTTAATTGCGGCTCCAAGACCCATATACATGGTCAGGATGTAGAAAAAACCAATGGCAGCAATGGCTACAATCGTTGATTTACGTGCTGCCCGTTGGCTGGGAACAGTATAGTATCGAATCAAAATATGGGGCAAGGCTGATGTTCCTAAAAACAAGGCCAGCATGAGTGACACAAAATTGAGCTTAGTCCAGAAGGTTGCGCCAGCCTTTGATGAAAGTGGTAACAATAAGCCAGGGCTTATCATATCGTGGCCCGTTGTAGGGTTTTGATACCAAACGGTAGTTTGCTCATCCCTGATTTCTTTCCTGGTAAATCGTACCAACTCGCTA
>RRYU01022710.1_pt1 | contig 20832 bp, 18 predicted proteins | sample 2162651 | NCBI WGS metagenome assembly RRYU01 (sample SAMN10267283, study PRJNA491782) | microbial mat metagenome | isolation source: biomat in the production well | place: Japan: Minami-Kanto gas field, natural gas well KTG3 | collected 2017-06 | reverse complement strand
GGGGGTCGGGGGTCGGGGGTCGGGGGTCGGGGGTCGGGGGTCGGGGGAGGTTGACCTCTCGCTTCGATTCGTCAAGGGCCATTGATCGGGTACTCGCTCGTTTGGTGCTGAACGGCGCCCGGCGCGCGGGCTCGTAAGACCCGGGAGCTCAGAGATCCACTGATCGCGTCAGGCAGATTCGGGCGGCTCGGGAAGCATGCGTGTCAGCAGACCCATCGCGGAGGGCCCGGCTGCCGCGATCGGGATCCGCACCTTCCAGCCGTCGCCTGGGGCGACCTGAAGATCCTCGCCATCGACGCCGGTCATACACTCCAAGCGGAAACGGTGATTTCCGGCCGGAGTGAGCAACTCCAGCTCATCGCCGACGGCAAAACGATTCTTGACCCGGACATCGGCCCAGCCGTCGCGGCTGGCGATCAGCTCGCCCACGAAGATCTGGCGCTGATTGCGCGAGGCACCGTCTGCGTAGTTCTGAAGCGCGCTCGGGGCATGACGCCGGTAGAAGCCCTCGGTATAGCCGCGGTTGGCGAGTCCTTCCAGGTCAGTCAGCAGCTCGGCCCGGAAGGGCCTCCCGGCGAGCGCGTCATCGATCGCAGCACGATAGACCTGGGCGGTCCGCGCCACATAGTAATGTGACTTGGTGCGTCCCTCGATCTTCAAGGAATCGATCCCGATGGACACCAGACGAGCAACATGCTCGACCGCGCGCAAATCGCGCGAGTTCATGATGTAGGTACCCTGCTCATCCTCGAAGACCGGCAGATAGGCACCGGGGCGCTCGCGCTCCTCGAGCAGATAGACCTCATCGGCGGATGGATGACGCGTATTGGGCTCTTGCAAGGCGGCGAGGGAGGACTGGTCCGGCACCGCCTTTGCGACCCGATAGTCCCAACGGCAGGCGTTGGTGCAAGCCCCCTGGTTCGCATCACGATGATTGAAATAGCCGGACAGCAGACAGCGCCCCGAGTAGGCGATGCAGAGTGCACCGTGGACGAAGACCTCGAGCGCGACCTCGGGACAGGCCGCCCGGATGTCTTCGACCTCATCCAGCGAGAGCTCACGAGAGAGAATGACCCGGGAGATACCCTGGGCGGCCCAAAAACGCACCGCGGCGGCGTTCGTCGTATTCGCCTGCACGGACAGGTGAATTGGCTGGTCCGGCCAACGCTCGCGAACCGTGAGGATCAGACCCGGGTCAGCCATGATCAAGGCATCTGGGCCCATCGCGATGATGGGTTCCAGGTCCGCGACGAAGCTCCGAAGCTTAGCCCCGTGGGACAGAATGTTGGCCGCGAGATAGAAGCCTTTACCCCCCGCATGGGCCTCGGCGATCGCGCTTGCGAGGGTCGCCTGATCGAACTCGTTGTTGCGCACCCGCAAGCTGTAACGGGGGAGACCCGCATAGACGGCATCAGCCCCATAAGCGAAGGCATATCGCATCGCACCTAGCGTGCCGGCCGGCGAAAGGAGCTCGGGCTTCATCGGGATCAACGCAGCTCCACGTCGAAGCTCAGTCGCTCGTCCGCACCGATCTTCCGTTTTCGCAGCACCTCGACCGGAAGCCGATCACCCGGCAGACTGTCGATCATTGCAATGCGGACATCGGCGTAGGCCGTCACGGGTTGATCGCCGATCTGGACGATCCGATCGCCTTCCTTGATACCGGCGTCCTTGGCACCGCTCGACTCAGCGAAGCCTTGGATGAGGGCACCACCCTGATCGATGCCCGATTCCAGCATCACGCCCAGGAGGCCGGACGCGGGCAGTTTGATCGTTTGCGGATATAGGAAAAAGTCGGCCGCGGCCGGATCCATTGCTCGCTGTGTCCCGTTGAGGATCGTCACCGTCGGGACGTCCATGCGACGCGTGAGTCGTTTCGGGATCCCCTGCCCATACTCGACGTGCCCGGATCCGGCCAGAACGACAAGCGTGCGATCAGGGTGCGCGTTCAAATAACGTGCGGCGCGGTCCGCCATACCCTCGTCCCAGAGCAGCTGGACCTCGATGAAGTGCTCGACGTCCTGCTCTCGGTCACTCGGGTGCATGGCGAACACCGCCTCGATGCGTTCCCGGTAGGTCGGGTCGCCGCGGTCGATCTCGACAGGGATACGCGCCCGCTCCTCTTCGGTCAGACCCTCGATCCCGACCTCCCCGACACGGCGGGTCAACTCGGCTTCGAGATTCAGAGCGATCACCGGGATACCCTTCTCACGGGCGAAGCGCAGGATGGGTCGGTATAGACGATAGTCGAAGCGCCAGCGATCAAAGTATTCGGTGCGGCGGAGAAACTCGGCCTCGCCGATCTCTCCCGCGATATAGGCATCGATCCCGTCCTGGTAGGGTTGCTGGAAGAACTCCATCCCGATGGCGAGCGGCCTGCCTTGCGCATGCAGACCCTCGATGACAGCCAGCTGGTTGAGATGATCCTCATAACGGTCATGACTCTCACCGACGAAGATCACCTTCCGATCGGCGATCCGCTCAATCAGCCAGTCCAAGCTGCCAAGACCGGCGAGGTCGAGTACCCGGGTTTTCGGGTCGGGCGTCTCGCCCGAACCGAATCCGATAACGGATGTCTCCGGAGACGGGGCCTCAGACCCCGCGGAGACGCTGGACACCATCAAACCAACGGCGAGGCACGCAAGAACGCGGACATTCAACACAACAGTCTCCCCTGTGGTCATGAGCCGACTCGGCCCGCATGTTTATTATCGGCGCAACGTAGCCATATGCTCGCGCTCCTGAACCTTGGACCAATTGGATCTCAGTCTGATGCGAAACTTGTTCATAAGTTGGATCGTTTCAACCCTATTGCTCGCGCTCTCGCCGCTTGTCCTGGCCCAGCCCCCACTCGTCGGCCACCAGATCAAGGTCCGAATCGATCCCGACCTGGGCACGCTGACTGTCCAAGACACGCTGAAACTACCCGACGATCGAGCCGAATGGATGATCCTTCTGCATGACGGCATGGATCCAATGGTGGCATCCGGCGATGCCGAGCTCATCCCTGCCGGCCGGCTCGAGCATCTGGCCCGCTATCGACTGCGCATGAGCAAACCTGGACCCGTGACCCTGACCTATGGGGGACTGATCCAACACGACCGCGAGCAGATCGCCGAAGGCATGGGTCGCGCGCGGGAATGGTCACGCGGGACCATCAGTCCCGAGGGCGTCTTCCTTTCAGGCTCCAGCGGCTGGTATCCGCGCATCCCGGAGACGCTCCAGGCGTTCCAGCTCGAGGTGTCCCTTCCGTCGGGTTGGACCGCAGTCTCGCAAGGAGAGGGCCCGGGCACCATGACGACAGGCGTCTCGACCTGGACAGAGGCTCACCCGCAGGACGACATCTATCTGATCGCCGCGCCCTTCGAGCGTTACCAGACCCAGGCGTCCGGTTTCGAGGCCCAGGTCTATCTGCGCCGACCCGACGCGGCCCTGGCTCAGCGCTATCTGGACGCAACCGAGACCTATGTCAGCCTCTATTCCGAGCTGATCGGCGCCTATCCCTTCGCCAAGTTCGCCTTGGTCGAGAACTTCTGGGAAACGGGCTACGGCATGCCCTCCTTCACCCTGCTCGGGCCCCGGGTCATCCGGCTGCCCTTCATCATCCACACATCCTACCCGCACGAGATCTTACACAACTGGTGGGGAAACGGGGTCTATGTCGACTACGATTCAGGCAACTGGAGCGAGGGCTTGACCACCTACCTGGCCGACCACCTGATGCGTGAGCGTGCCGGTGAGGGTTGGGTCTACCGCCGCGACACTCTGAAGGGCTACGCCGATTATGTCCGGGACGCCACCGACTTCCCGGTCGTCGAGTTCCGCGCCCGGCACGGGGCGGCATCTCAGGGGATCGGGTACGGCAAGAGCGCGATGCTGTTTCACATGCTGCGTCGCCAGCTCGGCGACGAAGCCTTCCGAGCCGGGCTCCAGCGATTTTATGCGGACAACAAGTTTCGGATCGCCGGATTCCAGGATCTGCGCCGGTCCTTCGAAGCGGCGAGCCATCGCGATCTTGGCGAGTTCTTCGAGACTTGGACCTTACGCACCGGGGCACCAAGCTTGAAGCTCACGGACGTTGCGGTCGTCACCGAGGGTGGTGGCTTCGAGATCACCGGCCGGATCGAGCAGACCCAAAAAGGGGCGCCATTCCCGGTGCTGGTCCCTGTGCTCATCCATCAGGAAGACGGCGAGCCGCTCAGTCTGGCTGTCGAGCTCAACGAATCGAGCACCGGCTTCAGGACAACTCTACCCTCCCCGCCGCTCAGGGTGGCGCTCGACCCCTGGTTCGACGTCTTCCGCGAGCTGCTCCCGGGCGAGACACCGGTCGCCCTCAGCAACCTGTTCGGCTCCGAGCGCGGGCTCATCGTCCTGCCCGGCGGCGCGCCGAAGGCCGATCAGCTCGGCTACCAACAGCTCGCGGAGGTCTGGCAGTCCGGCCACCCAAACTGGGAGATCCGCTGGGACCATGCAATCAAAGATCTGCCCGAGGACCGAGCGGTCTGGCTCCTGGGTTGGGAGAACCGCTGGATTGACCGCTTTGCCGAGCAATCACAAGGCTTCGCGCTAGAACCTGAGGAACGGCGTCTTCGGGTCCTCGGCGGGGACGCACTCGATGGCTCGCAGGCGAGCGTCGCTCTGACCGCCTGGCGAGACCAGCAACCACTCGGGTGGCTTGCCGCAAGCGACCCAGCCGCCATACCGGGCCTCGCCCGCAAGCTGCCCCACTACGGTAAATACAGCTACCTCGTCTTCACCGGCACCGAACCCGACAATCAGGCCAAGGGCCAATGGCCATCCGGCGATTCCGAGCTGGTCCAATGGCTCGCCCCAAGACGCGAGCTTCCGCCGCTGGGCGAGCCAGCCGCGCTGGTGCCCTAAGCGACGCGACCCTGACATCGAAACAGCGCAGCGCCAAGCGCGGCCCTGCCGAGCGAGCCAGCGGGCTCCCCTTGAGCTCGTCAGGCGGAGGGCGTCAGCATCGATCTCCAGGGGATGGCCCAAGCCGGCGCACTCGCTTTCCTGTTCTTCGCCTATTTCCTCTGGCCATGCCTGGTCCCACTCGCAGCCTCGCAGCTCGAGCCTCAACGATGGCGCCGCCGATTGTTCGCAACCACGGCAGTCCTGGGAGGGTTATTGGGCGCCTCGCTCTTCTTGCCCTTGGTGGTGAACCCAGACTGGATCCAGGTCACCCTGATCCGCGGCTCGATCCTCTACCATCCCCGGATGATCCACGATCCATACCTCTATCGCGAATTTGGACGCGCGCTTTACGCCCTGGTCGTGACACTGCCGTTGATCATGTCTTCGGATACGATGGTGCGCCAATTCGGAGCACTCATCATCGCCTCGATGATCGTCAGCGCCATGGCGTTCGGCTACGCTTTCGTCTCGATCTGGTGCTTCTTCGCCGCCCTGCTCTCGGTCTACCTGGCGCTCAGGCTGCCGGCACAGATTGCCAACTGTCCCAGGCCCGTCTATTCGTAACGGGAAAAAACGCCGGCCCCGCATCAAGATGTCCCGGACCAATTTGCCGACCGCACCGAAGGTAGCCGAATTCAACCCCGATACTCTTGCCGCCCCACACGGACCTCAATGGCATGACCTTACCCTTACGAGAACATCCGCTCCGTCACACCGTGACGGCCGAGCTCCACGCCCGAACCTTCGAACCACTGCGTGCACCCGAACGGGTCTCCCACCTGGCCGCGGTGTCCGGTGAGCGCGGGAGCGGGCGCAACGTCAAACACCTGAAGCTGCTCCTGGCTCACTATGGGCGACCGATCCCGGACACTGTGGACCAGCACTATTGGGCCGATCTGGGACCTATGCGGTTGCGTTGGGAGCGTCACACCGAGTTCGTGACCTATACCTTCAGTAAGCGCGGTGCCTTCGAGCACCCCTTCGACGAGCCCGTGCTCAATGAGCTTCCCGAGGATTGGCTGCGCGACCTGCCCGGCGAGGTCATCACCGCAGTCTCGCTGGCCATCGAGCCCTGCGACAGGCCGGAGCGCAGCAACGAAGAGCTGGTCGCGCTCTTCGGCGGCAACCCGGTCATCGGCTCGGAGGTGGTCGGCGGTGCGGCACGCGCCTGGTCGGACCTCCAGATCCATCCCGACGGATTCTCACGCATCCTGCTCCGCGACTGCGGGCTGTCCGACAATCAGGCCGGGCGGCTCGCGAAACGGGCGCTCGAGATCAACGCCTACCGGGCGATGGCGCTGCTCGGGTTTCCGCTCGCGCGCGAGGTGTCCGCCACCCTCAGCGACGCCGATCGCCGATTGGCGCTCGTGGCATCGCGTCTAGCGAATCAAGATGCCTCAGGACAACCCGCCTTCGAGAGCGAGCTGCTGGCCGAGCTGACCAGTCTAGCGGCCGAGATCGAGGCCGTCTCCGCTCGCACGACCTATCGTTTCGACGCCTCGCGCGCCTACTACGGGATGGTCCAGCAGCGTCTCGAGCAACTGCGCCAGAACCGGATCGAAGGCTTGCAGACCTTCACCGAATTCCTCGACGCCCGCCTGGCACCGGCCGTCGCGACCTGTGAGGCAACCCAGCAGCGCCAGCATGATCTCGCCGAACGCGCGGCCCGACTGACCAGCCTATTGCGCGCCCGTGTGGATGTCTCGCTGCAGAAGCAGAACCGTCATCTCCTCGAATCCATGGATCGGCGCGCCCAGTTGCAGATCCGCCTTCAAGAAACGGTCGAGGGACTGTCCGTCATCGCCATCGGCTACTACGGGGTTGGCCTCATCGGTTACGCGCTCAAGGGACTCGAGAAGGGTGGGCTGCCCGTCGATGCCACGCTCGGCATGGGCATCGCCTTGCCATTCGTGGTCGGTTTCGCCTGGTTCGGCCTCAGACGGATCAAGAAGCGACTGACCGGGTCGTCATAACCCTTGATGGGCCGGACGGATCCGCGTTCCAAGCATCTCTCGCAGCTCCTGACGGGCTGACTCGATGCTGGGTCCGGCCTGCCGGTAGATCTCCTCCGCTCGATGGAACTCCAGCACGCGAATACCAACCAGATCAGGGCGGACGAGGATGTGGGGCGGCTGCCGCTCCAGCTTGGCGTTCAGGATGGAACGTTGCATGTTAGTGAAGCTCGCAAAGACCGTCGCAAGCAGGGATGGGCTGTCAACCTCATCCTGGAGGGGTTGTCCCAGCACATCGACCGCCAACACCAGGTCGCAGTCGCTCAACAGCAGATCATAGGGGACCGGATTGGCGACACCCCCATCGATGAGATGTCGACCCTCGTACGGCACTGGAGCGAAGAGGCCAGGGACCGCGATGCTTGCTTTGAGGGCTTTGAGGAGGTCGCCGCTATCCATGACCACCTGCTCGCCGGTCCAGAGCGAGGACGCAACGACGCTCAAAGGGATCTTCAACGCCTCGAAGTCGGCCGCCTCGGCCATGGCCTCCCCCAAAAAGTCAAGGAAGGTGTCCGAGCCGACCAGGCCTCCATCACCGAGATCCAAGTCGATGAGCTCCAGCCAGCGCAGCAGATCCTTCCGCTCGATGATCTCGCGCCAGGTATCCGCCTCTTTGATAAATAGCCGATCAAACAGATCGCGGATCTCGCGACCCGAAAGCCCTGAGGCATAGAGCGCACCCATGACCGAGCCGATACTCGTCCCGGCGATGCGGTGGGGGCGCAGGCCCAACTCATCGAGCAGCTCCAGGACGGGGATATGGGCCAGTCCTTTGGCACCACCACCACCGAGCGCGAGACCGATCCGAGTTGCCTCGGCCTTCGCATTCGATCCCGACTCGGCCAAAGCCCAGGTGCCGCACAACCAGGGAAAGGTCGGGGTGAGCCCGAGAAACCGACGGCGGGACATCATGTCACCACCCCGCTCCCGAAGGTTGACCTTGCGCGATCTTTACGAGCCCAGGCATTGGCGCCGAGCCTGCACATTCAACCCACGGCAATCAATGGCTGTTCCGCCGGATCAGGCCACGCTCTGGTAGTAGAGGTTCTGTGGGTGTTTGGCCTCGGCGAAGAAGTACCAGCGCTCGGCAATCAAGCCGACGTACTGGATCAGGAAGGCGAGGATCGGCAGGGTCGTCGAGGCGATCAGGTAGGCGACGACGAGCAGAAGGATCGGGATCGGGAAGACCAGGATCAGGAAGACATTCCGGACCATGCGAACGGTCGATTCGCTGCGACCATGGAAGAACTCACGGGTATTGAAGCTGCCGCCCATGGCGCCCTGGGCCTTTTGAACGACGGCGGTATGACGAACGCCGATCGCGGTCTGGACCGTGCTCTTGTGCTTGAGTCGGGCGTTGCGAACCAGATGGGCGCCGCGCGAGATGAAGGCGGCCAGGGTCAAGACCACCGCCCAGGTCCCGAAGAAGGGGACGAGAGGGTTGCCGATGTAGGCCGAATAAGCCGCCGCGAGCATGAATCCAGACGCCAAGCCCAAGAGGGTGAAGTTGAAGACCGTGAAGGTCGAGTGCCATTCCTCAAGGAACTTGACGCTCGCGTAGATCATCGCGGTTGAGACAAAGAGCGCAAAGGAGGCGATCGTCCCGAGGAGGCCAAAGATCAGGGTCGCGTCGACATCGAGGGCTTCACCGATCCGAAACCAGGGCTGAGTCCATTGCATCAGGTGCGCCACGCTATAGGCGAACACCAGCACCATCAGGATCGGCAGGATGATGACCTCGCGTGACAGCCAGGAGGTCCGCCACATCGCCGCCGACCGCCAGGCCCGCTCGGGGCGCCCGAGATGGAAGAAGGAGGCGCCGAGCCCGACCACCAGCAAGACGAGTGCGACCAGGCTGCCGAGTGCGTAGAACTGATCCTCCTGTGCGGGGAGGAACCTGGCGACCGCGTAGAGTTGGCCGGTGAACATAGCCAGAAAGAGACCCTGTCCGGCACCGAGCAGCGTCGTCAGAAAGATCACGGAGAATGCGGGGTGCATGGGTGTATCCCTATATCCTGAAAGGGTTGTCGACTCGGGCCGATGGCCTGGTGGGACGGGTCGCGAAGACGGATGCTGGATCGGCCTCGGAGCATTTGGGTCGCACGGGAGCGGACTCGGCCATCGGATGGGTTTCGCTGTGCTCGACCCATCCGCCATTCGGGTTTGGCCGGTCTGGCCCCGCCGTTACCATGCCACGTCGTCCAACGTCTCCTCACCCGTGTAGGTGGTGAGGTCCTCTTTACGCAATGGGTTGTCGACGCGCGTCAGCTCGTCCGGACTGATGTACATCCGGTTCTTCTGGCGCGGCAGATAATGATTGGCCGGCTTGGTGCCCCATTCGGGCATGAGTTGGTAACCGCCGCGCTCGCGGATCGCCACCGAGACCTCGGAATCCGGATCGTGGACATCACCGTAGAGACGAGCACTGGTCGGACAAGCCAGAACACAGGCCGGCTGGCGATCCCGCTCGGAGAGCGTCGCATCCGTGATGCGATCGATGCAGAGGGTGCATTTCTTCATCACCTTCTGCTGCTCGTCCAACTCGCGAGCGCCGTAGGGACAGGCCCATGCGCAGTATTTGCAGCCGATACACTTGTCGTAATCGACCAGCACGATGCCGTTGTCTTCCCGTTTGTGCGAGGCGCCGGTCGGACAAACCGGCACGCAGGGTGGCTCCTCGCAATGCAGGCAGCTCTTGGGGAAGTGCACTGTCTCCGTGTTCGGGAAGGTGCCGACCTCGAAGGTCTGAACCCGGTTGAAGAAGGTTCCCGTCGGACTACCGTCGTATGGGTTCTCATCGACCATGGGCCCTGCCCAGCCGGAGGTGTTCCACTCCTTGCAGGAGGTCACGCAGGCGTGGCAACCGACACAGACGTTGAGGTCGATCACCAGGGCGAGTTGAGTCATGTGCAAAGCTCTCCGTTGTCAGCCATCAGCCGCGGGTTCTGTCGTCGGCGCCCGAGTTTGCGCGATGAGGATCCATCGCCGGGACTCGGCGCCGACCGCTGAGGGCCGAAGCTACTTCTTCCCGAACACACCGGCCACGTAGGCCTGCCACTTGCCACGCGGCTTCTCTTGCCCAGGCAAGCGGGGCATGGGATCGAACTGCGGCGAGGTGACTCGCGGCTCCTCCGGTCCGGCCTTGTAGACACGGACGCGGACATCGAACCAGGCGGCCTGACCCGTGACCGGATCCGAGTTGGAGAGATGATCGCCCGCCTCGCAGGGCGGCAGCTCCTCCGATATCAGATGGTTGAGCAGGAAGCCCTTGCGCGACTCGTCGGCCTTGCTGCCGAGGCCCCAGGCACCATTGGCCTTACCGATGGCATTCCAGGTCCAAACCGTCCCGGGCTCGACCGCCTCGGAGAAGCGACACATGCAGCGCACCTTGCCCACGTTCGACTCGACCCAGATCCAGTCGCCGTCGCCGAAGCCATGTCTCTTGCCGACCAGCGGGTTGACGAAGAGATAGTTGTGGCTGTGGATCTGGCGCAGCCAGGCATTCTGACTGTCCCAACTGTGATACATGGCCATCGGACGCTGGGTGAGCGCGTTCAACGGATAGCGCACCCTGTCGACCATCTGGTCTTCCAATGGCAGATGGTAGAAGGGCAAGGGGTCGAAGTAGGTTTCGACGCGCTCGCGCAAGCGATCCGGCGGCTGGCGCCCGGGCCACTTGCCCTGCGCGGCCAACCGGAACTTCTGCAGCACCTCGGAATAGAGGTGGATGGTGATGGGCTCGGCGTAGCGGATCATGCCGTGCGCTCGCGCCCAGTGCAGATAGCCCTTGTTCCAGTTGCGCATGTACTGGTAGCTCGGGGGCAGCTCGTGATGGAAGACGCAGCCGTTCTTGGCATACATCTCCCACTGCTTGGGGTTGGGCTCGCCCTTGAGCACCTTGTCTCCGTCCTTGCCGCGCCAGCCCGCCAGGAAGCCGATGCCCGAGCCGGGCGAGGTCTCGTAGTTGACGATGAAGTCCGGATAGTCGCGATACTTGGGCTTTCCCTCGGCGTCGGTGAAGGCCGGCAACTTCAGACGCGCACCCAACTCGATCAGGACGTCCTGGAATGGCCGGGTCTCGCCTTTCGGCGGCAGGATGGGGATACGTACCGCATCCACCGGACCGTCGAACTCCGAGATGGGGCGGTCGAGCATCGAGAGCGCGTCATGGCGCTCCAGATAGCTGGTATCCGGCAGCACCAGGTCGGCGAAGGCCACGGTCTCGGACGCGAAGCTGTCGCAGACGACGATGAAGGGGATCTTGTAGTTTCCCTCGACGTCTTTATCCACCAGCATCTTGCGCACTCCGCTGGTATTCATCGAGGAGTTCCAGGCCATGTTGGCCATGAAGAGGAACAGGGTATCGATGGGATAGGGATCACCGCGCCAGGCGTTCGTAACGACGTTCTGCATCAGGCCATGGGCCGCGAGCGGATATTCCCAGGAGAAGGCTTTGTCGAGGCGCACCGGCTCGCCGTCGGCATCGACGAAGAGGTCTTCCGGTTTAGCGGGCCAACCGAGGGGCATGCCGTCGAGCGGGGTGTTGGGTTGAACGGCCTCGGGGCCATGCGGCGGCTTGGCACAAGGCGGGATCGGGCGCGGAAAGGGGGCTTTGTGACGGAAACCGCCAGGCCGATCGATGGTGCCGAGCAGGGTCATGAGCACGGCCAGCGCGCGGATCGTCTGAAATCCGTTGGAATGGGCGGCCATGCCGCGCATGGCATGGAAGGCGACCGGATTGCCGGTAACGGAGGGATGCTCGTTGTCCCAGCAGTCGGTCCAAGGGATCGGCAGCTCGATCTTCTGGTCACGCGCGGTCACGCCCATCTCATGAGCGAGCCTGCGAATCGTCTCGGCGGGGATACCTGTGATCTCGGCGGCCCATTCCGGGGTACAGGACTCGAGCCGCTCCTTCAGCAATTGGAAGGCCGGCTTGACCGGTATGCCGCCGTCCAACTCGAGCAGATAATTGCCCATGAGACGCGGATCGGCGCCGGGTGTATGGGTACTGATGGGACCGTCGATATTGCGATCCCACCAAAGCTTGTTCTCGGGGTCGAAACAGCCCTCTTCGACATGCATCTCGGCGCGATAGAAGAGACCATGATCGTCGCGTGCAGGGTCGTCGATGACCAACTCGGCTGAGTTGCTGTAGCGGATCAAGAAGTCGCGATCGAAGAGTCCCTGCTTGAGGATCTCATGCGAGATCGCCATCAGAAGCGCGCCGTCGGTGCCTGGCTTGATCGGCACCCACTCATCGGCGATGGCCGAGTAGCCGGTCCGGACGGGGTTGACCGAGATGAAACGCCCGCCGCGACGCTTGAACTCCGAGATCGCGATCTTCAGTGGGTTGGAATGATGATCCTCAGCGGTGCCGATCATGACGAAAAGCTTGGCTCGGTCCAGATCGGGACCACCGAACTCCCAGAAAGAGCCGCCAATCGTGTAGATCATACCCGCGGCCATGTTCACGGAGCAGAAGCCACCATGAGCGGCGTAATTCGGGGTGCCGAACTGTTTGGCGAAGAGACCGGTCAGGGCCTGCATCTGATCGCGGCCCGTGAAGAGTGCGAACTTCTTGGGATCCTCGGCACGCAGGCGGCCAAGCCGCTCTTCGAGCATGCTCATCGCCTCTTCCCACGAGATGCTCTCGAATTCCGAGGCACCCCGCTCTCCTCCAGCCTTGCGGCGCAGCGGCTTGGTCAGACGGCCAGGGGAATACTGCTTCATGATCCCGGAGCTGCCTTTCGCGCAGATGACGCCTTTGTTCAGCGGGTGCTTCGGGTTGCCGTCGATGTAGCGGATCTCGCCGTCGCGCATGTGGACTCGGATGCCACAGCGGCACGCACACATGTAACAGGTGGTTTCCTTGACCTCGACTCGCCCGACCGTGCTGTCGGAGTGAGCAATGGGATCCTGCATGTGGGCACCTTTATCAAAACGAGTGGCGAGACAATTACCGCATTCTAATATTGCGGCTCTCTATCTTTCAAACCTGATGCCAACCTGGGAAATGGACTGGGGATGCCGGGGGGACGGAAGGCCGGAGATCAGAGGCCGGAGATCAAAGGGACCGACCGCATCAGAACACGGCCGCTTAAGCTGGGGGACTCCACAACCCCGGCAGATCAGCTATCGCTGGGCACAAAAAACAAGGCCCGCATCCCGGACCTGATGTCCGGAGATGCGAGCCGCTTAACGACATCGAGCCGCTTCGAGATCTGAAATCTCGGCGCGGCTGTCGCCCGAGACTAGGCCGCTTGCGCGAGCCCGACCGGCAGCCAACCGGTGACACGCTCGCGCTCTTTTGCGACGTCGATCGTGAAGAAGTGGCTTAGCACATCCAATGCCTCATCCAAATCCTCGCACGGCCATTCATTGGTCATGCTGCGGAAGGTCCAGTCCTCGACATGGTAGCAGCAGTGGCCACCCTTGGCGGCACCCTCGGCGTCGAAGCGCAGTTTGAAGCCCGTGTAGGTCATTGGATCCCATTTGTAGCGGATTGTGTTTTCGGTTTGATCGAACATGTCTTGATTTTCTCAGTGGAATCGGTTGCTTGGATGCCGATGATCCCGCCCGGGAGATCGGTTGAGCTGCCCTTCGGATGGCGCTTAGGACACACCTAGGGAATACCCTGTTGCCTTCGCGTCACACCCTGCATCTCATGGCTACAAGTCTAGTACCAAAACGCAACACTTGACAACCTCCGAACGTCGAATTTTTCACTACATTCCTCACAAAAGGCGGAATCTCGCCCGATACCTGTTTTTCGACACGACTCGATGCCAAGCAGCGGAGATGTTGTCTTTTCGCAACGAACCGAATGGACCCCGAGGCAGACTGCGCTTCGAGATCGAGCCTTGATGCCTTCGCGAGACAGATGGAAGGGCTTTCGCGTCGATGAGACGCCGCTCCGACTTCCGCTTTGACTATCGATAACGCTCTGAGCAAGAAGTGTTTCAAGGATGACCGCGGCAGGCATATGGCTAGTCGATCGCCTTCCTCATGAATCCTTGTGTCGGGGAGCGGCACGCCCTCGCGGGCGATCGGGCTCAGGCGGGGGGTCGGCGCCAGCTGAGCGCAAGCGGATCGTCGGGATCCACGTGCGACATGAAGGGAAGTTTGCGATCGTTGTGGGTGACCTGATAGATGAGCCCCATCCAATTGCCCAGCACACCCTCGGCACTGTCGTGCCAGGTGTTGTCGAGCCTCCCGACCAGATGCTTCTCCGGAAACGCCGGCAGCTCACGCCCCTGGTCGAGCGCGTCGAGGATCCGTTCCTGGTGCTCGTCCAGGATCGCGAGTGACTGGACCCCGAAATAGTTCTCCGGGGCAGGCGGATACTCGTCTCGATCGCCAACCGCGAAACGATTGACCTCGCGTTTGTACTCCTTGAGCAACGAGATGATGTCGTATTCGGGATGGCCCTGAAAGAACACCTGACGGAATCCGTCCGGACTCACTGCCAGATGCACCCCCGCCTCTTGGCTCTCGACGAGGATATGTAAACCGGCCGCTTCGAATTGATCGCGGCTGATCTCATTGAAGCGCGAATGCGGCACATCGAACAGCGTGTTGACCGTGTTGACCAGAGGGTGGCTCCGATCGACCACGCGATGGGCATAGACGCCCCAGCGTTTCTCGCCGAGGGGCTGGCGTCTTTGCAGATAACGGAACTGCAGCACGGCATGAGTGGCGAGGCAGGAGCAGAGCGTCGAGCTCACGTTCCGGTATGCCCAGTCGACCACCTCGATCAAAGGGTCCCAAAAGGTCTGACTCGCCAGGTCAGGCCCAGTGACATTGGCCCCTGTGATCACGAGGGCATCCAAGCCGTCCTCGCGGATCTTCGAGAAGGGCTCGTAGTAGCGGTCCACATACTCGCGGGTCACGGCACCGCGGTCGAGCTCATCGAGCGTGAAGGGATGGACATAGAACTGCGCGATCTGGTTACTCTGGCCAATCAGTCTGAAGAACTGTCGCTCGGTCGCGGCGAGAGCGGCATCAGGCATCATGTTCAACAGGCCGATGTGCAGCTCACGGATATCCTGCTGAAGGGCGCGGTCGGGCTCGAGGATCTTCTGACCCTCCTCACGCAGACGATCGAAGGTGGGCAAGCCATTGTGGGCGACGATTGGCATCTGGTCCTGGGTCCTATCGTTGGGGTCACTGCATCTCGGGATCGAAGGCAGGCGCCTCGGCCTGCCCGATCGCTGATTCGATCAACTGCAGGAAATCCTGCTCATCGCGGACCCGGGCGACGTCCTCCGACGAGACCGTATAGCCGTAGGGCCGCGCGATCGCCTCGTAGCGAGGTACCCTGGAGTGGAAGAGGCGCGGAAACACCCAGCGTGTGAATTCGTCCGGATCCACCTCGGCCACATAATCGAGGCCTTGTACCGACAGATAATCCGTGACCGCAGCGCGCAGGAAATCAGGTCGATAATAGAGCGGCTTGGGGTCGGCCTGGGCGCGCTGGATCAACTTGATCTCATCGGCCTCCGGAACCCGGATGTAGAGAATCAGGCTGTGCTTGGAGAGCAGATCGATCACACGCGGCTCATCGAGCTCGCAGAGGCTTCCCCCGACGTCGTTGACCAAGTGGGCATAGTTGTAGATCTCCTGTGCCTTGCGCACGAAATCCGGGACGTCGAGCATGGCCGCGATCTCGGCCTCGCGATAAAGGGCCTGACGACGGTTGAACTCGCCGAGCGGAAGACCTCCGAGCTCGGGGTTCCCGAGCTTACCGACGAAACTCAACACCGGACCAAGATCGGTCACTTTGATATTGTTCTGGATGGAGATCCAGTCGCGGCGCAAGAGATCGCGCAGGAAGGGATCGCGCATCGCGTGGGACTTGATCTGGTCGAGGATATGCTCGTTCAGATACCGGGTTCCGATCCGATAGTCACCGGAGTAGTGAAACCAGTCTTTGCGACGCAGCATCTCGGAGAGATAGGTCTTGCCAACCCCGGACATCCCGAGCAGCGTGATGCATTTGTGCCTCCAGCTGCGGAATTCATCGACCTTGAATTTCATTGATCCGCGTCCTGAGTGAAAACTGACGTTTGACGAGTGGCCGTCCGTTGAGGACGCCGAGAGCCTCGTTCATGACGCTGCTCGAGCGACCGACAATGAAGCGATTCTGAAAATGCGTTGTCGAATCGCGCGCTGATTTTTGCCAGGGAAGCGGAATCCTCAGCATTTCCCCGCACAGAGGGGCGAGGGTAGCTCAGGAGGCGCACGGCGACAAATTCGGCCGTATGAGCCACCAGGCCCTGTCACTCCCGCTCGGGGTCGGCAGAGATATCCCGGGCCGATCATCGACGCGACTCGAGCATCTCCCAACGGGCATAGGCCGTTTCGAGCTCGGACTCCAGGTCCTCCAGATGTGCCCTGACCGCGGCGACCTCCTCGCCGGCGGCCTGATAGAGCGACGGATCGGCCAGACGCGCGTGCAGCTCGGCCTGCATCGCCTCCAGGGCCTCGATCCGAGCCGGGAGCTCCGCGAGCTCACGGGTTTCCTTAAAGCTGAGCTTGTCGCCCTTCAGCATAACCTTGGACTGTCCCGGCCCGCGGGTTGGGGCCGCAGCCGGCATCTCGGTGTCCGCCGGTTTGGCCTTGAATTCCCCCGACCGGCGAGGGTCGCGTTGACGTACCCAGTCCTCATAGCCACCGACATATTCGCGCACCAGACCCTCGCCCTCGAAGACCAGGGTACTGGTGACGACATTGTCCAGGAGCGCACGATCGTGTGAGACCAGCAGGAGAGTGCCCTCGAACCGCACCAGCAGATCCTCGAGCAGCTCCAGGGTCTCGGTGTCGAGGTCGTTGGTCGGCTCGTCGAGCACCAGTAGATTGGCGGGACGCGTGAAGAGCTTGGCCAACAGGAGGCGATTGCGCTCCCCGCCGGAGAGCGCCTTGACCGGCTGACGCGCACGATCCGGCGTAAAGAGGAAGTCTTTGAGATACGACAGGACGTGGCGATTCATCCCATCGATCTCGATCTTGTCGCTCCCGCCGGCGACATTGTCCTGGACGCTCTTCTCAAGATCGAGCTGGGCACGCAATTGATCGAAAAAGGCGACCTGCAGGTTGGTTCCGCGGCGAATCACACCAAGCTGAGGCTCGAGCCCGCCGAGCAGCAGCTTCAGGAGCGTGCTTTTTCCCGCGCCGTTCGGGCCGATGATCCCGATCTTGTCGCCGCGCAGGATCAGGGTGCTGAAGTCGCGAATGACCGGGGTCTCGCCCCAGGCATAGCTGATCTCGTCCGCCTCGACGACCAGCTTGCCGGAGCGATCCGCCTCGCTCAGCCGCAGTCGCGCGGTCCCTTGCTGCTCGCGGCGCTCGAGCCGCTCCCGACGCATCGACTCGAGTGCACGGACGCGGCCCTCGTTGCGCGTGCGGCGGGCCTTGATGCCCTGGCGGATCCAGACCTCTTCCTCGGCGAGCTTGCGATCGAATTGGGCGGCAGCCTGGGCCTCGGCATGCAGACGCTCCTCGCGGCGACGCAGATAGTTGGCATAGTCGCCGGGCCAATCGGTAATGCGGCCACGGTCGAGCTCAAGGATCCGGGTTGCGACCCGCTGAAGGAAGCGCCGATCATGGGTGACGAAAAGCAACGAGCCCGGAAACTCGATCAGGAAATCCTCGAGCCAGTCGATCGCATCGATATCCAGATGGTTGGTCGGCTCGTCGAGCAGAAGGAGATCAGGCTCCGTCACCAGAGCACGGGCCAGCAGCACGCGGCGCTGCAGGCCGCCCGACAGCGCCCCGAAACTGGCCTCGGCGTCGAGCCCGAGCCGCGAGATGACGCGCTCTGTCCGTTGCTCGATCGCCCACCCACCGCCATCCTCGAGTTGCTGCTGGACTCGCGCAAGGCGCGTCAGGACATCGTCGCTCGGACTGGCACCCAAACCATGGGACAGATTGAAATAGTCGCGCAGAAGGACACCAAGATCGCCCAACCCCGCGGAGACGACCTCGAAGACCGACCCCTCCTCTCCACGCGGTATCTCTTGCGTCAAGCGCGCGACCTTGACCCCGGCGGTCAACCGGACTTGCCCCGCGTCGGCTTGGATCTCCCAGTCGATGATCCTCAGCAAGGTCGACTTCCCGGCTCCATTTCGACCGATCAGACAGATCCGCTCGCCTCGATCGATGCTGAAAGAGACATCCTCCAACAGCGGTGGCGAGCCGTAGGAGAGTGCGACGGAGTCGAGGCTGAGCAAGGTCATCAGGATCCCTTCGTGAGCATGAGATGAGACGGGGCGGCACATCGGAACATCGCCGAACGGCCAAGTTAGAGAGGGTGACGGGCAGACGCAACCCCAGAGACCAATCAGAGGCCAATCGTCATCTCTCCAGTCTAATGCGTAATACTGTTACACTATCGGGTAATCGGCCATTCGTCCCCGAACAACGGGGTTTAGGTTAAGCGCATGGTGAAAAGTGTCCCGCTGCGAGAAGCCTGGTCGGGCGAGGCGGACTGCGTCAACTGCTCGATCCGCACATCGGTCCTCTTCGCCGGATTGACCGAATCCGACTTCGCGCAGATTCACGACCCAATCGATCAGTACAACCTCAAGCCGGGCACCAGTCTCTACCGGACCGGCGACGCGGCCGAGCACATGTTCACCATACGCACCGGAGTCTTGAAGCTGGTGCAGTATCTGCCCGATGGCAGTCAGCGCATCGTGCGCATCGCGCGCACCACCGATGTCTTGGGGCTTGAGGCGATGCTCGAGGGCGGCTGCTACCAGCACGAGGCCATCGCCCTGCAGCCGACCGAGGTCTGCCGCCTCCCCGGACGCGTGGTCCGTGAGCTGGGCTACAAAAACCCCGACCTGCATCGCGAGCTGATCTCGCGTTGGCAGCGCGCCTTGAACGAGGCCGACGCCTGGTTGACCGAGCTCTCGACGGGCTCGGCCCGTCAGCGGATTGCGCGTCTCCTCCTGCGTCTGGTCAGGGATCGCGAGAGCAGCGCCTGCCAGTTGTTCAGCCGCGAGGATATGGGCGCGATGCTCGGCATCACCACCGAGACCGCAAGCCGGACCATCGCCGAATTCAAGCGGCAGAGCTTGCTGGTCGAGACCAGCCCAAACCGTTTTCTGCTTGACATCCCCAACCTCAAACGTATCGCGGAAGATTGACTCCGGGCTTTAGGCCGGGGTTTCGAATCGCGTGCTCACGTCTGCCAGGGATGGCAGATCATCAGCGCATCCTTGTGACTAATCGGGTTGACCGATTTCAATGCCCTGTCGGTCCATCACCCCGATGATGGCTGGGCTGTCCGCGCCAAGCGTCCCAACGCGAGACAGCACCCACCGAAGGATGTCAACATGAAACAGACCTTGTTCGAAGAAAAATATCCGGTCTATAGCCTCGAGATCGACCGCGACGAGAGTCCGTTCGAGTCGGTCGATGCGATCTGCGGCTATTTCAGGGCCTGTATCGAGGCGCATCGCTCGGCCGTCTTCATTGCCGAATTCGATCACCTCGCCCACACCCGATCGCTCCCGGAGGGGCGGGCCGACAGTGGGATCCGCGCGGCGAAGAACCTCGTCTTCTGTTTCGGGATTACCTTGCCGAACCCGCAAGTATTGGCCTTGCGCCCGCGCTCGATCGGGGTCGCCGAGACCGACAGCGGCTTCGTGATCACCTTCATGGAGGCGCCCATGCCAATAGCGAACGCGGCTATGGAGGACTGGACCCTGGGTCTGCGCCACAAACAAACCGCCGGGCATGAGCACTGCGACAAAGTCACCTGAACAACTCTAAAGAGATTCGAATCCATGACCGATCGAAGCGTCTTTGCCGTCTTGAGCACCTCGAAATCCATGCGGATCGCAGTCACCAGCCAAAACTTCAGGACCATTACGGGACATGCCGGCAAGAGCCGTCGGTTCCTGATCTACGAGGCGGATGCGGACGGCAATCCGACCGAGGTCGATCGGCTCGACCTCCCCATGGATCTGTCCCTGCACGACTATCACGGCGACGATCACCCGCTGTTCGAGCTCAGGCTGAGCGCCATCGTCACCCAGGGCGCCGGGCATGGGTTCGTGCAACGCATGGCCCGACATGGGATCCAGGTCCATACGACCAGCGCGACCGATCCGCTCCACGCCGTGACGGCAATCCTCGGCGGGCAGCCGCTGCCTGCAGCGGCTCCGCACAGCCACGGGCACGGGCACGGGCACGGCGAAAACAAACATCTTCACGGCTGACCGCGCCGTTCCGTGCGCATCCTCAGGCGCTGTGCCTCCAACTCCCGTTGCTGTTGCATCAAGCGCCCTTGAATGCGGGATTGACTCGCCGGTGACTCCGGTACGCCGACTCCACCCAGCTGGCGGGTCTGCCGCTCCTGTCGTCTCAAAGATTGGATCTCTCGGTCCTGTCGCTGGAGTGTCTCACGAAAGCGGATGGCCTCCTGCCGATCCAGAGTCTGCTGCCGGGTTGCCTCCGTCGGAGTCATCGGCGCCAAACGCCGCCGGGTCTCCCGCTGATCCTGCTCAAGCCGCAACCAGCCAGCCGCCGTCCGCTGAGACTGATCCGCGGCCGCCCGTGCGGTCTCGGGCCCAGCCGCAACGGGCAAGGCCACCATGATTGTTGCAATGATCACAACACGACAAGCCAATTGTCTCGGATCTCGCACCAATGCAGTGCGAAAACAGGCGTCGCCAGCCTGAAACCCGTGCATAGCCTGGTGTCGCAACATCGTCTGAATCGACCCGACCATTCGTAACTCTTTGTTTATTATGTTCCGAACAGCATTCCGGAAAGCTGGCATTAAATCTGCTTAACTACCAGCGAACTCAAGGAACATCTCTTCTGTTCATTGTTTTCGTTCTCTGACCTCCTCAGTGGTGATTCGCCCCGCGCCCGCGGGGTTTTTTTT
>RRYU01004393.1_pt1 | contig 20842 bp, 18 predicted proteins | sample 2162651 | NCBI WGS metagenome assembly RRYU01 (sample SAMN10267283, study PRJNA491782) | microbial mat metagenome | isolation source: biomat in the production well | place: Japan: Minami-Kanto gas field, natural gas well KTG3 | collected 2017-06 | reverse complement strand
GCAGCACATCGTCACGGTTACAGGCGACGGGCAGGCAAAGCTGGTCATTGTCAATGTACAGATAGCTGATGCGCGACATAGTGAATACTGGGATGCCAAACTCACTCGTGTAGAACGGTTCCGGGATAGTGCCATCACCATTATTCAGGGCATGCTCGATATGAATAATCCTGCAGGTGCAAGTAGCGAATTTCAACGCTGGATCCAGGACATACGCGAAGGATAAGGAACGAGATGCAGCCAAAAACGCTGACCACAACGATACTCACTGTTGATCCCGATATGATCGATTGGGCCACCGTCCATCAGCAAGGCGTGTTCGTGGAGTATGAGATTCCCTACAGCGAGCGTCGCAAGTGGGACTATTTACACAATTGGTATCTTCGCCAGAGTATCTATCCCTATTATCTGCACAGTACCGCACGCACGTTGTATGTGCTGTATCCTGACAACCAGGCAGTTCAGCCGCTTACCTATGCTGATCAGACGTGGTCTTGGCAGCCAATGCCAATCCAACACGCGGATCGGCAGCATGCTCTGATCAAACTGCTCATGAGTGCATTTTTCACACGACGCCGTGTCCTGGTGAGCAACAAGGATTTTTATCTGCTTGTGTCACAGAGCAGGGGGGGCTATGCTCGGGTGCTGAACGTTGAACTCAGACAGGAATGGCGCGACGGGCGTTCCTACGAATTTGTAGTGGACGACCGGGCAACGACCCTGCACCGGGTGAGTGAGGTGGACACACAGAAACGCTTCTCGCTATATGGTGCCCATTATGCGGTTGATTACCGCGAAGGACTGCCGGTGCTACGAAGACTGCATCCTGATCATATAACACGCGACCAGATCGTACGCGGTATCTACTATGAGCCGCAATCGCGTACCTACCGCACCCAGATGGCATTGCTCGACGTTCGCAACGAAGATACCTTGCGACGCTGCCGCAGCTATTACTTGCACTGGTTTCTGACCGACCTGGTTGCATACTTCAATGAGATCGGATTGCCTTTTCATCTCAAAGAACTTCCTTTCCAAAAAGTGAGCCAGGGAAGTGAAACATTCAAAAAGCCACAGCTTTCATTGCAAGGCAGCACCGTTGCATTGATTGATGATCGCCTGCGTCCATATGTTTTGCCAGAAGCCGAACCACCTGAATTTGCCACTCTGCTTATCCAGCGCGTTCAGGATATTGTCACCGAAGCCGATTGGACACCAACGCTTAACGTGGTAGAAAAGACGGATTTGCAGCCAGATGATCTGGTATTGCGTCTTCAGGACAACCTGGGTGATGCGTTTGCCACGTCAGATGACCATCCCGAAGGTGCGGCATCAGGACTGCTCGCAGCCTATGACGATCCCTATAAGCTATTTCAGCAAACACATGGTGACACGATTAGCCAGTCACTGAATGTGAATAGCCATGCACAGACCGATATCATGGTTGCCGATGAAATTGAAGCAGACGATGGCGATGGTGACACTCCCGATATGGTTTCAGAAGACACGCTTGCACCAACGACGGCAGCATATCTGTCCTATACACTCCCAACGACCGCATGGCTAAGACTGCGGGTTTTAAATAGCCTGAATCAACTGTGTCTCAAGCTGATGGTACGCTCCCCAGCATATGCCGGTGAGCGATTTCCTATCCTCAATCGCTTGAACGACACTATCTTTCTCTATCAGAATACGCTGGTCTATCGCGATGGCCATGCGCTGGTTTTTCAGAAAACACTAGGCAATGATGAAGCCAGGCAGGTCATTCGGGAGCGCACGGGATGGGATATCATCGAGGATATCCTGCTTCCAGCCCAGCAGCGCAACGACTACACCAGGGCGGAACAGCCAGATCCAGATAAGATGAACAACCTCCTGAAACAGGGCCGTTTTATGGTCAGTTCGCGTGCAGTATGGCAAATTGAAGATTGCACTGAACGCGTCCTCTACAACATTCCTGAAATCCAGCGGCGGATGCGTGCAAGAACCACTGAACATCCCAAACACGCATTCTATCCGGCCTATACACCCGAGGAACTGCGCATCTTTGACCAGCAAACGCTCGACGCCTTCGCCGCATTCCTGACAACTACGGTACGTGAACAATCACTGTCCTTCAACCATCTCGTGCAGCACTACAAAGCACAGGGACTGTATGAGGTTCTTGGTATTCAACAGGTAACGAAGCTTCAGAAGTATGCACAGCTCAAAAAGATCTGGCTAGGATCGGTGAAGAGTGTCGACGTACTACCTGCTTATACTGGAATTTCCTATCTTCCGGACACACAGCAATATTATGTAGGGGACAAATATGGATTAGACGCCAGCTATCAGCAGGAGCGTGGCTTTGTCCTCAGACGTATTGTTGTGCATAAGGAGCGTGAAGGGCAGATCCCGCTTGATGTGCAGGTACGAACGCATCTGTTTCCCTTGCTTGAGGTAAATTTTGTACGTTATCTCCAATATACGGTCTATCCCTTTCCCTTCAAGCTTATTGAGATATGGAACAGTCATACTGGATAGAAATATGGTTGTGCATGCACAGTGTATCAAATGTCGTGCAGTATCACCAAGTATACACGCGATGCCAACGCCGTGTCGCTGCCCCAGCATCATGGGAATAATCGAACGGTTTATTTTTGACAATAACGTGCATCCGTTCTATGATAGCGCACATCTGTTTCTCCTCTCATATGCACCGTTCCCACAGGAGGATACCGCCATGGATGAGCAGACGCTGCGCCACCTGATTGCTGGTGGTGAGTCCAATACCGTCGAGTTCAAGATCAAAGCGCCACGCCCTGCCGAATTGGCCGAGCGCATGTGTGGTATGGCGAATACGCGGACGGGCGGCGTGATCATCTTTGGCATTGCCGATGCCGGCCAGCAGCTTGTGGGCCTGACCGATCCCAACCAGTCTATCGACCTGGCGGTTCGCGCTGCTCGCATGGTCAAGCCACCAATCACCTTCGGGGACGAAGGGCCGACGATCCAGACAGTCGACACCCACATTCTCGTCGTCGCGGTGATTCCGCCGAATGACGGCACCCTGTACCAATCCAGTGGAGTCTTCTGGATTCGCCAGGGATCGCACACTGTCCCCATGCGCAGTGATGAGGTCGCGGCCCATCTGCATACCAGCGGCGCTATTCGCTGGGAACGTGGCGTCCATCCGCGGGCCACCCTTGATGATTTAGATCGAGATCGAATTGAACGGTACCTTGCACTACGCAGCGAGCGGCGGATCGATCTGCGCTACACCTCCTGGGACGATCTGCTGGTGGGCATGCAGTGCGCCGCCCCTGACCCCCAGACGGGCACACTTCGTCCGACGCATGCCGGTCTGCTGATGTTTGGCCGTGACCCGCAGTGGTTTCTTCCCCAGAGTGAGGTTGTGTGTATCCGCTATGCCGATCGCCTGGGCGTGCGCACCTATGTCAACCGGTTGACCCTGACCGGCACGCTGCCGGAATTGATTGACCAGGCTGCCGCGTTTCTCACCATGTACATTCAGGTCAGCGCGGAGATTGTTGGATTCAAACGCATCGACACGCCTGAGTATCCATTGGAAGCCTTGCGCGAGGCCGTCGTCAATGCCGTGGTGCATCGCGATTATAGTCTGGACGGCGAAACTATTCGGATCTTCTTCTACACCGACCGGGTCGAGGTTCATAGTCCCGGCATACTCCCGCCAGGCATTACGCTCACCGATCTGATTCAGATGCGGGCACCCTCCCGACCACGCAATGTCCTGCTCGCAGGGTTTATGCGCGACCTCCCCGGCTACATGGAGCGCATTGGTGCCGGGATTCGCTTTATGGTTCACGAAGTGCGGGCATTGGACTTACCTGATCCCGAGTTTCGCGAACAGCACGAGTTTCTGGTGATCTTCCGCAACGGCCAGGTGGTCAGCCCTGACGTAGCAAGTACCCTGTCCCCTCGTCAACTCATAGGACTTCAGTTGATCCAGCAACATGGCAGCATCACCAGCAGCGAGTATCGGGCAGCCACCGGTGCATCGGATCGCACGGCGCTGCGCGAACTCCGTGACATGGTGGATCGCGGCATTATTGTCGTGCGTGGCCGCACCCGCAGTGCGCGGTATTATCTCCCGTGATAACCGAATGGCGGAATAGATGTTAATCTAGAAATGAGTGACTGTCCTATATAGATGGCATAGAACCATACAAAAAGTGTTTACAGTCGTTGGTATTCCGCCATCATTCCGCCAGGATGGCGGAATGGTACATATATGCCACCCAGAGGCACTGGAAGGGGATACACGCCAGACTCTTTGCTCTCGTGACGAGAGTAGCACTTTCCGTTCGGCAACTCAGTAGGTGTCGGCGATTCCGGTCTGTGCCACTCATTGGCGCAGCAGAGCGGTCTTGCCGACACACCACCGGTCAGAGAGCAACACAAGCTGGCTTGGGCCGGGACGCTCACACGTTGCTTATTAGAAGCGAGGCGATGTATTTCTTGAGACGGATAGATTTCACAGGGTATATCATAATAGAAGCTATGTCGTCTACAATGTGGCAGACAGCTAACTGAATGACGAAGCTATACAAACATAGTGCGCACTGTTGGTTACCGGTGGGTGTTCAAAAAAGTAGATAAAACGACACATCCAGGGAGATATCAAATGAGCTATCGCTGCGCTCGCTATTAAACCCATCTCCAACAGCGACGGGTAGTGCAGATATGGAGATCCATAGTGATGTTATGCTGCGCAAACGTTTGATGCGGTGTATGTCCATGTTTCGCCATCACGCCCTGTCTCTACCAATGCTCGCTCAGACGCCAGTCCATCCATCACTCACGACAATTCCAAATACTCCCGCACCGACCGCTCCTCATCGGACAGGGGTGGGTATTGGGGAAGGCTGCGAATAGCGCGGATCTGACTCAACACATCCTCTCGTGTCCCGCCAATCAGCGTGGCGATCTTGTTCGCTGAATATTTGTAGGCATTCGTCTCGGTGCGTTGCACCGCCAGCAGGGCGATCAATTCAGCGTCGTTCATCCGCCGACTGATCCGGATGGCCGAACCAGCTGACGAACCAGATCGGCGTGCAGAACTGGCATGTATTGCGTCCGTATCAGGTGCAGCGCGGTCGTCCCACCAGTCCTCCGTCCTGGTTCGGCCTGTGTCGTTCACCCGGTCATCCTCGTCATCATATGACATAACACGCTTATCCCAGACCAGGAAGGTGATGTATCGACGAAACCGGGCCACAGGGGTCTCGCCACCTTCCGGTGCCGTGATAAACCACCACAGAAACAGGAGAATACCCAGCGTCCAGACCACAAACCAGAACGCCTCAGCCACCTGCTGCCCGGTTGTCGCGTCCATTCATCACCTCCTGCGGATGCTCCGCAATATAAAACTGAGTGAGAATTCAACCAGAAAGGTGATCAGCACGGTTAAGATCACCTGCACGACCACACCGGCATGGAGCGCCCATTGCACCGTGCGCAGGCCGAAAAAAGTTGTACCGAGATCATACGCACTCAATAACACGGCCGCCACGATCAGCCAGACTGGTGCCCGGTACTGCACACTACTGAGATAGATCACGGCCACCTGGACACACGAGGCGGCCAGGACGCCAATCCAGGGAATGACTGGCTGCACGGAGACCAGACCCGTCCGTGGCACGATGACGGTGAAGGTCAGTGACGACACCACCTGCCAGAACACTGCACCGGCCTCGTTGAACATCCCAGAGACCACTTCCAGGCCACGTACCGAGAACCCGCCATTGATGGCCCAGAACAGACTGCCAAAACAGAGGACCGCCAGCCAGACGCCCACATGCCCGACAACGAGCATGACCTCTGTGCCGCTCCGTCCCCGGCGGGGAGGCTCTGCCCGAATCGGGCGACTGGTTACTCGTGACCCTGGTTCGGGCTGATACGAACGCGATCCAGCCTGTTTCCGAATTTCATCTTCGAGCAAGTGTTCCAGGAATTGCCGTCGATCCATTGCTCCTGTCTCCTCGGAGTATACCACATCAGTGCCGGATCGTTCGAGCGATCCGGCGCTGTTAGACATCGATTCCAACCGAAAACGGATCAGATCCCCCATCCGATACGGCCCTATCGTCATTGGGGGTGGCTGCCAGGTGGCTGCCAGGTGGCTGCCAGGTGGCTGCCAGGTGGCTGCCACCCCCGCTGGCATCCTGCACGGCCCGCAGGGCGGTGATCACGGCCGGATTGAGCAGTTCCCCCTGCGCCTGGGCGATCTCACGCGCCACGCCCGCCAGATCCAGTCCCGCATGGGCGGCACCCAGCAAGAGCAAGGCGCGCATGGCTGCCGCTTCAGACCCACCACCCTGCGCTTGTGCCACGATGGACTGCATAGCTGGACTAAGTCGCACCCGTATGCGCGGATTGCCCGGACTGCTCATGGCTGCGCCTGGCCCAGCCGCCGCGCCAGCCGGGCATAGCCCCGCGCAATGGCGATCTGCGGATGATCAACCACCTGGGCGTGGCTAAACCGTTGCCGGATCGCGGCAACGAGCGGGGCTACTTCGCCGCCGCCGCCGCCGATGAGGATGACGTCAAACTGCGTGCCCCGTCCCCAGGCCTCGACCAGGCGCGTGGCGATGGCCTCGCCGTTCTGGAGCAGCGGGCGATCCCAGCCAGATGGCAGGGTGCGCATCTGTCCCGCCACAGCCACTTCACCTGCCCGCACCGCGAGGTCGGTTTCGTACAGGGTCAACTCCCGCTCAAAGGTCGCACTCAGATGGGATCGAATCTGCTGCAACGGGCGGGCCGTTCCCAATTGGTAGGTATCCAGGCTGGTTGGCACCGGGATCAGCCGCTGGATGACGGCCACATCGACCGTGTGATGGCCGAGGTCAATCACGGCCACCTGCCCGGTGGTAAGCGTTGGATCACCGACAAGCTCGCCATGGGTATCGAGCAGCGTGGCATACACCAGGCCAAGCGGTTCGGGGATGACCCGAATGCCGCGATAGGTCGGTGTCGCCGCACGCAGTCGCTCACCGAGCAGCCGGGCTTTGTCCACGTCGGTGGCCCAGGTCGCTGGCAGGCCGGTGACACATATCCCGCTGGCTGCACCATTGAGTGATCCCAGTCGCTCTAATGCACTCCGCAGGAGCGCCGGGATAAACACGGCGTCCTGGAGACGATCCTGGGCCAGCAGGGTGCGCGGCGCTGGTGACAGCAGCGCGTCATCGCCAATCCACCAATGTTTGCCTCCAACCTCAATCGTTGTGGCTTTGGCAATCGCGCCGATCACGCTGCGCCCCGCGCTAGCAATCATGGCCGGGAAGATCACCGGCACCCCTTCCGCTCCGTGCTGGTCAATCATCACATATTTCACGAACCCGTGGCCGATATTTGGCCCGTGGCCAGCTAGACTGATCATCCATCTCTCCCCTTTCGGTACTCATGATGCGGGTGCGCCGATCTCCCAGTGCGCCCATCAGCCCCACCGGCTCGCTCTGGCAGGGCATACGTCTCTCCCCCTCTCCGCCAGATTGTTCATGCCTGTCGCTTTGCCCGCTGGAGTGCTTTGGTCGTTGCGCTGGTTGCAAAGACCGCAATCGCCCCATGCGGCGCATCGTAGATCGGCACGCCCTCGACGATGAGCGTATCGTCCGGGTCGGTCACGGCCTCTTTGACCTTTTTCCACTGCTTTGCGCCAATGTACACAATGTAGGTGGTCTCCGGTACCTGCGCTGGCACTGGGATGCCTTTGGGAAGCGCTGGCAGCGGGCCGTTGTGGGTCAGCATCAGCAGCGTACAGTGCTGCAGTTCTACCGTTCGTGCTGGTTTGCCACTAATCGTGATGTTCACACGTGTCACCTTTCCATACTGTTCGCTGGCGTCTCGCACCAGGTCGCTCCGGGTGTCCCATGTCACGGGCGGGGATGATGCGGGACGATCCCGCGTCCCGCACGCATGGTGTCCATCGGTTCCCCCCTTGTGCCACATCGGGCGGCCAAAGATGTGGCGCAGGTCGTCATGTCGGTGGGCGGCCAGCAACTCCTGCCGTACCAGATGAAAATACACGCCGCCGGGTGTGCGCCGCCGCGATCCATCATGGGTCAGCATGCCACCGTTGGCCTCAATCGCCTGCGCCGTGGTCAGCCAGGCCCGGGCCTGATCTGCCCCGCAGCACTGCACAATACGTTTGATGTGCCCGCATGGCGTCGGAGCGCGTTCGCGCAACGCCTGAGCAATCGCACGAGTGGTGTCGTCATTGGTCGTCATCTCAGATCCTCCGATCCGTCTGCATAAAGGATGTGAGGCTAGGTGGGGCCAGCACCAGGATGGTCGTACAAGCACTGGCCACCACCAGATTGTCGGTGAGCTGGCTCTGCACACCCCACCAGGAGGCCGCCGAGCCGAGTAGTGATACGAACGCCAGACACGCCAGGAGGGTTTTCGAGGTGAACCGAACACCACCCCCGTGCTGGCGCTGCCCCCGGATCATCTCGAGAGAGCGACTGCTCATGCGCCACCTCCCGTAGTGACGTGGATGTGCCACATGGATCTATCCGATAGGATGAACAGGGCTGATACACCACCCAGGATGGCGTTGCTCCGGGGCGTGGGGGATATCATACAGAGGGCGAGAATCGCCGCTGGTCGATGAACCGCCAGCGGTCTGGGGAGATAGGCGGAACACCAGAGCAGGATGCGTCGAATTGCCACGCCGACAGTGAGTACGCCACTCACCTCTGGTGCGCACGGCTGGTGTCGTGCTGCCAATTCCAACTGTGTCTGCATCGTCGTAGAACCTCCGTTCACGTTGCATGGTGTGGCGGTGGCTGCTACGATAGCGCCACCGCACTGCCTTCATCAGTGCGGCCAGGCCGGGGGGCTGTCTGGGGCAGCCCCTCCGGCATACCGGTCGTTCTATCGTCATGGTCAATAGACTGACGGACGATCTGCCTGCGTAGTGATCTGGGCCTACCCGTATGGCGCGTGGCACGACGCGAAGACCGCCGTGGCCAACGAGCTACGCGTCCGCCTGGACGGCATAGCGATGCCGTCGCCGCAGGTCGCTGGCCAGGAGAATAATCTCCTCGCCACACATGCCGCTGATGCGACTGACCAGCCGTTCCCAGCGCATCGCCAGCTCGTCCGTGATCGGATCACTGCTCGTGAGCGGGCGCAGGCTCTCCAGCGGCAGATTGCCGGTGATCAGGGTGGGCCGGTTCGCCTCCGTGCGTGCATGGATCAGTGCGTAGAGTTTCTCCAGCGCCCAGGGGGTGCGATGTTCGACGCCGAAATCGTCCAGAATCAGCATATCCACCTGCTGCATCGTCTCCAATCGCTCATCGGTCGTGTGATCTGCGATACCCTGGCGCAGACAGCGCAGCAGGCCCTCGGTGGTTGCGGCCAGGATCGGCACACCGCAGGTGCGCAGGGCCGACCAGACCGCACCCGCCAGATGACTCTTGCCCGAACCGGTTGGCCCGATAAGCATGCGCCAGCCCACCGGTTGGTTGGCATAGGCGTGCATCGCGGCTAGGGCATCGGCCAGATTGCGGGCTTGATCGGCCCGATTGGCCGTGAGGCCACACCACGTTACCGACGCCGCCAGCGGACGATCCAGGCGGAAGGTGGCAAAGGTCGCGGTTGCCATGCTGCCAATATCGTCGCGCAGATCGGCCTGCAGCGCATCCAGCCGAGCTAGACGACGCGCATCACGGCGGGAGGTCGCCTGCTGCTGGATCGCCTGCCGGCGACAGTCGCACATCTGCAACACGCCAAAGCGCGGATCGCCCACTCGCACGGCCAGCGTGTACCACCCGGCCCCCCGACATGTCGGGCAAGTCACCGGCGTCTCCTCTGACATAGGACTGGCCGATGGCGCTGGTTCCTGGGCCGTCGCCGGAGCCGTGATGCTGCGCCAGAGCAGATCAATATCCACACGCGGCATGGCATCATGCTGGTCAGAACAGTCTCTGTCGCTCATGCCGTCCCTCCCTGAAGACCCTGGTCTCCCAGCTCTTCCGCAGCCTGCGTGTGTGCCCGAAGCCGCTGCATATAGCTGCGCCGGAGCGCGTCCGGCAGGACGCTCCCCACACCCGGACTCGTCCATGCGCTCCCTGCTGGCGCGGGTGGGTGCTGGTGAACAGGCAGACACGCAGCCGAAGAGGTGCTGCCCGGTGCATCAGACTGCGCATGACCCATGCCAGAGTCTAGGTCAACCGATGACTCCGCTTCTGGCGTCTGCGCACGCAGACGTGTGTCGTAGGCCCGCCGGAGCGATTCGGGCAGCGTCACCCCGACCCCCTGGGCATCCCACGCGCCATGCGCCAGATCGGATGTGCGTTCTCGGCGAGCAGACCGCGCTGCGGCGGAGAGACGGAGATCCGTCTCTCCGCTAGCAGGCGGACATATGCGCTGCGCCCGTGTCTGCAGATCCTCCCGGCTGTAGACCGGCTCCTGGCGCATGGCACACCAGATCACCAGCGCCACGGCACGATCCCGCTCCGCATCACCAAAGCGGGTCAGGGCCTTGTCGAGATCAGCGGCAAAGCGCACGGCGCTATAGCCCGGCGACAGCCGCTGGATTTTTGCCAGCGCCCCGCTGAACGCAATCTGGCTCAAGACACCCGACAGCGGTGTGGGAACCGTGCCCGGAACGCCCGGTGCGGGCGTGGTCGTCCTATCCTGATACGGTTCCGTGTACGTTTCGGCACAGGATGTCACGGGTGGAGCAGGCACACTGGTCAAGTCGGCTGATGACTCGACGTCGTCGTGATCGTCTTCTGCTGACAGACCGGATGTCAAACACGCATGCGCCGCATGCTGCTGCATGTGTGACTCTGAATCTAAGAGGTTGGACGGATCAGTCATGGATGTGTCACGAACCGTCGACACCGGGCAGTGGGACGCCTCATGTGCCCCCTGGGGTGGTGAATTGTCCGCATCCATGACTGATCCGTCGTGTTCCCGTGCGTGAATCGGCCCCGTGCTCGCACGTCTGTCTTCCCGAATCGGCAGGAGCGTGATTTCCCAGCGGTCACGGCCGGTCTCAGCATACACAACGCGCCGGGCGGTAATCACCCGATTGGCGATCAGACCAGGCATCGCCCGGCTCACCGTACTCTCGGAGACATTCGCCCACTGCGCAATCTCAGCGCTGGTCGTGATGCGCGACTCGCCATCACGCAATTCAATGCGGAGCCCCTCCGCCACTAAGCGCTCCCCGTTGGTAAGCTGGCGGATCATCCACCCGGTGATCCGCGCATGGCGCGGATACGCGGGCCGATGCTGAGTCTCGGTCCCTGATGGGGCCGCCTGGGCCGATGATTGTCCCCATCGACATGGCAGAGGTGTGGTATGATAGGAAGACATGAAATGTCCTTTCTTGCCTTCGTCTGATTCAGCTTCTCACCGCGTCATCAGGTGAAGGACAGTCCCACGACGACACCCTCAATGGGAGGCATTGGGGGTGTTGTCATGTCTGGTAAATAGGTATCTTCATAGAATAGTCCCCGGACGAGAACACATGACGTTCCGCTCCGAGGTGTTCGCGCACGAACTATCGGTTGCTATCGCTGGCATGATCCGGCGTACACGCTGTGTGCAGCATGTGTTACAATAGTCGGTATGAGAACCTGGCTGGGGATGGTGAACACCACTCCTGCCAGGTTTTTTTTGTATGAAGACAGACGCCCACTGGGGGGGCCGCGTTGCGTGCCGTCCTGGTTGGGCGTCCGGGTGCGGTTGGTCACGATGGGTGCTGTCGTCTCTAGGCATATGGCCAATACTGTCCTGTTTGCTTGGCACTGTGCCAGAGCATCCTATGCAGGAGAGATCGACACGATGGTATCTATCATCTCGTTCCCAGATCGTGTGTATGACCAGGTCGCAGCCTCATCCAGCACGACACCGCCTACCATTGATGCCCTCATTGAGCCGTGGTGTGCCGCCCGGCGCGCCGACGGTTGGCAACCCCGCGGGATCGCCCGGTACACGGAACACATGCACCAGTTCATCAACTGGGCTGGTACCATCCCGATCACCGATCTCACGGTCGCCCTCATTCGGCGCTACAAAGTGTTTCTTGGGGGGCGTGTGGGGACGGGCACCACGCGCAATGCACTCAGTGCCCTGCGCGCATTCTGTGCCTGGTGTGTGGAAGAAGACTATTTGACCGAGAATCCCGCCCTGGGCGTCAAGCATCCGAAAGTCATTCCCCCGGCGCCCAATCCGCTCACGCGTGAAGACATCCGGGCGTTGCTGGCGCTGCTGGATCAGCCGCCCCGATCCCACCGGATCACCTGGGCACGCAATCGGCGGTGCATCTTTCTGATGCTCTACGCTGGTCTACGCCGCGAGGAAGTGGCAAAGTTGGCGTAGGGGGATGTCGATCTCGAACGGCGTGAAATCATTGTGCGTAAGAGCAAAGGCGGCAAAAGCCGTACCATTCCGATCTGTAGGGAACTGGCCGAGGAGTTAGCCACGGCGACCGATCGTACCACCACCCACGCGGTGGTCGATCAGGGCGATGGGCAGCCACTGACCCATAACAGCCTGGGCCACATCTTTGAACGCTGGGTCAGACGACGCGGCATGACCATCAGTCCGCACCAGTTGCGGCGCACCTTTGCAACGGAACTCTACCGGCGGGGCGTGGATCTATTGACGATTCAACGCCTGCTGGGCCATAGCGATCCCAAGACCACCCTGCGCTATATTGGTGCGAGTTCGGAGATCGAACATGCAGCCGTAGAACTGCTGCAACTACGTGAGAAAGAGCACGAGCACGAACGCACGTCGTAACCAACAAAAAAACCGTTTTCCTTCATGTTCTCTATGAACATACAGGAAAACGGTTGATATGCCTGGAAAGCGGTTCAGATAGGGAGATAAGGGGCGTAGACTCCCCTCATCTCCACCAAATTAACTGCTTTTTTTGCATGTTTTTTCGCATGTACCCTGGGACTCATCCCAGGCCGGTCGACGCAGGCAAACCTGCGCCGGCCACAACCAGACTGGTTCCCGATAGTGTAGCGTGGATAGATTTTATCCTACACCATCGGGAATCAGTTTATTTGTTGGAGATGCATCCTCCGATAGTCTACCGAGAAGGACGTAGCCATGGTCTGGATTCAATCCGTTATGGTCGTAGAAGACGTCCATGTCCGTCTGGAGTTCAGTGATGGCGTGCAGCACGTCGTCGATCTTGCCCCCGTGCTGCGCGGCCCGATCTTTGAAGCGGTACGCGCCAATCCCGACCTGTTTCGGACGGTGCATGGCGACCATGAACTGGGCACCATCGTCTGGGCCAACGGGGCCGACATGGATCCTGATGTGCTCTATGGCATGCATCGTCCCGCATGGATGGAGCAACCCGCAAACGTGACGACCTGATGCCGTCTGCGATGGTATGTGGAGGATACGGCCTGCGCATGACCGACCTGGCCCGACCAGGGCGAGGAACACCGGCTGATCATCACCTTACTCACTCCGTACCTGGGATGGGATCGTTCCGACGACAGGACGGCCCGCACCCCCTTCGATACGCGCATGGGGGATCGCCATCGATAGATATGTACCGGTCGCTACGCAAGATGCGGGCCGCTTTGCCAACTTCACCAGGGACATCCTTGCGATGAAACCCAGTGGTCAAGATATCCATGAAAAAACCATGTCATCCTGACCCGTGTCGCCCACCCGATTGTGAGGAGGTACACGGTTCTCCTGATGCTGGGAGGGTGTGGCGGTGCCCGGCGGGACGGATCTCGTGGCGATCGCGATGAACCCACGGCGAGATTCTTCCCCTACCCACCCGGACGTCCCATCTGTTATCCTGGCGAATGGGTTACAATGGGGAGCCGGGTGATAAACAGGGGTCAGGATGACAGAGCCTTTCATTGTGGTGTGCGTTGTGTGGCAATGTCTCCCCGCCTCCTCGCCTCCTCGCCTCTTCGCCTCATCCCATCCGCTGTGCCAAAAATCTTGACAGATCATGAAGACATGAAGACATAAAGACTTTTTTAAGAGGAGAACAAACGAGCGAGACGCACACCAATGTTGTCGAGGACTGGAAGGTAGTTGTAGCGCGCGCCGCAGCGGGCGTGAGATTGAGTGTAGGCCCACGAGCCGCCACGCAGCACGTATGTTCTGCTTCTTTTCGATGTGTCAAGCGTTTCTGGCGGGAGATCCGCCGGTAACGGGTACGCTTGATAGGCCGTGCTGCACCACTCCCAGACAGTGCCGGCCAGTTCCTCTGCGCCACACGCTGCAGCACCGTGCGGGAAAATGCCTACCACGGATGTACCGCCGATGCCGCTTTCGGATGTGTTTGCTGGAATAGTATCTTTTATACTACCATCTGACGTATGTGTCACATCGTGCCAGTCGCCCCAGGGATAGTCGCGCCGGCCCGCTACCGGGTCGCCGGACGGCATCACAAGCGGATAGGCCGCCGCGCGTTCCCATTCCGGCTCGGTGGGCAGGCGGATGGCTTCGCCCCTGGCCCGTTGTTCATCGCTGAGAAACGTGTCGCTGGCCCATTGGGCAAAGGCACTGGCATCTTCCCAATTTATTTGAACCACCGGGTGATTGCCCTCGCCAGCGCGGTAGTGGCGGCCCGGCCAGCCACGCGGCCGCCGCTGCCGGGCTTCTTCATTGCGTCCCTGCTCTTCTAGATAGGTGAGAAAGCGATCATACTGGCGATTGGTGACCGGGTAGCGCGCCAGGGCGTAGCGATGGTGAATGGTGCAGATGAAAGCTGGTTTCTCATCATTGTCTTTGCTAGTATCATCACCCATCATAAACGACCCCGGATCGATGTCCCTGGCCCAGTAGTCAGCATGCGCCAGATCCAGGGCTGTCCGCTGATCGGCATCGAGCCGGTCGAGCAGTTCGGCGGCTTCGTTGCGGATGTGCGGATCATGGCAGTGCGGCGGGTCAAAGGCGATTGCCGCTAGTCGGGCGCAGGTTGTGCGGCGCACATCGGCCAGTTCCAGCACGCGACTGGCATCGGCATCGTCCAGGGCTGCGCCAGCCAGCAACACGGCACGATGGTCATCCTGATCCAGCAACGCCTGTAGAAAACGTAGTGCCCGCGAGCGCATGCCCACCGTTACCCAGTGGCCCACTGCCAGCAGGATGACTTCGCGCCAGCGCGGTTCTGCCTGGTGCGCCAGCAGATCATCAACGGCGGTGTCACGCTGGTCATAGTGGCGGGCAGTGAGATATTCCTGCACGGTGTAGTGGGTAAAGCTGTAGGCATAGTCGCGGCGCTGTACCAACCCGCTCTCCAGAGCCAGCGAGTCGAGCACTGTTTCGATATAGCGATCACAATCGATAGGTGACCAGCCGGTTGGGGCATAGACCGGTCGTAACGCGTCCTGGGCTTCGGCCAGATAGATCTCGCGCCGTTCCTGCGTTTGCATCCAGGCCGCCAGCAGTTGCAGGCGCTGCTGCACGCTGGCCACACTCTCGGCCTCGCCATAGAGTTTTGGTCGATCGGCTTCGCGCAGCGGTAGTCCACCGGTCTTCTGATGGATGCGCCAGGCTTCGATCAGCAGAAACACCAGCCGGTTATACAATTCGGCCCGCTCGCGGGGCAGGCCGACCGTGGTTTGTACCAGCAGGGCCATACTGGTAAGCAGCAGTGGATTGGTGGCCATCTCAAACAGGCGGGCATTGTGTTCCAGAATGCCCCAGACATAGGCCACCTGATCCGCAACGCTCTGCTGCGCATGCCGGGCAGCTTCCGGGTCGGCATACACGGCACTGAACCAGTTGCGCAGCAGCGTCTGCATCTCCTCGCCGTTCATGGGACTCAGGTGGCGTTCGGTGAAGCCGGCCAGATGCAGATCGTCAAACGGGCGACTGGCCACCAGATAGCGGTTCCAGGGAAAATCCTGCACCAGATTGCCAATCAGGCGCTGCATATAGTCACGCAGGTCCCGATCCCCCGTTTCATCCAGACCGTCCAGCAGCAGCAGGCACGTTCCGGTTGTATCGGCAATCCGGCGCGAGGGCAGGTCGGCGGGCATGTCCGGATGGGTGCTACCCACCTGTTCCTGCACATAGCCATCGAGCCAGTCGAGCAAGATGGAGCTGGGCGCTTCGGCCAGGCGCGGTTCGGCATGGGCATCGGCCTGGTCGTACAGCTTGCGCACATAAGTGGCCACCAGGGTCAGCCGGATATAGAAGGGCAGCAGGGGCCGGGCGGTATGCAGATCAAGCAGGTCGTGCGCCCCGCTCATCTGGCGCTGCTGATAATCGTGGGCCAGCACCAGCGCCCCGACATGCAGCGTGGTGGTTTTGCCGCTGCCAGCATCGCCTACCAATAGCAGGCGCGTGGTTGTCACCTCGCGCAGTTCCTCCGCATCACGCCCGCGCTTTTTGTCGGAGATGGCTGCCAGGGGGGCAACTGGTCAGCATCACTGAGCAGACGATACACCCGCTGGCTCCGTTCCAGGTCTTTGAGCGCCTCCTCGCGCAAACGATACGCGCCAGCCGGGTCAAACGCGCCCATCGTCAGCGTGCGAAAACCCTCGATCTGCGTACGTTCAACCACCCGCAGCGGCACATACACCGCGTGCAGTCGTAGGCGGGTGATCCGTTCAGCCGTTTTGACCGGAATAATCGGGAGGTCGTGAAACTCCTTTTGCAGCCAGGTGAGATAGGCGCTGAGTGCCTGGTGCTGTGCATCCGGTTGCCCGATGCTCCTCACCCTGCCGAGAGCCTTGCCGGAGTGATCTTCACCCAGTTCAGTGGCCGTATTCTCGTAGCCACGGGCATACGCCAGCACGATGCGCACGGCCACGAATAACAGCCCCAGGCCAATGACACCAGACACACCATAGCGCAGCGCCGCATCAACCCAATCCGTCACACCGGCAATACCACCTAAATCTTCTGGCGTACGTGTCGGTGTTGGTGTTGGCACGGGCAAGCTGGTTGGTGTGACGGGTTGAGCAGCCCGGATCTCACCAGCCAGAACAGCCCCCAACAGCAACAGTGCCACCACACAGCAAACCAGCAGCAGACGTTGAACGAGTGAACGAGGCAGTATGCGCATGAGCTATGTCCCGGTTGTATGGAGCGATTCCTGCCGCTATTGTACACGACGACAGGTGACTGTGCTGTCCGTTCTGTGCAACGCATCACCCATCCAGCAGATCCCGCGCCAGACGCAGGGCCGCGTAGATATCTGCTGCCACGGCATCCACGCCGCCAGCGATCTGGCTGCTGCCCACCAGGATCGTTGCGATGCCAAGCCGATGCGCGGGCAGCAGAGTATCTGCCCGATCATGATGGCATGCTGCCCACGCATGGCGAGATGGTCGAGGACACGCTGATAGCCCACCGGGTCGGGTTTGGGCTGGTACTGCAGCCCGTGCAGATCATAGATGCCGCTGATGTGCCGGGTAATCGCGAGGGCTGCAAGGACGCGCTCGGCGTGGGCCAGCGGGGCATCTTCACCAATGGCCCGCTGGCCGGGTAGCTCGGCCAGCAGGTCGTTGAGTACCGGGTCGGGGGCCAGCAGCGGTGCCCTATCCAGATCATGCACCTCGTGCAGATAGACCTGCGGATCAATCCCATAGCGATCCATCAAACCGTGCAGGGACATCGGGTCATGCTGCCCCCGAAAGCTATGCCGCAGCGCGTGCGCCTCGGCTTCGGTCAGGCCCAGGTGTTCCATGAAAAAGCGGATCATCCAGGTACGGACGGCCGCCGCACAGGTGGCGTCGGCGGATAGCGGGTGTCATCCAGGTCACAGAGGAGCGTGGTGCGCATGGCCTCCTCACAGAGACGATGCCAGACCTGGCGCTCTGATCGCGCAGATGCGGCAGATGGGCCAGGTGCGCAGATTCCCGGTGAGCGACCGCATGGGATGCGCACCCGTCTGGTCACCCATCAGCCCCCATGCGCGTCATGCTCGCCGCTCAGGGCATGCACCCGTTCGCGGAGATCATCACGAAGAGCGACCATCAGCGCTGGCTGGAGGGCGAACGACGTCAGCAGATGCAGCAGAGACCGCAGCTGTTGCGGTGACAAACTGTCCAGAACATCCTCGCCAGGGATTCCATCGTCCGCGCGATCGCCACGCGCTGATTCCGCGTGCAGCAGCCACTGCTGCGCCAGGGTGACACCCGATAGATGCGGCTGGCGCAGTAGCAGCAGGACGTCATCATCTGAGGCCTGCAGATGCGTCACGGCCTTGAACAGCGCATCTGGTTTGAGCCACCCTCCCTGGCCCGTTTCCCAACGCAGGATCTGGTTTGTGGACACGCCGATGGCCCGGGCCAGCGTCGCCTGGGTGATGCCGCGTGCCGTTCTGATGGTACGCAGATAGTCTGCGACCGCGTTGGCCATGATCGTCTCTCCTGGTATGCCTGTACAAGGATGTCACCATCGCGGCGCTCGCGGCGTCACGCGGAGAATCGCGCAGCGCCCATGCACCGGCCAGGCGGCGCAGACACCAGCGTGGTGTGGAACGGTGACGTATGGTCGCTCCTGTCTGCGGACGGTGTGCCGCATGCAAGCGGCTAGTATACCATACGACACACAAGTAGGCGTACATTGACATGACACCGCCCTCAGCGATTCCCCTGTCGGGAGCGGTGTTGCTCTGTCGTCCAGACTCCGCACGGTCGATAGGTGTTCACGTTTGGGATAGCTGCGTACCTACACGGATGGCACGCGCCGGGGCGGTGTCGGTGCAAGACGCACATACAGGGAGTCGGGCCACACCACACACGTGACAGATCGGATCTGAGCGTCAGACGTGGCTGACGCATGGGTCTGCTCCATCGGTGGCAGACACGCAGATCAGATCAGTAACCGCATCTCCATGGCACGAGACCGTGACATAGTGTTCGCGTTTATTCATACCGAACACGTACGTCCTCGTCAAGTGTGAAAGGAAGTCGTTCATTCTTCATAGCCTGGTTCGTACTCTGCGCCACTCACAGGTATTGACACATTCCGAACGTTCTTACGAGGAGTGTACGGTGAAATCACCGAGACGTTTCAGCGAGTCATGTATAGTTGCCAGAAGGACGCGCCTGGCTGTCCGAAATGAACAGGGTATCTGATTTCATGGCGATAGAGTGAGGGCGCACATGGATAGAATCTGTATGGGTGCTCTGTTGGCGCTGGACTGCACCAGCGTCTTCAGGACGCTGCCAGCTGCATGGCCCGATGCTCATGGTGTGGTCATCGATCATCCTCCACTGCCCCCAGTGCCTTCAATGTCTCGCGCTGCGCCTCGGTCAGGCCGGTGGTGCCGGTGATGTTCATGCCTTCGTAGGGGCGCGGTGGGCGCAGGGTGCGGATGCAGGTACCGGTGTGGATGTCCCAGAGTTTGATGGTGCCATCCTGACTGCCACTAGCAAGCCATTCTCCATCTGAATGAAATACAATTGTTTCAACGCCTCCATGGTGACCCGGAATGTGTCAATACCGGTGAGACAGATACCGTCGTCTATTCGGGTGCGGCATGCGGCCTGTTCTCCGCAGGCGATGCAATCGCCCCACGATAGCCGGAGCCGGCGGGCGCGTCCAGGGCCGCTCCGCTGTTCCCCCTTGGACACGCCCACCGGCTCCGGCTGGGCAGCGGCTGTCTGATTGCCTGCGGGCGGCTGATCACGTGGGGGGGGGATCAGCCGGCAGCGTTGGGGGGTTGATCCAGACGGCGGCGGGCAGCGCAGGCGGCTGGGGCTGGCCGCGGACAAAACGTTCCCGATGGGACTGATAGGCCCCATCCAGCGTTGCCTGGCGTGCCGCACGTACCACGGGCACCTGCCCCCGATGCACCGTTGCGGGCGTCATCAAGCCGATTCCCGTATGATGGTGATCCTGGTTGTACCAGGTACAAAACGGGCGGGCCCACGCCCGGGCATCCTCCAGGCTGCCAAAGCGATTGGGGAACGTGGGGTGATATGTTGCGGTCTTGAACTGGGCTTCCGAAAACGGGTTGTCATCTGAGACGGACGGGCGGGAGTGGCTCGTGATCACGCCCAGATCGATCCGCACCTGCGTGACGGTGCTACTGGTCATGGCACTGCCCCGATCAGCATGCAGGGTCAACTGATCCGGCAGAATGCCTTCCTTGGCGGTCGTTTCGGCAATCAGGGTCTCAGCCAGATCCGCCGACTCGCGTGTGGCGATCATCCACCCGACGACATACCGGCTGTAGACGTCAATGATGACGTACAGGTAGTAGTAGGTCCAGGTCACCGGCCCTTTCAGCGTGGTGATATCCCAACTCCAGAGTTGGTTGGGGCCGGTCGCCAACAACTCCGGCTTGGCGTAGGCCGTTCGGCGACGCTGCTCCTAACAAGCAAGGATCTTGAGCGCTTTGAAGACAAACGTTCAATTTCAATCGTGCTTCAGAGTTATCTTACCCAAAAAACGATTCTCTTTCTTGGATATGACCTGGCCAATCCTTCTTTCCGACGACTGTATCGGGTTGCAACCAAAGAACTTGATGCATATTCCAGACGGTCATACGCTGTATTTGATAGTGATCCCAGTATGTCAGTCCAGATGTGGTGTGACGACCACCATATTGATATCATTACTGCCGATGTAGTCGCTTTTCTAACATTATTGATTCAGCGCATGCGCGACCGGAATCAAGTGTCAACCTCCTCTGTACGCGTACCAGCCATCAACCCACCTGAACACCTGCCCGAAGAGCCGTACAAACTCCTTGACTACTATGAAGCAAAAGATGAGCCGATTTTCTTTGAACGTGACCAGGAGATCCGCACACTTAGCGCGCTGATCCACCCTGGTGCGAGGCGCTGCTGCGAACCTGGTTTGCCACGCATGCGCTCTGTTTTCTGGGTGACGATCTGGAAGAAGCCGGCTT
>RRYU01018242.1_pt1 | contig 20871 bp, 22 predicted proteins | sample 2162651 | NCBI WGS metagenome assembly RRYU01 (sample SAMN10267283, study PRJNA491782) | microbial mat metagenome | isolation source: biomat in the production well | place: Japan: Minami-Kanto gas field, natural gas well KTG3 | collected 2017-06 | reverse complement strand
CCCCAAGCGGCTTTTCTGCCGAGCTTTATCGAGACGCTCAAGGAGATCATGACCCACTCGAAATTCAAAAAGTGCGACGAGAACCAGGACCGTTCCATCGCGCACATGCTTGTGTTTTACGGGTTTATCGGCCTTTTTATTACAACGCTCTGTGCTATTTTGTTCCTTTACGGATTCAAGTGGGAGTCTCCCTATCCGGTAAACGATCCTGATATCCTTGCGCTGTTCGGCGGCTCTGAAACCATGGCCCTGATCGTAAAAGTAGCCTTCAAGCTTTTGGCCAATGTGAGTTCACTCGCGCTTCTTGTCGGCGGAAGTCTGGTGATTGCCAACAGGTTGAAAGAGCGGGGCGTCGAAACCGTTACCTCATCCTTTGACTGGGTATTTGCGGGAGTGGTGCTGCTGGTCGGTGCTACAGGTATGCTTGCACAGATGTTCAGGGTGATGAGCTTTCCACCAGTTATCGCATACCTGACATACTTCCTTCATCTGGTATTTGTCTTTTACATTATCATCTATGTGCCGTATTCGAAACTTGCGCACTTTGTCTACAGAACGGTTGCGATTACGTATACAAAGATGTTAAAGCGGGATGTCGAAGTGTGAATGAGACAACCTGACAATGAGAACCGCAAACTGAAAAAGCAGGGGCCGTTATTGCAACAGCCCCTGCTTTTTTTTGTGACCACTCCACGTTCTCCCTCGGTTCCTTCCTCCTTTTCCGCTCCCACGCAGTGAAGCGGTTCATCTGTTCGGCACCTATGGAACAGCTGACGAGCGTGCGGATAGCAATGTTGATATTGCGTTGCTTTTGCCGCATGGCTGCCGTGAAGAGAATCCACAGCTTGCCCGAAGCGATTGCCGGTTCAAACTGGAGGAAATGCTCGAAAAAGAGGTGGACCTTCTGAGCCTGAGAAAACTTTCGACCGTTTTTCAGAAAGAAGTCGTCATGAGCGGACGTATGATCTATTGCAAAGACCACTATGTCGTAAATGAATTTGAAATGCTTATGCACTTTGGTTGCAATATCAAAAAACTCTTATCAGTTTTTAGGCATCTATTGAATCGCTCAACTTAGGTCAGAAAAAGTCGTTTGAAACAAGCGTTTCCCATGATATGACATGATGATACGGTATATTTCTATATTTACATGTGGTTTTTCTGTTTTAAAACGGGACTAAATTCTCGTTGTTATTTGGAAAACTGTAAAAGTTCTGACATGAGAGACGACGCTATGCATGTGAAATTATCTTTTTTATGACTATGAATATCAAGGTATTAAACGCAAAAAAACAGGTGATTCGTGATATTGCCGCAAAGCATGGAGCGCGAAATGTGAGGGTTTTCGGCTCTGTTGCAAGAGGTGAAGACAGGGAGACAAGTGATGTGGATTTCCTTGTTACATTTGAGTCTGGACGTACCCTGTTTGATCATGCAGCGCTTCTCTACGAACTGGAGGCGTTGCTTCAGTGCAAAGTTGACGTTGTCAGTGATCAGGGATTGAAGCCTCGTTTCCGCCAGCAGGTTTTCCAAGATGCGATATGCTTATGAGAGATGACCGTGAAAAAATCCGGGATATTCTTGATGCTGTTTCCAACATCGAAAAGCATGCAGCTAAAGGCCGAGAAGCTTTTGATCTGGATGATCTATCATTTGGAAATCATTGGAGAAGCAGTAAGAAGCATAAGCGAAGGTTTCAAGAAAGCAAACCCAAAAATCCCCTGGAAACTGATTGCAGGGATGAGAAATATTCTGGTTCATGAATATTTCGCTATTGATCGTGATGAGGTCTGGGCGACAATAGAAAAAGACATACCTGTATTGAAGCAGCAGCTTTTAGAGATTCTTGAAAACAAAAGATAAGTCTGAACGATTACCGCTTTCCCCGCGCCTGATGACGGATGTCGCGCAGGTCAAGGATCTCGGCGACTTCGAACTTTTCCTTTTCGCCCTGGGGTGCGGGTCGGATGCGCACGACGTCGGGGAAGTGTCCCAGCCTGCCGTGCATTTCAGCCAGCAAAGCCGACCAGAGAGGGGAGTAGCCGGACGGGATGGCAACGAGAGAAAAAGTCTGCCATTCACTCGGCAGCAGATCGATGCCGTCAACTTTCAGGATGGCGATTTTAAGAAAGTTTTCATCTTCGGCAATGGTGCCCATCGGTACATCAATCACGTCAAGCTTCGGCCAGCCCATCCTTTTTTGTATCGCTTTTTGTTGACCGGGAAGGACCGGATGACCTGAAAAGTTCAGCGCGAGAAAACGACCATCTTCCTTTGAAGGGTTCCGGAAAACCCGCTTTATTCTTCGGACACTGTTGCGGGCAAGGCGTGACAGCCAGGGGAGGTTTTTTGTGAAGATATACTCAATGAGTTCCTTGCAGGCGAGAATCCCTGCGGCAAAGGCAAAAAGTGTTCCGAGGCCTTGTTCCAATAGATGTTCCATAGCCATATTGAGCTATTGTTCACGTTTATACCAGAGGGGGCCGATCATGCACTTTATCCTTGTGACCTACGACATAGAAAACGACCGCCGCAGAACAAAGATACATAAAATACTCTCAAACTTCGGCGAACCGGTTCAGTACAGTGTCTTTGAATGTTTCATTTCGGAAGAGGATTTCGAGGAGTTGAAAAGTAAGCTTAAAAAGCAGATGGACCCGAAGCACCCCGATGACAGCATACGGTACTATACGCTGTGCCGGAGCTGTGTTGAAAAAGTGCTGGTTGCCGGCAACCGGGATTTCAACATCGAAGGCCCCTTCATTATCACCTGAACTGTAGTTCTCTTTTACTCCCGTAAACTTCTTGCAATTCTTGCAAGCTGTTCAAGGTGTTCGCGATGCGCCTTTTCAACCGTTGCGGAATCACATGACATGCCAAGTTCAAACAGTTCGACAAACTGTCTCATCTTCTCCTCTTCTGAAAGCTGCTTGACATAGCTACGCTCCCAGGCATTGAAACGGCCCATCTTGTCTCGCAGCTCATGTATATTGTTTTTCTTTTTCACTGTTCATCGCATGTTTTGAATTCTCGTTATTATGGACGAATCGCTCAGGAACTCGGAAAGCTCTTGACAATGTTGCAGAAGATACTTCCAGTCGATGTTTTCTTTCTGTAGGTCGATAACGGTGGTAATGTCATCCCAGTCTTTCTGACGGGATGAAACCGTTTTCTGAAGAATGAAATCCTCTACACAGCACACGTTCATCGTAATTGAAAAGAACTGTTTTCTCTGGCTTCGTTTAATGGCCTGCTCTTCAAAAGGCAGTTGTGCAAAAACCAGATCGATGCGGACATCATGAACTGTTACCGGAAGAACGCTTGTTTCAGTAATGAACCGGAGCGGGTTTTCCGGGAGCAGTGTGGCGACAGAAGCCAACTGCCCGATAAAATCAGAGCGGTTTTTCCCGGAAGGCACCGAGATTTTTACGTCGATATCAAACGTTTGCCTGGGGTTGCCGTAAATACTGTTGGCGATACCCCCAAAAATCATGTAGGGAAACTGCTGTTTGTCAAGCCAGCTTACAATGGTCTCAAGTGCCAGTAGCAACCTGTTTGTCATAAGGGTAGCCTTTCGCAATTCCTTCTCAAAATGATGTGAGTATTCTCACTTGAATTGATTCAATATAGGTTTTTTAGAGTTCCCCTTCTTTCATACCCCATAGCTTGCTTCTCTGATTCCACCCATACTCTCCCTGGTCATTCCGCTCTCTCAACCTTCAATCATTCCGCGCTCGATGCGTGTGGAATCTCTCTTTTGTCATGCCGGACTTGATCCGGCATCCATCTCTTACATGCTTGCTGCTTTACGTTTTTTACCCGGTACTACATACTCTACAACATAATCATAGGGGCAGGCAGGCTCCAGTGCCTGTCCGTTCAGCCAACAACCTTTCAGGGAATAATCGAAGCGCCCGCACAACGGGGTTCGTGCTGAATGCGCATTAGTTGTAATAGTAAGGAACGTCCCTCTTTTACGTCCCTCTTTTAGGGCAAAACATCTTTCGCCCGACCGCTTTCCGTCAATACCTCCCTGTAGGGGCAGGCCCCCGTGCCTGCCCGTCTCCCTGTTCCGCTCTCTTCTCAGTTATCCGCACTTGATGCGGAACCGCTTTTCCATAACGCATAGCACTTAACACGTAGCACAATCTTTAACGAGTACGATTATATCAAAAGACATCGTAACGCAGAAGCAACAGATCTTGCTATCCCGAGTCGCAATACTCTGCGAGTACGATTATATCAAAAGGCAAGATCATCGTCAAGCCGTCCATGCGTAAGAAGTTCACGGTCGCAATACTCTGCGAGTACGATTATATCAAAAGATCAAATATGTTGAGCTTGGTATACAACGTGTATCCAGTCGCAATACTCTGCGAGTACGATTATATCAAAAGAATAAGATGTGGACTATTGCAGATAAACCATTTCAGTAGTCGCAATACTCTGCGAGTACGATTATATCAAAAGAAAACTTGGTCGGTAGCAAAACCGTGGAGGGAAGGACAAGAAGTCGCAATACTCTGCGAGTACGATTATATCAAAAGAGCAGTATGATGCGAGCAGTGTCTTTTTCGTTCGAGAGCGCAGTCGCAATACTCTGCGAGTACGATTATATCAAAAGCCGGATGATATCGTCGTCTACGACATCAAAGCCGAAAGGTCGCAATACTCTGCGAGTACGATTATATCAAAAGACCGATCGTAGTCGGCTCTATGTCTGAATCTAGCGGTGAGTCGCAATACTCTGCGAGTACGATTATATCAAAAGTACCGGTGAAACAAAAAAAGATTCGTGGGGGGATGAAGTGGTCGCAATACTCTGCGAGTACGATTATATCAAAAGAAGGCGGCGAAACTCCTGAAGCCAATCGGCCTGCAAGTAGAGTCGCAATACTCTGCGAGTACGATTATATCAAAAGCTGCCCTTCTGGTACTCAGGACAGTAATCCCGTTTCCTCTTGTCGCAATACTCTGCGAGTACGATTATATCAAAAGTAAGGATCACACCGGAAGACGAAGAAACAAGGATCATAAAGTCGCAATACTCTGCGAGTACGATTATATCAAAAGCCGGAGGTGATCACGAGTATGCTACTTCATTTGCTGTTTGGTCGCAATACTCTGCGAGTACGATTATATCAAAAGGTTGCTACACTAACAACGTCTTATAACCCAGTGGAGTCGGAGTCGCAATACTCTGCGAGTACGATTATATCAAAAGTAGTCCGGCTTATGATAAGCCATGGCGGATAACTGCGGATGTCGCAATACTCTGCGAGTACGATTATATCAAAAGCTAAAGTTTTCAGGAGCACAACCGTGCTCGTTGAAAAAAGTCGCAATACTCTGCGAGTACGATTATATCAAAAGTGCGGGAGGAGCGGCAGCGTCCTGCCATGTCTGAGAAAATGATGTCGCAATACTCTGCGAGTACGATTATATCAAAAGGCTCCTCTGTCATATCCAAACAATAATAATTATCGATGAAGTCGCAATACTCTGCGAGTACGATTATATCAAAAGCGAGAACACAACAAGATACGAACATCATGGAAAAAAAGTCGCAATACTCTGCGAGTACGATTATATCAAAAGTGTACCTCTGGAAACCCTTGTCTGGCAAGGGCTCCCAGGGCGAAAACCGGAGCAGATGCAATTTTTTGCTATGTCAAGGGACAATCTGCTGATTTTATTCAACTCTCTCATCTGTATCTTATATAATTATATAAACTTATCCAATAACCTGAGCAAAATTCTTCTGATGTTCGCCGGAACCTCATATAGAATAATGAATTAACGCCAATTTGGCCGGATTTTCAACTCTGTGAAAAACCTGCTGCGGTTTTTACCAGATTATTTTATGCGGCTCATACTCCTCTACCTTTCCAGTCATCACGTCTTTCAGCAACCCGACCTGCTTTTCGATATGTCGCCTGACGTTAAGCGTTCTGCCGGTGTATCCATCCTTTGACTCCTGCCACATCCGGGTTTCAAACATTTTGAGGTACTTTTTCCGTCCGTCGTTGGTCAGAAAACACCCGGTCTTGTCTTTATGATAATAAAAATCATCCTTTGTGAGAAGTCCCCGGTTGAGGGTGTAGAGCACCATCGAATCGATGACGACGCGGAACTCCTCGATGAGGTCATTGATGAGCGCCGGGTTGCCCTTGTCTTCGGCATGCAGGTAGCCGAGATAGGGGTTGAGCCCTTTTGAGCGAACCATCGAAAAGATGTTCGCATGCAGCAGTGTATAGCCGAAGCTGAGGAGGCTGTTGACCGGGTCTTTCGGCGGACGTTTCACCCGCCGGAATTTTTCCGAGTAGAAGGGCAGGTTCTTTTTGAAGAGCAGGCCGTACAGTTCAAAGTACAATGCGGCGGTCTTGCCTTCGAGTCCTCGCAGTGCCTGCATTTCTGCGCAGCGTTTCGCATTTTTTTCAAGAGAAGCCATCAGATCGAGATGGTTCCGTATCTTTTTACCAATCGAACCGTCCCGGTCATGCACCATGGCTTTCCGCCGCTGAATCATGATCCGGCTGTTGTGGATTTTCGCGGCAACGATGCTTTTGGCTATATCGAGCGCGAAGGGCTCGTCGAGCGAACGCAGGAACTGGACGCGATGCATTTCCGTATGATCGGCGGTCGTCGCTTCGAGCCGTCCGAAAAATTTGCCGTGCTGCGAGAGGAAGGTGACCGGTATTTCTTTCCGCAGGCAGAACTGCATGACCGGTGTGGTAAGGGAGATGTTGCCGAAAACAATGAGTTGATCGATTCTCCGCGTGATGACATCGGTCAGTTCCTTGCCGTCTTTCTGAACGCTGAGTCGTTCACCTTCCTTGCGAACCAGGCAGCCCTGATCCTGCAAATAAAGGGTGTTGAGGATAGGGGAATACAGCTTTCTGAGGGCTTCGCGCCGCTCTTTTCGTCTTTGTTCGTCCTGTCTGGCAATGTTTTCAAGAAACGTGTCGATATTGAGCTTCTTTTTCCCGATTCCTTCGAGCAGCTTGCGCCCGAATTCGGTTTTTTCGAGCGCTTCCTTGGTGATCTCTATTTTTTCTCCTTCATCGGTTTCAAGCTCGTAGGTTGCATAGGTATTGTCATCATCGGGATCATGGATAACCGGTTTTGTCGGTTTTTTACGCAGTTTGAACTTGCCAAGCTTGTCGTACCACTGTTCGGGGTGCATTTTTGTCGGGATAATGAGCGACTTGACGAACAGGTAGCCGAGATATTTGAATCCTTCGGCAAAGGTGGTGATCCGTGTCTTTTCGTTGTTGAGTTCCAACTTGAGTTCTTCGAGGATGCTTTCCGAAAGCTTCATCGCCGATTCCGCTTTCGGCTTTGTCTTGCAGAGGATCAGAAAGTCATCAGCGAACCGTATCAGTTTATAACCGTCTTTTTCAATGCGTTCGTCGAACTTGTCGAGGAAGAGGTTCGCCAGCACCGGGGATATCGGACAGCCCTGCGGCAATCCTTTTACGTTGTGGATGCGAGGATTTTCACCATCGACAATTTTCGCCGTAATCCATGTGCGGAGTAATCTCAGCAGTTCCTCATCGTCGATCAGCTCCCGCAGCCGTTCAAAGAGCAGGTCGTGATCGACACTGTCGAAGAAGTTGCGAATGTCGGCATCGACGACCCAACGGTACCCCTGGGTTCGCAGCCTGTCGATTTCCCGCGCCGCGCCCTGACGCGATATGCCGTGGCGGTAGCCGAAGGTGCAGGTTTCCAGTTCCGCGTCGATGATCGGGTAGAGGACTATCTGCGCGGCAGTCTGCGCCACCCGGTCCATGACGCCCGGAATGAGCAGTATCCGTTCTTTGCCATTCGGTTTGAGCATGACCAGCTTCAACAGTGGGCCGGGTTCATAGGTTCCGGTCAGCATCGCCTCCGAAAGTGAGCGCAGGTTTTCCTCCAGCCGGAACGAGTAATCCTCGATCGACTGGCCGTCATAGCCGGAACGCCCGTCATTCGCAGCGACCCGGTTCCATGCTCTGTAGATGGTTTCGGGCAGGGCTATTTGATTGTACAGCCAGCCCATTAGCGGTGTCTCGAATAACCTGCTTTGCGATCCGATTGCCGCGTTGGGCGGTACTCGAAATCCTCACGTACAACCAGTACGCTCCGGTTTCTGCGTTCCGTCCGCCTTGCTCTCGAACCGCACGCGACGGTTATTCGAGACACCGGCTCCTGATAACCTGCTTTGTGTCGCGATTGCATCGTTGTCCCGACAGGTCGGGATCGAAATCCCGGTGAATTCCGGTGAATCAGTGGGCAGCCTTCAGTTGGCAGTTGGCAAAGGTCTCGTGGCTGATTCATGCCGACAGGATTATGATGTTTGTTGTCTGGTTGATGAGTTCTTGGTTCTTCAGCAGTTACCCATGTAAGAAAATAATTTCAGCCAAACAGTGTGGCGACGTAGTAATTTGTTGAAAATTTGTAAAAAAGGTGTTTATTTGCAACATTTATAACAGTTGGGTTTCTAAGTCCTCAATGTGCTAACGCTACACGGACTTTTCGCTATGGTTGAAAAAGCAATGGCAAGAACGATAAAAAAAGTCGCAGGTATATTTTCTGTCTTTAAAATTCCGCGTGTGCCTCGGCACGGTGACGCACAAAAAAAAATACACCGGAAAGAGGCTGTCCAGCAGGTGTCAAACGGGAATGTTCTGTTACAACTCGGGCAGTATATCACTGAGGAAGATATCGAGCGGCTGAAAAAAGAGATTGTCTTGTAAGTTACTTTTTGCCTATGAATCCCCCTCCTCCTGATGAAAATTCCCCTATTTCCCTACTCAATAAAGCAGGTTTCTCCTCGTGGTTTAAAAAAGCTGAGCAAGCGGTCAAGGAAGTTGAATATATTCATGTAGAGTTGACCATGCCCGCAGTTAACGAGTTGAGGTATGCAGGATATCATATTTCAAATTTTCTGGAAAATCCCGCTGTCACTGATGAACTTGATCGTGCCATAGGTCACTGTAAAAGGGCTATTTACGATGCGTACGAAGCGAGCATTCTTTATCACATCAAGGAATTTCGCGCCTTTAATAGCGATTACAGTACAGTTGTCGTCTCAGAAGTGATCGCTGACTATAATGAAATTCATTACAAGGTTACAAGCATTCTGGATTTTATTCGAGGCATCGATAAAGAGACAAAAGATGAGCATTATAGCGCCTGCAAGCAGCACCATAATGAGTTAAAGGAGATTATCAAGCGCCTGGGTTCGGCAAGAGAAGAACTGAATAAAAAAATCAGGTTTGAGCGAAAAAAATCATTTATCTCAATTATTACTACTGTTGTCGCAATTTTCTCACTTATTGTTGCAATTGCTGCTTATTTTGGCTGCTCCTGATTCCAAAGTTGATTCTGCTGACAGATTTTCTGTCTGACGTAGTAATATGTTGTTTTTGTTTCGGCGCTTTCGTACTATTCAAGTAATAGTCAGGCACAGTAAGTTTCCTATGTATACTCTCGATATCGAAGCCTTCTCATTTAGCCACCCGTTGCAACCAAAGCAGTAGCCTCGACATACCCCCTACCCTGATCTATGGACATGATGTTCGTGTGTTCTCCATGTATTTCTTTCTTGTTGTTCGGTAGTATAGACTTTCTGGATTACCTCAAGACCGTAAAGCTATGTCCGGCAATCAGTACCTTTTTCTGTTCACCATAGGCCCCGTCCAGAGCTTCATCGCCCAGGCTCGTAAAACCCGTGATCTGTATGCGGGGAGTAAGATTCTTTCTGATTTGACTGATGCGGCGATGAATGGGGTTTCTGAACAGAACGGAGTTGACTCGTTTGTTTTTCCTCACAAAGATTCCACCTCAAAACCAAACCGGTTTCTGGCCATAGTCAGCACGAATGATATTCAGGTATTCGGTGAAGCGATCGAAGCCGTTGTCCGCACAAAATGGGCGCAATTGGCGACGATGTCTTTTCATTCAGCAGGCTTGTCTGAAAATCTTCCGATTGTTGACAAGACGCTTATCAGTGATTTGTCCAAACAGTCCTGTCTGGAGCTGATTATACGTCAATCGCCCATAGCTGCTCGCCAGATTTCAGAGTTTCCCGATATCTATTGGGCCGCGATTGAATATGATGGCACTGAGTATGCTTCGAAACACTGGAAACTGAAGCAACTTCTCGGTGGGGTGAAGAACGTCAGGACGTTTTGTCAGCTTGATGAGGCAGAGGGCAGTCGAAAGTGCGCTCTCGATGGCCAACGTACAGCGCTATTTTATCGATTATTCGTTGATGCCAATGGAAAGAGCCGAGAACCGAATTTTCTCTCGTGTGAAAAACAGCGTGTAAAGAAATGGATTGATCCTGGAGAGGCGCTGAGTGCAGTCTCTCTGGTTAAACGGTATTACCACAAAGATCATGATGGATTTCCATCGACAGCAGAAATTGCCCTGATGAATCTGATTGACGAAAAGAAGCGGAAGAGGTGCTATGAAAAATATTTTGATGGAGAGATTGACTATCAGTTGTTCTATAAGGAGAACTTGACGGAAAAAAATCTTCAAAAGCAGGGAGTCAAGAAAAAAACAGAAGATGATCTTGGTGCGATCATCAAAGCGTTCACTGAGCTTACAGGAGAGAATCCGACAAAGTATTATGCCTTGCTTCTGTTTGATGGAGATGATTTTGGAAAACTATGGTCAGGTCAAAGGCTTCGTGATGGCGTCAGTCTTGAGGAGTTTCAGAAAAAACTTGCGGGACGTCTCCATGAGTATGCAAACCAAGCACGTCTTATCCTTGCCAAGCCGCGAGGGGCAACCGTTTATACCGGGGGCGACGACTTTTTAGGCTTTGTTAATCTGAACGCTCTGTTTGATGTAATGAGGGAGTTGAGGGTAACGTTTGATGCTCTTGTGTCGAAGCAGTTGATTGATAACCTGCAGGAAGGCGATTCGATAACCTTTACGTCCGGAATGGCGATTGCACATTACAAGACTCCTCTTAGTGATGTTCTCAACAAAGCTCGATCAGCCGAAAAGAAGGCGAAAGATATACCCGGAAAGAATGCGTACGGGATTGCTGTCATGAAACATTCTGGTGAAGCGCGAGAATGTTTTCTGCGTTTCAACTTTGCCGCACTGCCCAATAATGCTTCTGAGGAGACCGATACGCTCCTGGCATTAGAGCGGGTGGTCGATGAACTGGAAAGACAGGATGGTTTTTCAAATACCTTCATAAACTCATTTGCTCGTGAAATAAACTATCTGATGGATCGCAACGATGGATCAACAGGACTGAACGACAAAGCGATACGTACCGAGCTTCATCGATTGCTCTCTCGTTCATCGAAAACAAGTGGCAAAGAAAGAGTGAAAAAGGTAAATGATCTTCTTGTGGTTGTCGATTCCTTGAGGCTAGCCTCAGATGGAGACTTGGGAATGCAGAATTTCCTCTCATTACTCGATATCTGTAGCTTCATCAAGCGTGAAATATCAAAAGGTTAATTATGGATTTTGTTACTCTGAACGCTTTTGACACACTCTTTTTTCGTGATGGCAAGCCATTTTCGATGGGTGAAGAAACTTGGGCAAACGGGCTCTTTCCGCCCCCGCTGTCTGTTTTATATGGGGCGTTGCGTACGGCTTATTTTTCCGAGCATATCGGAACGTTGAAGAGCGCGAATGAAGAGGGTGATCCAACTTCTAAATTGACAATAAATTTCTCTGCGTATCACGGTGAAGGCAAGTACTTTTATCCATGTCCTTTAGATATTGTTCAAAAAAAAGAGAAAAAAAGTAAGCGAGAGCCCGAGTTCAGTTTGCTGGAGCTTGTTGAACGTCATACAGACTGTTGTTCCAGTCTGTATGGAGTTGATTTGCCAATGCAACTTCAGTCTCAAACGCAGGTTGAGGAGGCATCAGGCTTGATTGATGAAATATCGCTCAATGAATACCTGCAAAGCAGCTCAGTGCCTCTGAGCCTTTTGAATACTGATAACTTCCTGCAAGACGAGCCGAAGGTAGGTATTGGTAGAAATGATCGTACGGGAGCAAGTGATGAGGGAATGCTGTATCGTGTTGGTATGAAGCGGATGCATCGGCTAAGGTTGGCGGTTGGTTATAGTGGTCTCACTTTCTCGGGAACTCTTCTGCGGCTTGGTGGAGAAGGGAAGTCAGTATCGGTTTCGGAATTGACAGAAAAACCAAATGTTCAAGAACCGGAACCATCCCCAAAAACAGGAGATTTCTTCAAACTTTATCTGGTAACTCCGGCGATTTTCAAGGAGGGGTGGCGACCCGCTCCAGAAACAGTTCCCGGAGCAAAGCTTGTTGCTGCTGTAGTAGGCAAGCCGCTATATATCGGTGGCTTTGATATGAAGCCAAAAGGCGGTAAGCGTCCAGCTCCTAAGCCGATGCGACGGGCTGTTCCTGCCGGTAGTGTTTATTACTACCAAGGGGCGGGTGAGGTTCAAGGAAACTCAATATCGGATTACGGTAAAGAACAGGGATATGGTATCTATTATATCGGAAATGCAAGCAAAGGTGTTTGAATATGAACTGCATTGTAACGACGGTTGGGGCATCACTTTTCACAAACTACCTTGAGACGTCCGAATTTATCAAAGCTGATTATAGTGCGATAAAAGATTCGTTGCATCAGGAATGGAATGATAAACAGGTCCGAATCAGAAGCATTAAAAATAATCCGGATTTTCGAAGCTGGATTTCTCGTGATCTTAAAGATTCGTGTGCAGAGATTGCGAGTTTGCTCAAAATAATTGAACATCAAAAAGATGATCTGAAAATCCGCTTGCTGGCGACTGATACGGTTCCATCGAGGCTGGCCGCCGAATTAATTAAGGAGCAGACCTTTCTACATCCGTTGACAGGCAAGGAAATACCGGTTGAATTTTATCCGGAAAGGGATGTCATCACAGGATTAAGAGTTGATGATGCAGAGGTTTTCCAAACGGACGGATTGCACAGTTTTATTCGACGTTTTATTGGTTTGAATAAGCAGTATGGTCCATTGATTCTTAATATCACGGGTGGTTATAAAGGTTTGATTCCATATCTGACGTTGATCGGCCAAATTCATAAGGTGCCTGTAATGTACAAGTTCGAGGATTCTGAGGCATTGATTACTATCCCTCAGTTGCCAATCAATTTTGACGGGGAACTTGCAGTTGATTATGGGGATCAACTTCGAATAGTTACGAAAATTAACGAGGGCGATAAGCAGGCGCTCATTAAAAAGCATATTCTTGATCAGAAAGGTGAGCTGACACCACTCGGCATAATTCTGAAAGATTATGCTAAAGGGATAGACAGAAAAAAATTTTTAAATGATAACCTCAGGGGTGATTGTGCCGAGTTCCGTTGGTTTGAATACTATGTGTCTGAATATCCTGACCGTATAGTGCGCAGGTCGGTCGGAAACGGTAAGCAGCACATTGCAGGAAAAACAATACAGAAAGAGGCTGATGTCGTCGTTGAAGGAGATGGGCAGATTATTATAGCTGAATCAAAGCCATCCAAGTATATTCATGATTTTCGAGATAAACTGTGTACTCAAATCGAGCAATTACTGCAGGAAGTCAAGCATAATGAACTTCACATTCATGAGTATCATCTTTGTTTGTACTCGGCAAGGGCTGTGGACATATCCGAATATTCCCAAGATCTTGCAGTAGTGAATGCCAGGCTCATTGTTCATAAATACTATCCAGAATGCAGGTTTGTTCTGAATGTAATGCGAAATGTCTGCGAGTTGCAAAGTTTTATGCATAAGTCTTTTTCAGAGATCAAAAAGGATATACAATCATTAACGATACCAGCCACATAATGCCATGTTCCGACAAGCAACCCCACTTTTCCTGATATGCGAAACGCCGCTTCATGCCGGTTCCGGTGATGACCTCGGCGTTGTCGATCTGCCGATCCAGCGAGAGCGGCACACCTCATTCCCAAAAATCGAAGGCTCTTCATTGAAGGGGAGTTTGCGTGAGGCGTTTGAAAACAAACTAACTGTGGATAACGATCGAAAGAAAATTCATCTTGCCTTTGGATTCGATGAAAAGACGCCCAACGAAAGCCCTGAAGTAAAAATGCATTTTGGTGATGACAAGCAGTTTCAGGGTGCCTTGGGGTTCACTGACGCTCGATTGTTGCTTTTTCCCGTCAAGTCGATGAAAGGAGTATTTGCCTGGATTACCTGTAAAAGAGTTCTTGAGCAATTTAAGAAGGATTTGGCCTTGACAGATTGCAAAGATAGAGATCAGATTAAGATTCCATCTGAGAACTCGGTTCCGCGAGATTGTGAGTTACTGTTTAATAATACGGCCGGTACACATATAGTTTTGGAAGAGTACACTTTCAGGGTGACAAAAGAAGATAAGCCTGAAGACCCTACCACGAAATTAGCCTCTTTACTTGCAGATCAACTTTTCGATAAGAATTCTTACTGGCATGATCACCTCTCAAAAAATCTGGTAGTTCTTCCAAACGATGATTTCACGGATTTCGTCAATCTGTCCACTGAGGTCATTACCAGAACAAAAATCAATAATGAAACAGGTACGGTTCTGGATGGAGCACTGTTTACCGAAGAGTATCTGCCATCGGAAAGCGTTCTCTATTCGCTTGCCCTGTTTAGTCCATTGTTCCACAAGGCAAAAACAATAGAACCTTTTATGGGATATATTCGGGAGCTGGGGCTTGACCTTCAAGATTCTGAAATTGAGAGTAAGGTTCAACGTGATGAAAGTAAAGAGGTTGCGGCCGTTAGGGTGTTTTTTTGCCGATTACCAACTGTCGTTCAGATTGGCGGAAATGCCACACTTGGCAAAGGGTTGGTAAGAACTAAATTCCTTCCTCCTTCTCAACCGTCAACTTCAGATAGCACAGAAAATGGAGGGCCTGAACAGTGATGAATCGAAGGCTTGAAACAGAGCGTAATCGAGCGGAAACAGCTTACAAATGTGCGAAGGAAGGCGTCCAAAAATACGGCAAGAAACCGTTGGAACAGCAAACTAATGGTGAGGAGGGAAGCGATGAAAACTACAAGTCAATTGTTGCCAAACTTCCGGCTCGAATACTCAATAACGGTTTGGGCACTACCGTAGCCTTTCATTTTTCAAAGAGCAAAAATAAAAAAGGTCAAGTGACTGTCCATGGTTATGTCTGCGGACAACTCCGCGAGTGGTTCGTTAAGCGGCATTATGTGCAAAGCAAAAATATAGCTGAATTTGCCCGTGATGTTGTTGCTCTGCCGACTGCAGATTCAAGGGCTGTCACCAACGAAGCTCTTGCATTTCTGACATGGCTTCGACGATTTACGGATGGTCTAAGCGCACAAAGTTCAAAATCAAACGAAAAAAGTGGTTCCGATGGCAATACAGGAGAAAGCTGAGCTTTATCGAGATGCCAAAGGTCTTTGGAGAGTTCGGTCATTTAATGCCAAGAAAAATGACAAAGGAATGGCGGTTCCTCCAAGCCTAAGGAGTCGGCTGACTGATGCGCATGATGGCGCGGTCGTTAAGGTAGTGAAAGTTAATGGACAGATTGAGAGGTTTTTGTTTGAGGATGGCGATGTTCAAGATGTGGTAAAACAGGGTAGTCATCAAGTGCAGGAGTCAAAAAAAACACCTCAACCGACTACGCAGGAGGATTTGGTATCGCCTGCTGCAAATGATAATTGCCTACCAAGCATTGCTGTTTTTGCCTACGACTGTGCTAAAGATGCATTGCGCCTCGGTGCTGGTTATAAAGAGTATAAAAATCACGCAAAATCGTTGACGATGATGATTCGTACCAATGGATTTGGTGCGACAATGGCCTTTCTGGAAAGTAAAAAGGAGAGGCATTTTGTAACGCTTAAAGATGATATTGCGAAATTTTTAAGTCAACACAAGCAAGCGCTGAGCGTGGGTGAGTTTCATTCAATGGCTATTACCAAGCTGGATTCCCATACAGTTAAGGAGTTGACAAAAGCTGTATTGCTATTTGTTGCTTGGTTAAGGCATTTTTCATCAGGGTTAATTCAGGGGTGAATGAGTTATTAAACTAAAGGGGGCAACGGTGCACGGTTCTCTTCAGGATCAATTGATTGCCAAGGGACTAGCTAAGAAAGAACAGTCAAAAAAGGCAAGTGGACACGAAAAAACAAAACACATTCAAATACCAGAAATGTGTGGTATCGATAAGACAAGATTACCCGAAGATACGCGTGATATTTTACGCAATTCCGAACGAGAGGTTCCTGACAATTTTGCGTTGAGACTTAACCGCAGGGTGTGTTTTGAGAAAGAAAAGGATAAAGAAAAACCGGTATTACCAACATATACTGATATCGATGGTGCATTTAACTTCGATGAGAAACTGATAAAAGAGACATCTGACAGACAACTGGTTGCGATACAGGACTTCGGTCTTGAACGTCTTGAGTTGATTTTTACAGTAGATTGGCGTCAAATTGTTGGCCTTGGCAATGAATCGGTGTATGAAACATCAATAACATTGCACCATGTGCATGGCTTTCCATACATCCCAGCAAGTGCGGTTAAGGGGATAATCAGGAGCTGGATTATTACAGAAGTGTTTGGTGAAACAGATGATAGTGTGAAAAAAAATGGGCCTGCAGGCGCTGAAGCAAGAGCCCTTGATGATGAGGGGTTTCGTGCAATATTTGGTGACACTAAACAGGTTGGCAAGATCAAGTTCTTTGATGCATATCCGATAACTAAGCCAAAGATTGACACAGACATTATGAATCCGCATTTCGGTGATTATTACGGAGATCAAACCGGGGAAACTCCTCCGGCTGATTACCTGACACCAGTTCCTGTACCTTTTCTGACAGTGAAGGATACCTCCTTCCGATTTGTGCTCGGGATTAAGGCAAAAGAGAATAATTATGTGCCAGAGGGTAGTCGTTTGGGTCAAGGCATTATGTTGCTTGATGTTGCAGGGCGATGGCTAAAAAAAGCATTAACTGAACATGGTATCGGAGCAAAAACAGCGGTTGGATACGGATTAATGGGATCGGCATCAAAAAGCTCATAAAAACCGGATTTTAGAACAAAGATAGCTATCGACCATGCATACTATCACGTTTACCTGCGAAATTATAACACCCATGTTTCTGGCCGGAGCTGATGTTTCAACACCGGAACTTCGTCCGCCATCTATCAAAGGAGCTTTGCGGTACTGGTGGCGTGCCATTCACGGAGATATGCCCATATCTGACTTGAAGAAGGCTGAGACGGAGATTTTTGGTGGTGGCGGTGAAGAGGCAAGACGTTCGAGGACAAGTTTGAGCATAAAATCTCTTCAACGGATCACTAATGATAAGTTGCCTGAAAAACGTATAGATACGCCCTCTCCAACAGAAGATAATCCTGATCGGACAATTAGAGCCGATCTTTTTCGTTATCTAGCCTACGGCGCACATAATCGTGAATATATTGATTCTGGGAGTACATTTGACCTTACATTCAGGTTTACCAATATAGTGTCAATTGATGATGATATTTTGATGCCGTTAAAAGTGCTTTCATTTTTTGGAGGGCTTGGGGCCAAAAGCAGAAATGGTTATGGATGTTTCCGGATTTTATCGTGTTCGGATAAATCTGTTGATTTATCAATAACTCCAATTGATATTTGTAAAGAAAAATTCAGGGGTTCAATATGCTCTTACACGACATTTTCCGCTAATTCCAAGTTATTCATGACCAGTCATGAACAACGTGATTGGGTGGGGGCATTTGAAAGGGTCGGTACTGCCTTTATCAAAGGGCGAAGATCAATGGAAAATGCGCATCAATTTGCCAAACGAGCGTTTATATCGACCCCCATTAATCAAAGTAATGTTGAATGGCATCGCGAGCGACATGCTAAGCAATATTTTATTGGTGTGACTAAGGGAGATAGTGGCAAATACTCTGGATGGATTATGTTTTTGCCATATCAGCATCACCATAGTGGAGTGAAAAATGAATATTGTACGGCGACATCTTTGATGAATGAAAAACTGAAAACTTATCTACAAGAGGTATTGTGATCTATGCGCATTACCCTCCAACTCTCCCACCGCACCCGCCAACTCACTCTGCCGGTGAATGTCAACCATCTGATTTCTTCCCTGATCTATCATATCGTCGCGAACAGCTCCAGCGAGTATGCCGGGCGGTTGCATGAGCAGGGGTACAGACTGGACAAGCGGACGTTCAAGCTGTTTACGTTTTCGCCGTTGATACCGGTCGGTCATCGGCGGTGGCGGATGAACGGGGACGGGACGATGACGACCGATGCGCGGAGCGTTTCGCTTTTGATTTCTTCCGGAAAGGCGGAGTTCGTGGAGCATCTGGTGATTGGGCTCCTGCACCAGCCGTTCGTGCAGATCGGACGGCAGCGGCTCAGGGTGGAGACGGTTAAAAAGCTCGATCCGCCTGAACTCGGCAACGACATGCAGTGTATCATGCTTTCACCGCTTGTCTGTTCGGCAAAACGGGAAGGAGAGAAGTATCCCCGGTTCTTGCTGCTGGATGACGAAGAGTTCGAACGGGTGCTGCTTGAGAACCTGCTGGGCAAGTACGCGGCCCTGCACGGAGTGGCTTATAACGATGGTGACGCGGAACTGCGGTTCGAGGTCTCGGAAGAATATCTCGCACGGAAAGAGGGGAAAATCACGAAACTCGTCACGTTGAAAGAAGGCTCGCCCGAAGAAACGAAAGTTCGGGGTACGCTTGCACCGTTCCGGCTTTGCGTTCCGAAAGAGTTGATGGAGGTTGGTTATTATTGCGGGTTCGGAGGGCTCAACTCGCAGGGTTTTGGTATGATTAAAGTCGGTAGTTAGTTTCCAGCAAACTGCCCGTAATCTCCCCTGAACAATCCGCTGAAAGATAAATCTTCATCCAGATCAGGCCAGTGCAGACCATAGGGAGATATCTCGATATTGTTCAGCTGATCATTGGTGCCTTTTGCAAGGCGCCTGTTGTTTTTCACTGGAAACTTTATTTCCACGTCGCTTTCCATATGCACAGTTACGAAACCATCCTTATAGGACGCCTTTATCGCTGTATCAACCAATGTACTCATACCATTTCTCCTTGATCAGATTCCGATTCTCTTCCGCAAGTTTTTGTGCTTTTCTCAGTTCATTCATTTTCAGGTTTTGAGATTCCCTGAGCTCTATCACCTCATCGACGTCAAAAACGGCTTCTCCGCCGCCATAACGGACATGAACATGTATGGGTAAATGCTCGTTACTGTAAAAGAAAAATTTATAACCGTCTTTCTCGAAAATTGTCGGCATGACTGTCCCTTTTCAACATTCATGTTACCAAATCACCCTGTCATAGGCTGATTGATACGGCCTAAAGATATAAAAAGCCGGGAATATCGCCGGGCAAACAGAGCAGAATATCCTGATAAGGTATCAACCAGAAACTGACGCTGTAAATAAAATATAACAAAACGGTCTTGATAGCGCTTCGTGAAGAGGGTTGTGTGTTTTGAAGTTGTACATTCGGGGGTAAGCCGTATCTTTTAATCAAATTGTGTTATGAAAAAATACGGAAGGTGTCGAATGCCTCAGGTTCCTGTAGAACATAACGAACGATTGTCCCTGCGCATTGCGGCGGAAGAAAAATCGATCCTGATGCGGGCTGCTGCATTGGAGCACACCCATCTGACCGATTTTGTGATCAGCAAGGTTGTTTCAGCGGCACGACAGGTAATTGAGCGGCACGAGCGGCTGGAGCTTAGCAAGCACGATAGTCAGCATGTGCTGAAGCTGCTGGAGGAACCTCCTGCCCCCAATGAAAAACTCACGGCTGCGGCATTTGCCTTGCCAAAACAACGATGATGCTCCCTGCATGTCGCGCTTGAAAACGCGGGAAAGCTTTAGGGCACCTCTATGTAAATTTATTCTGCGCTTCAATTGCTTCGCTGTCCCGACACGTCGGGATCAAAATCCTCATGCCGACAACTCGGGACTCCGGTTTCTCCGCTCCGTCCGCCTTACACTTTGCTCGCTCATGACACTTTTTAGAGGTGCTCGTAAGGATTTTCATTACATTTTAACCTGACTTGAGCGATTTGTGATTAAAAAAGCCCTCAACCGAGGGGTTAAGGTGTTATCTTGTAATGAGTAACCGCAAAATTACCATTCAAGATCTCACAACCCAACAGGTGGAAGGCTTCATGGCAAAAGATAACAGGAATCAGGGTAAAAAAGAACACCAAATCAGCGCAATTCTTCCAACAGACGAGCAGTTGACCGGCAGGGCAGGCCTGAGCGTATTTGCCATTTACCTACGAAATATTGCCCTCTTTGCGATCATCGAACGTCTGTTCGGTACGATGCGCAAGAGCAGCAAGGGATTGCCGATCACGGAGCTCTTCGTGCAGAGCCTGAGTTTCTTCATGGACGGTACGAGCCGCCATCTGAGCTGGTTCGATCAGCTGAAGGCTGACGATGCCCATGCCGACCTGCTCGGCACCTCTCGACTGGCTTCGTCGCATACTGTCAAGCGCTTCTTCGGAGCATTTTCGTTCTGCCGGATTTACCAGTTTCGGAAGTTGCTGCAGAACCTGTTCATCTGGCGCCTGAAGCACAGTAAACCACGGGAGATCGTATTGGGTCTGGATACGACGGTTCTGGACAACGACGATGCCGAGAAACGCCACGGGGCGCAACCGACGTACAAGAAGGTCAAGGGGTTTCAGCCGTTGCAATTGACCTGGGGCAGGTATGTGGTGGATGCCGTGTTCCGTGGTGGCAAGAAGCACTCGAATCATGGTGATACGGTCGATATGATGCTGGTGCATGTGGTCGAGAAAATCCGTAAAGAGTATCGTGAAGATGTGCCGATCATCGTGCGTATGGATGCGGGCTTTTATGAT
>RRYU01017130.1_pt1 | contig 20880 bp, 20 predicted proteins | sample 2162651 | NCBI WGS metagenome assembly RRYU01 (sample SAMN10267283, study PRJNA491782) | microbial mat metagenome | isolation source: biomat in the production well | place: Japan: Minami-Kanto gas field, natural gas well KTG3 | collected 2017-06 | reverse complement strand
TAAAGTCCATGCTGTTCGGCGGCGAAGGCGTATTTCTGGCCAAGCTCAGCGGCACCGGCTCGGTATGGCTGCAGAGCCTGCCTTTTTCGCGCATGGCCGACCGCATCATTGCCCACGCACCCAAGCGGGGCGGCGGCAAGGAACAAGGCGAAGACACCTGAGTCATGCACTATGCCAAGCTGCGAAGGCGTGTCTGGGAGATCGTAGAGCCGCATCGGGCAGGCGACCTGCACAGCCGTCTGTTCGACCTGATCATGATCATCCTGATTCTGTTCAACGTGGCCGCGGTGATCCTGGAGTCGGTGGCCAGCATACAGGCGCAATACGGCGTCTTCCTGCGCTGGTTCGAAATCGTCTCTGTGATCGCGTTCACCGCAGAGTATCTGCTGCGCATGTGGTCGGTGACCGCCGACCCCCGCTACGCCAATCCGGTCGGCGGACGACTGCGCTTCGCCTTCAAGCCCCTGCCGCTGATCGACCTGCTGGCCATACTGCCCTACTACCTGATGTTGGCAGGCATCGACCTGCGGGTGATCCGCGCCCTGCGTATCATGCGCCTGCTGCGTATCGCCAAGCTGGCCCGTTACTACGCGGCCTTGCGCGTCATCCACCGGGTGATCCGCAATCAGAAGGAGGAACTGGTACTCACGATGAGCGTGTTGATAATCCTGCTGGTCATCTCCTCTGCCCTCATGTACCACGCGGAAAACGCCGCTCAGCCGGTAAACTTCCCCGACATCCCCACCACCATGTGGTGGTCCATAGTAACCCTGACCACGGTGGGCTATGGCGACGTCTACCCGATCACCGCCATCGGCCGGATCCTGGCGGCCATCATTGCGGTATTCGGTATCGGCATGGTGGCGCTGCCGGCGGGCATCATCGGTTCAGGCTTCGTGGAAGAGATTCAGCGCAAGGATATAAGGGAAGGCAACTGCTGCCCGCATTGTGGCAAACCGATCAAAGAGCCTCACGCAGAGTCGTGAACAATTTCGCTGCAGGCGCACCATACGCCTGAAAGAGGGGGACGCCTCTCGGTTATCGAATCCCGCTCATCCCCCACTCCTGGCCCGGCAGGAGGAATATCGGACCAGGCCGTAAGCGACCTGTCCCGCGCACTTGTGCTTTTCCAACACCAGGCCCTCCGGCAACACCGCTGGCAGTCCGGGCTTGGCATCCGCCTCCAGGTAGACCAGTGCATTGGGTTTGATCCACCCGCCGTCGAGCAGACCACACAGCAGCCGTCCAAGCAGCCTGTCGTCAAAGGGCGGGTCCAGAAACACGAGATCGAAGGGCCCTTGCGGGGTATCCAGCCATTTGAGGGCATCCGTCTGAATGACCTGGACAGACTCCAGGCGCAGCAGTTAGTGTAGTTTCGGCAATTGCCGGAACTACACCAAATTAGAAGCCCTGAAGAGACGACTGGACGCTCTCATAACCCCTCATGGGGATTCGGAACGGCTTCCGGCGTCTTGCCGAGACAGGTCCATGTCACCTCATAACCCCTCATGGGGATTCGGAACGAGCGATATTTGGCCGATATAATCGAAGAATCTCAACTCATAACCCCTCATGGGGATTCGGAACATCCGATTGCATCAGCTTGCCTTGCGGCTGTGACCTCTCATAACCCCTCATGGGGATTCGGAACCCATCGGTAACGATACGACGGTCTATCGGCAGTGGAACTCATAACCCCTCATGGGGATTCGGAACGCAGTGGATAGGGCAGAAGTGGGGTTCAATCTCAGCCTCATAACCCCTCATGGGGATTCGGAACTGGGGGCTCGTTCGGAGTACTTCCATCAGTGCTTTCTCATAACCCCTCATGGGGATTCGGAACGAGACTTCCAGGGAAGCATCCTGGATTACGCCGCAGCTCATAACCCCTCATGGGGATTCGGAACGTCGGCGGTAATGACGCCCGCCGGACTCTGCAACAGCTCATAACCCCTCATGGGGATTCGGAACGAACTCCTGCTTCGCCTCCTCCTTGGCCTTTTTCTTCTCATAACCCCTCATGGGGATTCGGAACCCGCTTCATCGCCTTCGCTATAGGCAATGTTGTACATCTCATAACCCCTCATGGGGATTCGGAACCTGCTGGCTGGTCTGGTAGCGGCGCAGTTCAGTACCTCATAACCCCTCATGGGGATTCGGAACCTGTTTGAGAATCCTTCTTCAGGTATAAGGTCGGCTTCTCATAACCCCTCATGGGGATTCGGAACTCGGTAATGCGTAAGGTATGGTCCACATTGACTAAATTCCTCATAACCCCTCATGGGGATTCGGAACGAACGCCAGGCCGACCAGTTGTCCGGCCTGATGAGCCTCATAACCCCTCATGGGGATTCGGAACCCAGAAGCCGACCTTTGACAGTTTCTTCAGAAGGACCTCATAACCCCTCATGGGGATTCGGAACGCACCAGACGCGACGCGACCAGCGAGCCGAGAACAAGCTCATAACCCCTCATGGGGATTCGGAACGGTCTTGCGCAGTGCACCGGCAGCGCCAGTCGACGGCTCATAACCCCTCATGGGGATTCGGAACGAAGATCGACAGCCTCGGGCGGCAGTATCACTCGCTCTCATAACCCCTCATGGGGATTCGGAACCCATAATGGACTTCAGCATCCCCAAATCAGCGGTGGCTCATAACCCCTCATGGGGATTCGGAACCCGGTGAAATCAAGTTTTCCAACGGATCCAGTATCCGCTCATAACCCCTCATGGGGATTCGGAACGGGATATTCGGGGCCGGCGGCATAACGGCCGGCATCCTCATAACCCCTCATGGGGATTCGGAACAAAGTCAACCCTTCGATGCAGTTTGCAAACTTGCCGCTCATAACCCCTCATGGGGATTCGGAACTGCCGGCGCGCGCGCGGAGGTTGCCGCAACGAATAACTCATAACCCCTCATGGGGATTCGGAACGCGGGTGAGTTGTCGGTCGGGTGCCCGACGGTGATCCTCATAACCCCTCATGGGGATTCGGAACAGGGCCGAGAATGGTTATTTGAACATCTAAGCTCGACTCATAACCCCTCATGGGGATTCGGAACGAAATTAAGACCGGCGCCTTCGAGGCAGTCGGCCAACTCATAACCCCTCATGGGGATTCGGAACATTTCCAAGGGCAACTGGAGCCCGACAAATCATGACCTCATAACCCCTCATGGGGATTCGGAACGGAATTCGTCATATCCATCGTCGTCCCACTCTAGGTCTCATAACCCCTCATGGGGATTCGGAACCACCGGCACCAGTGCGTGGACCTATGCCCAGCAGGTCTCATAACCCCTCATGGGGATTCGGAACGTGGGCCGGCAGGGTGATGGCGTCCTCCTCGTCGGACTCATAACCCCTCATGGGGATTCGGAACACCCTCAAATGAGCCGCTATGGAGAGATCTATGAGCCTCATAACCCCTCATGGGGATTCGGAACCTGGATGGATAAAATAATTTGTCAATCTCCCTTGACGCTCATAACCCCTCATGGGGATTCGGAACGTTCAGTCAGAGAGGATGTAGCCAAACTACAAAAGGACTCATAACCCCTCATGGGGATTCGGAACTTCAATCAAGTCTATGCACGGTGCAACTGTTGCGTGCTCATAACCCCTCATGGGGATTCGGAACTGCGATGAGCGCATTTCCCAAAATTTGTTCCCTTTACTCATAACCCCTCATGGGGATTCGGAACCGGCTGGACGCTGGAGAGCAGAAGACCGCTGAAGTCTCATAACCCCTCATGGGGATTCGGAACGAAAAAGATTTGAATTTGCTAATGGCAAAAGCTGATCTCATAACCCCTCATGGGGATTCGGAACCCTGTTTCTGGTGTCAACAGAAAACTCTCAGGTAACTCATAACCCCTCATGGGGATTCGGAACGCTTTTACCATTAGTCCAGAAGAAGAAGCGATTCAACTCATAACCCCTCATGGGGATTCGGAACTCAACGCCTGGCAACAACTCAATGGCGGCATTGCGAGCTCATAACCCCTCATGGGGATTCGGAACGCTGCAGATTGTGCGCCTGGAAACCCCCGGTACGGCCTCATAACCCCTCATGGGGATTCGGAACGAAAAAGCAAGGGTTCCCCCGCACACGCGGGGATACCTCATAACCCCTCATGGGGATTCGGAACGCACCTTTCTCTGTGCCGCTTGCGACTGCCTTGGGTCTCATAACCCCTCATGGGGATTCGGAACGACTTAGGTGCGGTGGTAAATGTGTATAACTCGTTCCTCATAACCCCTCATGGGGATTCGGAACCTGCTGATGTCCAGCTTTCATTCGATCCAGTTGCCCTCATAACCCCTCATGGGGATTCGGAACCCGATGCAAGCTGCGTTTAAGTCGCTACAGGAGAACTCATAACCCCTCATGGGGATTCGGAACGTCCACTTGCAGGTCCACTAGGAGGGCCAATTTAAATCTCATAACCCCTCATGGGGATTCGGAACCACCATAATTAGTAGCACCCTCATAATCGAAATAAGTCTCATAACCCCTCATGGGGATTCGGAACCACCAGGAACGCCTGGGTTACGAATCAACAGGACACCTCATAACCCCTCATGGGGATTCGGAACGCGTAAGTATTCATTGAATGACGAAGCAGCCGCAGCGGCTCATAACCCCTCATGGGGATTCGGAACTATCGACGCAGGAGAGAATTGAAATGGGGGCCAAATCTCATAACCCCTCATGGGGATTCGGAACAAAAGTGATGGATACATTTACGATCCTGGATGATCTCTCATAACCCCTCATGGGGATTCGGAACGAGACAGATCAGTGATTATACGGCGTCAAGGTCCGAACTCATAACCCCTCATGGGGATTCGGAACGCATTTAGTCATCTTTCTCAATTACTACGACAACCCCTCTCATAACCCCTCATGGGGATTCGGAACCTTAACGACCTTGCTGCATTCTTTTGACATAGGTCTCTCATAACCCCTCATGGGGATTCGGAACCGGCTCCATCGACGCCCTGGCAGGCGGCCTGGTCACCTCATAACCCCTCATGGGGATTCGGAACATAAAAAGCAATCCACGACAGGCGACAGCTATGAGCCTCATAACCCCTCATGGGGATTCGGAACGAGAAAATATCTCGGCTTCGCGCTCGGCTCGACGATCTCATAACCCCTCATGGGGATTCGGAACGGGAGCCCGAGTACATTTTACAAGCTAAACATAGACCTCATAACCCCTCATGGGGATTCGGAACAACAGGGCGCACGATCAATGCCCAGCGCCCGCCCATCTCATAACCCCTCATGGGGATTCGGAACGGCGCTGCGGATGGCCAGTGAAACGATATCGCTCACCTCATAACCCCTCATGGGGATTCGGAACCGCAATGACAGGATGTCGGCCTGGCGGGCGCCGCAAACTCATAACCCCTCATGGGGATTCGGAACCCGCGCGTAACGGGGACAGCAATTGTTTCGGGTCAACCTCATAACCCCTCATGGGGATTCGGAACGGATCAGCTAATACCGCTGGATCTGTTGGAGGCAATCTCATAACCCCTCATGGGGATTCGGAACTGGTTCGCTGTGAAGATCTGCGCCCAGATGTGGATTCTCATAACCCCTCATGGGGATTCGGAACGCCGTGGTTTTTCAGTTGCCGCACGGCGGATTGCACCTCATAACCCCTCATGGGGATTCGGAACTGTTGTGGTGGCGTGTCGGCCAGCCCCTATATCATGCTCATAACCCCTCATGGGGATTCGGAACGCAGGGATTCCGACTTCTATCGACGCGATGAAATCCTCATAACCCCTCATGGGGATTCGGAACCCAATCCCCTTTTGCTGCCTGAAGTCTTTCGACGTACTCATAACCCCTCATGGGGATTCGGAACGAGAACGTCGGCGGCGTCTGGCAGCGCACACAGGCACTCATAACCCCTCATGGGGATTCGGAACTGGAAACCGCGTTGTGGTCGGTCTCTACAAGGTAAACTCATAACCCCTCATGGGGATTCGGAACTTATATTCCGCCGCTTGGTGGAATCGGTGTCCCAGGTCTCATAACCCCTCATGGGGATTCGGAACGCGCAACTTCGTGGCGCGACAGATGAATCAACCAATACTCATAACCCCTCATGGGGATTCGGAACCCGGTATCAACCGGTATCGTGGTCGGCAGGGAGCGTCTCATAACCCCTCATGGGGATTCGGAACCAGGCGGATGCCGCGACGGAAGTCGACGTTGGTCTTCTCATAACCCCTCATGGGGATTCGGAACCCTCGTATTCAAGCGGTTTTCCTAGCGTATATTCGTTTACTTTTAAATGATATTGCTCTCAAAGTGAGTTTGTGTGGTGTCTGAGTGGGGGGGCGATGCTTCATTGGCGGTCGAAGCTTCTATCATATGACACAGAAATCGGTCTTGTGCCGGTTGTCGTCTTGTCGGCTTGTTTCGCCCTTGCCTGATGCGGATTTCAGAAGATGGGTGATCTGCACGTTCTTGCGGTTAACGGCTGTGATCTCGGTGAGGCGGTCTTCCGGGATCATCTTTGCACTGAGTTCCCGGCGCAGGCGGATAGCATCCGCCTCGGTAATGTCGCCTGTGAAGACGGAGTACTGTTCGTGGTTGAGATATCGCCGCAGAAGTTTACGAAAAATGCCAGTACGCTTTGCATCGACGTCGTAAGTCATGAGCATGAACATGGTCAGGGCCGCCTTTTGAATGATTCGTATTCGGAAACTTCCAATACCTGACGCTCCAGAGATAGCGCCTCACGGTAGATCCACTCGCGGTAGCTGCGCTCGCCATAGCGTTCCTCCAAACGCTGGGAGAATTGTTCGCCGATATGGCGACGGCCTGTCTCGCTCAGCAGACAAACCCCATCGTGTTGGTCGAACCAATTGTCGGACAACATATTACGGCGCACCATACGGAAAATGAGCATGTCTGTGAGTACGGGCTTAAAGGGCTCCGCCAGATCGAGACTCAAGGACGCACGTCCCAGTCCTGGGCTGTGGAGCAGGCCGAAGGTCTCTTCCAGGTGGGTCTTGTTGACCTCGTGCCGGGTGACCGTGTAGGTGAGTTGGTTGAGGAAGGAGATCAGACAGTTAATCGGGTTATTGGGTGGGCGTCTGACTCGCGGTGTGAAGTCCAGAGCAGTGTCAATATGCTTCCAACCGCTGAAATACCATTCGTGGAGGTTGCCCTCGATGGCCATCAGGGATGCGTTGTTCTTGGTCTTAGCGATCTTGGTCATCAGGCTATTCATATTGTCGATCATGTTGGACAGAGCGGACACGCCCCGATATTGGTAATAACGCAGGTTGGCAAGCATATTGTGTGATGCACCTCGCACGATTTCCCGTGCGACGGCAAGTCGTTGCGCTTCATCCAGCAGCAGGGCAGCGTGTTTCAGTTTGACCATGCCCGCCGGGTTGCGTTCAATGGGTTCGAAACACCCTTTACAGTAGCCGTAGTAGTCGAAGACCGAGAGCCTAACGCCGTGCTTTCCACATAACGTCAGCAGTCGGGTATTGAGACGCGTTTCACCGAGCAGGACCAAGTGTGCAATGGATTCGATGGGCAGCGAGCGGGTCTTTCCGTCGATGTCGATCGAAAGGGTGTTCTCGCGTTGTTTGAGCGTGGCGGCTCGGGTGACGAAGAGCGTTTCCATTAGTCGTATCCACAGAAGGGTGCCAGGGAGCAACTGGCGCAGAGTCCGATGCGCGGAGCACAGGGTACTTGCTCTGAGCGGGCAAGCCTCTCCAGTTTCAAGCTGTCGTTCCACAGGCCTTCGAGCATCGGCACATCAAGCTCCACTGTTCGTCGACGCCGGTTGGCGAGGATCTGGACACAACCGCTCCAGGTCTGTCCATTGGCGATGGAGAGCATAGCGGCGTAGAAGCCGACCTGACGATCGACCGCGACACTCGCTCCACCTGTGCCCTTGTTTTCGAACACAATAGCTAGGTCCCAATCCAACCGGTCCGGTGCCAGCCCGAACAGTCCGATCGTTGAACGGTCGCGCTGATAGCTGGTTTTCTGGAGGGCCGTGCCTGTGGCGACCCTACAGTTCCACTGGGCGAAATTGACCCGGTGCAGGTACATCCAGGCGCGCCGTTCACATAGGTTGACATGCTGAAAGTGCAGACCGTGCAGTTCCAGCCGCTCGACGCGATCAGAGAACGCCTTGGACTGCTTCCACTGGAATATCTGGGTCATGTCCGGGTACCAGTCCGGTGAGTCGAATAAGCTTACGTGTGGCTTCCAGCGCCTCCGGGTAGTCGTCCCAGTCAACGCCGTAGGGGTCGATATCCTCCAGTGCGCGGCACCAGCGCTCGATCAGACGCTCATCCAGGGGCAGGGTCTGCACGCGTTCCGTATGTGGAAAGTGGCAGGTCCATGTACGACTGGCGTTTTGGTCCCTCTCGTCGTCTTCACGCCAGTAGTCGTCGACGCTGCCCTGGATGTGGATCTCCTCGTCGATCAGAGTGCCGCGCTCGAAGACGAGAGTTTCACGCTCCAGCCAGATCCGCGGGTAGTTGAAGGCCTCTCCGGTGTCCGCTATTACCACGCGGATTTTTGGTTCGATAGTGCGCAGATCGAACACCTGGCTGTGGAACAGCCGCAGCCAGTTTCCCACCTGTTCGGCCAGGCCCGGTTCGTCGGCAAGTTGGTTTACGTCCTGTTCCATGCGGTGGAGGGCGCTGACACCAGGCGGGCGATGGTCGAACAGGTGTTGGCGCCGGTGTCCGCGATTACTCGGATGATCGAGTAGTACGGACCAATAGAGCCCGGTACACCAGACAGCCCGCGCCGAGAGGCGGCCGAAGGCTCCGTCGGCCATTGCGCCAGCAACCCCGGTCTGCACGGATTGGCTCAGGACATCGGTCAATTCCTCAATGCTTACTCGCGCGTTGGCGTGCTCCTCAACCCAGGAGGCGAGCGTCCTCAGCCACTGCTTGCGCCTCTTTTGCCCCTCGTCCAGACGCACGATCACGCACCCGTCCGCCCCCCGCCGCGCCGCGCGGCCATAGCGCTGGAGGAAGTTCACGGCCTCGAAGCCAGGCTCCATGAGCATGAAATCAGCGTTGCGGAAGGTGACGCCTATCTCCACGCTGGCGGTGGCGAGGATCAGGTCGTAGGCCAGGGGGTCCCGCCTTCGGCCGATGGCGAAGCCTCCTTTGTGCAGACTTTCGGTAATGCTGTCGCGTACGCTGTTGACGACCAGCACACGGGCGGGGTCGATGCCGCCATCCGGGAGCGCTCGCGTCAGGGCCAGTAGGTCTTTCTCCAGATTGGCCAGGGAGTTGTAAATGACGACGACCTGCCTGCCCTCTGCCAGCTCGGCGACGATCTCGCCCAAGTATTGAAGGATTAGGTCGTAGAGGCTCGGGGTGTCGATCAGGCATAGACGCACATCCCCGTGCAGGGGGCGTCCGTCGGGAACGATTTTCTCGCGCAACAAAACAGTCTGCTTTTCAGATACGCCGACGCGGGCAAGGGTAGGCCGCAGGTCCAGGGGGGTGGCGGAGAGAAAGCTGATTCTGGCCCGGCCGTAGCCGGTGCGGTGGTCAAGCTCGACGGTAGCCAGTCGCGCGAACAAGGCGGCGAGTCCGAAACCGCGCGCCTCGATGGTATGGAATTCATCGAAGACGATATGATCGAAATCGTCGAGCAGGTCGAACACCCCTTTACCGGCCTGACCCTGCTCCACTCGGCGGCGCACCAGTAGGGCGCTGACCACTTCTGGTACGGCGACGATCATCTCCCCGCCGCTGTTGCCGAGCCTGAGGGCCTGCATCTGCCGCAGCCGTACCCCGTTGATGTTCACTACGCCCTGCTCTTTAAGGGCTGCGGTTTGATCGGCGCTCCAGAGTGCGACGCTACCCTCTGCGCGCCGCTCACTCCAGCCGTCCTGCCGGATCAGGTCCTGGATCAGTCCGCTGGCCAGGTTCTGGGCCAGGCGCCGAGTGGGCACGATGAACAGGATGCGTTGATCGTGGTCGCGAAGAGCGCGCTGAAAAGCGTAGCTCTTGCCAGCGCCGGTGGGGGCCTCTGCGATGCGTACCTTGCACGGGTGCTCGATTAGTGCTCGCTGCAACGGCGATAGCCCATCCTCGCCTATGGAGACGCAGTGGCGTGCTACCGTCAGTTCCATTGTGCGACCTCCGCGGATGCCTCGGACAGCGAGATGGCGGGCGTAAGCTGCAGTCCGTAGAGCAGGAAGCGCTCCACGGGGAGCTCGCGCCCGAACAGGGCGGCGGTGGCGGCGTTTAGGCGGACCCTTTTTATATGCGAGTCACAGGTCAACTTCACCATACCGTTTCGGTGCAATCCGATGCGTATGACGATCTCCTCCTGCCCACTCTCCCTGAAGGGGTCGAAGCCGAATAGGGCCCCGTGGAAGTACGCTCCAGGAGGCACCTCCTGGGTGGTCCAGTACTGTTTCATGTTGCCCTTGTAGACCACGTCGCGCAGCTTCTTCTGGTATCCGCCTTCTTCATCCAGATTCAAACGTCGGGATAGTGGTGGCAGAAGTTGCGGCTGGTCGTTGGTCAGCACCGAGGTGCGCCAAGGCATGGCGAGCAGGTCGCGCTTGTAGTCCTTCTCGGGCATGGTGCCGCAGGGGCGCGCATAGCCAAGGGTGTTCGCCAGGGCGAAGGCCAGGGCATTGTCTCCAATGAGCTCCGGCAAAGTCGCCGTTCCCCCCTGGACCGCCAGCGAGTGGTAGGCGAAGGGTGTCAGGGTCTCGGCCCGCAGTCCGACCATAGGTTTCATTTCTCAAACCAGCCGTCGAAGAGTTTGACCATAGCCGCAGCAGCGTCTTTGTATTCTGCTTCCAGCGGGCCATCGGGCTGGTTGAAATCGCCGATCAGGCCATCGACCCAGGCCTGTACCTCGGCACCAGGGATGGCTGTGCGGTGCAGAGGAGCGAGCAGACCATGCAACTGCCCGGTCATGGCGGCAACATCGGTAGTCTCACCGGTTCCCAAGCCTTTCAGCAGTTCATAGGGCGAGGTCTGTGCCTTCTCGAACCAATCCCCGTAGATGCCGACGAAGTGGGTGCGGATGTTGATGCCGGTCACCGAGGTCTGGCCACCGTAACTGCCGGCCAGGCCGACGGACAGCAGCAGGTGCTTGAGCCCGATGGGGGGGAGCAGTTTGCCGCGGGTGGAGAGGACCTGAACCAACAGGGTGCCGGGACTTACGAAGTGGCGACTGAACAGATTGTCAGTGTTCTTTTTGCTTTCCGCGTCCCACAGGGTTCCGTCCTCAGCCCCTCGGGTATGGAAGCTTTCGTCGATACAGAAGTACTTGGGCCTTAAACTAAGTCCGTCCGAGTAATTCACTGCCGCTCGTACCGGGAGCACTTTGTTGTCCTGGTTCGCGGAATCGCCGAAGACCAGGGTATTCAAGTCAAAGGATTCGGATGGCTTTCCCTTCTTGGGGATGACGGTGCGATTTTGGGGGTAGCGCCCGCCGGCGTTCATGGCGCGCAGGATCTGCAGGGCCCGACCCCGCTCGGGGTATTTGAATTTGTTGGGGACCGCGCGGACGTAGGTCTCGTTATTGAACTCGATGTCGGTGATTTCTTGCTCAGCATTGCGGAAGACCACCGGCGCGATGGCCTCGCGCAACAGCACCAGGGAGACGCAGCCCAGGTTCTTGCGCTTGGGGTGCAGGTAGCTGTTCTTGTCGCCCTGACTCTCTTCGAGCAGGTCCGAGAGTTGCGGCAGATAGTCGTTCAGGCGTTCCATTTGTGGTCTCCAATCAGTCGTTTGAGGTGTCCACGTCCGTTTCAACCTTTTGGCGCGGCGTGGTCAAGAATGCAATGCGGTAGATGCTGCCGAGGATGCGACGGCTCGTCTGGGCGGGAGGGCGACCCTGCAGTACGCCAAACCAAACGTCGACGACAAAGCGGTGAGCGAAAGAGATGCACTCCTGCTGCGGTTTTTTTCCATCACGATTCTCTTTAGCGGCTACTTTTTTCTTTCGCATCAGATTGGTTTCCAGCTCCCCGGCAACGGCCATAGCCAGGGATTCCGGATCGCGTTGACCTATACGCCAGGCGTCGATGGCCGTTTCCAGGCTGAGGTTGAAGGTCAGCATCTCCTCGTTGGTGGATGCGCCGGGGCGCGGCCGTTGTTGGATGCGGGCGGCTGCCCGGCCCAACTTGACCAATGGGGCCTCTGTATCGCTCATGTTGTCCTCCTTCAGCAGTTGCTCGAATTCGTGCCGGAAGCACGCGCCGCGGTCCGGCTTGTTGTCTTTTTTCTCATCATGCAGGTAGGCCCAGGCGAGGCAGACGGCGCCGAGGCGCGTTGCGGGTCTTGTGTAGCGGTCGAAGACCTCGAAGCCTAAGCCATTGGTCTCCAGGATCAGCAGGGCGGTCTCCAGTCGATCCAGGGCGCTGGGGATCTGCTCAATGCGTAGCCGGTTGCCCCCGATCAGGTCGGACAGGCGGCGGGGCATGGCATCGAAGGCGAAGAATGCCTTCTCGGCGTTGGGCAGTCCGCGAAATAGATGCATGGGCCTACCGATACGCCGGGTGGCGCGCAGAAGCAGGCGCAGCAGGTTGACTTGGTCCGCGGTGGGCTCTGGAACGCGCTCGAAGCGCGCGACCCGGAAACGGTTGCTGTAGGCGTCGATGCCCCGGTAGACCAACCCTTTGGATACCTGTCCGCGGGCCATGTCGTACACCGACAGGGTGCTAAAGTCTTGCTCGTTGTTGAGCGCCAAGGCCGCAAACAGGCCGGTGGTGGAGGGCGATGAGAGCAGAGTGGGAATCCCGTCGGGTTTTCCCCTGAACGTTGCATGAACGAGAGCGCGAAGACGGTGCTCTGCGTAGGAAACTGGCGAGATGTGAGTTTCGCCCTGGGCCGATTCAATATTCTCGAGTCGGCCTTCACGACCGGAGAAGGCCGACTTTTTGATCTCGTAAAGGTTGTCGGCGGACTTGAATGTGGCGCTCTTCGCCACGGGCTCGTCGGTGAAAATGCAGCGATTTCCTGTGTCTTTTGCGCGGATCGTAGGTTTGGCATCCAGTCGTTGGCTTAGATGCGCCACGAGTGCGTCCAGGATTTCGCCGCCTATGCCTTCGATGGTGTTTCGCAGTCCGCGGCCGTCGTCCGTGCCTTCGAGCCAGAGTTGGAGAATGCCGCCTTCCCCCCAGATACGCTCCTGCAGCTCGCTGTCGTCCGCCGCCAGGCGGGTGGCCCAGAGACTGGTGAAGGTACGGCGGGAGGCATGGTCTTGAAGTTCCGCCATCCAGGCCGGGCGATCCTGTCCCACGGCCTTGAGGATGGCCTGTTCACGGGCATCGTAATCTGGCAGCTCAACGACCTTTTTGTGATTTAACAGCAAGGCCAGATGGGCTGCGGTGCGCAGATGGTGCTGGGCCTCGTCTGAGAGGGTAGCCGGATTGGGGTAGGGAGTGATGGTCTGTCCCAACGCCTTGGGCCAGGTCGGACCCAGCCCGATGTCACCGAGAAGTTCATCGAGCTGGCGCGTCAGTGATTCGTCCACGGAAAGCTCGGATTTCACAAGAAACAGTTTTGCCAGTTTTTCGTCGGCCAGGTCCATGGGCGTACCCATGAATTCGCTTAACTGGTCATGGTCTGGCTGGGAATCCAGGATCTCCGGTACACCCCGGTTGGACACATTAACGCGCAGCCCGAACAGCCCGCGAGCAAGAAACTTACATACCTTTTTGACCGCTTTTTCACGGATCTCCCCGACCTGATCTGCAGGGACCAGCACCATCAATCGACCGTCCTGATGTACCTCGATCAAAGGCGGAATCGGTCGGCAGCAGGCCGAGACGGCACGCTGAAGTTCGTCGATCAGAAACGGGTGATGGGGGTCGAACAGGTCGATGACTGCCCACTCCCGCATCAGATCGGTCGCCAGGGTTCGGTCGTTGCGCAGGCGCTCCAGTACTGCATCGATCCCCTCCTTGAGCCAGAGTCCTTCGAGCTTGTCAGCGAGAGCTACGTAGCCCATGAGGTTGGAGAGACGCCGAGGTGGGTATTCAACCGGTGGGCTACGGTGGGCCTGGGTCGCTTCCGCATGCTCGATTAGGTATCGTACTTGGTCTGGCGCGAGGGTGCGCTGCTCGCCGACGAAGCGGTCCAGCCTGTAGCGTGTCCAGCGCTCAGCTACGGCTTCTAGCGGAAGGGCGTTGTCACGCTCCAGCTCAAGGTCCTTATCCAGGTCGTGCAGGAAGGCGATGGCAGCAAGTTGGCATAGATCCGCTCGCAGCGATTCCCGGTTTGCATCGGGGTTGCTCGTAAGCGTATCCAGGGAGGCGAAAGTGATTGCCCCGCGCACAACCGAGAGCAGGTGGTCCAGCAGGGTGACGTTCGCGCTCTCGGCGTAGCGCTTGCACAAATGCGGATCCTCGGAATAGCCGCCTTTGCCACTGATGGACATCAAGCGCACGACACGGGTATCGATGATTTTACCCGCCTCCAGAGCCTTGCGTCTCTTGTCGTCGAGGATCCCTTCACGGTCCTTGATAACTGCTCCCTCGACCACATTAGTCATGAATGACCGGTAGACATCCGCCGCCAACTCGACGGCCTCGCGCATCGGCTGTTTCATCGTCCGACACCCTCCTCGGCCAAGCCAATGCAGCCGAAACCATTGCGGGTTTTCTCGCCGAGCCCTGCATACCAAGCCAGCAACACGTCGTCACGGCTGCCGGCCAATACGAGGGGTGCCTGCATCGCGATGACGAAGGCGGATTTACCATTTTTCATGCGTTTGGTACTCACCAGTACTGAGTGCCGGGGGTTGGCGCGCAGATAGAGGCTGTCCGGCTGGATTGTCAAAGATACCTGGCGCAAGGTGATGCGACTCAGGCGGGCATTGACTGCCGCTGAGAGGTCTACCTCATGGAGGTCTGTGTGCCAGCGCTTGCGCGGTGCAGAACGATTACTGATAGCGATGGGCGAGAGTGTCAGTACACCCAGTACCGCTTGCTCGGTGAGCATCGGGGGTGGCTCAGCCTCTACGACAGCGTCTGCGAAGTCGAACAACTCACCAGTAGAGGCACGCGCATATCGCAAAGCTTCGGGGTCAAGCTTCTCCAGTACTGGAGCGAGATCCTTGCTTGGTGTTGAGATCACCAAGCCTTGAACCTGCCCCTCATGCTTCCGGTGAAATCCGAGGGCGGCAAAGGTCCAGGGCAATGCGTTGGAGCCGATGACTTGCTCGGGTTGGGCCCCGCCGCTGATCAGGCCGCTGACGATGGCGTCGTGGATAAGATCAAGATGACGATAGACGGCCCAGCGGTGCTTCGGCAGGCGTATTCGGATCCTGTGCATGGCGATATCCCTCTGCAATGGCTACACTGACAGTTTAGCGATATCCACAACCATCACAAGTCAGCACCAGACATGAATCATGACAAGATTAGGCGGTTTGCGTTCATTGAGGCGCGGTTACTGTGGGGGGGAGGTCTCACTGCCGGGGAGTTAGGAGATGCATTTGGCATCGCGCGTCAGAATGCCCAAGGAACTATCGCTGCCTATCGGCGACAACACCCAGGGCAGATGGAGTACGACCAGCAACAGCGGCGTCAGGTCCGTACCAAGGGTTTCGAGACTAATTACATCCGTGACGACGTGAACAGGTTCTTGGAATATCAACGAGCAGCAAGTCACACGGCACGCTTTTATAACGAACCAGATTGGGCTGATTTACCCTTTACTGATGCGGATGCATTGGTCCGCCCTTTCTACGCTGATGAAGCGGTGCGGACGTTACTGGAGGCGCTGCGGTGCGAGGCGGTTGTCGAAATTGAGTACTGGGCCAAGTCTGGCAGTCGTACTCGCCGCATCTCGCCTCACCATTTGGTTTTCGCGGACGGGCGTTGTCACATTCGAGCGTTTTGTCATGAGGATATTTCTTTTCTCGACTTCGTATTGACCCGCATTGTTACTGCCGACCTGGTTGACGAACCCTGGATATCAGGCGATACGGATGAGGTTTGGCATCGGCGACTGGACCTCTCCTTTCGGATTAATCGCCACCTCCCAGAGTATACTCAAGCAGCCATCCGGCTGGACTACATACCAGATGGGAGTGATCTGCTAGTGATCCGCGGTGTTCGAGAGGCACTTGCTTATTATGTGCGTCGGCGCCTCTGCAGGCGCGATTGGCGTTTTAATATACCATTATGGGTTTTTGTAGATGACGCCTGATCATAATATTTTCAGTGTGTAGTAAATTGTGTAGTGCATTATGCGCTTATATGATTAAAAGTGGCGGATGCCATTGTTTTAATACTAATTAAATCAAATGGTTATCATACGAGCGTACCATACGCCTGAAAGAGGGGGACGCCTCTCGGTTATCGAATCCCGCTCATCCCCCACTCCTGGCCCGGCAGGAGGAATATCGGACCAGGCCGTAAGCGACCTGTCCCGCGCACTTGTGCTTTTCCAACACCAGGCCCTCCGGCAACACCGCTGGCAGTCCGGGCTTGGCATCCGCCTCCAGGTAGACCAGTGCATTGGGTTTGATCCACCCGCCGTCGAGCAGACCACACAGCAGCCGTCCAAGCAGCCTGTCGTCAAAGGGCGGGTCCAGAAACACGAGATCGAAGGGCCCTTGCGGGGTATCCAGCCATTTGAGGGCATCCGTCTGAATGACCTGGACAGACTCCAGGCGCAGCAGTTGCACATTCGCCTGCAACTGGCCCGCCACCTTGGGTGAGCGCTCCAGCATCACTACCCGGGCGGCGCCGCGGGAAGCCGCCTCCAGGCCCAGGGCGCCGCTGCCGGCAAACAGATCCAGGCAGTGAGCACCGACGATTATTGGCTGCAGCCAGTTGAACAGGGTCTCTCGCACCCGGTCGCCGGTGGGCCGCAGGCCGGGGGCATCGAAGAAGCGCAGCTTGCGTCCCCGATGCTCGCCACCGATGATGCGGATCTGGTTAGTATTGGCCATGAACAAGCAAGCGCTTGGCTCCGGGACACCCTGGTGGCTAGGGAGTCTGCGTCCCGGGCCCCACCACCACCTGCACCAGCCGGTCCGGATCAAGCCGGCGCTGAAAGGCATCCCGGATCTGCTCGGCGCTCACTGCCTCGACCCTGGCATTGTAAGTATCCAGATAGTCCAGCGGCAGTCCATAGAAGCCGATGACGGACAGGTATTCCACAATCTTGGCATTACTGGCGATGCGCAAGGGGAATCCGCCGGTAATGTTCTGCTTGGATGCGGTCAACTGCTCCGGCGTCGGTCCCTGCTCGCGAAAACGACGCAGCGTGTCCGTGAGCACCTGCACCGCCTGCCCGGCCTGGGCTCCCTTGGTCTGCAGGCCTGTCAGGAAAGGGCCGCGCGCCAACATGGGCAGAAAATAGCTGTAGACGCTGTAGGACAGGCCGCGTTTTTCCCGTATCTCCTTGGACAAGATGGAAACCAGTCCGCTGCCGCCCAGGATGTGATTGCCCACATAGAGCGGGAAGTAATCGGGATCGCCCCGGCGAATACCGGGCTGACCGATAAAGACATGGGCCTGGCTGGAGGGAAAGTCGAGGTGCAGGCCGGTGGCCGCATCCAGGTCCGCCACCACCGGCAGCGCCGGGGCGGGATCTCCGGATTCAAGGCCCGCGCTCACCTGCTCGGCGATGCTTTCCGCCCGGGCCCGGTCCACCGCACCCACCATGGCCAGAACCGCGTTGCGCGCCACATAGTATCGGCGGTAATGCACGAGCAACTGATCGCGGGTCATGACCTCCATCGACTGGCGCGTGCCCAGGGGGTCTTCGGCATAGGCATGCCCGGCGAACATGGCACGATACAGGGCCTTATTACCGATGGAGCTGGGCTTCTGACCATCCCGGTTTATGGCGACCAGGGTGGTCCTGCGCAGGCGTTCGAAATCCTGTTCCGGGAAGCTCGGCTCTCCCAGGACCTTGGCCAGGGTATCCAGGGTCACCCCCAGGGCCGGTTCGTGGGTCAGGCTGCGGACGGACACCCAGGCCATGTCGCGCAGGGCGCCGTTGTCCATCTTGGAGCCCACCCCGCCAATGCGCTCGGCGATCTGATCCGCATTCCACTCGCCCGCGCCCTGGTCCAGCATGGCATTGGTGAGGCTGGCCACGCCCGGCGCCGAGTTCCAGGCGCCGCCCGCCCTGAATACCACGCGCAGGTCAAGCATGGGCAGTTGCGGTGCCTGCACGAACAATACCCGCGCACCGTTGGAGGTGGTCCAGGTCTGGATGCGTGGTCCGGCTGACAGGGATGTCGCTGCAATCAGCAGCACCAGCCCCAGGAACAGGTGTCTAATTTGTGGCATTTCGGTCTCCCTTGGCGGCCTTGTCGCCACCGACGGGCTGGGGGTCCAGCACGGCCACCGTGAGCCTGTCTTCGGTAAAATACTTGCGGGCCACCTCCCGCACCTGTTCCGCCGTCACCTCTCCAATGCGCTCAACGTACTGGTCCGCCAGGCGCCAGTCCTGACCGATACTTTCCAGCAGACCGAGCTGCAGGGCCTGGTAGAACACATCGTCCTGCTCGAATACCTTGGAGGCGATGACCCGGTTACGCACCCGCTCCAGCTCCTGCTGACTCACCAGCTCGGTCTTCAGGCGCTCGATCTCGGACAGCAGGGCCTGTTCCAGCTCAGCCAGCCCTCGGCCCTTGGCCGGGCTGCCGTCGAAGGTGAACATGCCGGGCAGGCGGGTAAAGGCGCTGTAGCTGGCGTCCGCGTCAGCGGCCACCTGGCTGCCGCGCACCAGATTGCGGCTGAGCCTGGCGCTGCTGTCCCCGTCCAGTATCTCGGACAGCATCTCCAGGGCATAGGGCTCCCAGGGCTCGTCCGGTGCGGCCAGGCTGCTGGTCTTGAAGCCCATCACCAGGTAGGGCTCACGCGCCGGCGCCTTGACCACGATGCGTTTCACCCCCCCCTGGGCTGGTTCGCTGCGCACTTTGGGGGCCAGGGTGTTTTCCCGCTTGAGCGGGCCGAAGTGCTTGCGTGCCAGAGCCAGCACCTGCTCCGGGTCCACGTCGCCGACCACTACCAGGGTGGCGTTGTTGGGTGCGTACCAGCGCCGATACCAGTCCCGCAATTCCTCGACCTGCATCGAATCCAGATCGCTCATCCAGCCGATAACGGGGTTGCGGTAGGGCGATGCCTCATAGGCGGTGGCGTTGAACTTTTCAACCGTCAGGGCGGTTGGTTTGTCTTCCGTGCGCATACGCCGCTCCTCCTTCACCACCTGGATCTCCTTGGCGAACTCGTCCGCCGGCAGGATGAGATTGCGCATGCGGTCGGCCTCCAGTTCGAAGGAAACCTCCAGGCGGTCGCTGGCCAGGTTCTGATAATAGGCGGTGTAGTCACGGCCGGTAAAAGCATTGTCCTCGCCGCCGTTGGCCGAGATGATCTCGGAGAAACGGCCCGGCGGGTGCTTATCCGTCCCCTTGAACATCATGTGCTCCAAGGCATGGGAAATGCCGGTGATGCCCCCATGCTCGTAACTGGAGCCGATCTTGTACCAAACCTGAGAAGTAACGATAGGCGCCCGGTGGTCCTCCTTGATCAGCACCTTCATGCCGTTGCCCAGCATGCTCTCATGTACCTTTTCACCGGCCTGAATGGTGAATACCGCCATGCTTAATGCGACGGCCAGCCAGGTTCTACCCATGATGTTTATCCTAATTAGTGAAATGCGGGAGCAAAACCCCATGGGTTTTGTTAGGATTCCGGCGTTCCGGTGATTGTTTCAGAGCGCTGGAAAAAAGTACAAATATCTAGGAAAAAGACAAGATCCCCTCCGCGAGGTTCCCTGGAAGTTATGTTCGGATTCGGCAAACGCAAGAGCAAGGAAGAACTCGGCCAGAGCAGCGAAGAGCGCGAGGGCCTGTTCGGTCGGCTCAAATCCAGCCTCTCCCGCACCCGCCACAATCTGACGGACGGCCTCGCCGACCTGCTGCTGGGCCGCAAGCAGATCGACGATGACCTGCTGGAAGAACTTGAGACCCTGCTGATTACCGCCGACGTGGGCGTGGACACCACCTCACGGGTGATCGACGACCTGACCGGACGGATCAAGCGCAAGGAATTGTCCGATCCCGCAGCCCTATCCGGTGTTCTCAAGGAATTGCTGCTGGACATCATCAAGGACAGTGTGCGACCGGTGCAGGCCGCGCAGCCGGGCCGTCCACAGGTAATCCTGATGGTGGGCGTGAACGGGGCAGGCAAGACCACCACCATCGGCAAGCTCACCAAACGCCTGCTGGAGGAAGGAGACAGCGTCATGCTGGCCGCCGGCGACACCTTTCGCGCCGCCGCCGTGGAACAGTTGCAGACCTGGGGCGAGCGCAACGGCGTACCCGTCATTGCCCAGCACCAGGGGGCAGACAGTGCTTCGGTGATCTATGACGCCCTGGAAGCCGCCACGGCGCGTGGCACGGACGTACTCATCGCCGACACCGCCGGTCGCCTGCACACCAAATCCAATCTCATGGATGAGCTGTCAAAGATCGCCCGGGTAATGAAAAAGATCGACCCCCAAGCGCCCCACGAAGTAATGCTGGTGCTGGATGCGACCACGGGTCAGAACGCCCTCAACCAGGCCCTGCAGTTCAACCAGGCCATCCCCCTGACCGGCATCACCCTGACCAAACTGGACGGCACCGCCAAGGGAGGGATCGTATTCACCATCACCGACCGGCTGAAACTGCCCATCCGCTTTATCGGCGTAGGTGAGACGGTGGAGGACCTGAGACACTTCGACCCCGAAGAATTCGTGGACGCACTGTTTGAAAAATGATTCATTTTGACCGGGTAACAAAACGCTACCCCGGGGGCCATGAGGGCCTGAGTGAGGTCAGCTTTCGCCTGCAGGCCGGCGAGATGGCGTTTCTCACCG
>RRYU01016693.1_pt1 | contig 20883 bp, 17 predicted proteins | sample 2162651 | NCBI WGS metagenome assembly RRYU01 (sample SAMN10267283, study PRJNA491782) | microbial mat metagenome | isolation source: biomat in the production well | place: Japan: Minami-Kanto gas field, natural gas well KTG3 | collected 2017-06 | reverse complement strand
GCCCGCCGCGCCGAGATCGCCGAGGAGTTTGCGGGGGCGATAGAGTCCTACCACGCTGCCATCAAAGCCCTCCAGCAGCACAGCACCCCCGATACAACCAACCGGCGCTGGATCGAGCGTCACCTGCAACACCTCACAATGCTGCACGACATCCGGCGTCTCGGTGCGGAGTGTGCCCAGTTGGAGCCAGCGGCGATCCCTGATGTGGAGGCCAGTTTCACGAAGCGTGCCCGCGCCCTGCTCACGCCGCTTGCGCCCATCTTCACCCTCTTTGAGCAGCGTGGACGACGCCAAGCGGAAGATAAGTTGGAACGCTCATTTGCGCAGATACATGAGTTTATCGTAACCCAGGATCGTCAATTTCAACGCGAATTACACCAAATTCATCATCACATTCTCGATGTTCAGAAGCATCAATTTGAACGCGCAATTGAAAGGGCATTCGATCAAATTCATCATCACATTCTCGATGTTCAGAACCGTCACGATGTTACGCTGAACGAACTCAGCGATCATCTGTACCATATAGGCATCACCATCGGTCGCGTGCAGCAGCACATTGAGGCCGGAATGCTCAAGCGGGCCGAGGAAGAGATCGATTCATTAGAAACAAAGCTCCAACACACCGAGCGCCTCCTGCGTGAAAGACAGAGTGAGCAGGTTCCTTGGCGTGCCGATCTTGAGCAGATCCGCCATGTGATTATTCACCGGCGCACGGATGCCAAGATCGCGCTCGATAAGTACCGTAACGCCATACAGAACCGAGATTGGGGAAATGTTGTTACGGCCTTCCAATCCGCCATCCGCGCTGAGGCTGATGAGGTTGAACACTACGAGAAACTAGGGGAACTCTTCCCGGTGATAACCAAATATTTCGATGAAGTAGTTGTGTTGAGATCAGGACAACTCGATATAGGACTTCTTTATCCTATCGCACAACCAGATAGTGCCTTGTTTCTTATGCTTCGTAGTTTAGAGGATTATCTGAATTGTATCAATACATACGGGGAATTTATAACAGGATTGTCTGAACGATTAGTTCATATCAGAACATTTTTGATGTATATTCATAAGCTCGCTCAGGCTTGGAAAAACAAAGAACGAACTGACCTTGTACTTGCTGAGATCCGAACAGCATTTCAGGCACTTAATCCCAATGATCAACAAGCACTATCAAATATCAAAATAATTTTCGCCATACCAAACTCGAATCGCTAGGAATATATTTCATCGTCTAGATATTCGGGTCAGGAACACTCATGCCCAAAACTGCAACCCAACTCCAGCATGAATTTGATAACTTTCGAGTAAGTTGGAGTACCACACGTCTCGATCCAGATCGTGCTGCTCCATTTCGTACCGACTGCGCCGCCACCGAGGCGGATATTCTCCGCCGCTGGAAAGCGGCTCTTGCGGGTGGTGCGGATGCCTCCGCTCTGGACGCCATCATTGCCGATGCGCGTACCATGCGTACCCTGCGCACCAATATGGGTGAGGAGGATACCCCACTACCAGTGCCTCTCTTATCTGGCCAAACAGCGGTAACGCAGGCCAAAGCGTTGCTCGACGCGGGTGATGCTGCGGGGGCGCTGGCGATTGTGGCGGCTGGTGCGCAGGTTCAAGCGAGTCACCTTCATGCGCTTATCCGCCCATCTCCGCCCCCGCCCCCAGGCGCATCGAGCGCACCGCTACCATGGGAGCCAGCGGTGCCAACGCATGATCCTCAACCGCGACGCTCCAAAAAGTGGCTCGTCCCAACCAGTATCGGGGCGATCATTATTCTGCTCTTGTTCTTCATGATCCAAAGCGTCATGGGCGGTGAGAAAGGCTTTGAGCCAGATCCTAGCGCCACCCCCACCAGCAACGCGATGGCAGTAGCCACCTCCCAGGCAGCGGCGCGTACCCAGGCTGCTCGTGCTGCTCAGACGGCCACGGCGACAAATGTTTGGCCGGTTGCTCAAACGGCAACGGCTGCGCAACTAGAGACGCGCATAGCGAGTACGGTTGTAGCAAGGATTGATCAGACAGCGACGATGAGTGTTCATCAGACGGTGAGTGCCCAGGCTGCGACGGCGAATGCTCAGGCTGCGACAGCGAGTGCCCAAACAGTACCCACCACTGTTGGGCGCACCCCGACGGCGACTCCGCGATTACCTACGGCTGTCCCAGCTACAACGGTTCCTGGAACTGAAGCGTCTCTACCCACGGTGGTCTCTCCGACCACGGAAGTACCCCCGACGGTAGTGCCACCCACGGTGGCAGTCTCTCCAACGGTGGTGACTGCAACGGTGACGCGCACCCCGACGGCGGGAACTGCAACGGTGACGCGCACCCCGACGGCGGGAACTGCAACGGTGACGCGCACCCCGACGGCGGGAACTGCAACAGTGACGCGCACCCCGACGATAGTGTCAACGTCGGCTCTGCCAACGCCAACAGCAACTCGGCCTCCATACCCACCGCCCGCTACGGCGGTGCTGCCAACGGCGACTCCGCTTCCACCGACGGCGACTCCGCGCCCGCCGACGGCGACTCCGCTTCCACCGACGGCGACTCCGCGCCCGCCAACGGCGACTCCGCTTCCACCGACGGCGACTCCGCGCCCGCCGACGGCGGAGCCGACACCAACACCACCTATCGTAGCACCGCCAACGTCGCAAATGCCACCGGCGGAGCCGACCCCATCGCCGCCGGGAGAGGTAGAACCTCCGGTTCCACCCACAGCGGGACCGGCACTGCCACCATACCCGTAGAGGTAATCTAATGTCGAGCAGGCAATGGATGTATGTGTATATAAAGGAACAACACTATGACCACAGCTACCGATATGACCACCATTACATCCCTCCTCGATGCAGCCGATCAGTTGTTGGAGCAGCAACAGCTTGATCCGGCTAATAGCAAGTATCGCAACGCCCGTGATCTGGCTGAAGTTGCAACACAGCAACCTGACTTGGATGCCGCGCTGAAGCGCCAATATGAGGCGCTCTTGAATCGGGCCGTGAACGGGATTAGTACCATCAATCAGCGTCGTCAGGCCGGAACGGGTGACCTCAAAACCACCCGATTAAACCCCGAAGAACCCAAAACCCAAGCCGACCGCTTCCGTGAACAGATCAAAGACGCCCTTACGCCTGAGCGCAAGTTGTTGGTTGCCTTCATGCTCAGTGGGGAGAAGGATGCCACTGCGGAGGATAAGGCCGAGTACCAAAAGTTGTACCGCGAACTGACCCAAAGCTGGTTCAGCCAAGCCCAAGAGGCTGAGCGCAACGGGAATCGTAATCTTGCTGACAGCCTGCGCTCATGCAACCGTCTGCGTGATGTTGCTGGCCCCACTCTGGAGCGTGAGGCAGTTGCGGCCTTGATTCAGCGTATCCAGACCGATTGGCCAGCGCCAATTCCAGCCCCGACTCCTGTGGCTACCAGTGCCGCCGGAAGTGAGCCGCCCATCATCTCCTCCACAGCGGCCTCGGCCCAGCGTGCCGAACAGTTGGTGGGTGAGGCTGAATCCTACCTGCGCCGAAGCGCCACTACCGAGAACTATAAGCAAGCCATTAGTCGCTTGGAGCAAGCCCTTGGCCAGGGTGGCCTCGAACCGGCCCGTAGAGGCCAGATTGAGCAGCGCCGCGCTGAGGTTATGCAGCAATACGAGCAGTTTCGCGCCCAGTACCAGCAACTGGTAACTGCCCGCCAGGTGCAGAATATCGAGAATGAACTCATCGCGATTAGAGTGCTGCAGATACAGGGTCGTGAGACCGATGATTCAGGTAATTCGCTGCTTACGAGTTTTGCAGCGCGGCTGGATCAACTACGTGAGCGCCTGATCCGGGTGGCGGGTGAACAAGCAACCACGGCGGATCGCTTGGTACGCGATGGGCGCGATTTCCTCGATTCTGCCGCCTTTCATGCAGCGATCAGCCGTTATCAGAGTGTGATCGCCCTGCTCCGTGGTGAGGAGATTGATGAGCGTGATGAGGCTAACAACGTCAAAGCTACCAAAAATTCTGAGGTTATTACTGCTATCACTAGTATTAGGAACTTTCTCACGGAACATCCCGATATTCAGTCCGCAATTACAACCTATACCGAGCGCCTGACGGCAATTGAACGCCTGCCCGATCTGTTGGAGCGTATTCTTCCTCCCTACCGCGAGGCCGAGCGGCTCTATAACCAACGCGACTATATTGCGGCTAAGAAGCAGCTCGATCAGATCAAATCCTTACTTGATGATCGCTTGGAGAGTAAGCAGATTGCCTTTCTTGAGCAGCAACTTCAAGGTGCGGTTGAAGCCCAAGTCTCGGCCCAGATCCAGTCACTGCTTGATCAGGCCCAGATTGCCCTCTCGCAGGATGACATTACCACAGTGACTAACCTCATCCAGCAGGTGCGCCAGATTGAGCCGCAGTTCAAGAGCGACAAGGTTGATGCCCTGCGCACCCAAGCCGATGCGATTATTACCGAGATCAAGACTAACGAGGATAAGATCACTGCGGGTCTCACCACGGCGCGCTCCGCCTTTGAACGCGGCGATCTTGATGCGGCTGAACGTGGGGTGCGGATGGTTCTGACTAAACGCTCAGCCCATGATCAGGCGCGCAAGCTCCTGGATAGCATCATCTTCAAGCGCGTCAATACCCTGCTTGCAAAAGTCGATCCGCTCATCCAGACCGGAACGCGCAGCCAGCTTGAGCAGGTGCGCCCAGAGGTAACGCAGGTACGTGCTCAGGTGGCCGAGATGAGTGATGCCATCCGGCGCGAGGATATGAGCGAGACGCTCGATGCAACCCTCAAGCAGATTGATAAGCGCATCAAAGATCTCGATCAGCGTGCCGAACAAGACCGCATCTTGGCCGGGTATCTGCAAGAATTTGACCGTGCCTACGAGACGAATCAGTTTGAATCGGCGCATAACTGGCTTGAGCAGGCGCGTCAGGTGGCTCCCAGCGATGTGCGCATTGCCAGTAACGAGAACAAGCTCAAGCAAGCATGGCGCATGCATCTCTACCGCCGGGTGAACCAATTCCTTGATGCTGAGCCACCACAGCCGGATGCCGCGCTCCACGAGTTGGCGACGGTGGAGAAGTATGGGTTGAACGATGCGAAGACCAGCGACCTGCGCACCAAGGCCGAGCGCCTGAAGAGCTTGTCCGAAGCACGCGCAGCCTATGAACGTGGCGAATATGGCAAGGTGATTGACCTCCTGACCAAAATTGAACCCCAAAACGAAGAACTCCTGCTGCTCAACACTGCCCGCCATCGTGAAGCCCAGCGGCTGGCCGGTCTTGAAGACTGGGCAGCCGTCCTTCTGCTCCTCAAGGCCATGGACGCCAGCCAGGGTGAAATGCCGGGGCTATTCAAGCGCGCAACCGCCGAAATCGCGCTGCGTGAAGCGGCTGAACACCTACGGGCGAAGCGATTCGATCCCTGTGCCGCCGCCCTTGATCGGGTTGACCAGCAACAGATTGCTGAATTGCGCACCCGTTCAGCCGAATTGCGCACCAAGCTGCATACAGCACGCGAGATCTATCAGCGGATTGACCTGCTTGTCAAAGCGGCCAGCGACCACAAAGGCCACTATGAGAACACCCGTGATCGCAAACATCTCCTTCAGGCGATCAGTACACTCGATCAAGCACTGGCCGATCCTGAGTTAGCGGCTGGGGATCTGCAACGTGAAGCCATCCAGCAGCAGCGTAGTGAGTACCAGCGCATCTATGATGAGGAGATCCGTAGCGAACGCGCCCGCCTTCTCGCCAGTGCCGAGGCAAACCTTAAGGCAGACGAGATTGCCGAGGCCATCAGCGACTTCCAAGCCGTCCATGCGCTCAACCCCAGCGGCAACGATCCGGCTGCCGAAGATGGGATTCGCCGCTGCCGCCGCCGCTTGGCAGAGATCCGCGTTGAGGTCAGTACAGACGTAACAACCATGCTCAACCTGCGCGCTGGTGGCCAGCGCGGGATTGATCCGCAGCAGGTGGCGACCCAGATTGAGAAGATCGGCAAAATCCGCCAGATCGAGCCGGACTATGTTGATCGTGACCTAAATACCGCACTCAGCCAGCTCCAAGAAGCGGCCCAGTTCTGCCAGCAAGCCGACGAGGCACTCAACACAGCGCGCCTACGCTGGGCCGAACTGCGGCGACGTTCGGCCAATGGCGAAAGCATTGAAGGCCGCGAGGTCGAACAGGATATCCAGCGCGGCATCGCCATCTTTACCAGCCGTACCTACATCCACCATGAACTGGATCGCACCAATATCAAGAGCCTCCCCACCATCTTCAATAAGGATCTCCAAGAACTCAGCGATGCCAACCGCATCCGCCAGGAACTCCGCAACGCACTCGAACGCGAGCCGTTCCAGACCAGTATCATCGTCAGTAGCTTCGAGACGCTACGCCGGAGTGAAGAGAATCTCTACCAGACCACCCTCGCATTGATTGACCAGCACCATGTTGCCACGGTAGCCCGCCCAACGAGCAATGCGGAACGCTACCCGCGCCAGCATGCCATCATCCGCAGCCTATATGAGCGTGTCGAGAGCCTTAAGCGGGCCGAGTTGAACGTCCCCGATCTCAAGGCACTCCGCGAGATCATGACCCAACGTGGCCAGATCGAAGAACTGATCGCCCAGCTTGACCGTGAGAAGCGATTCAGTGCATAGGGAGTATACCGTGAGCACCTTCACCCCCGAACAGATTGACGCATGGGACCACGCCACCGAAGAGGGCAGCAAACTCTTGGAGCGCGGCAAAGAGACGCGCCAACAGGCCAGCCAAGACGAGCAGCGCAAGCGGCCCAAGCACGCCGCCGACAAATACGAGGAGGCGATCAGCCAGTTTCAGCAAGCCTTAGAGCAACTCCAAACCCCCGCCCAACTCAACTACGAACATGCCGCCATCCGCTTACTCAGCCAGAAAGCCCGCAGTAAGCGTGACGAGGCCGAACAACAACTCCAACAACTGCGCCAAGAGCGAGCCGTCGAACGCTGCCGCGAACTACGGGCGCGGGCCGAAACACTGCTCAACGAAGCCAGCCAAGCCCTTGAAGCGGACAACCAAGTTGAAGCGCGCAGCAAAGCGATAGAAGCCAGCGACCTCGATCAGACCCTCAGCGAAGCCGCCGACGAGATCAAACGTGCCGCCGATAGCGACAACAGCGAAACATCGAGCTATACCGGCCTGATCGTCGTGGGGGTTGTAATCCTCATCCTGATCGGCCTCGCCATCTTCTTCGGCCCAAAACTCTGGGCCTGGATTAGCGAATTCCTCTTTCCGGCACAGTCGCTTTGGCACATCATTCGGTACTAAACCAATATGCGCTACGCAATACTCAGCGACATACACGGCAATCTACCCGCCCTCGAAGCGGTTCTTGCCGATCTCAGCAGCCAAGCCGTTGACGCGCTCTTCTTTTTGGGCGACGCCATCGGCTATGGCCCCGATGGCAATCCCGTACTGCGGCTATTACGCAAGCACGTCAGCCACCTCCTATGCCGCATCAATGGCAAAGAGAGCGAACACCAGATCTGGCTCGTTGGCAACCACGAAGAGGGGCTATTAGGCCGATCTGCGCGCAGCAATTTCAATGATGACGCCCTCATCACGCTCGATAAGACCAACACCGAGCTTGAACATGACCTCCGCCAGCACCTACAGCACCTACCCAACCGCATAGAACTCATACTCGATCATCACATCCACGCCACCCTCGTCCATGCCGCGCCATCCAAACCAGTATGGGGCTACATCCATAACGAGAACCAAGCGGCCGAAGAGGGCCGCCACTTCGACACCCAGATCTGTATCGTCGGGCACACCCACTACCCACGCATCTTCCGCCAGACCAACGGCCATATTGGTTCACACCGCATGTGGGAACAGACCGACGCCTGGGAGGGTGAATACAGCTTTGGCTACGAGCGCCTCATCCTCAATCCCGGCAGCGTCGGCCAACCCCGCGACGGCGACCCGCGTGCCGCCTACGCCATTCTCGACACCCACCAGCGCACCTTCACCGTGCGCCGCGTTACCTACGACATCCCCACCACCCAAACCCGCATCCGCGCCTGGGTGGGCCAGCAACTCGCCAACCTGGACAACGACGACGGTCTCGCCGGGCGTCTACGCTTAGGAATATAGCGATCAACCAAGGAGCACTACCCATGGGCACCCCACTAACCATCAGCATCGCCTCCGAGCAACCACTCGACCCCCAAGCCTACCGTGACCTACTGGAAATCTTCCAGGTAGAGCTCAAGGATCAGATCAGCATCGCCCCCGCCACCTTCCAGATCCCGGCTGCCTGGAAAGAGGAACTCATCCCCGAACTCGAACCCACCGGAGCCACGGTTCAGCCTGTGCAGGCTATGGGGATTGATCTGGAACAAGTGAAGTTGGTTTTAGATATAACAATGACAACAATCCAGATAGCTAACATTCTCTACCCGCTCATAAAGGAATGGCATGATAAGTATGAAAAACCTACAATCTACTTAGGTTCAAATATTAAATCTGAAAAAGAAGTAAAAAATGATGATGATATTTTAAATTGGATAAAAAAACTATTCAAATAAAAATAATTAATTCCACCCAGACCATATTTTGGTCTGGGTGATGAAAGGATAAAGTGTATGTCAAATCAAGAAACAAAAATTAAAAGAATAGCCATTTTTATTGCTATATCAGATTACACAGACACGGAAAACTTTGATAATCGTCATCTTAAAGGGATAGAAAATGATATTCAAGAATTAACTAAATTGATACGCCCTGCATTTGACGGTGTATTTACTTTTACAAATAAAAAAATGGGTTGTATTGGTCCTAAACATACACCAAAACCCGTAAAATCTTTTGAAGATATAAAATCATTTTTAGAAGAACCACATAAAAATATAAATATAAAAACTGAATCATCAAATTATTTAATCTGGATACATTTCTCAGGACATGGTTTCTCAAAAGACGGAAAGTGGATACTTTCTGTTACAGGTGATAAATATACTGGAACAAATAGAGAGATATTTAGTGTTGAATATATTATAAATTGGATTAATAAACATTTCAATAAAGATCAGCAAAGAGTTCTAGTGACAATCTCGGCATGCCAAAATAAAATAGCGATGTCACCTTCTATCAATAGTTCTACTAATTCTGGAGAACCGATAGAAACTCAGAATGGAACTTGTCTAATTGGTTCATCACCAATAGGATATACAACCTCTTTAATAGGGTCAAGATTAAGTGAGTTTGTAGATACTATTCTTAAAAGTATTCGTTTGTTAACTAAAAGTGAGGAGTTGAAAGGCGAATATATTACTATTGGAGATTTTATTGATAAAATCACAAAAGAAAGTCCGGTATTTCAATTAAATATTTCTAATCATGTAAGAGGGATTCCTTTCTTGAAACGAAGTGATTTAATGAGTGTGATAGAGGGAAAGTATGATTATATATTAATTAATGTGGGTTTTGGTAGAGATTTGAAGATTGATGAATTTCATAGTTCTTATTCTGAAGCGAGAAATTCACGTTCTTGGAATGAAAATGATCTGAAAAGAGAGACATTATCTGGTATTGTGAGTAGTTTTAAAACCGATTCATCACGCCCCCTCATCATCTACTGGCGGGGCAAGATGCGCTCGGTGGGCTTTCACCTCTACCTGAACGAGAAGGAGAGTATCAATCTTAATGATTTTGTTACCATAATAAAAGAAGCCAGAGCAGGAAATATTGCCATCTGGATCGAGAGCGAGCAAGCCATTCGGTGTGATGCTGAACGGTTAGCAGCGAAACTTCCAGGATCGTCGTATGTCATCATTGCCAAGCAACGGGATGGAGAGCATTTCCAGAAACTCAGAGAGCACCATCAGGAAGTTATCAAACAGATCGAATCCGGAAAGGATTTAGGCACCATCCTTTCTACTAACCAAGACAATGTCATCATCGAAGCCACAACTCCCACTTGATAAATTCCTCGCCACGGCGGGTAAGCTCACCATGCCCGAGTTGGTGCAATGGCCAACGACTTGGGCGGAATGGTTTAAACCCCATCGAAAGGAAGGCGAAGGCGCACCTACGCCCACCGAAGCGGCCATTGTGCTCTGCATTCCGGGGAGCAATCAGGACAAGAATGCCCAGTATTGGTCGGCAGCCTACGACCATACCTTGGCACACTACCTCTTGGGCCACGCGACATTTATGGGCTATGGGGATACGTTCGAGATCATCAAGAGTGCCCTATCGGGGTTTGTGGAGTATGTCGAAGAATATAAAATACAAAAATCGTATGTTGTGATATGTATAGAATACAATAAAGGTGATGAAGTAGGAGTGAATGATTTTATTTCTGATATTATATGCAATAATAACAAACTATTACCTATTATTATAAGGGGTGATAGGAATTATAATGATATTAAGCGGATTAAACATATACCGATAAATTGTAATGATTACCTTGAATATGTGGGCCAACAAAATATCATTACTGTAATTCAAAGCAAAGCATCAGTTCATGTGTTCTGGAAGAATCTTCCGGAGAAAATTGATAATTTCAATTATTTTTATGAATTATCTCTTCCAATGACATTATTTCATCTAAATGACATAAAATCCGACGTGAATACAACAAATACTATTAAAGAGATTATTTGGAGATATGGAATCGAAGATTTTGAAATTAAAATTAACAATGATCTAAGAGATAACAGGAAGATTGATGTTTTATTTATATCTTTACTGTTGATGAGATTTTATATTTTAGGTGATTTTAATCAGGAAATTTTTCTGATTAAAATACATAGTATTAAAACGAGTGATTTGTTTGATAATTGGCATCGTATAGGGGAATTTCTTAATGAAGATCTTATTCTTCAATTGACGTTATTGCATCTATTTACAGAACTTGATTTTCTTGGTAATCACACACTTGATCGAGAAGATTTAAATAAACTAATAAATTTAGCTGCATATGAAATTCCTGATTTATGTAATAATATTCCTGGATCAGATAATAAAATTTCGATCTCACTAAAATCAACCCTTCAGTCGTTACTTCTGCGCATCAAGGAGGCTATGGAGATGAAAGAAAAAATAGAATTCACGTCTGTTGATCGTGTTAAAGAACTTATAGAACTAAGAGAAAAGATGACTACTTTGGAAAGTGAGGTGAAAAATATAAAAGAAATTCCTGGAAAACTTACTGACTATCTTGAGAATCCAGCACTACAAGTTCACGATGGTTCTGAGGTTGAGTCGAGTGTTGAGCGATTGGCACGTATCATAACAACACGATTTCATGAGCAACATCAATGGTTTAAACAGCTTATACTCGTGTTTATATGGATATTTCTATCTAGTATTTTGGTGATGATGGTAATTTTGATTTTGATTTTGATTAAGACTTATTCCGATTTACTGTAAAACCTCCTCAGGAAGCCAATAACTGGCATTCGGTGTATCTTTTCGGTTTGGGGCATCTCAAAGCGGAATATCTGCGCTCAATTCGATAAATCGGAATAAGTCTTTTTATGAAAGGTTATTGATATGAAAAAATATTCGACAAAACAACTTCTACATGTACTTCTTATGGTTGGTTTGCTTACGGTATTGTTTGCAGGAGGAATTATTTGGATAATAATAAACCCGCCTAATACTCCCCCCACCGCAACCGCCTCAATTACCAGCACTGACACACCCACGCCAGGAACCGACACCACCGTGACGGCCTCGGTTACGAGCGAGGCTGAGACTGGTACGCCCACCACAGTGACTGAAACCGTTAGTCACGACCCTGAGACGAGTACGCCAGTGACCAACACCACGCATGCACCAACATTTACTGGAATCTGCTTTAATGATATTATTAATGAAGGTTTTTTAAGCGATATTGATCAGAAATTTTATGATTTCCCTAGATTTGACGATTGGTGTAGTAAAGATATTCAATATTATTTTTCTGGAAGAGATGCTGGAAGTAAAATAAAAATCAAAGTCAAACAGAGTGACTTCAACCTGGAAGATGTGAAATCTATTTTTATAATGGCTTCTGTAAGTAGTAAAAGTAATCCTCCGTATAATTATGATCCGATAAAAGGGGGGCCTGTTGCAAAAATAACATATATATATAAGGACGGCAAAACAGGGATAATGGATTTAATTCCTGGTTACAATGTTGCCCATTGGGACTATCATGTTGAGAGTAGTGGTTTTGTTCGTACTACCTATGATTATACCTATCGAGTGTGGAATGGTCTGAATAGTAGAAAAACGAATGCTGCTCAGGTGTTGATAACAATGCTTGATCCGGCTAGAACGAATGAAGAATTCATTAATCTCGAACAAAATCCTCTGATTGGTATAGAGATCGAAGCCATTGAGCATCGCGATCTTTATATCGATATTTATGGTTTAATGATCTCAGATCGAGATATTAATGAATTCAAAGGTGAACCTGTAGAAAAAAATAAATTCAACTCAATTTGCCTTGGTCAAGCATCTATTTTATCTGTAACTCCGAATGGAACTTCACGATATATAAATTCTAATAATTTGATTTTGAAAAACAATGATTATTATAAGAATTTTTTAATGAACTGTAAGCCAATTATTTCATCTTTAATTCTGCCTGAGGAGTTGATACGTCCATCTAGTGATAACGGTGCTATACCAAGAATCCCTCTTACTATTGGCTCAACTATATATGAAACACGACCTCCTAGTGATTCTCTTGAAATATCAGAAGAAATAGAACCAGAACTGGAATTATCATTTAATCAATTTGATCCCTCAAGGAGAATAAGTAAAATACATCTTTTACTTTCGGTTCGTAATGCATGTAATCCGAATGCTTCAATTGATCCTCGCATTGGGATGATTCAATTGAAATACTCAGGCCAAGAATTTAGTACAACGTATCTTGAACTAGGTAAAAATGTTCGTCAGGGACGTAGTGGTATTGGAAATTGTGATTTTGGTGGAGTTGATCGTAGATTTCTATCTAATACAAACTCGTTCTTATACAGTATTCCGTTATTTGCTAAAAAAACTGTAGATACAGGTGGTCAATCTGTCGCCCTCTGGGCTGATGTTATCTCGATTCCAGTTGAAGGCATTCCTGCTAATACGCCTTTTGAGGTTGTCATCACCGATCTTACTAAGCCAGAACGTAACGAATCTGCCGATCCAGACAGTAGAGACACCGTTGAATACAGCGACACCTACCTCGTGCTGTACGGGGTAACACTCGAATATGCCGAATAACCGGCACCGCCTGATCTATCTGATGGAGTGTGGAGATGCCAGTGAAGAGTAAACCGCGCCGGAAGGGGCCGCCGTATAACGTCAATCAGGGTAAGGGCAATGATGTTATCGGCTTTGTCAGTTGGCAGGCTCGTGCCTACCCGGTGGTTGCGGTGCCTATTTTGTGTACGTGGTTGGCGCTGATGGGCTACCTTAGCCCGGTGGTGGCTATTGTTGTGGGCCTCGTGTTGGTGGTGGCGCTACAGTTTGGGGTACGCTTCGTGGTCGAGGCGCTGTTGGGGCCGCAAGTTTCGCTACCGGGGTGTTTTATTGGCCAGATTGCCTATTGGGTCAGTATTGTGGTGCTGTTGCCGCTCTTCTACTGGCAGGGGGGCATTGATCTGTTGGCAATAGGGGCGCTGCTCTTCCCACTGGGGATTATTGGGCTGGCGATTATTGCTAGTCGGATGAGTGGATAGATCAAGGAGTGGCCCATGTTAGGCTGGATCGTGTTGGCCGTCGTTCTGGTGGGGGCGGCCTTTCTGTTTGTGCTACAGTCCCAAAATGGAAATTCGCGGGGCCAGATGGCGGCGCTGATGCTTGGTGGCGCTGGGGTGAGTTTGGTGGCCTTCTTCTTGCTTCCGTGGATTAGTATTGGTATCGGTGGTTCGGATATGTTCAGTTCGTTTATACCAAGCGAAGTAACTTCCGTCGTTGAGCAAGAATTTCGGCGAGCGCTGCAAGATGAGTTGTTGGTGACGGGATGGAAGTTGGCGGCTGAGAGTCCTTTGGCCGATATGGGCTTTCAGTTTTCGCTCTTTCTGGTTGCAATTAGTGCGGTAGTGGGCCTTGTTGTTGGTGGCTTGGGGCTGAATGATCATCCGCTGGTACAGCCCGGTGGCCTCTTTACCCTGGTGCTTAGTGTGTTGGGGATCATCTTGCTCTTTATGATGCTGCGCCGGATTCGAGCCTTTGGAATGGATCCGGGTATATTCACGCCCCTTTTCGAAGCCGTAAAATTGGGGCCGGGGGTCTGGTTGTCGTTTGTCGGTATGGCGCTGATGGCCGCATCCGGGGGTATGGTTGCTCAGATGTCTGCTACATCGGGGAAATCTAAGGCCAAGGGTCGTAGCCGTAGCCGTATTCAGTCGCGCCGTCGGCGCTGAGGCATTTTGATGTTTGCACGTCGCTCCAAATCCCGCCGCCCTGCCCCGCGTCCGCCCGTGCGCCGTTCGGTGCAACGTGCCCGTTCGGCCCGCGTGCGCCTAGTTGGCCTGATCGCGGTGGTGTTGGGTGTGGTGATACTCAGCGTGGGTGGTCTGTGGCTCTGGGGGCGTCGCGATCAATCCGAGGTGCTCCTGATGCCTACCTCTACCCCAACCATGCCGGTGCCCCAGACGCCCCAACCTTCGGCTACGCCTGTGCTGACTCCTTCGCCCTCGGATTTCTCTGGCGATCTCGTTCTGGACGATCCGCTCTTGGCTGCGGCGATGCTCCAAGCAATCAATGCCGACCGTGAAGCGTATGGGCTAGAGCCAGTGGCGTGGGATGCAACCGCAGCACTGGCAGCGGCGAACCATGCGGCGGATATGGCTGCCCAGAACTATTTTAGCCACTGGAGTCCTGATGGCCACGGGCCACAGATGCGCTATCAGCGGGTGGGGGGCTTGGATGCGGTGTATGAGAATATCCATACCTATACGCTGCGCTTTAGCGATGGTAGCCCGGCCCCGATTGATGATTTTGTGGCGGTGGTGCAGGAAGCCGAAGTGTCCCTGATGGAGAGTCCTGGGCATCGGCGCAATATCCTGACACCGAGCCATACCCATGTGGGGGTTGGGTATGCCTATAATCCGCAGACCGGCAGTTTTTATTTGGCGCAGGAGTTTGTGGATCGCTATGTCGCGGTCGAGCCGCTTCCCCCCAGCGCACAGGTGGGGGCGACCCTGGTCGTGCGCGGGCAACTGTTGTCGGCTGCGAGTGCGCCATTGATCAATCTGACATATATGCCGGTGCCGCAACCAATGACTCAGGCGGATCTGAATGCGACTGGAAGTTATCAGCGTGAGGCTGAGATCTATGCCCCGCTCAATCCGACGCTGAGTGCAGATGGGCGCTTTGAGGCTAGTGTCAGCCTGGATTACCAGCAACTGCCAGGGATCTATAGCGTGCGGGTGTGGGTGACGGTTGCGGGTGAGCAGGTCTTAGCCAGTGAGCAGTTGATAACGGTGAATATGTAACCTATGCCCCCCACACCTAGCCTGCCGCGCCTGCTCCTTTCTGCGCTCCTCAGCCCCGAACGCTTCGTTGCTACGCTCACTCAGCGCACCGATTGGTGGCGCTGGGTGATTCTGCTCTGGGTCGAGGTGGGGGTGGCGCTGGGTGGCTTGATGTTGGTGGTGGGGGTGTTTGTGCCCCTGACGCCGCTTCCGCTGCTTGCTGCGGCGGGGCTACTAGGGGTCGTATGTTCACTCATGTCGGCCTTTGGGTGCATTCTCAGTTTGCCAACAGATGTGCCGCAAGCCCAGCGTACAGTGCTGAGTATCACCCGTGCGCTCATTGCAGTGGGGGTTCCGGCAAGCCTTGTACTGACGGTGATCTTGAGAATGCCTGAGCCTATAGCTGCGTTGCTGCTGTTGCTGGTTTTGGGGATATGTGGAGGTTCTGCACTAACCGTCGCCCTGCTGGTCTCAACCCAGCGTCATGGGGCGTTCGGATTGCGCTGGTTGGTGTTGCTGGCGTTGTTGGTGATTGCGGGGATGTTTTGGTGGTTGCAGCCACTCGAATCTACCGATAACCTGATCATCGCGGTGAGCCTGGTTGGGGCTGTATTTGGTATATTGCGCCCCCTAAGTTACCTCTGGACATTGCCGCTGAGCCTGTTGCTGGCACTGCTCGCCCGCTTGCGTTTGCCCGCCCAGCACCTGTTGGCGGCGCACCCGGTTGCCTATGATACGCTCGGTCTGTTGCCGTTGTTTGGCTTACCCACGCTGTTGCTCCACGCCTGCCGTAGCGATGTGGCGCTGGGGGGCGCGTGGTTGGTGCAGGTTGCTGAGCATCCGGCGCAAGCCTGGGCGGCACGACGCTGTTTACGGCGTTTGCTTCAGAAGGGTGAGGCGCATCCGATCCTCTTCTGGTTGAGCATGGATGCAGCGGGTATCGCGTGGCTGCGCCGTCTGGCGCGTGATTTGCCAACGCCCCATGCGTTGGTGTTGGCCTACACCGCCATCGCTCAGGTCGAGTCGCCTGCCGCATGGCCAGGGGTGATCGCACAGTATCGCGGAACATGGCAGGCAGCGGCGGATCAGGCGGAGGGCGCGGCGATTTGGGCCATGTTGGATCTGGGTCTCCAGACGCTCCAGGCTGATCGTTGGCCGGTGGCGATGCAGGCGCTCCGCGAGACAGCGGTGCAGGTTGCGGCATGGCCCGATCCGTTCAGTGCGGCGCTCCGCACGCTCGTGCTCTGGTCGGATGCGCGTTTACCAACTCTGATCCATGATCGCGCCCAGGCACTCGCAGTGTTATGGGATGATCTCGAATTGCTGGATGGGTGGCCCGCGCATTTGCTCGATGCCATGGCCGAGCATCTGGTCTATCTCTTGCTGATAGAATACCAACGTGGGCGTTGGCTAGTCTGAAAGAGGTGGCTGGTGGTGCTGATGCGATCAAGAAACGCCGCGCCGGTTGAGACACTCCATATTCAGTTTGTTCCGACCCAGAATCCCGATCAGTATCGGGTTGAGATACAGATGCCGAGCATACCCTTGATGGGGGCGCTGGTCTCTACGCCACCGCGTTTGATACCGACAACGGAGATTGGTGAGATTCGGGAAATGTATGAATCCCAAGTGAGGGATTTCCATCAACTTGAGATCAAGAAAATGGCGGTTAGTGCCGATCATCAGCCGTTGCTGAATCTGGGCCGCTCGATTGCCAACCTGTTACCGCAGCGTGTCCAAGAGGAGATGGTGCGTGCAATTGACCATGCCCGTCGCCGGGGGCGGCGGTTGCGGATCTTGCTCGAAGCCACACCAGAGAGCCGTCAGATGTTGGCGATCCCCTGGGAATTGCTCGCATTGCCGCTGTCTGGGTCGGGGCATGATGATTTTCTGCTCCAGGACGCTCAGATCGCACTGGTACGCCAGGTGCGCGGGGCGGGGCGGCAGATCCAGCCCCAGGTGCGACCACCGCTCCATGTCGAGGCATTTGTGGCTACTCCACAGGGTGGGAACCCGATAGAGAGTGCGAGTACCTATCAGGCGTTGGCGCAGGTCTTAGCACCAGAGGTGCTGGCGACATGTTGGTATGCGGGTGTGGGAACGCTGGCGGTTATGGCCGAACGTATGCGCCGCAATCCGCAGATTCTGCATCTGCTCTGTCATGGTGAGATGAGTCCAACCAGTAACGGCCAGCGGTATGATCTGCTCTTTACGCATCAGGATGGCTTTACCCAGCGCGTGAGCAGCTATGATCTAGCAAAGTTTCTCTCAGCCGCGCCCCAACTCCAAGTCGTCATACTCCAGGCGTGCTTTTCAGGTGCCACGCCCACCATGCATGCGCTGGCTGAAGGTGAACGCCAAGCCTTCGAGAGCATTGCGCTCAGCTTGGTGCGCCAGGGTGTACCGGCGGTGGTTGCCATGCAGGGCAAGGTGAGCCAAGTAGCCGCCGGGGCGTTTGTGCAGGCTCTCTATAGCAGCTTGGGGCAGGGTGAATCGCTTGACATCGCCGTGGCTGCGGGGCGCTTGGCGATGTGCGCAAACGGGGCAGCGCTGGATTGGAGTCTGCCGGTGCTCTACCAGGGCAGTGGGCCACTCGACGTACCCACCTGGTATACCCGCCTCGCCGACCGTGTTGATGCGGGGATTCGTGATGCCTCTACTCGGCGTATGTTGCGCGGGATGCTGGTAGCGTGGGTGCTGCTGCTGCTGCTGGTGAGTCTGTCGCGTGCGCTGCTCATACCGGGCTATGCGCCAAGTGATCTGAAGATTTTGATCAACCCGCTGGCGCTCTGGTTTGGGGCTGGCGTACTAGGGCCAGCGATCATTGCCACATGTCAACGCGGCATCCTCCAATATGCAGATCCGCCTAGTGTGAATGAGCGTGCTATCCGCCATGCCCAATGGATGGGAGCTTATTTGGGGTATGCGCTGACCAGCTTGGTTGTGATGAGTCTTTGGGTGACGCTCTGGACAATGGGCCTGTTCGATCTTGTTCCGCTGGAATATGCCTACGTACTCTTTGTTCTGAGTGTCGGATTTGCGCTCGGCATGAGCTATGCCCTGGCGCGTTCGCAGGCCCGCTCTGCGCTGGTGGTCGCCGAACTCGATAGCACGCTCTATGCATGGGGGAGTCTGGCGGTTGTTCTGTTTGCGGCGCTTATTATGTTAGCCACTCCAATTATCCTCTTTTTCCTCTCCTCTCCATGGCCATGGTTACACCAACCTGCTGCATTAGCAATGAGCTTAGGTGTCAGTTTACTATTCATGCTGGCACTAGGAGACCGGTAGTGCTTCGCAGATAATCTGAAGGCTTTCAAGCTGGGTATCGCTTGGCAAGTTGAAGCGCACCAACCCGCGCTCATCGGTTTCTGCTGCTACCCGTTGTGTCCCCATAAGCAGGTGCAGCGACCAGCGGGTTGACTGTGGCAGATCGAGAATGGCTACTTGGAGCCATTGCCCCTGGGTATCCTGACCTATGGTGATCGCCAACAGTGGGTGGCCTTCGATTTCATGGAGCCGATCCGCAAAGAGTGACTGATGCCCTCCGCTCAGGGTCGGTACCATCGGGGCCAGACGCGGCAGATCGATCTTCAGGCTGAAGCGGCGTCCAAGCCCATGCAGTACCTCTAGCCACATGAAGTTGCCTTTGGCGATGGGCGGCGCAAAAAAGGTGGGCGGTTTCACACTGATTGGTGGCGCTGGGGTTGGTTCTTCCACCAGCGTTGCCATATCAGCCGCCATCTGTTCGTAGAGATCGAGGCAATCTGGGCAGTGATCGAGATGCTGCACCAGGGCCGCAAATACGGGATCATGATCAACATCCGCACCTGCGGCTTCGGCCTCAATCAAGGCCGGGAGCAGTTCTTCGGCTTGCGAACAGGCGAGATCAGAGACGCTGTTTAGGGCTGTGGATAAGCGCGTTGCCGCATCAGATGACTGAGGGTTTGTATTCATCTTCCTCTCCTTCTGTATCGAGAACACGACCTGAAGCGGCGGATGTATGGGTTGCGATGAAGGCCATAAAGCTAGGGTTCTGGCGCAGCCGTTGGATCGCCCGTGATTTGGCCGAACGGGTGCGGTAGAGCGGAAGACCGAGATCATGCGCAACATCACGCGGGTTATCGCCGGAAAAGATGTAGCGTGATAGGGTTATATACTCAAGCTGGTTGGTGAGAATCGCTTGCAGTTGCATGGCAAGGGCTTGCTCAAAATCGCGTTGCTCAACTACAGTTGGAATATCGGTGGGATCGCTTGGCTCTGCATCTGGTGGATCATCAGGGTTTGGTGGTGGGGGCGGGCCGGGGAGCTTCGAGCGCAGATCCCGCTTGGTGGTACGAAAGACCTTGAGCACCCAGGCGATGAAACTGCTGGCTGACTGCACCTGATCCAGTTTCTGTAAGATTCGGGTTGTGGCTTCTTGGGCTAACGTGTTGGCCTCATCTTCGCCGATCCGATCTCGCATCCCTAAGCGCAGACAAAAGAGCCACGTCTCATAGGCGGCGCGCTCTTCGCGCTCCTGAAGCCCTTGATAGAGCCGTTGGCTGTAGATGCGCTGCATCGCAAGGCGCAGATCGCGATCACTGCTTGAGGGTTGGACTTCAGCACATACCTGATCAAGCAAGGTCTGTTCATCGCCGATCAGGTGCCATTGGTTATGCGTGGCCAGTTGACGCCAGATGCGTTGGGCATGATCGCGGCTGGTTGCTTCCACAACGTACTCCCTCTCGTATGATTGAGAGGGATGGTAGCATAGCTTTGTAGTGAGGACAAGAGCCGCAAAGCGGAAGTAGCCTGGAAATGCACATACCACACTTCCAGGCTACCCTTGTGTTTCAATAGCCTGCTAATTACCCATGACCACCAGTACCACTACCAGGATTAGCAGCCTGAATCTGAACCATCCCTGAGGTGGGAGGAAGCACCAACGTGCCACCCCATGCCAGACTGAGGCCGACCAACAGTGTTGCAAGGTGCCGCTTCAGACGTCGTTGCATGGTGTTTACTCCTCATAATACGAGAAATACTTGTTAGCACCAATGGTACCACATGAGTGTTGGGGATGGATATTGTTCCTCGACCGCTGTAGGGATACACACTTAGCAGGTCTTTGTTGCTGAGAAGACTTTGCTCAACATGACATCCGACATAATTACCATCGTCGGGTAGCTTCGTAGGGATCACAAGAATGGGAGTGGCATATATATCACTCCCATTCTTGTGCTTGGGTTTATGCCACTGGCTAAGGATAATTAGACACCATTAGTACTACCACCAGGGTCAGCAACCTGCACCATCCCTGGGGTTGGTGGAAGCACCAACGTGCCACCCCATGCCAGACTGAGGCCGACCAACAGTGTTGCAAGGTGCCGCTTCAGACGTCGTTGCATGGTGTTTACTCCTCATAATACGAGAAATACTTGTTA